>ENA-OUQP01002231-OUQP01002231.1-human-gut-metagenome-genome-assembly--contig:-NODE-2231-length-10994-cov-9.183289_pt1 | contig 10994 bp, 10 predicted proteins | sample MGYA00237951_ERZ548836 | MGnify/ENA primary metagenome ERZ548836 (study PRJEB26490, sample SAMN05194702) | human gut metagenome | biome: terrestrial biome; feature: human-associated habitat; material...
TGGCTTGTATCTCCTCCTGCATCCGGTCGTTGCCGTCCTTGTCGGTGAAGTCGATAATCTGCGGCAGCTTCACATACCGGGCGGTTTCCCGCTTCACCTTCTCATTGTCCACCACAATTTCACAATGGAAAATCTTCTGCTCTATCCGCTCGTCGAAATTGTCCGCCACAGCCCCCACGAACATCCCTTGCGTGAGGTTGGATATTTTGCTGGCAGGTATCAGGCTGTCCATTTGGGTGCTTATCGAGGTGGACTTCTCCCGCTGGTTGATGGTCATACTCTGCCGCTTCTGCAACACCTTTCCGAAACGCTCCGACAATATCTTTGCCGTCTCACCGACCACCTGACCGCTGAACACGTTGCCCACCGTGTTTTGGATAACCTTGCTTTCCTTGTCCCCATAGTCACGGGTAAGCTGGCTGTAATCCTGAAAGCCCAGCAGTACCGCCACCTTGTTGCTTCGGGCGGTGGCAATCAGGTTGTCCAGACCCCGAAAATAGATAGTGGGCAACTCGTCTATTATCACCGAACTTTTAAGCTGACCTTTCTTGTTTATCAGCTTCACTATTCTACTGTTATATAATCCCAGTGCCGCCGAATAGATGTTCTGACGGTCAGGGTTGTTTCCGACAACCAAGATTTTAGGCTCTTTCGGGTTGTTTATATCCAGCGAGAAATCATCGCCCGTCATTACCCAGTAAAGTGCCGGGCTTATCATACGGGAAAGCGGGATTTTCGCACTGGCAATCTGACCCTGCAACTGCTCCTGCGCATCGGATTCCCAAGCATCTACGAACGGAGAAAGATAGTTCTCCAGTTCGGGATAACTGCGTAAAATCGTGAACACATCGGCGTATTTCTTGTTCAACAGTTCTATGGCATGGGGAAACGTGCAATACTTACCGCCTTGATAGATACGGAGATACCAAATTATAGCCGCAAGCAATATGATAGGGCTTTCCACAAAAAAGTCGCCCTGTTTGCTTATCCAAGAGCGATTGAGGTTAAGCATAATCGTGTAGCTGGCTTCGTAAGCGTCCGCAATGTCCGACATGAAACTGGCGTTTATCGGGTTGCACCGATGGCTCTTGCGTGGGTCGTCAAAATTGATAACGTAAAACTTCGGCTTTACCTTGTAGCCGTCCAGATGGTTAAGCAGGTGGTTATAAGCGATTTCAGAAAGGTCGGGGAACTTATAATCATAACAATACATCGAAAATCCCTTCTCGATTTGCTGTTTTATGTAACTGTTCACCACGGCGTATGACTTGCCGCTGCCCGGTGTACCCAGCACAAGGCTGGCACGGAACGGGTTCACCACGTTTATCCAGCCGTTGTTCCACTTCTTCTTATAGTAGAACCGGGTAGGCAGGTTCACGGAGTATTCATTTTCAATCAGGCGGGTTTCCTGCTGGAAACTCTCATTTTCCGTGTTAAAGACATCATCCATCAGGTTGTTCTTCAACAACCGGGACATCCATGTACCCGCCATGAGCAGGCATATATAGCCCGCCGACAGCGTGGCGATGTAAAACACCGTGTCCGCCGTATGCGGAAGCGGCAGTTCCAGCAGCCACCAGTTGAAGAAGAACAGCACGACACCCGCCGCAAGGCAGCAATAAATCTTCGCCCAAGTTATCTTCTCATTCTTCACCCCTTTTGTCCCGATACATGACAAGGCGAGAAACACCACAGAGAAAAGTTTCGTCCAAAGAACCGACGAGAACAGCCCGGTGGTACGCTGGAAGTTCCATAAAATCTTGTCTATCACCTCAAAGGTTACTCCCCATCCTTTCAGGCTGGAGTAACAGAACCAGTACACGTTGATTCCCACGAATAGAATACTGACAGCCCGCATAAAGTCCATGACCCTTGCAAGCCCCCTCAAATCATCTTCCTGTTGCATAATCGTATGTTTTTATGTTAATCAGTTAGTCGATGCGCCTTGTACGCTTCTTTTTCTTCTTCTTTCTCTTTTGGCTGGCAGTCTCCTGTGGCTCATCACCGCCTGATGCACCGCCGAACAATCCTCCGAAAGCACCTACTACGGAAGCCACACCCGAAACAAGAGTTTCTTTTGATGCAAAATCCGGCTGTTCCTGATGCGTGGATTGTTCCTGCCGTATGCCCGTTTTCCTTTCATCGGAATACAAATCGTTGAACACGTTCGCCGAATACTCCTTGCCCAAGCGTGAACCGTTCAGCACCACCCGGTTGTCATGGTCGATGAACGTAACGCCATAGATGCGCCCGCTGTCATTCTGACGGAATACCACGTCAATGCCTTGCCGTTTTAGCTGTTGTTCCAGTTCCTTGCGGCTGCGGGCGGTCTGCATGGCAGTGGCTACAATCTTCCGGGTGCGCTCTTTCAGTTTCCCGTTCCTGATTGCTTCGCCCGATTTCTCCATTCTGCGCTGCACCGCTTCATAACCCACCGACTTGCCGATGCGGGAAGCCTTTACCGGATTGCCTGTCTTTTCGCCCTTGTCGTTCATGGCGGAATAGACAATGCCCTGATAGGGCTTGCCGTTTATCTCGCCCTTGACTTCCTCGGCGCACACGTTGTAAGCGGCAAGCAAAGCCTTGTACTCCCCGAACGACTGGAAGCGGTAGCCATAGCAAGCCGCTTTCACGGTATTGCCGATTTGGTGCTTCACGTCCCCGGCGGCATAGTCCACCTTTTTAAGTTCCGGGCGTTCGGCACGTTCCTTCCGCTCTGCCGGGTGCAGCCCGTATTTCTTTTCCAGTTCACGGGTGATTTGCTTGCTGCGCCGATGCTCGAACTTGTCATTCAGCGGCTTGCCGTTCTCGTCCACCCGCAACCCCACGATGTGGATGTGGTGGCGGTCGATGTCGGTATGCTTGTACACCAAATAGGGCTGGTCGCCATAGCCCAACTTCCGCATATACTCTTTGGCAATGTCGGAAAGCTGCTGGTCGGTCAGCACGTCTTCCGGGTGCGGGTTTATGGAAATATGAAGTATCGGCTTCTTGGTGGATAGCTGGACGGGCATCTGCATTTCAAAGCTGCGCATACACTCGCCGATAGAGAAATTCCCGTCCTCGCTTAACAGCATCCGGTTGGAGAAAAGCACCTTTGCTTCCCCGCTGTCCACCTTGTTTTGGTTGTACGCCAGTGCGCCGAACATATTGCCGCCCGTGCTTATTTTGGCAACCATAGTTCCTTGCACTCGTTTGTCAGGTCGATAACCTGACGGTTTAACATAGATAATTCAGTGGTCGCCTTTTCCAGTTTATAGAGAAAAGCCAGTGCCTTTTTCTCCGAAAAATTGCTATGCAACGCCTTTACAACTTGGTTATAATTGACCGCCACGGCTCTGAACTGGGCGTAAAATTCGGTCAGCCGGGCGCAATACTCGACCGCCGACTTATCCACTTTCACCACCCGGAACGGCTCGCCGAATAGTCGGGCAGCGATGAACCGGGACTTGCTCGTGACGCCCGACTGCTCCCACTGCGAGAGGAAACGGGCGTTCTCCCGGTCGTTCAGGTAAAGGACATGGCGATGCTTCGCCGGGTCTGCGAGGGCGGGGCGACCGCCCTTGTTAGGTTTTCTTGTTTCCATGCTTCTTTGGATTAAAAAATTACGACTTCGGAGTGATTTTTACCCCCGCAAGGGGCAAGGCGTTTTCAGGCACGGAAAACGGTTCTATGTGCCATAGAACACACCTTGCTATTTTCTGACGAAAATCGAAATCCGTCACGGACGGATTGGGGTTAGCGTGGAACGGTAAGCCCAGCCATTCACCAGCCCTGTTTTACACCTGCGCCCCCTGCGGTTCGTTACTCCGCTGCAAAGTAACGGTGATTTATAATGCTGTAAAATAGGTGGTTGGTGGACAAAACGGGACAGCGCAGGACAAATCGGGACAAGGTTTTCAGAGGACGTTTTTTCTCCCTTTTTTTGCATCGGATTTCAAGATTGAAAGCAAGATTGAAAGAAATATTCCAATCAGGAAAGAATGATTGAAAGCATGATTTCAAGAAAACGTGATTGCAGGATTTCAATATTTCAAGAAAGAATGAAAGCAGGAAAACAAGATTGAAATAAAACAGTCTTTCAATATTTCAAGATTGCAACATGGAAAGAATGAATGATTGAAAGCAATAAATAAATAAATCAACCAATAATGAACGAAAGCAATATGGAAAACGAGAAAACACCCCTTTATGTCGCCTTTTCCACCCAAAAGGGCGGGGTCGGCAAAACCACCTTTACCGTGCTGGCGGCGAGTTACCTCTACTACCTCAAAGGCTACGATGTGGCGGTGGTCGATTGCGACTACCCGCAACACTCCATTGCCGGGATGCGAAAGCGGGATGCCGAGCAGGTCGGGGCGGATGAAGATTACAAGCGAATGGCGTATGAGCAGTTCACCCGGCTGGGGAAGAAAGCCTACCCGGTATTGTGCAGTTCACCTGAAAAGGCGATTGCAACGGCTGACGAACATATAGCCGCCGGACACGTGCCGGATATAGTGTTTTTCGACCTGCCCGGCACGGTGAACAGCGAGGGCGTGATAAACTCCCTTGCGGGCATGGACTACATTTTCACCCCCATTTCAGCCGACAAGGTGGTGCTGGAAAGCAGCCTGTCGTTCGCAATGGCTATCCAAAAGCTATTGGTGAGGAATGAAGCCTGCCGACTTGCCGGGCTGTACCTCTTTTGGAACATGGTGGACGGTAGGGAGAAAACAGACCTTTACACCGCCTACGACAAGACCATTAAGGAACTGGAACTGCCGCTGATGAAAACCTTTATCCCCGATACCAAACGCTACAAAAAGGAACTGGTGGCGGATAAAAAGGCGGTGTTCCGCTCCACGCTCTTTCCCGCCAGCCGCCCGCTGGTAAGGGGAAGCAACTTGGAAGAACTGATAACCGAAATAGTGTACTACATCAAATTAAAATGATATGGCAAAGCAAAGCGGCGGGATGCCGAAGATAGACGAGGATTTCATGAAAGAGCTTATCTCGCAGGGTGTTCCCAGTAAACAAGATAATAATAAGACGAATGATGTACCGCAAGAAACACAAACAGAAACGGTGCAAGTAGAGAAACCGACACCCCGCAAGCGCAAGGGCGGTTCGGGCGACTACCGGGAAACCTACTTTCAGAAAGTGGAACTGGCAGACCGACAGCCCTTATACGTGAGCCGTACCACGCACGAGAAGCTGATGCGTATCGTGACAGTGATAGGCGGGCGCAAGGTGACGGTAAGTAGCTACGTGGAAAACATTCTGCTGCGCCACTTCGAGCAGTACCAAGACGAGATAAACACCCTGTACGAAAGCAACTTCCAAAAGCCTGTCTGACTATGGTAATCTATTGCATACTTACCGGGCTTTTGGTGTACTATATCGCCCTATGGCTGTGGTATCGCTACACGGACAGCCGGACATCAACGGGCAGAACGGATGATGCGCCACTCCCACGAAACGAGGTTTCAGGCTACACGCTGATAGGTGAAAGCCGATACAAGGGCGGACTAATCGGGACAGCGCAGGACAAATCGGGACACCTCCCGCAAGCGGCTGAAAATGATATTATTTTTGCGCCGCAGGCTGACGGACAGCCGGAAGAAAACATTCCGGAAGCAGCAGCCGAAGCGGAAGAAACGCCCGATTACGAGAATGACGAACCCGACTACGAGGACGAGGAAATAGCCGGGTACATGGACGGTGACGATGATACCGGGCGGGCTACGGGCGTGAGCTTCAATGAACTGGGCGATGCGGTACGCACGGCGAACGCCGACAACCCCACCGAAGCGGAGAAACGGCAAGCAGCCGGGACACTGGCAAGCATTGAGGGGACGAACCTCTACGATGCGGTGGTGGAGAACATCAACGGCGGGCTGGCAAAGGTGGCGGAACTGCTGGGACGCAACGAAGCGGAACGGGCTACGGCTGCTGTCCCTGCCGGAACTGGCGATACAAGCGAGGAACACGAAGCGTTCGACATGAACGATTTCCTATAATATAATAATGTATAAGCCTGACAGTATGAAACAACGGGATTACGGTTGATTGGCAACCTGAAAACCAAACAGACAAACGGGACTATCCCCGACCACTAAAACTTCAAATTATTCACCAGCCGGGAAAGGCGGACTATCCACCCGCCGCCCGGCATTAAAAACAAATCACAATGAGAAAGAAAATCTTCTTGTCGGCGGCTATACTTGCCGCCGTGGTAAGTGCCTACGCACAAGGAAACGGGCAGGCGGGCATCACCGAAGCCACGAACCTAATCACCGGGTATTTCGACCCCGGAACAAAACTGGTGTACGCAATCGGGGCGGTCTGCGGCTTGATTGGCGGGGTAAAAGTATATAACAAGTTTTCAAGCGGCGACCCCGACACCTCAAAGACCGCCGCCAGTTGGTTCGGGGCGTGCATCTTCCTGATTGTCGCCGCCACTATCCTGCGTTCGTTCTTCCTCTAAAAAGGCGGCAATGTCTGAATATCCGGTAAACAGGGGTATCGGGAAGCCGGTGGAGTTCAAGGGGCTGAAAAGCCAGTACCTCTTTATCTTTTGCGGCGGCTTGCTCGCCGTCTTCGTGGTGTTCATCGTCCTGTTCATGGCAGGCGTGAACCAGTGGCTATGTATCGGTTTCATCGTGTCGGCTTCGCTGCTGCTCGTGTGGCAGACGTTCCGGCTCAACGCCAAGTACGGCACGCACGGGCTGATGAAAGCCGCCGCACGCAAAAGACACCCACGCTTCATTATCAGCCGAAAGGCGATACCCCGGCTGTTCAACTACAAAAGAAGAAAGGAAGAAAGAACATGAGGAATATGTTAAAGGCTACCACGCTGGAAAGGAAATTCCCTCTTTTGGCGGTGGAGAACGGCTGCATCATTTCAAAGGATGCGGACATAACGGTGGCTTTCAGGGTGGAACTGCCCGAACTGTTCACCGTCACCAGTGCCGAGTACGAAGCCATACATTCGGCGTGGTACAAGGCGGTCAAGGTGCTGCCCGACTACTCCATAGTACACAAGCAGGACTTCTTCATCAAGGAGAACTACCAGCCCGACACGGAAAGGGACGAGCTTAGTTTTTTAAGCCGCTCCTTTGAACGGCACTTCAATGAACGCCCGTTCCTGAACCATTACTGCTACCTGTTCCTGACAAAGACGACAAGGGAGAGAAGCCGCCGACAGAGCGACTTCTCCACCCTATGCCGGGGCAGGATTGTACCGCAGGAGATAGCCGACAAGGAAGCGGCGGCAAAGTTCATCGAAGCGGTCGGGCAGTTTGAAAGGATTATGAACGACAGCGGTTTTGTCACCCTTACCCGGCTGGCGGCATCGGAAATCACCGGGCAGGACGGAAAGGCGGGCATCATCGAGAAATACTTCTCGCTCTCGCAGACAGATACCACCTGCCTGAAAGACATCGGGCTGTACCCGGAAGAAATGCGTGTCGGGGACGATATACTGTGCCTGCACACGCTTTCGGACGTGGAAGATTTGCCCGGAAAGGTCGGGACGGACTGCCGATTTGAGAAGCTGTCCACAGACAGAAGCGATTGCAGGTTAAGTTTTGCCGCCCCGGTGGGCGTGCTGTTGTCGTGTAACCACGTCTATAACCAGTTCATCTTCATAGACGACCACGCCGAAAACCTGAAGAACTTCGAGCAGACCGCCCGGAATATGCAATCGCTCTCCCGCTACTCCCGTGCCAACCAAGTGAACAAGGAGTGGATAGACGAGTACCTGAACGAAGCGCACAGCAAGGGGCTTATTTCGGTACGCTGCCACTGTAACGTCATGGCATGGAGTGACGATAGGGACGAACTCAAACGCATACGCAACGATGTGGGAAGCCAGCTTGCGCTAATGGAGTGCAAGCCACGCCACAACACGGTCGATACGCCCACGCTCTTTTGGGCGGGCATACCCGGCAATGAGGCGGACTTCCCCGCAGAGGAAAGTTTCTACACGTTCTTGGGGCAGGCTCTCTGCCTGTTCGTGGAAGAAACGAACTACAAGAGTTCGCTTTCGCCGTTCGGCATCAAAATGGTGGACAGGGTAAGCGGTCGCCCGCTGCACATCGACATATCGGATTTGCCCATGAAGAAAGGCATCACGACCAACAGAAACAAGTTCATACTTGGGCCGAGCGGGTCGGGTAAGTCCTTCTTCACCAACCACATGGTGCGCCAGTATTACGAGCAGGGTGCGCACGTGCTGCTGGTCGATACGGGTAACAGTTACTTGGGGCTGTCCCAGCTTATCCACAACCGCACGCACGGCGAGGACGGGATTTATTTCACCTACACCAACGAGAACCCGATAGCGTTCAACCCGTTCTATGTCGAGGACGGGGTATTCGACATCGAGAAGAAAGAGAGTATCAAGACCCTTATACTCACCCTGTGGAAGCGGGACGATGAAGCCCCGAAGCGGTCAGAAGAAGTGGCGTTGTCCAATGCGGTAAGTGCCTATATCGAACGTATCACGGGCGACAGGTCGGTAACACCCTGCTTCAACACGTTCTACGAGTTTGTCCGGGACGAATACCGCCGACAGCTTGAACGGAAGAATGTCAGGGAAAAGGATTTTGACATTGACAATTTCCTGAACGTGCTTGAACCGTACTATCGTGGCGGTGAGTACGACTACCTGCTGAACTCCGACAAGGAGCTGGATTTGCTGCATAAACGCTTCATTGTCTTTGAATTGGACAATATCAAAGACCACAAGATTTTATTCCCGATAACGACTATCATCATCATGGAAGCCTTTATAAACAAGATGCGCAAGTTAAAGGGGATAAGGAAGTTAATACTAATTGAGGAAGCGTGGAAAGCGATTGCATCGGCGAACATGGCGGACTACATAAAATATTTATACAAGACCGTCCGAAAGTATTTCGGGGAAGCGATTGTAGTCACGCAAGAGGTAGAGGATATTATTTCTTCCCCTATCGTGAAAGAAAGTATCATCAATAACTCGGACTGCAAAATATTGTTAGACCAGCGAAAATATCTCAACAAGTTCGACAGCATACAGAACCTCTTGGGACTGACCGACAAGGAGCGTTCGCAGATATTGTCTATCAACATGGCGAACCACCCCGGACGGAAGTACAAGGAAGTTTTCTTCTCGCTGGGCGGCACACAATCGGCGGTATATGCCACGGAAGTTTCATTGGAAGAATATTACACGTACACGACCGAGGAAAGCGAGAAAATGGAACTGTTCGCCCTCGCCGACAAGCTGGGCGGCAACCTTGAACTGGCTATCAAGCGGCTTGCAGAAAGCAAAAGAAATCCCCAATCATCAACAACTTAAAAATTAGGAACATGAAATGGATTGACAATCTGATATACACGCTATTGTCCGCCTGCCTGCTGGCGGGCTGCGAGGACAGCGGAAGCAAGGAGCTGGAAAGGATGCAGGGCTATTGGGTACACGTCAGGGGACACCCGGCTTTCACACTCTCGGAAACGGGCGGCAGATACACCGTCACCCGGAAAGCGAATGTCAGGGGCAGAATACTGGAAACGGCTTACCCGGTAACAGAACGGAACGGCTGCCTGTTCATCGAAACGGGCTTCCGCATACAGTTCACCTATGACAAAAAGACCGACCGGATAACGCTCATGCCCGGCGGCGAATACAAACGAGTTACAAACCCTGAAAACAAAAGATAATGAAAAGAACAATTCTCCTTATGGCGGTGTGCCTTTGCTTCATCGGCAAGGCATCCGCACAGTGGGTGGTGTCAGACCCCGGCAACTTGGCGCAGGGCATCATCAACACCACCAAGCAGATAGTGCAGACTTCCACCACAGCCAAAAACACGCTGGACGGCTTCATGGAAGCGCAGAAGATTTTCCAGCAGGGTAAAAAATATTACGATGCGCTCAAAGCGGTACACGATGTTGTCAAGGGCGGCATCAAGGTGAAGAAGTCCATTGAGCTGGTGGCGGAAATATCTGAAATCTACGTGCGAAACTATCAGAACATGCTGGCAGACCCGAACTACACGCTGGATGAACTCACCGCCATTTCAGCCGGGTACGCCAAGCTGCTCTCCGAAAGTGCGGACGTGTTGCAGGACTTGAAGAATGTAGTGAACGTGACGGGCATGTCGCTGACGGATGCCGAAAGGCTGGCGGTAATCAACAACGCCTATAAAAGCCTGCTCAACTACCGCAACCTCGTGAACTACTACACCCGAAAGAACATATCCGTGTCCTACCTGCGGGCGAAGAAGAAGAACGACACCGACCGGGTGCTGGCTCTCTACGGCTCGGCGGATGAACGCTACTGGTAACATATAAATCGGTATGCCTATGTTATTAGCAGCGGTGGATTTTGACAACCTGCACCAAGTGTTGCGGGTGCTGTACGATGAAATGATGCCCTTGTGCAGCAACATGACGGGGGTAGCCAAAGGGATAGCCGGGCTGGGAGCTTTGTTCTATGTAGCCGCCAAAGTGTGGCAGTCGCTCGCACGTGCCGAACCCATAGACGTGTACCCGCTCCTGCGTCCCTTTGCGTTGGGGCTGTGCATCATGTTTTTTCCAACTTTCGTACTGGGGACTATCAACACGGTATTGTCGCCAGTGGTGAAAGGGTGCAACCAGCTTATGGAAACGCAGACTTTCGACATGAACGAATACCGGGCGCAGAAAGACCGACTGGAATATGAAGCCCTGATGCGAAGCCCCGAAACGGCTTACCTCGCATCGGACGAGGAATTTGACCGACAACTGGAAGAACTGGGCTGGTCGCCCTCCGACATGGTGACCATGACGGGCATGTACATGGACAGGACGGCTTATAATATAAAGAAGTCCGTCCGGGACTGGTTCAGGGAGTTATTGGAAATGCTCTTTCAGGCGGCGGGGCTGATTATAGACACGCTGCGCACGTTCTTCCTAATCGTGTTAAGCATACTGGGTCCGCTGGCGTTTGCGATTTCCGTCTATGACGGTTTCCAAAGCACGCTGAC
>ENA-OUQP01002247-OUQP01002247.1-human-gut-metagenome-genome-assembly--contig:-NODE-2247-length-10946-cov-9.382609_pt1 | contig 10946 bp, 3 predicted proteins | sample MGYA00237951_ERZ548836 | MGnify/ENA primary metagenome ERZ548836 (study PRJEB26490, sample SAMN05194702) | human gut metagenome | biome: terrestrial biome; feature: human-associated habitat; material...
TGGATAAGGAGCCGAAGTACAGCATCAAGGAGTGCAAGGAGCGCGACGTGACCTATGCAGCACCCCTGCGCGTCACCGCCCGTCTGCTGAACAAGGAGACCGGCGAGGTGAAGGACCAGGAGATCTTCATGGGCGACTTCCCCCTGATGACCGACGCCGGCACCTTTGTCATCAACGGTGCAGAGCGCGCCATCGTCAGCCAGCTGGTCCGTTCTCCCGGCGTATTCTACGGCCATGATCACGATAAGGTGGGCAACGACCTGTACAGCGCCACCATGAACCCCAACCGCGGCGCCTGGCTGGAGTACGAGACCGACGCTTCCAACGTGTTCTATGTCCGTATCGATAAGAACCGCAAGCTGCCCGTCACCGTGCTCTGCCGCGCACTGGGCCTGTCTTCCAACGAGGACATCCTGAACTACTTCGGCGAGGATGAGCGCATCCTTGCTACTCTGGAAAAGGATACCACCAAGAACACCGAGGAAGGCCTGCTGGAAGTCTACCGTAAGCTGCGCCCCGGTGAGCCTCCCACGGTGGAGTCCGCTACCAGCCAGCTCAATATGCTCTTCTTCGACCCCCGCCGCTACGATCTGTCCCGGTTCGGTCGTTATAAGATGAACAAGAAGCTGTCTCTGGCACGCCGCATCATGAACCACATCGCCGCCGAGAACGTCGTCGCTCCTCTGACCGGCGAACTGCTCATCGAGAAGGATGCCAAGATCACCCGTCAGCTGGCTGAGGCCGCTGACAACGCCGGCGTCAATGTCGTCGTGCTGAACGTCGAGGGCAAGAAGGTCAAGGTCATCACCAATGGCTGTGTTGACGCTCAGGGCTTCTTCTCCTTCGATGTCAAGGAGTGCGGCATCAACGAGCGCTGCTCCTTTGAGGAGATCAAGAAGATCCTCGACACCACTTCGGATGTGGAAGAGCAGAAGGAGATGCTGCGCCGCAACCACGACCAGCTCATCGGCCGCACCGTCACCGTGACCGACATCCTGTCTTCCATCAACTATCTGAACGGCCTGGGCCACGGCATCGGCACCACCGATGACATCGACCATCTGGGCAACCGCCGCATCCGCAGCGTCGGTGAGCTGCTGCAGAACCAGTTCCGCATCGGCTTCTCCCGCATGGAGCGCGTCATCCGTGAGCGCATGACCCTGCAGAGCCAGGACCAGAGCGTCATCACGCCGCAGGCCCTCATCAACATCCGCCCGGTCGTCGCCGCCATCAAGGAGTTCTTCGGTTCTTCTCCGCTGTCTCAGTTCATGGACCAGAACAACCCTCTGGCGGAGCTGACCCACAAGCGCCGTCTGTCTGCTCTGGGCCCCGGCGGTCTGAGCCGTGACCGCGCAGGCTTCGAAGTCCGCGACGTCCACTACAGCCACTATGGCCGTATGTGCCCCATCGAGACTCCTGAAGGCCCCAACATCGGTCTGATCTCCTATCTGGCATCCTACGCCAAGATCAATGAGTACGGCTTCGTTGAGGCTCCTTACCGCAAGGTCAAGAAGACCTACGACGAGAAGGGCCGCCTCATCGACCAGGTCGTCACCGACGAGGTCGAGTATATGACCGCTGACGTCGAGGACGAGTACGTCGTTGCTCAGGCCAACGAGCCTCTGGACGAGACCAAGCACTTCAAGCGCGCCCGCGTTTCTGCCCGCCGCCGCGACGACATTCTGGAGATCGACGCCGAGAAGGTCGATTATATGGACGTCTCGCCCCGAATGATGGTCTCTGTCGCTACCGCCTGCATCCCCTTCCTGGAGAACGATGACTGTAACCGTGCTCTGATGGGCTCCAACATGCAGCGTCAGGCAGTGCCTCTGATGGTCACCCAGCAGCCTATCGTGGCTACCGGTATGGAATACAAGGCTGCCACTGACTCCGGTACCGCTGTTCTGGCAAAGAACGACGGTATCGTTGAGAAGATGGATGCCGACCACGTCACCGTCCGCAATGCACAGGGCGGCGTGGACAACTACCCGCTGGTCAAGTTTGCCCGCTCCAACGCAGGCACCTGCATCAACCAGCGCCCCATCGTTGAGGTGGGCGAGAGCGTCAAGGCTGGTCAGGTGCTGGCCGACGGCCCCGCAATGCGCAACGGTGAGATCTCTCTGGGTAAGAACGCCCTGATCGGCTTTATGACCTGGGAAGGCTACAACTACGAGGACGCTGTCCTGCTGAACGAGAAGATCGTCCGCGAGGATGTGTACACCTCGATCCATATTGAAGAGTACGAGACCGAGTCCCGTGACACCAAGCTCGGACCTGAGGAGATCACCCGTGATATCCCCAACGTCTCCGAGGATGCCCTGAAGGATCTGGACGAGCGCGGCATCATCCGCATCGGTGCTGAGGTCAAGAGCGGCGACATCCTGGTCGGCAAAGTCACCCCGAAGGGTGAGACCGAGCTGACCGCTGAGGAGCGCCTGCTCCGCGCCATCTTTGGCGAGAAGGCCCGCGAAGTCCGTGATACCTCTCTGCGCGTGCCCCACGGCGAGTACGGCATCATCGTGGATGTCAAGGTCTTTACTCCTGAAAACAGCGATGAGCTGCAGCCCGGTGTCCGCGAGGTCGTCCGCTGCTACATTGCTCAGAAGCGTAAGATCAGCGTCGGCGATAAGATGGCAGGCCGTCACGGCAACAAGGGTGTCGTTTCCCGCATCCTGCCGCAGGAGGATATGCCCTACCTGCCCGACGGCACCCCGCTGGACATCGTGCTGAACCCCCTGGGCGTTCCTTCCCGTATGAACATCGGTCAGGTGCTGGAAGTCAACCTGGGCTACGCTGCCAAGGCATGCGGCATCAAGGTTATGACCCCCGTGTTCGATTCCGCGCGTGAGAACGACATCGGCGATACCTTCGACACCGCCCGTGAGCTGTGGCACGGTGAGAATGCTCCCGCATATCCCACCAAGCTGCCCAAGATCATGGGTGAGAAGGGCCACATCATCGACTTCTCCAAGATCGAGCTGGACCGCGACGGCAAGACCACCGTTTACGATGGCCGTACCGGTGAGAAGTTCGATAACCGCGTTACCGTCGGCTATATGTACTACCTCAAGCTGCATCACCTCGTTGATGATAAGATCCATGCCCGTTCCACCGGCCCCTACTCTCTGGTCACCCAGCAGCCTCTGGGCGGCAAGGCCCAGTTCGGCGGCCAGCGCTTCGGCGAGATGGAGGTCTGGGCTCTGGAAGCTTACGGTGCTGCTTACACCCTGCAGGAGATCCTGACCGTCAAGTCCGATGACGTCGAGGGCCGTGTCAAGACCTACGAGGCCATCGTCAAGGGCGAGCCCATCCCGCAGCCGGGCATCCCCGAGTCCTTCCGCGTCATGCTCAAGGAACTGCAGTCTCTGGGTCTGGACGTCGTGGTCCAGGACAAGGAAGGCAACGAGATCGATATGCGCCAGAACTTCGACGACGAAGAGACCGGCTTCGATATGCGTGATGTTGCCGGCACCGAGACTGTCGCCAACGAGAACGAGCTGCTGAACGATTACACCATCAAGGACGCCGATGCTGGTTTCGATGATCCCTCCGTGCTGGAGGATGACAACTCTGCCGTTGCAGAGTCCGCTTCTGACGAAGTGAACATCGACGAATAATAAGGCCCCTTTGAGAAAGCTGTGTTCCCCTGCGCGGTGCGCGTGCTGCCGCCGCAGGGCAGGGGAGGGCAGCGGGTCTTCCAACGTCAACTGTTATCATCGAGACTATAAAGATTAAGAAAGGGTTCGTTTCATGGAAAACAACGTCTTCGATTCGATCAAAATCGGCCTTGCCTCTCCTGACCAGATCCGCAACTGGAGCTATGGCGAGGTGAAGAAGCCTGAGACCATCAACTACCGCACCCTGAAGCCGGAGCGCGACGGTCTGTACTGCGAGCGCATTTTTGGACCTACCAAGGACTGGGAGTGCCACTGCGGCAAGTACAAGCGCATCCGCTATAAGGGCAAGATCTGCGACCGCTGCGGCGTCGAGGTCACCAAGGCAAAGGTCCGCCGTGAGCGCATGGGCCACATCGAGCTGGCAGCCCCTGTCAGCCACATCTGGTACTTCAAGGGCATCCCCAGCCGCATCGGCCTGATGCTGGACATCAGCCCCCGCCTGCTGGAGAAGGTCCTCTACTTTGCAAGCTATATCGTCACCGACCCCGGTCTGACCCCGCTGGAAAAGAAGCAGCTGCTGACCGAGAAAGAGTACCGCGAGATGCGCGAGCGCTACGGCGACGAGTTCGAGGCTGCGATGGGCGCTGAGGCCGTTCAGGACCTGCTGAAGGAGATCGACCTCGACCAGCTCAGCGCTGAGCTGACTGCCGAGGTGGAGAAGTCCTCCGGCCAGAAGAAGGTGCGTATCCTGAAGCGTCTGGAAGTCGTCGAGGCTTTCCGCGTTTCCGGCAACCGCCCCGAGTGGATGGTCATGGACGTGCTGCCCGTGCTGCCGCCTGACCTGCGCCCCATGGTCCAGCTGGACGGCGGCCGCTTCGCCACCTCCGACCTGAATGACCTGTACCGCCGCGTCATCAACCGCAACAACCGTCTGCGCCGCCTGCTGGAGCTGGGTGCGCCGGACATCATCGTGCGCAACGAGAAGCGGATGCTGCAGGAAGCCGTGGACAGCCTGATCGACAACGGCCGCCGCGGCCGTCCGGTCACCGGCCCCAACAACCGCGCACTGAAGAGCCTTTCCGATCTGCTGAAGGGCAAGCAGGGCCGCTTCCGCCAGAACCTGCTGGGCAAGCGTGTTGACTACTCCGGCCGTTCCGTTATCGTCGTCGGCCCTGAGCTGAAGATGGATCAGTGCGGTCTGCCCAAAGAGATGGCTCTGGAGCTGTTCAAGCCCTTCGTTATGAAGGACCTGGTCCAGAAGGGCATTGCCTCCAACATCAAGGCTGCCCGCAAAAAGGTCGAGCGCGCTTCTACCGAGGTGTGGGACTCTCTCGAAACCGTCATCAAGGGCCATCCCGTTCTGCTGAACCGTGCACCTACCCTGCACCGCCTGGGCATTCAGGCATTTGAGCCCGTTCTGGTCGAAGGCCACGCCATCAAGCTGCACCCGCTGGTCTGCACCCCCTTCAACGCTGACTTCGACGGCGACCAGATGGCTGTCCATCTGCCGCTGTCCACCGAAGCACAGCGCGAAGCCAAGATGCTGATGCTGGCTTCCGGCAACCTGCTGAAGCCGTCTGACGGCGAACCCGTCACCGTGCCCACGCAGGATATGATCCTGGGTTCTTACTACCTGACCATGGTCAACCCCGAAGACCCCGGCCACGACAAGGTGTTCCGCGATGAGGACGAAGCCCTGATGGCTTACGCCGAGCATATCGTCACCCTGCAGGCTCCCGTTAAGGTGCGCCGCACCATGGACTTTGGCAACGGCCCCGAAACCGCCCTTGTCACCACCACTGTCGGCAAGATCATCTTCAACACCCCCATCCCGCAGGATCTGGGCTATGTGGATCGCACCGACCCCGAACATAAGTTCGATTACGAAGTCGATTTCCAGGTCACCAAGAAGAAGCTGCCCGACATCATCAGCCGCTGCCTGACAAAGCATGGCACCAAGCGCTGCGCTATCATGCTGGACCACATCAAGGCACAGGGCTATAAGTATTCCACCCTTTCCGCCATCACCGTTGCCGTGCCTGATGCTATCATCCCCGAAGAGAAGCCGGAGATCCTGGCTGCGGCTGACAAGAAGGTTGAAAAGGTCATGAAGAACTTCAACCGTGGTCTTATCTCTGATGAAGAGCGCTATAAGAACACCGTTGAGATCTGGCAGGCAGCTACCGAGGAAGTTTCCAACGCTCTGTCTACCAACCTGAAGACCCACCACCAGCGCAACCCCATCTATATGATGTCCGACTCTGGTGCTCGTGGTTCTATGGACCAGATCAAGCAGCTGGCCGGCATGCGCGGCCTGCTGGCTAACACCGCAGGTAAAACCCTGGAAATGCCTATCCGTGCAAACTACCGCGAAGGCCTGAACATCTTGGAGTACTTCATCTCTTCTCGAGGCGCTCGTAAAGGTTTGACCGATACCGCACTGCGTACTGCTGACTCTGGCTACCTGACCCGCCGTCTGGTTGACGTTTCTCAGGAAGTCATCATCCGCGAGGAAGACTGCCACGCTACCGAGGGTATCCTCGTCAGCGAGATCAGCGAAGGCAACGCTACCATCGAAAGCTTCTCCGAGCGTCTGATTGGCCGTTATGCTCTGCATGACGTGATGGATCCCAAGACCGGCGAACTCATTGTGTCCAAGGACAAGATGATGGATATGTTCGACGCTGAAAAGATCAAAGCTGCCGGTATTACCGAGCTGGAGATCCGCAGCGTGATGACCTGCCGTGCTCACGTTGGCGTCTGTGCCCGCTGCTACGGCTCCAACATGTCCAACGGCCAGTGCGTTAAGGTCGGTGAATCCGTTGGTATCATTGCGGCACAGTCCATCGGCGAACCCGGTACTCAGCTGACCATGCGTACCTTCCATACTGGCGGTATCGCATCTGCTGAAGATATTACTCAGGGTCTTCCGCGTGTTGAAGAACTGTTCGAGAGCCGCCGCCCGAAGGCAATGGCTATCATGTCCGAGATCGCCGGTACCGTCCATATTGACGATACCAAGAAGAGCCGCCACGTTGAAGTGACCGGTGTTGACGATAACGGCGCACCGGTTACCAAGAGCTACCTGATCCCGTTCGGCCACCGCCTGAAGGTGATGGAGGGCGATGTGCTCGTCAAGGGCGCACTGTTGACCGAAGGCCATGCTTATCCGCAGGATATCCTGGCTGTCAAGGGCCGCATTGCTACCCAGAACTACCTGATCAGCGAAGTCCAGAAGGTTTACCGTCTGCAGGGCGTTGACATCAACGATAAGCATATCGAAGTTATCGTCCGCCAGATGATGCGTAAGGTTCGCATTGACGATGCAGGTTCCAGCGAGTTCATCATGGGCAGCGTTGTCAACCGCCGCGATGTGATGATCGAGAACGAGAAGATTCAGGAACGCATTGATGCAGGCGAAACCGACCTGAAGCTGGTCCAGGCCAGTCAGATCCTGCTTGGTATCACCAAGTCCAGCCTGGCAACCGACAGCTTCCTGTCCGCTGCATCCTTCCAGGAAACCACCCGCGTTCTGACCGAAGCCGCCATCAAGGGCAAGGTTGACCCGTTGGCCGGTCTGAAGGAGAACGTCATCATCGGTAAGCTGATCCCCGCCGGAACCGGTTTGCCGGAGGTTGAAGAAGAGCTGGCTCGCGCCGAGGAAATCCGCGATGCCGAAGGCAGCGCTTACGACCACGCTGAAAAGTAAGATTTTTCTTATCTGATAAGCTTAGCCTGACAATAAAACATAACATCCCCCACAGCATTCTCCGCACGGGCAACTGCGAACGGAAAGGGTACTGTGGGGGATTTTTTATGCTGCTTTGCGGGGAATGAAACTGCTTATTGCGGAAAAGTGGCAGAAAAGTGATACAAAGTTGCTTGAAAATAGTAGTACAGCTGTGCTATGCTGGCCCCAAAGAAAGGGGGATAGCACCATGACATTGGGAGAGAAAATTGCATCCGCCCGGAAAGAAAAAGGCATGACCCAGGAAATGCTGGCAGAGCAGCTGGGGGTAACACGGCAGGCTGTGGCAAGGTGGGAAACAGGGAAAGCTCTGCCCGGCACAGCCAACCTGTTTATGCTCCGAGAACTGTTGGGTATCCCGCCGGAAGAGGCTGCTTTGGAAGAAAAGACAGAAACAAGAGAACCAGATGTACAGGAAAAGGCAGAAACGGCCGGAAGCCTGACAGCAAAACAAACGTGGGTACTGATTGCGGTAATGGCAATTTTGCTATGGCTTGCTCTGCAATTTGTTGGGCTTGGCGCGGCGATTGGATTGTTGATACTTCTGTTCATTTCAATAAGCGGACTCTTTTTTATAGCGGCGGGAAAAAGCGGCGCTGCAACGGCTGCAAAAGCAGCAGCAAGGCGGGTACTGTATTTAGCGGCAGCAACACTGCTGGCGGTACTTTTATGGTGCATTGCTTTTGTGGCATCTGCAAACTACCAAAGTACAGCGATGTGGAACGTACCACAAGATGTATGGCAGCAATACCCCACAGTTGCCGCATGGATGCAGCATTGTGAAACAATGGGCAGCGGTGTCTATATGCAGCAGGTGGATTTACCAGCAAGTCAGGGGGCCGCAACGGTATATCTTGTCTGCCGCAATGGCGTGACCAATGAACAGGCGGGAAAAATCACCCCCAATCCACTGCGGCTGCGCTTCTGGGTTACTTATCAGGCAGGGGAGAGCGAGCCCATGCTGGATGTGCTGACGTTTCAGGGAAATAAAGACTATCAGGTGTTTTTCAGAATCGGGAAAGACCAGTCTGATTGTATCTTTACGACAAATGAAAGTGAAGCGTTGGCAGGAGAAGTAAGAAGCCTGCTGGAAAGCCGGGCAAATGACAAATAAAGAAAGTTAGAGAAATGAGCCTGTGCAGGAACCGTGCATAAACACTGTTTCTGCACAGGCTTTTTGTTAAGGCAATACCGCATAATTCTAAGTGCCGATACGGCGAGCGAGGTACGGCAGATGCTAAGCCAAAAGCGCAGATAATACTGGATGTCTTATCGAGCATTTTGGCAACGCAGATGCCGTGCCGCAGCCGCCGGAGCGGTGCTTAAGCCGTCAGGCGGGAATTGTGCGGTATTGCCTTAAATAAAAACGGATTTGTTTTTTCTAACATTTGGTGTATAATACTTTTATACTGGGTTTGTCTGTGCAGGATGAATGGTGCCTGCATGGAGGGCAGGGGAGAACGCTTCCCTGACTGGCTCAGAAAGACACCATATAGAAAAGGAGAATCCGCCATGTCGGAAGCATTGAAAGAACGCAAAGAGATGGACCCGCAGTACCAGTGGGACCTGACCAAAATGTACGCCAGCGATGCGGAATGGGAAAAGGCTTTTGCCGCCATTGACCCCAAAATTGAAGCTTTGGCTGCCTGGGAGGGCAAGCTGAACAACGCTGCCAGCATTCGTGAATTTTATGATGCAGAAATCGGCGTGTTCCGTGAACTGGAAAACCTGGCTGTCTACACCAGCCTGCGTCTGAGCGAGGATACCCGTGCTGATGACGCCCAGAGCATGGATGCCCGCGCTACTGCCAAATACGTAAAGGCTGTCGGTACCATCGCCTATGCTCAGCCGGAAATCCTGGCACTGCCGCAAGAAACCCTGGATGCCATCATGGCTGACGAGCAGGTTGCCCACTATCGTTTTGCTCTGGAAGACCTGCTGCGTGCAAAGCCTCACACCCTGACCGCCCCGGAAGAAAAGCTGCTGGCTGCTTTCGGTGAGGCATTCGGCACCCCGAAAAATGTTGCCGATAACCTGGAAGACGCCGACATGGTGTTCGATTCCGTCAAGGATGGCGAGGGCAACGATGTGGAGCTGACCGCTTCCAACTACATCCTGCTGCAAACCTCCAATGACCGCGTGCTGCGCAAGAATGCCTTTGAAAGCTACTACAAGAGCTTCCGCCAGCACATCAACACGCTGGCTGCCTCTTACTCCGGCGCTGTCAAGACCGCTGCCGCCGAAGCCTCCGTCCGTCATTATGAATCTTCCCGCGCCATGTCCATGGCAGGGGAGAATGTGCCCGGCCAGGTCTATGATAACCTGGTGGCTACTGTGCGCAAGCACCTGCCGGATATGTACCGCTATGTTGCTCTGCGCAAGCGCATCCTGGGTGTGGACGAGCTGCACTACTATGATGTGTACGCCCCGCTGACCAAGGGCGTCAGCGCCCATTACACCTATGACCAGGCCAAGCAGATGGTTCTGGATGCCGTTGCACCGCTGGGCGAAGAGTACGGCACCATCGTTCGCAAGGGCTTTGCCGAGCGCTGGATCGATGTGTTCCCCAACAAGGGCAAGAGCGGCGGCGCTTACTCCGGCGGCAGCTATGATTCCAACCCCTATATCATGTGCAACTTTACCGGTACGCTGGACAGCGTTTCCACCATTGCGCATGAGATGGGCCACAGCATGCACAGCTGGTTCAGTCGCCATACCCAGCCTGCCCAGTATGCCGACTATACCCTGTTTGTCGCAGAGGTCGCTTCCACCGTCAACGAGAACCTGCTCATTGAGCACCTGCTGGCAGAAAAGAACCAGGATCCCGCAACCCGCCTGGCCCTGCTGAATCAGTACCTCGAAAATTTCAAGGGAACCGTCTACCGCCAGACGATGTTTGCCGAGTTTGAGCGCGATGCCCACGCCATGGCCGAGCGCGGCGAAGCCCTGAATCCCGCCGCCCTGAACAATCTGTACAAGAAGCTCATTGTGGACTACTTTGGACCGGAGCTGGTTGTGGATGACGAAGTACAGTACGAGTGGGCACGCATCCCGCACTTCTACCGCCCGTTCTATGTTTATAAGTATGCAACCGGCTATTCCACTGCCGTGGCATTGTCCGAGGGCATCCTGAAGAACGGCGAACCGGCTGTTAAGAAGTACCTGGAGTTCCTGCACATGGGCGGCAGCGCTTACCCGCTGGATGAGCTGCGCCATGCCGGTGTGGACCTGACCACCCCCGCCCCGGTGGATGCTGCCCTGGATAAGTTCGGCCGCATTCTGGACGAAGCCGAAGCCTGCGTGGCACAGCTGGAAGCTGCAAAATAAGCAGGGGAAAGTCCGAGGGTGTATCTGAAAAATTCGAAAATTTAGTCTGTTTCTGCAAACACAGCGGGATTTTGCGTTAAAAAGCCTTGGAATCCGCAAAGGATTCCTATGGCTCTTTGCCTTAAATTCAGCTTACGTTTGCGAAATATCCGTCATTTTCTTTGTTTTCAGATACACCTTAAGTGCAAAATTAGGGCAATACCGCAACCCGACATTATCGAGCATTTTGGCAACGCAGATGCCGTGCCGCAGCC
>ENA-OUQP01002266-OUQP01002266.1-human-gut-metagenome-genome-assembly--contig:-NODE-2266-length-10852-cov-6.338427_pt1 | contig 10852 bp, 8 predicted proteins | sample MGYA00237951_ERZ548836 | MGnify/ENA primary metagenome ERZ548836 (study PRJEB26490, sample SAMN05194702) | human gut metagenome | biome: terrestrial biome; feature: human-associated habitat; material...
GGGTAGATGGTTGCTAAAGCAACCGCGCCTCGGCGCGAGAATGTGCCAAGGCACACTCTTTTTTATGGAGGTAATATGAAATCAGATACCATTGCGGCGATTGCAACGGCATTGTCTGATGCGGGAATCGGCATTATCCGTATCAGCGGTCCGGAGGCGATTGCGGTTGCGAACCGGGTTGTGGTCAATAAAAAGAAAGAACACACGCTGAAAAACTGGCAGACGCATACGATTCATTATGGTTTCGTAGAGGAGAACGGAACGATTCTGGACGAGGTTATGGTTTCTGTCATGAAAGCGCCCAGAAGCTATACGACAGAGGACACAGTAGAGATCAACTGCCATGGCGGCGTGCTTTTAACCAAACGTGTGCTGGAGGCTGTCCTGCATGCCGGTGCGAGGATGGCGGAGCCGGGCGAATTTACGAAACGCGCGTTTTTGAGCGGCAGAATCGACTTATCCGAAGCTGAGGCGGTTATGGATCTGATTCAGGCGAAAAACCAGTTTTCGATGCAGGCGTCGATCAAACAGCTGCGGGGATCGGTCGCAGAGAAAGTGAAGAGCCTGCGTGCGGCGCTTTTATATGAAATTGCATTTATCGAATCCGCGTTAGACGATCCCGAGCATATCAGTACAGAAGGCTATCCGGAAAAGCTCGGCAAAATCACGCAGGAGCTTTTGGAAGAGCTCGGAAAGCTGATCGCGTCCGCAGAGGACGGACTTTTACGCAAAGAAGGCATCCGCACCGTCATTGTCGGAAAGCCGAATGCTGGAAAATCTTCCCTGTTAAACCTGTTGGTCGGAGAAGAGCGCGCGATTGTAACGGATATCGCAGGCACGACGCGCGATGTGCTGGAGGAATCCATCCGGTTAAAGGGAATCAGTTTGAATATCATCGATACGGCGGGAATCCGCAGTACGGATGATATCGTGGAAAAAATCGGCGTAGAGCGGGCGATGCAGTATGCAAAAGAGGCAGATTTAATTCTGTATGTGGTTGACTCGTCGCGCCCGTTGGACGAAAATGACAGGCAGATTATTGAGATGATCCGGGATCAGAAGGTCATCGTACTGCTTAACAAATCAGATCTGGAAGCGGCTGTCAGCGAAACGGATTTGCAGGAAGCCTTTGGCGGCAGGGAGGTTTCCATGATCCGCACTTCCGCAAAGAAAAATGCCGGAATCGAGGAATTTGAGCAGCTTCTGGAGCAGATGTTTTTCCATGGAGAAATCCGTTCGGAGGACGAGGTGGTTATCACGAGCATGCGCCACAAAGAAGCGCTCTGCGAGGCGTATAACAGCCTGAAAATGGTTCAGAAAAGCCTGGAAGACGATATGCCGGAGGATTTCTATTCCATTGACCTGATGAGCGCGTACGCGTCCCTTGGTCGGATTATCGGGGAAGAGGTCGGTGATGATCTGGTAAACGAGATTTTTTCCAAATTTTGCATGGGAAAATGATCTGACCAGGCGTCGAAAGGAATTGAACAGCGGCAGTGCGCAGGATTGTGATTGTGGAGCATTGCCCACAGAAATAGTTGCCGGAAACGCAGGATTCGTGTATGATTGGTGCAGAAAGTATGCGATTATTCAGGACAATGGAATGTTCGTATGATGCGCATTCCATTGTAGAAAAGCACAGAAAATAAGGCGGAAAAGATGGCTCAGATAACAGAAAAAGTTGATGTATGTGTAATTGGGGCAGGTCATGCCGGATGTGAAGCGGCGCTGGCATGCGCGAGAATGGGATTGGAAACGGTTATTTTTACGGTAAGCATCGAAAGTATTGCGCTGATGCCGTGCAATCCGAATATCGGCGGTTCTTCGAAAGGACATCTCGTCCGGGAGCTGGATGCCCTCGGCGGCGAGATGGGAAAAAATATCGATCATACCTTTATTCAGTCAAAGATGCTCAACGCATCGAAGGGTCCTGCGGTGCATTCGCTGCGGGCGCAGGCGGATAAAGCGGAATACAGCAGACGGATGCGGCAGATTCTGGAAAATCAGGAGCATCTGGTTATCAAGCAGGCAGAAGTCTGCGATCTTTTATGGGATGATGTGAATGCAGACACGGTTTCCGAAAAAGTCGGTGCAACAAAAAAAATCCGTGGTGTGCGGACATTTACGGGAACGGTATACGAAGCCAAAGCGGTTATTTTGTGTACCGGAACCTACTTAAAGGCACGCTGCCTGTGCGGAGAATCCATCACCTATACCGGGCCGAACGGACTGCAGGCGGCAAATCACCTGACAGACAGCCTGAAAGAAATGGGTATTGCGATGCGCCGTTTCAAGACGGGAACGCCTGCGAGAATGGATAAAAGGAGTATTGATTTTTCCAAAATGGAAGAACAGTTTGGAGATCCCAGGGTTGTGCCGTTTTCCTTTTCTACTGACCCGGAAAGCGTACAGATTGATCAGGATTCCTGCTGGTTGACCTATACGAACGAAAAAACGCATGAGATCATCCGGGCAAACCTGGATCGTTCTCCGATTTATGCGGGAATTATTGAAGGGACGGGACCGAGATATTGTCCGTCTATCGAGGATAAGGTTGTAAAATTTGCAGATAAAGAACGCCATCAGGTTTTTCTTGAGCCGGAGGGACGTTATACAAATGAAATGTATGTCGGTGGCATGTCATCTTCTTTGCCGGAGGATGTACAGCTTGCCATGTATCGGACGGTTCCGGGACTGGAAAATTGCCGGATCGTGCGCAATGCATATGCGATTGAATATGATTGCATCGACGCAAGACAGCTGTACCCGACGTTGGAATTTAAGGATGTTGAGGGGCTTTTTTCGGCAGGACAGTTCAATGGAAGCAGCGGCTATGAGGAAGCGGCTTCCCAGGGCATTCTTGCAGGAATCAATGCGGGTCTGAAATGTCAGGGCAGGGAGCCGATGATTATCGACCGCTCGGAAGGCTATCTGGGCGTTCTGGTAGACGACCTTGTGACGAAGGAAAATACAGAACCGTACCGGATGATGACCTCGCGGTCAGAATACAGATTACTGCTTCGCCAGGACAATGCGGATCTGCGTCTGCGCAGAAAGGGCTATGAGGCTGGTCTGATTTCGGAAGAGCAGATGCAGTGGCTGGAACAGAAAGAACAGATGATTACACAGGAGATGGATCGTCTGAAAAAAACTGTGATCGGCGCATCGGCAGAGCATCAGAGGTTTTTGGAGAAAATGGGCAGTACACCTTTGAAGACGGCAGCGTCTCTGGCGGAGTTGATGTGCAGACCGGAACTTTCCTATGAAATGCTTGCAGAAATCGATCAGAATCGGAAGCTTTTACCGGCAGAGGTCATTGAGCAGGTAGAAATCGAAATCAAATATGAAGGTTATATTGAGCGCCAGAAGCGACAGGTAGATCAGTACAAGAAGATGGAAAAGCATAAAATCCCGAATTGGATGGATTATGATGAGGTTCCGAGCCTGCGTCTGGAGGCAAGACAGAAGTTAAAAGCGTTCCGTCCGGTATCGGTTGGACAGGCTTCCAGAATTTCCGGCGTTTCCCCGGCAGATATTTCCGTGCTTTTGGTATATTTGGAGCATGAAAGTCATATGCGCGATTTGAAGAAAGAATAGGAGAACATATGTTCTATGTACGGAATGGATCAATTTGAAAATGAATTAAAAGAATTGCGGATCGTTCTTTCGGATGTCCAGAAGCAGCAGTTCGAGGAATATTATAAGCTTCTGGTGGAATGGAACGAAGTAATGAATCTGACGGCGATCACAGATTACAAAGATGTAATGAAAAAGCATTTTTTCGACAGTCTGACGGTTGTTCGTGCCTATCCGGAAATCCTGGCGGAGGTGGTTTCCGTTATCGATATCGGAACCGGCGCAGGTTTTCCGGGAATTCCGCTGAAAATTGCATTTCCGCAGATTCGACTGACTTTACTGGATTCTTTACAAAAACGATTGAAGTTTTTACAGGAGGTTTCTGATAAGCTGGAATTAGGTGGGATCCAGATGCTTCATGGCAGAGCAGAGGACTATGCAAAACAGCCAGAGTTCAGAGAGCATTTCGATTTATGTGTTTCAAGAGCAGTAGCAAATTTATCAACGCTTTCTGAGCTGTGTCTTCCTTATGTAAAAGAAAACGGTAAATTCATTCCTTATAAGGCAGAAAAAGCGGAGGCGGAAATTGAAGCGGCACAGAAAGCGGTCGATCTTCTTGGTGGAGAAATATCTGATAAGATCGAGTTCCAGCTTCCGGGCGGAGATATGGGAAGAACGCTGGTTGTGATTGATAAGATTAAAAAGACGCCGAAAAAATATCCGAGAAAAGCAGGTACACCGGCGAAGATGCCGATTGTCTGAGTTGGTCAACCTGAGTGGGAGATGTTTCACGTGAAACATCTCCTTTTTTATAATCCTCAAATGTTTCACGTGAAACATTGACCAGACAAGTCGGAACGAAAAATAGAGACATACAGTGAAAGAGAGGAGCAGTAGTGCGTTTCAAAGATTAGACTGAAATAAGAATATAGTGTAAGATTGAAAATTTCCTTTTTACATCAAAAAACGGAACTGCTGAAAAAAAGTGCATTCCTTTTCACAAATTTATAACTATTAGCAATGGCATTCTTGAAATGTTGATGTTATAATAAATGATGTGAATTTGAAACGGTAAGAGAAGAAGTCGTGAAACGACACGAGGTGTATGAATTTCAATGGGGAGAGCAATAGCAATTGCGAACCAGAAGGGCGGCGTTGGTAAAACAACGACAGCGATCAATCTGTCAGCCTGTCTGGCGGCGAAAAGAAAAAAAGTATTAGTTATTGACATGGATCCGCAGGGAAATACGACCAGTGGATTCGGCGTCGAAAAAAATGAACTGGAAAACACAGTTTATGAATTGATTCTTGGTGAGTGTTCGGTAGAAGAGTGTCTGATCAAGAATGTTGTTAAGAATGTCTCAATTATTCCGTCAAATGTCAATCTTGCCGCAGCGGAGATTGAACTGATTGGAGTAGATAAAAAAGAGTACATTTTGAAAAATGAAATCGACTGGATTCGAGATCAGTACGATTTTATCATCATCGATTGCCCGCCGTCGCTCAGCATGCTGACGATCAATGCGATGACGACAGCGGATACAGTTCTTGTTCCGATTCAGTGCGAATACTATGCGCTGGAGGGATTGAGTCAGCTGATCCATACCGTAAATCTGGTAAGAGAACGTCTGAATCCGACTCTGGATATCGAAGGTATCGTATTTACCATGTATGATGCGAGAACAAATCTTTCGATGCAGGTCGTTGAAAATGTCAAGGATCATCTGAATCAAAAGGTTTACAAGACGATGATTCCCAGAAATATTCGACTTGCAGAGGCACCGAGTTATGGAATGCCGATCAATCTTTATGATGCAAAGTCAGCAGGAGCAGAGAGCTATATGGCACTTGCGGATGAAGTCATAAAGAGAAAGGGTATATAATGGCGTTGAAAAGAGGATTAGGAAAAGGACTGGATTCTCTGATTCCGACAAATGTGATGATGGAGTCAGAGGTAAAGCATGCTACAGTTTCGACCGCCTCATCAGCTGAGGAGGGAAAAGGCGGCACTCTAATGGTAAAGCTGTCAAAGGTAGAGCCGAATCGAGAACAGCCCCGTAAAAATTTTGATGAAGATTCTTTACAGGAATTGGCAGAATCTTTAAAACAATTCGGAATGCTGCAGCCGATTCTTGTACAGAACCGTGGTGATTATTATGAAATCATCGCAGGAGAGCGCAGATGGAGAGCTGCCAAAATCGCCGGATTAAAAGAAGTTCCGGTCATTGTCAGAGAACTGACAGATCAGGAAATTGTTGAAATTTCTCTGATTGAAAATATTCAGAGAGAGGATTTAAATCCGATCGAAGAAGCACAGGCTTATAAGAGACTGCTGACAGAGTTCCATTTAAAGCAGGATGAAGTAGCGGAGCGGGTTTCCAAGAGCAGAACTGCCGTTACAAACTCCATGCGTCTGCTCAAATTGTGCGATGAAGTACAGAAGATGGTAGTGGACGATATGATCAGCACCGGACATGCAAGAGCGCTGATCAGCATTGAAGATCCGGAAGAACAGTATCTGATCGCACAGAAAATCTTTGATGAAAAGCTGAGTGTCCGCGAGGTGGAAAAGCTGGTAAAAGATCTGCACAAGCCGCCGAAGCCGCCGAAGGAAGAAAATAAGACGCTGCAGGCAATTTATCAGGAGATCTCCGAACGGTTGAAGCAGAGTCTGAGTACAAAGGTATCTGTGAGCGCAAAGCAGAACGGCGCGGGTAAGATAGAAATTGAATTTTATAATCATGAAGATCTGGAACGCTTGCTGGAGCGGATCACGGGTTAAAGTTGTGAGACGGTAAGACAAATTACAGAAATACCGTAAGAAAGGAAAGAAAAACAATGACAAGCCCGTTAATGGAATATCTCGGAATAGCAGGATTGGATATTGCGTGGCTGTTTATCGGAATTTTTGCTGTATTGCTGATTCTTCTGATTTTGATCATTGTACAGTTTGCAAAGTACAAAAAGCTGAAGAAAAAGTACGACAAATTCATGAAAGGCAAAGACGGAAAGAGTCTGGAAAAGGATATTATCGCGCTGTTTGAGGATAATAAATTTATCAAAAGTGAGAGCGAGAAGAATCGAAAGGACATCCGCAATATCCTGAAAAAACTGGAATTCTGTTATCAGAAGGCCGGACTGGTAAAATACGATGCCTATAACCAGATGGGCGGTAATCTGAGCTTTTGCCTGTGCATGCTGAATGAGAGAAACAGCGGATTTATTTTAAATTCCGTACACAGCAGTGACGGCTGCTATACCTACACGAAGGAAATCAAAAACGGCGAATGTGAAATCGCCCTTGGTGAAGAAGAAAGAAAAGCGCTGAATATGGCGATTGGATTTTAAGGAGGAAGAGTCATGATCGATATCAAATTTTTAAGAGAAAATCCGGAAGTGGTAAAAGAAAATATCCGGAAAAAATTCCAGGATGAAAAGCTTCCGCTGGTAGATGAAGTAATCGAGCTGGATGCACAGAGCAGAACTGCACAGAAAGAAGCAGATGATCTGCGCGCCAACAGAAATAAGATTTCCAAAGAAATCGGTAAACTGATGGGCCAGGGTAAGAAAGAAGAAGCCATGGCGATGAAGGAACAGGTCAATGCAGATGCAAAGAGACTTTCTGAGCTGGAAGCACAGGAAGAAGAGCTGCAGGCAAGAATCCTGAAAATCATGATGACCATCCCGAACATTATCGATCCTTCTGTTCCGATCGGTAAAAACGATACCGAGAACGTAGAGGTTCAGAGATATGGCGAGCCGGTTGTTCCGGATTTCGAAATTCCTTATCATACTGAGATCATGGAGAGCTTTGACGGTATTGACTTAGACAGCGCAAGAAAGGTTGCGGGAAACGGTTTCTACTATCTGATGGGCGATATCGCAAGACTGCATTCCGCGGTTATCGCATATGCAAGAGATTTCATGATTAACAGAGGCTTTACCTACTGTGTACCTCCTTTCATGATCAGAAGCAATGTTGTAACAGGCGTTATGAGCTTTGCAGAAATGGACGCTATGATGTACAAGATCGAAGGCGAAGATCTTTACCTGATCGGTACTTCCGAGCATTCCATGATCGGTAAATTTATCGACACAATTATTCCGGAAGAAGAGCTGCCTAAGACTCTGACCAGCTATTCTCCTTGCTTCCGTAAGGAAAAAGGCGCACACGGTCTGGAAGAGAGAGGCGTATACAGAATCCATCAGTTCGAAAAGCAGGAAATGATCGTTGTGTGCAAGCCTGAAGATTCCAAGATGTGGTTTGACAAGCTGTGGCAGAACACTGTAGATCTGTTCAGAAGCATGGATATTCCGGTAAGAACCCTGGAATGCTGCTCCGGTGACCTGGCTGACCTGAAAGTGAAATCTGTAGACGTAGAAGCATGGTCCCCGAGACAGAAGAAGTATTTCGAAGTCGGCAGCTGCTCCAACCTGGGCGATGCGCAGGCAAGAAGACTGAAGATCCGTGTAAATGGTGAAAACGGAAAATACTTTGCACATACACTGAATAATACAGTAGTAGCGCCTCCGAGAATGCTGATTGCTTTCCTGGAGAATAACCTGCAGGCAGACGGCTCTGTCAGAATCCCTGAAGTGCTGCAGCCTTATATGGGCGGAATGAAAGAAATTCGCAAAAAATAATTATGTAAACTAAAATAAACAAAAAGTGAGGTGAGATTCTTGCACAAATTTTTGAGAGCAGTGGGATTCAGTCAGTATACAGAAAAGAAACAGGTTCAAAAGCTGATCCGGGATATCATTATTCATGCGGATGAGCGCAGCTATACAACCGTTGGAAAAAAGACGCTGGTTGCAGAATTTGACAGGAATTTCGCCGAAGACATCGGAATAGCAGTGTGCGGAGAATTTGATGAGGACGATACGTACAGTTTCGATTATTATCTTCCGTACCTGCGCTCCGATCTTGTCAGTACAGCAGAGGATATCTCAATCGAGCGCCACGCAGCGAAGGAGTCCTATGCGGGAATTTGCGACGATCCGAAGGTTGGTGTTTCCCTGATTTTTTACCTGCAAAATATGATTTCGTATCTGAAATTGCAGGGAGAAGGCAAGATCCCGGCAAAGGGTACTTCTTTGAACCTTTCCGCACTTTCCTGTCAGGGAACGATCATGATGCCGATTCAGAAGACGGAATGGCAGAAAAAGAAGATCGCCAAGGACGCGGTGCAGAGAAACCGTCTGATTCAGGCTGCGCGTGGCGGCGATGAAGAAGCGATGGAAAGCCTGACGTTAGAAGATATGGACACCTACACGTCCATTTCCAGAAAGATTCAAAAAGCCGATATTTTCAGTTTTGTAGATACGTATTTCATGCCGTATGGCGTGGAATGTGACCAGTATTCTGTTCTGGGTGAAATCACGGATATGAAGCTTGTAACCAACGGACTGACGGGCGAAAAGGTACATATTCTGACCCTGTGTTGCAACGACCTGAATTTAAAGGTTGCAATCAACAGCATTGATCTGCTGGGCGAACCTGCTGTCGGACGCCGCTTCAAGGGCAGCGTGTGGCTGCAGGGACAGGTGAATTTCCCGGAAGAGTCGTAGAAGAGTTCACGGACAGCGTAAAGTATTTGACTTGTACAGATAATTTCTGTATAATAGATTTGTTTATGGAACTGTTTTTGGGTGACGAATCGAATAGGTGCTACTTCTAAGAAGCAACCATGATTAAAGCCGTGAAACCTAAAAAAGCGGAAGCCATGGTTATACCCGATAAAAGCAAAATGGGGATAAGTCAGAGTTCGATTCCAGCTGGACTGCTGAAAATGTCAAAGTAAAAAGAAACGAAAAATCGTCATTCAAAAGAATGAATTGAAAGAAATGGAAACCGTATCCAAAGTGGCTGAAAAGCCCATAAATACGGCATTTGTTCTCATAGTTAAATGGATATAACAAGTGCCTCCTAAGCACTAGTTGTGGGTTCAATTCCCGCTGGGAACATACGAAAAAACGGTAATGATAGCATAAGTCATTACCGCTTTTTCTTTTTTAAAAGCAAATCCGGGTGACAAGTTGCCACCCGGAATGGTAAACGCACCATAGCAAGTACCTTGACAATCTTAAGCCGCTTTTGCGGCCTGATATAAATTTTATTTTCGAATGCTTTCCGGAAGCGCTGGTGACCAGGGGAGCAGTTCTTCCAAAAAGCTTCAGGCTGTGTCTTCCATGTGCTCCGGGATCACGGTCAGCAAATACTTAAAGTATTCGTATGGCTTCAGGTTGTTGGACTTTACTGTTTCTGCAATACTGTAGATCACAGCGAAGGTCTTTGCCCCGTTTATAGTATCAATGACCTGCCAGTTCTTCTTTTTTATGTGCTTAAGAACATAAAAAGAAGAACTGGATGTTCCATAACACAGCAAGAGGAGCCGAAGCAAGTGCCCTTGTCTACAGCATTCCAGAGACAGCCAAACTGAATAACCTGCGCCCGTACTATTACTTCAGACATATCCTGACAGGCTGCCGAAGCTGTGCGATAAAAAAGGAAATATAGATCCGGCAAAACTGAACTTTCTGATGCCCTGGTCAGCAGAACTTCCGGAGGAATGCCGAAAACCACGTCACTCATAAGGGTGGCGTTGATTTTTAGTGTACGCGCAGGATTTGACGTTTACGATATAATTTGTATATGTATATCATGCAATGAAGAGGGTATATATCTAAAAAAGTAAATATAAAAATACAATAGTCCGGTCATGCTCTTATGTGAGACAAATCATGTACTTGAATCAGATTACAGTGAAGTGATTGTGGTTGGAGCCGGTACGGATGCGATTCATCAATCCGGTAAGTGGTACACAAATGAAAAGATTAACCAGATGCTTATGGAAAGACATCTTATCAAGATGGCAAGACGCGGATCTCACAAGAATCACATTAAAAGACAGAGAAAACGTACAGAAGATGCTGATGTACAGTTTGCACAGTCATTTGAAAAACTTATATTGATGGCAACATGGTCAACTGGAATTGGAGGACAAGAATATGGTAAAGAAAATTATGCGGGATCCATTGTTTCTCGCTCAGAAATCTACAGAAGCAACGGAAGCAGACAAACAGGTGATTACAGACCTGCTTGATACATTAAGGGTAAATCTTGATCATTGTGTTGGCATGGCAGCCAATATGATTGGTGTGAAGAAAAATATCATTGTGGTGGCAGCAGGTCCATTTCAATTTGCTATGGTAAATCCGGTTATTACAAAGAAGACCGGAGCATTTCAGACAGAGGAGGGATGCCTCTCTCTGG
>ENA-OUQP01002267-OUQP01002267.1-human-gut-metagenome-genome-assembly--contig:-NODE-2267-length-10852-cov-4.651570_pt1 | contig 10852 bp, 11 predicted proteins | sample MGYA00237951_ERZ548836 | MGnify/ENA primary metagenome ERZ548836 (study PRJEB26490, sample SAMN05194702) | human gut metagenome | biome: terrestrial biome; feature: human-associated habitat; material...
CACCCACCTATGAGCAAGCTCATGTGGGCTTAGACCTTTTGACCCTGGCATCATACTATAAATTATTATAAACATCAAATTTTGAAAAAGCAATGGCATTTTTCCACTTTTATTATATCCCTTTTTTCAGGCCTCTGTCACCTCATAGTCCATGCACACGCGGCATTTCACGTTCGGGCGCACCTTTCCGTCCGCAACCGCCACATGGGCCGGATGTACGGAATAGCCTTTCAGGGAAGCTGCATCTGCAAAGCAGGAATCCAGCATCAGATCCGCATTGGAGGAAGGAAGCCCTTCTGTATGTACCTGAATGGAAAGCAGACCGGGGATCTGCCCTGCAAGCCCTTCCAGACCAGCTTTAATATCCGCCTTGATTTCCGTTTTTTCTTCTTCTGTAAAAGAATCCTTTAACTGCCATAAAATCACATGCTTTACCATTTTCTTATCCTCCTGCTTTCTATTGAAGGCGTTTTCCTGTTTCTTAGGCTTTCTTTCCTTTTTCTTTTGCAAACTGCATACCAAGCACCAGCGCCAGTCCGATGATGCCGGCAATCCAATGAAAGCTGGAGAAAGCCAGCGGAGCCTGCGCTTCTTCCAGCGTTGTCGGTCCCATCACGATCGCATAGAAGGAGCCCACCATCATGCCGACGATGCAGTACAGCGTCTGGGGGCGGAAGCGCTCCAGGCAAACCTTGATAATCTTTACAACACTACATGCGCCTGCTACGATACCAAGTCCAAAGAAGATCAGGTTCGGTACATAGGAAAGCTGCAGCCCCAGCACTGCGCGGATCGCAGAAATCACCGGAATGTATACACCGAAGATCAAAAGCAGGGTGGAACCGGAAATACCGGGTAAAAACATCGCAGAAATCGCAATCATCCCGATAAAGAACAGTTTAATCGCATTTCCGAGCTGGAAGTGGCTCAGATCCATCGAAGAGGTTCCGGCTCTGCCGTTTAACCAGGTGATCCCGGCCACCAACACAATACCTAGGATCAGGAATAAAATGCCCTTGCCAAACTGCTTGAAGCCATCCCTTTCTTCCCGGATAATCAGCGGAATCGCGCCCGCAATAAATCCGATAAACAGAGAGCTTACCACATAAATATGACTTTCGAACAGCGCTGACAGGATGACAACCGCCAGCCCCATGCCGATGATCCATCCGATACCCAGCTTGATCAGATAAGCGATTGCTTTTTTCTTATCTTCCATCTTGCCAAAGGCAAGGTCATGGACCGAACCGATAAACTGGTCATAAAACCCCATAATAAAGGCCACCGTACCGCCGGATACACCGGGAACGCTGTCCGCCAGCGCCATACAAAAGCCTCCAATTGCTTCTTTAATCATGAATATCCTCCTAAAATTTTCGTTTTTCCAATTACATCTTTCCCAGAATACCTTAACTACTGGCTCCTGTCAACCGCTGGCAGCTCTGCGCAGATATTCTTTACGCAATCTTTACGCAGCTTCCCAAAGCACAATAAAATACTGTATCGTCAGCATACAGGAACGGACTGCAGCTTGCTGCGTCACTGTTTTCTAGGGAAACAGCTTTTTCATCAGCTCTGTCTGGGACGCCTTTGCATTTTTCTGAAAAATATCGATTCGGTGGATTTCTGTACTGCGGTCAGAAAAGGCAGGGAACAAAAAGCCCCACTCCGGTTCACCGGGCTCGTATTCCCCCTCCAGCGGACTGATCGTGCACACTAAAAAATCGTACACCTCTTCAGACTCCCACAGACTTTCCTTGTCGGACGCTTTGAGCGGGACGTCATAGGTTCCGTGAAACAAAAAGACCGCGTAATCTTTTCCAACGCTCTGATAATGCTCACCGACCAGTTCATAAAACGTTTCGTTCAGGGCGTCATTTTTGAGCCTCGCCTCCCGCATCGCCATCAACAGCTGCCACAGGCTTCCGGGCCTTTCCTGTGTCGGTGAAAATTCGTATTCTTTTAGCTGTTCATTTGTCTTCGAAAAAGGAACAGCCTTTGCAAGCGCGAGGTTCTTCGCCTTTTCTTCCCCGGAAAGCTTCAGAAAATGTATGTTAAAGCTTCCGTCCAGAAAGCCGTCCTCATCCATATATCCGCCCGCGATCCGATCCATGCAGGTGCGGCTCGGTGTCATCCGTCTGGTCAGTTCCAGCATATCTTCCCTGTTGATCATTCAAAGTTCCCCATTCCTCAAAAAATTTCCGGTTGCTTCCAAAGTCTGTTTTGCCCGGCAATCCGTTCACCCGCGCCATTCGCAGCTTCTTTTGCTCATGAAGCAGCGCTCTCTTCGTGTACTTGTAATCCATAGTGTACCAGAATCTCTTTTTTCTGACAACTTTTCTTGCTTTTTAAATGGGCTTATTATATGATGAAACTATCTTGATACAGGTCTGTTTTCCTGTACTGACACGGATTTTATTGAACGGAGGCTTCCTTATGAAAATGCACAAACATTTCGGGCTTGTTTTAACAGCCTGTCTGGTTCTGTCCCTGCTCTTTACACCGGCTTTTCTGCTTCCTGCGCAGGCAGCTAATACGGTTACCGTACAGGGCAAGGTCATGTCCGGCACCACCGGCAGCCTTTTGCTGCTGGATACCCCTCAGGGCAAAATGGAGATTAAGATCGATAATGCCACTGACACCACTGCCGGTAAAATCCTGCTGCCCGATCAGGCAATTTCCGTCACCGTTACCGGCGGCAGCGACGGCTATCTGCATGCAACTAAAATTTCCACCGGCAATCAGATCGGCAATGTCATTGTAGATACCAACAACACAGTTGACGTCACCGGAACCCTCAACCAAAATACAAAGGACAACGATCTGCATCTGGATACTCCTCAGGGTGAGATGATCATCCGGCTGGATCCTTCTACCGAGATGGGCAGCTGTGCCTTCCTTGTTTTAAACGGCAAATACCGCATTACCTGCGGACGCGGCTCTGACGCATATCTCCACGCTGTAAAAATTGCGGACGCTTCTTCTGCAGCCAATACCTCTGGGTCTGTAAACGGCGATAACTCTGCTTATCCGTTCATAAACGGCACGGTAGATTCCAAAACGACCAACAACCTGCTCTATCTCTCCACTACCGGAGGCACGATGCAGTTTGTAATCGACAACAATGCAAACACCTTAAAGGGTCTGATGATGACAAGCGGACGTTCCCTGACCGTTTATTATTACCACGGCAATGATGGCTATCTACACGCCGTTACCACAGTCGGCGCAAGAAGCAGCTCCTCGGCTTCTGTCAATACCGCTTCCACGCTGACCGCCACCGGCACTGTAAACGGGAACTCAACCGAAAATATGCTTTTCCTCGATACACCTCAGGGACAGATGGAAATCAAGCTCGATTCCGTCAACGCAATCAACGGCTGCAGGGTTCTGGTCACCAACCAGCGCATTTCCGTTACCTGTGCGTCCGGCTCCGACGCCTATCTGCACGCGGTTACGATCACTGCAAAATAACAATAGAATGCACGCTCTGCGAACATTCTATTGTCATGAATAAAATACACGCTTCTCGAAACATCCTAAGGGGGTTTTTCATGGACACAGAATTTTACAACAAACTGAATCAGGCTTTCCATGGGGATACGGGAAAAATTGACCGGGTTATGCGTTTCCGCTATCTCAACGAGTTCGTCAAACCCGGACAGATCCTGTTTGCAGGCTCCAGCCTGATGGAACAGTTTCCCATCCAGGAATTTGTCGCGGATTTCGACCTTCCGCTGACCATCTATAACCGCGGTGTCGGCGGCTTCACCACATCGGAAATGCTCGCCTGCATGCAGGACTGCGTTTATGCGCTCCGTCCCGCCTACATTTTTATCAACATCGGCACCAACGACTTAAACGATCCCGCCTGCACGCCAGACGTTCTGCGCAACCGCTACCGCACCATTCTTTCCGGCATCCGCGAACATCTTCCACAGGCAAAGCTGTTTCTGCTCGCCTATTATCCGGTCAATCCGGATGTCGCCGACGCAGGTATGAAAGAATTATTAAAAGTCCGCACCAATGACTGTATCTGCCGCGCCAACGAAATGGTAAAAGAGCTCGCAGCCGAGGTCGGTGCAGCCTACATAGATGCCAACGATGACATCAAAGATGAAAAGGGACAGTTAAAAGCGGAATATACCGTAGAGGGGATGCACATGTACGCAAACGGCTACAAAGCGGTGCTCGACCGGCTGCTTCCGCACCTTTTAACGTTAAAGTAATAAAAATACACTTTAGAATGGAGCCTTCAACCAATGTACACAAATACGACACAATATTTACGTGCTCTCGCCTCCGATCTTGTCCATGGCTGCCGCCGCACAGCTGCAGACGGCACTGTGATTTATACCCCGGACGGCACTGCCAGCTATGACGGACTGTGGCTCCGCGATTTTTCCTATATGGTGGAATACGCAGGTTTCGCCATTCCGGATCAGGATATTGTAAACTGCATCCGCTATGCGGTCCGTCACCGCCGTGCCGACGGATGGATGCCAGACCGGGTGACGACAGACGGTCTGGCTGTTTACGCCGCCGGAATCGCTGCAGCTCCCGTCGGAGAAGCGAATCTCGACAATACGCCTTTTTTGATTTTCACCGTAGACAGCCTTTCCAGACGGATGGATCCGGAAGCCTTCCTGCCTCTGTTTACCGAATGGGAAGCCGATCTCGAGCAGGGATTGTTCCTGCTGCCCCTCGAGGAACACGGTCTGGTCTACAACGACGTTCAGAACCCCCATTCCCCCTATGGCTTCACCGATACCATCGGCAAAACCGGCACGCTCTATATGGAATCCCTGCTCTACTGGCGTGCCTGCCGTATGATGGAGCGCATGTGCAAAACCTACGGTATCAAAAATCCGGACCGCTTCGCAAAAGCTGCCGAATCTGTCGAGCGTTCCCTTTCCCTGCTGTTTGATCCTGCTGCCGGCGCTTTTTATGCCGCAACAAAAGACTGCCATCAGTACGACATCTGGGGCATGGCGTACATGCTTTACATCGGCTTTCCCTGCTCTGCGGACGAAAAACAGGCGGTTCTCTCTTTTCTAGAAAAAAATTATGATGCCTGCGTCTACCGCGGTCAGGTTCGCCACCTCTTAAAAGGACAATACTGGGAGCGCCTGCTGATCGATGTCGAACCTGAGACCTACCAGAACGGTGCTTACTGGGCAACTGCCTCCGGCTGGATGATCTGGTGTCTTGCACAGCAAAATCCCGCTCTCGCCGTCTGCGCCTTAGAAGACGTGGTTTCCTGTTTCAAAACCGACGGCTCCTTCGAGTGCATAAACGAGGGCTATGAAAAGCTGCCTCTTTTCGTCGTCAGCGCAACCAACGTCTGCGGAGGATTCGAACGCACGATTTCGGATTTCCCTGAATTTGGTGCCGGAAAGATTGACTAAGCCTGCAGCACCAGCCTTTCAAAAACCTGACCATCCTGCAAAACGTTTTTTATCCTATAGAAGCCGGATTTTCTTTGCGATAAAAAAGCTGTCCTGTGATCCGCTTTTCATCACAGGACAGCTTTTCTTTTTTTATTCATGACAATAGAATGCTCGCAGAGCGTGCATTCTATTGTTGTGCCTCACAAGATTGCCAGGGACAAACGCGGCGTTTCAAATAAATATTCGAAAACATAACAGCATGCTCCCAATGCATAGTCATCCTCTAAAAGCTGTGCCTCTCTCAGCTCCAGCTTCGTTTCCATCTCGTTGATGTGATATTTTTTTATGGTTTCTTCCATGATATTCCAATATGTTGTCCCCTTTAACGGCTCACAGCTTGCAATCAGCACCATTTTGGGTTCCAGTATCTTGATCAGGTTCGAAATCGTGATCCCGAGATAAAAAGCAGCATCCTTTAAAATTTTCTGGCTGACTGCATCCCCATTTCGGGACAGCTTCATAAAATCCCGCATTGTATAATACGACTCGTTTTCACTATTTGTCAGTTCCTGATACCTGCGATTCAATGCCAGTTCTCCTGCATAGGCATCCAGACACCCGCGATTGCCGCAGACACACATCGGACCTTCTGCATTCAATACAGTATGCCCGATATAACCGGCATTACCCTGTACCCCATCCATCAGTTTATTCTGATACATGTATGCACTGCCTATGCCGGAACGGATTCCAATATAAACAAAATCCGAATTGTCCTCCCGCATATACTTCTTCTTTTCTACAAGCGCCAGTAAATGCACGTCATTATTTACATAAACCGGAAGATGAAATTTTTCCTGCAGAATCCGCTGCAATTCAACATGCTCCCAGCCCCGGATTCTCGTGATGTGCAGGGATCTGCCTTCTGTCTTTCGAATCGTTCCGCAAATCCCGACACCGATCCCGACGATCCTGGGCCGCACAGAGGAAAATTCTTCCAGCAGATGCTCAAGCTCCCTGAGCATCCGCGCCAAAACCTCTTCCGCCTGCGTATCTATCTGAAACAGGATTTTCCGTCTGCCCACAATTTCCCGTTTAGCATTTGCAAGCGCGATCCGGATTGTCGGAAATTCAAAATCAATTCCAATCGCATACGCAGAATCTCCATTTATGCACAGCAACTGCGGAGGCCGTCCTCCTGTTGATTCCCGAAAACCGCCGTTTACTACAATTCCTTCTTCTTTAAAAGAATTGATGATCTCCAGGATCGTAGGACGGCTCAGCAGTGTCTTTTCCGCAATTTCTTCCAGCGTAACAGGTTCAAAGGCCTGTATGCACTGCATTACCAGATATTTGTTCGCTTCTTTGATCACTTTCGTTGTATTTTTTTTCATTCGCTGGTTGGTCCCCCCGTTTTTGTCACTCTTAAAACAGTATTATTGTAACATTATTTTTTCCGCACTTCCACAACTATATCAGCAAACCAAACGAAAAATATTCTAAATTCGTTCATATTTTCTGGACAATGCAGTGTCTGAAATTTGGGGGAACCACATGACATTTTATTTCTGTTTCAATATTCAGTGCTTTGCAGAATAGCGCATCGGCACGAGTCTGGCTTTCATCAGCGCAAATACGATACTCGGAACCAAAACAAGCTGAATCACCAGACCGGGCAGACAGGTTACAAAATATCCGGTTGCCCATGCTGCCAGAGAATAGCTTCCCGGCGAAAAGATCAGCGCTCTAAAGAGACCGGCGATCACACGACCGATCAACAGACCGCCAACAAGGCTGATGTACAGATCCGCATAAATTTTTCCGGTGCGCACAAATTTCATGAACAGACCGCAGAGCAGGCCATACGCGCCAAGCTCCACCATCATGCAGGGCAGATAACCCATCGCAGGCATACCGGTCAGCAGGCTGGATAACAGCGGACCTGCCAGGCCGCACAGCAGACCATAAGGCCAGCCCACCAGCAGACCGCACAGCAGTACCGGAATATGCATCGGGCAAAAAATCGCCCCTGCATTCTGAATGGAATGGAACGCCATCGGCAGCACCACACACAGCGCAATACATACAGCCGTAATCATTGCGCGTTTTACCTGTGACATTTGAGACATAACATTTCTCCTCCTTGAAAAAAATATCTATTACACACGGCGCAGTCTCTCACCTTTTTTCAGACTGCGCTGCGGTAATTCCTCATTTCGGTTTCATCCCTCTGATTTGCATTTTATCATGGGCTTTTTCATGCATTATTTTCTATTTTTGCAAGAATACCTGCATAATCAAAAAAATCGCACTCGCGGCAATCGCTACATTCCCGTTGCGGTTTGGCAGTGATTTTTTCTTCTTTGTTTGCTGCCCCGGCCCGCGATAACCTCTCGCCTCCATCGCACACGCCAGTTCATCCGCCCGGCGAAACGCTGCCAGAAACACCGGAATGACCAACGGCAGAAAGCTCGCCGCACGCTCTGTCAGCTTTTTGCTTTCAAACCGAGCCCCTCGTGCAGTCTGCGCCATCCGGATTGTCTCCGCTTCCTCTCCCAGCACCGGAATAAACTGCATTGCAACCCCCAGAATCATCGCAATTTCTTCCGTCGGAACACCGACCTTCGAAAGCGGTGAAAGCAGCTCCTCCAGCCCATGCGTGATTTCCATCGGCTCTGTCGTGATCGTCAGCACCATGCAGAAAACTAAAATCAATACCAGGTGAACGACCACCATCGCCCCCTGCCGGATTCCCTCCCGGCTCAGCCGGAAAATCCACCAGCTCCAGATGCAATGCTCCCCGCTGTAAAAAAACGCATTCATCAAAAAGATCACTGCCAAAAACCGACACATCCCTTTTTGTTGTTTTATCTGCTCCCGCAGGGATATCCCTGCCAGATACGATACCGTCAGCGCCGCTGCCGCCGCGGCGATACAGCCAAACAGCCCTTTGGACACGATCACCGCTGCAATCACCAGGCACAGCCCCAGCAGCTTTCCTTTCGCGTCTGCCCGATGAAAAAATGTATTTCCGGGGCGATACTGCCCCATCGGCATCTGCATCATCTGTTTTCTCCTTTTTCCCCAGTCAACGCACCGATAATCTCGTCCCGCAGCGCCTCATAAGTAACGGGAAGCCCGCTGCCCGGCAGAATCCTCTTTTCTTCCACGGGAACGGTTTCCATCTCTTCCTGAAGCGCAGGCGTAAGCCCTCTCCGCTTTGCCGCCCCCTCCGGCAGCACACCGTTTGCCCGCAAAAGCTCCGCGGTCTGCGCTGCTTCGCTGCCGAGCAGTCCGATCGTCCGAAGCGCCCTGCTGTCTCCCAATACCTCCTGACAGCTTCCATCCATTACAATTTTTCCCTGCTTCATTCCAATGATCCGTGCAGCATGCTGTGCCAGTGCGTCTACATTGTGGGACACCATTACAACTGATACGCCCTGCCCTGTCAGTCCTTCCAGAAATTCCAGAAACATCTCCCGCGCCATCGGATCCAGTCCGGCAAGCGGCTCATCCAGCATCAGAAGCTCCGGCTTTGTCGCCAGAACACCGGCGATCGCCACTCTGCGCTTTTCTCCGCCGGATAAAGAAAGCGGCGACTGATCTTTGATTTCTTCATAGGAAAATCCCATCTGCTCCAGCGCCCATCTGACGCGTTCCTGTTTTTCCTCCCGGCTAAGTCTGCTGTATTTCAGTCCGAAACCCACATCCTTCTCCACGGTTTGTGCAAAAAGCTGATATTCCGGATACTGAAATACCATTCCTACTTTTCTGCGCAGAACTGCCCGATCGAATCGTCTGGAAAAAATATTTTCCCCGTCCAGCAGAATTTCTCCGTCCTGCACCTCCAACAGTCCAGCCATCGCCTTTAACAGCGTGGTTTTGCCGCAGCCGGTGCACCCGACGATCCCGACAAACTCTCCTGCCCCGATTTGCAGGCTGACCTGATCCAGCACCCAGGCTGCTCCATATCCAACTGTTAATTTTCTGACTTCCATCTGCATAGCGCTTCTGCCAGCTCCTCTTTCGTCAGCGGGCATCGGTTCAGTTCAATTCCCGCCAGTTTTAAATCTTCATACATCCGAACTGCCATGGGCGGTACAATTCCCGCCTGTATCAACAGTCTGCTGTCCGTCAGAATTTCCCGCACACTCCCCTGTGCAAGGACGGTATTCGGATCCTTCTGTCCATTGGGACGTCCCATCAAAATCACCTGATCTGCCAACACAGCTTCTTCCACATCATGGGTGATCATAACAACTGTTTTTCCACAATCGCGCAGCTTTTTCATCTCTGCGAGTACTTCCCGGCGTCCTTTCGGGTCCAGCATGGAAGTCGCCTCGTCAAAGATCAGGATCTCCGGGTTCAACGCCAGCACCCCCGCCAGCGCAGCCCGCTGTTTCTGCCCACCGGACAAGCTCGACGGAGAACGCTTTTCATACCCTTCCAGCCCGACCAGTTCCAGCGCTGCCTTCACTTTCGATGTAACCTCCCGTTCCGGAACCTGAGCGTTTTCCAGACCAAAAGCAATATCCTCTTCCAACACAGAAGAAACAAACTGATTATCCGGATTCTGGAATACCATGCCACATATCCTGCACATCTCCAACTTATTTGCAGGATTTCCTGCATTTATGCCATTTACAGAAAGCTTACCGTCCTGAAGCGGCAGCAATCCGTTCATCAGACGCACAAGCGTGGACTTTCCGCAGCCGTTGCATCCAAGGATCGCCGTCCATTCGCCCTCTTTCAGCTCTATATTCGCTTGTTCAAATACCGGAATGCTCTCCCCGTCCCAGAAATAGGAAAATCCCAGTCTACTTCCCTTTATCATCACTTTATTCCTGTCTGCAATCTATTCTGATGTCAAAAACTGCCGTACTGCCGCTGCGCCGGTCCCGTTCAACTGCACCTGCTCCATCGTCGAAATTTTGCACAACAAAAGGGAACCTGTCTTTTTGAAAGACAAATTCCCTTCCTGGCAATTCTTTTCTTCATGATCCGGATCGTCCTGTGACCACCATGGTTTATCCTTATTCTGATAAGGATCATCACGATAATTGTTACGATCGTTTCCGTCTTTCTGCCGCTCGGCTCCCTTCGGAGAGACTTACCTGTCTTCTTCAAAAGACACCGGCAGATTTTCCGGCTGTATTACTTTCTTACAGCAATTCCTGTTTGCCTGATATCGTTAGTATTGTAACAAATTTCATTCCAAAAGGCAAAAACTTTTTGCCTGCAAATCTTTCTGCGAACATTCCCTTTGTTTAATTTTTAACTTTCGCTTTTTATCTTGAACCATTTCAATTTTATGATATAATTCAATTCAACAGTATCTGGTTTTTATGGATCATTCCGTATTCTGTTTTTTGAACTTCTATTCAATTTAAATTGCTTTTCATTTTTAAACTTATATTCATAATTTGAACTCTATGTTAAAGCATCATTCATGACAATAGAAT
>ENA-OUQP01002268-OUQP01002268.1-human-gut-metagenome-genome-assembly--contig:-NODE-2268-length-10850-cov-4.728578_pt1 | contig 10850 bp, 8 predicted proteins | sample MGYA00237951_ERZ548836 | MGnify/ENA primary metagenome ERZ548836 (study PRJEB26490, sample SAMN05194702) | human gut metagenome | biome: terrestrial biome; feature: human-associated habitat; material...
GCGCTGTGGCCGTCCTCCCGCAGGTGCTGCTCATGGATGAGCCCTGCTCCGCTTTGGACCCGATTTCGACCCTGGCTGTCGAGGATCTGATCGACGAGCTCAAGAGCGACTACACCATCGTGATCGTGACCCACAACATGCAGCAGGCCGCCCGTATCGCCGACTACACCGCCTTCTTCAACCTGAAGGCAGTGGGCCAGCCCGGTCACCTCGAGTACTTCGCGGACACCATGACGATGTTCAACAACCCGCAAAACGAAGAAGCCGAGCGCTACATCTCTGGAAGGTTCGGCTGATCGTTTCCTGCGCGCAGCGTAATGATTTGTGCGTAGGAGAAACGGCAAAGCCCGCCGCAAGGCGGGCTTTCGCATATTCAGCGCGAGTATTGCCGAGTATTACCGTTCTCGTAACGGAGCGAGCTGGAATACTTTGTCGGACTGGGCGGCGATTTCCCGCTTCGGTCGATCGACGGGAGAACGGCGGTAAAGCGGTACAAGACAAGTCCGCACGATGAACACTCTGTGATAAATTTTCTGTTTACGTGCGAGTGTGGAAGAATGGTCGCAGCAAGGTCCAGCAAAGGAGCATAGGTGAGTACTGGTCTGATCGTCAGCATCGTCGTTGTCGTTATTATCGTTGTCTTGATTGGTTGGGGCGTCAGCGCCTATAACAACCTGGTGACGCTGAAGAACCGTGTGAAGAACGGTTGGGCGCAAATCGACGTGCAGTTGAAGCAGCGCGCCGACCTCATCCCGAACCTGGTGAATACCGTCAAGGGGTACGCATCCCACGAGTCTGAAGTCTTCACTCAGGTGACCGCCGCCCGCGCCGGCGTAGTGGCTGCGGCCAGCAACCCGAGCACGACCACTGCTCAGCGCGCCGCCGCTGAAAACCAGCTGTCCCGCGCCCTGTTCAACCTGCAAGCCACGGCTGAGGCATATCCGCAGCTGCAAGCCAACCAGAACTTCATGGATCTGCAGAACCAGCTCAAGGAACTGGAGAACAAGATCGCCTACGCCCGTCAGTTCTACAACGACGTGGTCCTGAAGCTCAACACCGCCATCGAAACCGTGCCGACGAACATCATCGCCGGTTTGTTCCACTTTGAACAGGCGCAATACTTCGAGGCCGATGATGCCTCCCGTCAGGTGCCACAGGTCCAGTTCTGACCCGCTCCAGGCCCGTCCGGTAAGCCGCCGGCCGGGCCCGTATTGTCTTAAGAGAGGGAAGATATGTGGATACGATTCATTCGCGCCGGAATCGTCAGCATTGTTGCCACGGTGGTGTTGGCAGTTATCACCTTGGCGATAATCGAGACTTCCGCGTTCGGCGATTCGGCCGACCTCAGCTACCGCACGCTGGACTATGATGTGGCCGCCACCGCGAACGGTGATTTGAAGGTCACGCAGCATATCGACGTCAAGATGCGTGAGCGTACCGACAGTGACGACAACACCAAGCCGTGGAAGCAACTGTTTCAGCAATACACGCTGAACTCCGGCACCTTGACTGATATCAGCGATATCAGCGTGCGCAACGTCACAGACGGCATCGACTATGCCCAACAGAGCGAGCCCAAGCTGCCCAGTGACGTCTCTTCCGACAAGGAATGGAACAGTGACTACGCCAACCATTGGTATATCGCCGATGTGAGCGATGGCAGCGACCATCCAAAGGCATACACGCCCGGTACCGATGGCCTCAAGCCCAGCGCCTCCGCCACCGAAGATAACACAACCGTGGAGATCGGCTGGAATATTCCGGTCACCACCGAGGCCGACAGTATGAAGTTCGACGTGAGCTTCACCATGCACGATGTGGCCACCAAATGGAAAGACGTGGCCTCCTTCCAATGGGAGCCGTTCGGCAAGAAGAACCAAGTGCCTATCGGCACGGTCACCGGCACCGTCCACTTCCCCAACGGCATCACCGGCAAAACCTCATGGGCATGGCTGCATACCGAGCGCACTTCGGAAACCAAGCGCAACAGCGACGGCAGCTACACGTTCACGGCCTACAACATCCACAATGGCGACTACCTCGATGTGGTCGCGGCGTTCGATGCCGCCAAAGCCAAGGACATCGCCCGCAAGGGAACCGGCAATCATCTCAAGGACCTGAAACAGGACGAATATAAGCAACAGCAGCGCTGGCTCGACAAGCAACGATTCGCTGCCAGAGCTCGTCTCGTGTTCTGGATTGTCAGCATCGTGCTCGGCATCGCGTTGTGCGCGTGGGGTATCTGGGCTGTGATCTCCAGCAACCGGCGTGCGCAATACCGTGGCAGCGTCGAATACTGGCGCGACCAGCCCGGCATCAGTCCGGCTTCCGCAGCCCGTCTGATTCGCGTGGTCGATCCGTCGACGCGCCAATCCGATGAAGACCGCCAGCTGACAGCCACCATGCTGTCGCTCGCCGTCAAGAAGGCCATTGCCGTCTATCCGGGGCCGTCGGACATGTATCGCGGCATCGACATGAGCCAGGCCACGCCGGTGGGCTTGAGCCAAATGATTGCCGCCGACCAAGGCAAGCAGTATGCGGCAGGCATCACCAGCACCATCGTGATTCTGCCGCTCGCCATTGATGAGGCACCCAACGCGCAACAGTTGGGATTGAGTGAATCGGAAGATGCGCTGCTGAACCTGCTCATCGTCATTTCGCAGCGCGTGGGCAGCCCGGTATTCGACCTGAACCAGATGAAGGCGACCTGCCAGAACTGGCAAGACGGCTATATTGAGCTCGGCAAATTCACCGGTGCATGCAGCATGGAATACCAGCGGCTGGGTGCCACACGCTCTGTGGGCTGGCAATGGATCCTCCCCGGCGTACTGGCCGCCGTGCTGGGATTGGGTTCGCTGCTGGCCAACAGCTTTATCGGATACCCGGTGGCTGGTCTTATCGAGCTGCCGATATTCCTGGTCGGCCTGTTCTGCTCGATGGCCGGCGCGATGACCGTGCTCACCGACCAAGGCCAGGATATCGCCGGCCGGACTCTGGGCCTTAAGCGTTATATGGAAGACTTCTCCAACTTCACCGACCGTGGTACCGCCGATTTGGCCTTGTGGGATTGGTATATGGTCTACGCCGCCGCGTTTGGCATTTCCGATCGCGTGATGCGTGAGCTGGCCAAGGCCTATCCTCAGGTCAACGATCCGGCTTGGCTGGATGCCAACGCCTCCAACTCGTTGTTCTACTGGAACTACCGCCCGTATGGCTGGTACAGCCACCGCCATAATGGTCCGTTCGACCACGATGCTGCCGGGCAGATGGACCCGGGCATTAGCGGCCCAGCTCCGGCTTACGGAGGCACATCGTTTGCCGGCGGATTCTCCGACCTCGGCTCGCAGCTGAACTCCGGACTCGCTGACATCAGCTCGACCATCAGCGCGGCAGCACCATCCGCCGATTCCGGTGGCGATTTCTCCAGCTTCGGCTCGGGTGGCGGCTCCGGTTTCGGTGGCTCGTTCGGCGGTTCGGGTGGCGGCTCGTTCGGTGGGCGGTAAATCCAGCGTTCTGCTTACGCTGGAATCGGACACAGACCGTCTCATTACTGTTGAAGGGAATCACCATGGCATTGTTCCGTAACCTCGGACCGTTCTCCACCACCGCCATCGGCCACGGCGAAATGCCGCTGACCATCGAAAACAATCGCGGCCACGAGGTCGGCATCGAAACCCTGCATGCCTCGCTGGACGCCGGCTGCCGCCACATCGACACCGCTTGGGCCTACTACTGCTCCGGCGGCGAAGAACAGACCGGTGAAAAGCTGGTGCGCGAGGCCCTTGAGACCTGGAAGGGGCCGAAGGACGAGGTGCTGGTGGCCACCAAGGTGGGCCACTTCCGCAACTTCACCGACGGCCGCCCCACGTGGGATGTGGACGGTCGCCCGGAGAACCTGATTCGGCGCGGCAAGGAGAGCGCACTGGCGCTCGGCGTGGACACCATTGACCTGCTGTACTTCCACCGCCCTGATCCGAAGGTGCCGTACAACGAGTCCGTCGAAGCCATCAAGCAGCTGGTGGACGAGGGCGTGGCGCAGGAGGCCGGTATCTCCAACGCCTCCATCGAGCAAATCGACATTGCGCGCGGTATTCTGGGCGACAAGCTCGTGGCCGTGCAAAACCAGTACTCGCCGATTCACCTGGAGACCCAGGACACGCTCGACTACTGCGCCAAGGTTGGCTTGGCCTTCGTGTGCTGGAGTCCGCTCGGCGGCTACCGTCACCCCTATGATGAGACCAAGTTCGACCCGTTCCGCGAGGTCGCGGCGGCCCACGGCGTGAGCTACCAGCAGGTCGTGCTGGCATGGGAGCTCGCCAAGGGCGACCACATGTTCGTGATTCCCGGCGCGCACCGTCCCGAAACCATCCTCGACTCCCTGAAGGCCGACCAGCTCGAACTCACCCCCGAAGAACTCGCCAAGCTCGGCTGAACTTTCTCAGCTCCCCTTGTCAGGGGAGCTGTCTCGCGTAGCGAGACTGAGGGGTAGTCGCCGGAGTAGTCCCGGGTAGTTCCACAAGGAGATAATTGTGCGCAAAAAACTCATCCTCGACCTCGATACCGGCATCGATGACGCGCTCGCCATCGCATATGCCCTAGGCAGTGCCGACGAGATCGATTTGATCGGTATCACGGCCACCTACGGCAATGTCGCGGTGCCGCTGGCCGCGCGCAACGCGCTGGCGGTACTGCACTTGTTCGGCCGTGACGACGTTCCGGTCTATCCCGGAGTCGACCATCCCATCGCCCCGGCAACATTGCCGAAAATGCGTGGCACCACACCAGACGAGCGGGCCCAGGCCTACGCGCGCTGGCAGAACGGCGGCGCGGACGGCTGGCAAACGGACGCTTCGTGGTCACCAACTCCCGGCTCGGTGGCGGTCCACCATCCCAACGGCATCGGCGGCGCAATCATCCCCGACTCCCCGCGCGCTCCGGAAGCACCAGGCTCGGCGGTCGATTTCATCATCACCGCCGCGCGCGAATACGGCCCGGACCTGACCATCGTGCCTACGGGCGCGATGACCACCATGGCCACCGTATTCCGCAACGCTCCGGACCTGAAGGATTCCGGTGTGAACGTGACGTTGATGGGCGGTGCGTTGACGCTGCCCGGCAATGTGAGCCCGGCTGCCGAAGCGAACATCTCCCAAGACCCAGAGGCAGCAGACTATCTGTTCAAGTGCGGCGCAAGCACCACCATGATCGGCCTCGACGTGACCCACCAGACCGCGCTCACCCGTGAGAAAGCCCATGAATGGGCGTCTTTGGGGACGCCGGCCGGCGACTTCCTCGTCACCATGACCGACTACTACATCGACTTCTACCTGAAGGACCAGCCGGAGATTCACGGATGTGGACTGCACGACCCGCTGGCCGTGGCCGCCGCGCTCGACCCATCGCTGGTCACGACCTTCGGGTTCAACTTGCAAGTCGATCTCGAGGGCCCGTTCCGAGGCCGTACCATCGGCGATCGTTCACGGCTCCAGGATCCCGACAAACACACGCAGGTCGCCTTGGGCGTCGATGTGCCGGAATTCCTGGATCGTTTCATGGGGCGCGTCACCGCGGCGGCCCGGTGACGCGGACGGCGGCCGTCCGGTCCGCTCCACGCCGTGGATGGATATGACCCATGGCGTGGAGCGCCCTTTTGGGAACCGACAGAACATAGGGGGGGCGCTGCATGCGCAGCGCCCCCCCTATGTGTCAGATCATGCCGCAGCCCGGAATCAGGCCGCCGGGCGGATCGAGCGTGAGATATTGCTCCTCCAGATCGATGTCGGGGACCAAGGCCTCCACGAACGGGACCAACGCGGTCTTTTCGACCACATCCTCGCCCTTGGAATTCTGGCCGGTTACCACCGGCTCGGTCAAACGAATCTTGAGCAGGGATTGGGCGGGGGAGTCGATCACATCCACCACTTTGCCGACCACTTGGCCGGCGGGCAGTCCCAGACCGTTGCCCTCGACTAGACGGGCCTCAAGGCCAATAAGATCCTTGGGATACCACTCGTCGGCCTCGAGCATGTCCTCCGCATCGTCGACCTCGCCGTAGAGTTCGACACCATTTAGGGCCTCGGCGGCATTGCGGTCGTCGACGCCCTCAAGCTTGAGAATCCAACGATCCTTGAACGTGCGCGAGCCCTCGACGATGTACTCGGTCTCGCCATCCTGGCTGTAGAGCACGGAGTCCGGCTCGAAGCGCCACTCGGGATCATCGGTGTACAGGCGCACGGTGACTTCGCCCTTCAGGCCCTGTGCGCGGCCAATACGAGCGACCCTCAGCAACTCGAGCTGCTGAGGGTCGTCGTGCATGTCTTGCTGTGCCATGCTGTGAATCGTTCCTTATCGGTTATCGACGGACGTCCATGATGTCAACGCGGACCTTGTGGTCAGACAGTGCCTGAATCACGGTGCGAATCGCGTTGGCGGTGCGGCCGCCACGGCCGATCACACGGCCGATGTCTTCCGGGTTCACGCGTACGCGAAGCAGTTCGCCGCGCGCGTTCTCATGAGACTTGACGGAAACATCGTCGGGAAAATCAACGATGTTCTTGATGAGGTGTTCCACAGCTTGTGCAAGCATAGCTAGCCTTTCGTTTCCGCTCAGGCCTCAGCCGGAGCTTCTTCGGCGGCCTCTTCAGCCGGGGCTTCCTCAGCGGCGGCAGCGGCTTCGGCTTCAGCCTTGGCCTTGGCAGCAGCTTCGGACTTGGCGGCCTTCAGCTTCTGAGCCTGGTCCTCAACGGCCGCGATGCGGGCCTCGGCGTCCGGGCCAGCCTCAACGGTCTTCAGGGTGCCTTCGGCACCTTCAAGGCCCTTGTACTTCTGCCAGTCGCCGGTGATGTTCAGCAGCTTGAAGACGGGCTCGGACGGCTGAGCGCCGACGCCGAGCCAGTACTGAGCGCGATCAGACTTGATCTGGATGGTCGAGGGCTGGGTGTTGGGGTTGTAGGTACCGATCTCCTCGATGACCTTGCCGTCACGCTTCTTGCGGGAATCGACGACCACCACACGGTAGAAGGCGTAGAACTTCTTGCCCTGTCGCTTCAGACGAATCTTGGTTGCCAAAATGGCTCTCCTTGTAATGCTAGGTGTGCGGGTTCTCGGTTTGCCATGTGGGGCATGGCCGTCCGGAATCCACGTGTCCTCGCGGCTCGGGGTGTAGAGGGCGCCACGCGCGCGCGAATAACTGGCCTATTATAGCGCACAGGGCCGGACTGGGCGTGGCGCACTGTGGTTGCGGTGTGGTGCGCGTTCCCCGTTGCGCAACATTCCGGGGAATGTATCGCGAAAATGCCGGCTATCGCAGTGCAAGCGTTGCGGTCAGGGCCAGATGATCAGTGCCCTCGACCTCAAACGACTTCACGCCGGACGGTTTGAGCCCGGGAGTGAACAGCACGTGATCCAGCTCGATGCGCGGCCACTTGAGCCAGCTCGGGAAGGTGAGATTCGGGCCGGCGGCTTGAATCAGACTTGCGTCCTTGAATCCGGACTTGAGCAACGCGCGGAAGCTCGGATGGTCGGTGCTCGAGTTGAGATCGCCCATAACGACGACGATATTGCGATTGCTGACGGATTTTGCACGGGCGAGTTCTCGCAGACCCAGAATGCCGGCCGACCAATCCGCGCAGCCGCGCATCGGCGATTTCGGGTGAGCCGAACAAAGCGTCACCGTGCGATTACCGGAGGTTTTGAGGGTGATGGCGGGAACGTCGGCGGCGGGGATGGAGACCACGTTGGGCACCGCTGCGCTCGGCTCGTAGCGGGAATAGATCACGTTGAATCCGCCATTATCGGTCTCTTTGGCGTCTCCGAACTGATGGTAGGGGAGAAGTTCGTTGATGTCGGCTTCGGTAAGACGTGTGATGAGGTCGTCGGTGACTTCCTGCAAGGCCAATACGCTGATATTGCGTTCGCGAATATTGCGAATGATTTCAGCGGCGTCGGCGCGTCCGTATCGACAATTCATCGTCATAACCGAGAACTGGGGCGAGAGTGTTTCACGCGTTGTTTCACAGTGTCCATCGGAGATGGTTTCGGGCCCTTCCTTCGGAGTGTTTGAGGTACCCGATGTATTGCTGTTATGGCTTTTTGACAGCGTCGGCGAAGTTGTTTCACGGGCTGTTTCACGGTGGGATTCTTTGCGTTTCCCGGCCGGGTCGATTGACGTACCCCAGTAGTTGATGCGCTGTGAGCTGGCAATCAGCGCGACCACAATAAGCAACGACATCGCAGTCCATTCATGTTGCCATGCGGCGACCGCGGCCAGAATCATCAAAGGAACCCACAACAGCGGCGTCAGGGCAATCATGTACGGAAGCGGCATACGGGCCTCGAGACCGGCGGGCAGCGCGCTTAAGGTCGTCCATAACAGTGCGATGATTGCCACCGCGCTGAGGATTGTCGTCATGGAAGTTCCTTTCGAAATATAAATTGAACCGAGATATAATTTGGCTCCCCTCTGCGAGGGGAGCCAAGTTGTGAGATCAGCGACCGAACAGTCCGCCAAGGCCTCCGCCGAGGTTCGGCGGCAGTTCAGTGCCACCGTCGACGTTGCCCATCATCTGCTCAAGGCCAGCGGGCAGGGCCGGGTTCTGTGGCTTCTTGGCGAAGGCGGAACCGCCGGTCGAACCGGAGGACTTGCCGGCCAGCTTATCGCGCAATGCCTTCTCCTCGGCCTCGCGCTTCATCGGATTGCCGGACTTGCCGCCCTTCTTCTTGTTCTTGCCCTTCTTCTTGCCGCCGCCCATAGCCGGGCCGCCGAAGCCGGGGATGCCGCCGCCCATGCCGCCACGATTGGACATGCGCTTCATCATCTTTGCGGCCTGCTCGAAACGCTGCAGCAAAGCGTTCACCTGAGAAACCGTCACGCCGGAACCATAGGCGATACGGGCGCGGCGGGAACCATTGATAATCGACGGATCGCGGCGCTCGGCCGGGGTCATCGAGCGAATAATCGCCTCGGTGCGGTCGATTTCCCTCTCATCGAACTGCTCGAGTTCCTTGCGGTGCTGGGCCATGCCCGGAATCATGCCGAGCAGCGACTTCATTGAGCCCAGCTTGCGCACCTGCTGCAGCTGATCGAGGAAGTCGTCCAGGCCGAAGGAACCTTCGGAGATTTTCTCGGCGGCCTTGCGGGCCTCTTCCTCATCGAACTGCTTCTGCGCCTGCTCGATGAGCGTCATGATGTCGCCCATGTCGAGGATACGCGAGGCCATGCGGTCCGGGTGGAAGACCTCGAAGTCCTTCAGGCCCTCACCGTTGGAGGCGAACAGGATCGGCTTGCCGGTCACGGACGCCACGGACAGCGCGGCACCACCGCGGGCGTCGCCATCGAGCTTGGAGAGCACCACGCCGGTGAAGTCCACGCCTTCGTCAAAGGCCTTGGCGGTCTTGACGGCGTCCTGGCCGATCATCGCGTCGATGACGAACAGGATTTCGTTGGGACGCACGGCATCGCGAATGTCGCGAGCCTGCTTCATCAGCTCCTCGTCCACGCCCAGACGACCGGCGGTATCGATGATCACCGTGTCGTAGAGCTTCTGCTTGGCGAGTTCGATGGAATCGCGGGCCACCTTCACCGGGTCGCCGGAGGTCTGGCCCGGAGCTGCGACGGCCTCGCCGCCATCGGATTGGACGCCCTTTTCGGGAGCATAGACGGGCACGCCGGCGCGTTCGCCGACCACCTGCAGCTGCGTCACCGCGTTCGGACGCTGCAAATCGGCCGCCACCAGCAGCGGCGTGTGGCCGGAATCCTTGAGCCAGTAGCCGAGCTTGCCGGCCAGCGTGGTTTTACCGGCACCCTGAAGGCCGGCGAGCATGATGATCGTCGGCGGGTTCTTCGCGAAGTTCAGCGGACGGTCGACGCCTTGGCCGAGCACGTCGGTGAGCTCCTCGTTGACGATTTTCACCACCTGCTGGGCGGGGTTGAGTGCGTCGGACACCTCGGTGCCCAGTGCACGCTCACGCACCTTGCCGGTGAAGGAACGCACCACGTCGAGCGCCACGTCGGCGTCGAGCAGCGCGCGGCGGATTTCACGGATCGTGCCGTCGATATCCGCCTCGGAAAGCTTGCCCTTGCTCTTCAGATGCTTGAACGCATTCGAGAGTCTGTCTGTCAAAGATGAAAAAGCTGCCATAATGGGCAACAGTCTAGCCGCCACGCGGGAAATTGCGGTGTTGGGGACGACGCTTTTCGGGGAATGTGCCGCGTAGTAGTCAGGGATGTTGGGCATTCAGACGGCAAATGCCGTGCCGTCCGCTCGTGGCGAAGCCAATCGAGTGCTTCCGATACCATGGAAACCGTAAAGAATCCTGTGTTTTTTGGAATACTTACGCTGTTTTGAAAATCGCTGGACACCGCTTATACGCAGACTGCCGTGCGCTCCGAACCATGACGTTCGGGCCAACGCAGACATGCCGTGCAATAAGGAAGGCCCACTGATGCCCACCCAAAAACTACTCGAACGCAAAGCCCTGATCGTTGGTATCGTCATCAACGTGCTGCAGGTCTTAGCCGGCATGGCCGTGTTCTTCATGACCGGTCTCAAGGCCATGTTCCTCGACTTCTCCTTCACCGCGATTTCCGTCCTGTCCGGAATGGTGGCGGTGTACCTCTCGTCGCGCACGGTGCGAACCACCGAGCGCTTCCCCAATGGCATGTTCGCACTGGAACCTATCTACGCGATCTGCAAGGCCATTTTCACCATGTCGTTGTTGGTGTATTCGCTGATTGACGTGTGCCGAGTAGCGTACGACTACTTCGTGTTCGGGTCCGGCGAACGCATTGAAACCGGCCCGGTGGTCATCTACGAGATCCTGACCGTAATCGTGTGCTTCAGCCTATACAC
>ENA-OUQP01002285-OUQP01002285.1-human-gut-metagenome-genome-assembly--contig:-NODE-2285-length-10769-cov-3.475733_pt1 | contig 10769 bp, 10 predicted proteins | sample MGYA00237951_ERZ548836 | MGnify/ENA primary metagenome ERZ548836 (study PRJEB26490, sample SAMN05194702) | human gut metagenome | biome: terrestrial biome; feature: human-associated habitat; material...
AGGTGTAAACCGTTAGTACGACTGGGCAGTTACAAGCCCATGACCTTTAGGTCGTGGGTAGTTGACACAAAAATCTCTCCGGTAATGTCACTTTAAAATCTTTTGCCAGCGCGCGGAAATCCTCCGGCGTAATCGTCTGAAGCTTGTCCGAAACCACCTCGGTCGGATGATAATGTCCATTGTCCATCAAGCTGATAATACCGTTTTTCGCCGCATAATTCAAGCAAAATTCGCTCGAACCGAACGTATAGGATTCCAGGCCGATGCCAAATACCTTGGACTCGAGGCACACATAAACCTTGGAGCGGTCATACGGAATCGATAAAATCTGATCCAGCGAATCCTTAAAACGTGCCCGCGGTCCGAGTCGGTCTGCCGGAATACCCTTATAGCCGTCCGGAATCCAGATGTTCATCACACAGGACTGCCCCAGTTCTTCTGCAAAATACCGGGAAATGCGGATACATGCCTGCCCGTGTCGAATCCAAAACCGGCGAATTTCTTCGTCCGGGCTGGATAGCGTAAGCTTTGCTGCCTTTTCATGGGAGAAAAACGTCGGGTTAAAATCGATTCCCATGTTTCTTTCTTTTGCATACTCGACCCATTTGTGATTGTGCTTCTGAAATGTCTGTGCTACAATAAGCGTGTATGGCCTGAAACAATTTTTATACCGGAGGACGAAAATGAGCGGATTTTTTGGAGTAGCATCAAAAGAAGACTGTATTTTTGACCTGTTTTTCGGAACGGACTATCATTCCCATCTGGGAACAAGGCGTGCCGGAATGACGGTTTATCACCAAAAGGAAGGTTTTCATCGGGCAATTCACAACATTGAAAACACTCCTTTCCGAACCAAATTTGACAAAGACTTGAACAACTTAAGCGGACATCTCGGAATCGGCTGTATCTCCGACTATGAGCCTCAGCCCCTGCTGATCCGCTCTCACCATGGCACATATGCAATCATGACCATCGGCAAAATCAACAACATCGATACGATCGTCGATAAGATCATGAACTCATCCCCGACCCATTTCTTTGAATTGAGCGGCGGTGAAATCAACGCAACCGAAGCCGTTGCTGCTCTGATCAACCAGAAAGAAAACCTGATCGAGGGCATTCAGTACGCGCAGGATATCATCGACGGTTCCATGTCGATCGTCCTTTTAACCCCCAAGGGAATCTACGCAGCCCGTGACAAACTGGGACGTACCCCGATTTCCCTCGGACGCAAGGAAGGTGCGCACTGTCTCGCTTTTGAAGGATTTTCCTATTTAAACCTCGGCTATCAGCCACTGCGGGAGCTCGGTCCCGGAGAAATTGTCATCATGACTCCCGAAGGGGTCCGCACGCTGGTCGCTCCAGGCAAAAAGATGAAAATCTGCACATTCCTCTGGATTTATTATGGATATCCCTCTTCCACCTACGAAGGTATCAGCGTGGAGCGCATGCGTTATAACTGCGGCGCTGCCCTCGCAAAAAGAGATGCCGGCACGATTCATCCCGATATCGTCGCAGGCGTACCGGATTCCGGCGTTGCACATGCCATCGGTTACGCCAATGAATCCGGTATTCCCTATTCCAGACCGTTCATCAAATATACGCCTACCTGGCCGCGTTCCTTTATGCCGACCATGCAGAGCCGCCGAAACCTCATCGCAAAGATGAAGCTGATCCCGGTTCATGACCTGATTCAGAACAGAAGCCTGCTGTTGATTGACGACTCCATTGTCCGTGGTACACAGCTGCGGGAAACAACTGAATTTTTATACCAAAGCGGTGCAAGAGAGGTACATATCCGTCCCGCATGTCCTCCCCTGCTCTATGGCTGTAAATACTTAAACTTCTCCCGTTCCTCTTCGGAGATGGATCTGATCACCCGCCGTGTCATTCAGGACATGGAGGGCACCGATAAGTATCCGAACCTCGAGGTTTATGCAGACCCCGAATCCGATCAGTATCAGGAAATGATCCGCCGGATCTGCAGCCAGTTAAAGTTCACAACCCTGCGCTACCACAGGCTCGACGATATGATCGAATCTGTTGGCCTGGACAAAGACAAACTCTGCACCTACTGCTGGGATGGTCGAGAATGAAGCAAAAAAGAGAGCCTTACGGCTCTCTTTTTTGCGCTACTTCTCAATTCCCTATGGGAATTGAGAAGGTTCCACTTTAAGGCGCTACTTCTAAATTTCCTGCGGAAATTTGAAAGGTTCCACTTTGGGACGCTACTTCTAAATTTCCGCAGAAAATTCAATCACTTCCGGACATCGCTTCCAGCTTCTCCAACATCTCCCGATATTCTTTCGGGGAAATCCCATATTCCTTCCGAAATGCCCGGTAAAAAGCGGAATAATCCCGAAAACCAAACACCGGGTAGACGCTCGTGATCTTATCGCCGCTGCGGATGGCGCTTTTGCAGGCATCAAGCCTTTTTTTCAGAATATACTGATGTACGGAAATCCCCGTCTCATCCTTGAACACATGGGAAATATGATATTTGCTCACATGAAAGATGCGCGAAAGCTCGTTCAGATCAAGGTTTTCTTTTAAATGCTCTTCTATATAATCCATCATCATTTCATACAGTCCCTGCATCGCCCGCTCCCGGATCGGGTGCTCCTGTGCGTATGCCTCGCGATTTAAATGCAGCACAAGTTCACCAATACAGAGCGGAATCTTCGCATCCTTTCCAAACCTGTCCTGCTGCATCTCTTCTAAAAGTCGGAGCACCTTTGCCTGCGTTTCCCGAAATGCGATCTCCTCCTGATGCAGCACATATTCCTGACGCTTTGTCGCCCGCTCGATCAGATACCCATAGCTGTCTGACTGTTTTTGCAGCTGATCTGCATAACTATAGCTGATCCAGAACACGAACCGTCGGTATGGCTTATGGGGATTCTGGATGATCGCACAGTGCGGAATCTGAGGCGGAATCAGGATGATATCTCCGTACTTGAGCAAATAGGAACGCTCTCCGATCTTCATACAGACGTCCCCTTCCAGGAAAAAATAAAACTCATAATAATCGTGGAAATGCGTCCGCACCTCTGCCATCCCGCTATCGCTGTAATAATAAAGTTCAAAATCCTGCGCCAGCATGTATTGGCGCGTGACAAATCTGCTCTCTAATTCTTTTTTCATGAGGCGTCCTTTCTGTAATACATAGGATTTTCTTACCACAAAACTAGCATGAAATCGCAACTTTTACAATATAGCCAACTTCTCTTACAATCGTCTTTCTGCTATAATGAGGCTATCATAGGAATGCATGATATTCAGACAGCACCAATTGAAAGGGGGAACTTTCTCATGTTACAGACAGGAGCACAGCTCTACACCGTCCGCAGCTACACACAGACGATCGAAGACTTTATCTGTACCATTCAAAAAATCGCTGACATCGGTTATAAAACCGTCCAGCTTTCCGCCGTTTCCAAACAGATTAAGCCGGAGCAGATCCGTGAAATTTGCGACCACGCGGGCATTTCCATTGTCCTGACCCACAGCGATCCCGAACGGATTCTGCACGATACCGACGCGCTCATCAAAGAGCACGATATCCTCGGCTGCAGCTATATCGGTCTTGGCTGCATGCCGGACAAATACCGCACCAAAGAGTGGCTTTCCCACTTTATTTCCGATTTTAAAGAGCCTGCGAAAAAAATCGCGGCGGCAGGAAAGCTTTTCATGTACCACAACCATAACCTCGAGTTCGAAACTTTTGCCGCGGAAAATCTTCCAAATGCTGCGCCCAACCGCCGGATTTTGGAATATCTCCTCGAGGGCTTTGCACCGGATGAAATGGGAGTCACGCTCGATACTTACTGGGTTGCGGCAGCAGGCGCGGACGTCTGTGACTGGATCTCGCAGATGAGCAACCGGATTCCCTGCGTCCACTTAAAAGATATGAAGGTAAAAAACTGGCAGCCGGTCATGGCTCCGGTTATGGAAGGCAACTTAAACTTCTCCGCTATTTTCCATGCGCTGGAAGCTTCCAACTGCAAATATATGCTCGTTGAGCAGGATGACTGCTATGGGGAAAGCCCCTTCGACTGCTTAAAGACCAGCTATGAAAATCTGGCAAATGCTGGCTACCGCTAAATCAGACTTTCATCCGGCAGCAAATGCCTACTGCCGGATCTGAATCGACACAGGCGAATTTTGCATTACCGAAATTTCTGTATCAAGAGGAGGTACTTATGAATCAGGTAAAACTTGGCATCATCGGACTTGGAAATATGGGCAGTGGCCACTGCAACAACATCCTCGCCGGACTGACACCCGAAATCAAACTGACCGCCGCTGCAGACCTGCGGCAGTCCAGACGCGACTGGGCAAAGGAGACGCTGCCCGATGATGTCGTTCTTTTTGAAAACGGCGACCAGCTGATCGAATCCGGTCTGTGCGACGCCGTTATCATCGCAACGCCCCACTACGAGCATCCGCGTCTTGCGATCCTCGCATTTGAACACGGGCTTCATGTCATGAGTGAAAAGCCCGCAGGCGTTTATACCAAGCAGGTTCGCGAAATGAATGAAGCTGCCATCCGCTCCGGCAAAGTGTTCGGCATGATGTTCAACCAGCGTACCAACTGCGTTTACAGAAAGATGCATGAAATGGTACAGAGCGGCAAATACGGTCAGATCAAGCGCGTCAACTGGATCATCACCGACTGGTACCGCACACAGGCTTACTATAACTCGGGCGGCTGGCGCGCAACCTGGGACGGCGAAGGCGGCGGCGTGCTGTTAAACCAGTGCCCGCACAACTTAGACCTCCTGCAGTGGATCTGTGGACTCCCCTGCCGCGTCCGTGCCTTCTGCCACAACGGCAAATGGCATCAGATCGAGGTCGAGGACGATGTAACCGCTTATCTCGAATTCCCGAATGGCGCAACCGGCGTTTTCGTCACGACCACGGCAGACGCTCCCGGCACGAACCGCTTTGAAATTACTTTGGAACGCGGCAAACTCGTAGCAGAGCATGACAAACTGACGTTCTTCGAGCTCGAACAGAGCGAACGTGACTTCTGCTTTACGGCAACAGGCGGCTTCGAACAGCCTGCCGGACATGAGGTCACAATCGAACTGGACGGCAAAAATCCGCAGCATGTCGGCGTATTGAACGCTTTTGCAGGCGCGATCCTGCGCGGCGAACCGCTCGTTGCAGACGGGACCGAGGGGATCCGAGGTCTGGAGCTTTCCAATGCGATGCATCTTTCCTCCTGGACAGACCAGACGGTTACCCTGCCGATCGACGAAGCGCTTTTCCTCGAAAAATTAAACGAGCACCGCAAAGTCTCCAAAGTCAAAACCGAAGTGACCGAAGCGACGTTCGACACCTCTGACAGCTATGGAAGCAAGGTTTCGGACGATACTGACAAAGGAGGCGTAAACGCATGAAAACCTGTCTGGTTGGCTGCGGCGGTATTGCCGCCGTACACGGCAGCGTCCTGACCTCCGGCATTGATACGGAATTTGTCGCTGCCGCCGATATCAAACTGGAAAAAGCACAGAGCTATGCGGAAAATTTCCATACCAAGCCCTATCCGTCCCTCGAAAGCATGCTTGAAGCAGAAAAACCGGATGTCCTGCATATCTGCACGCCGCACTATCTGCACGTTCCGATGGCAATTTATTCCCTGGAACGAAATATCAATGTCTTTATGGAAAAACCGCCTGCGATCTCTTTTGACCAGCTCGAAGAACTGAAAAAAGCTGCTGCAAAATCTGAGGCACAGCTCGGCTTCTGTTATCAGAACCGCTATAATGCCAGCATCCGCGCGGCAAAGGATCTGATCGACTCCGGCAAAGCCGGAAAAGTCCTCGGCGCACGCGCGTTCGTAACCTGGTGCAGAGGCGCAGCTTATTATACCGAAAGCGGCTGGAGAGGCAGCTTAAAAACCGAGGGCGGCGGCGTTTTGATCAACCAGTCCGTCCACACACAGGATCTGCTCTGCTTTTTGCTCGGCGACCCGACTGCGGTCGATGCGACGATGACCAACCACCATTTAAAAGATGTAATAGAAGTCGAGGATACGCTCGAAGCCTATATTGACTTTAACGGCGTCCATGCAAACTTCTATGCGACGACCTCCTACTGCGCAGATGTCGCACCGCTGATCGAAATTGCCTGCGAAAACATGACAATCCGCGTGGAAGACCCGCACGTCACGGTATATCCCAAAGACGCTGCGCCTTATCAGCTTTCCATCGAAACGCTGACCCCGATCGGCAAGAGTTACTGGGGCACCGGACACACCGCATGCATTTCGGACTTCTATCAGTCCCTGCACGACAACCGGCGCTTTCGCTTAAACCTGGAAACAATGGAGCCGAGCATCCGGCTGATGCTTGGAACGTATGAGTCCGCCCGCAGCGGACACAGTGTAACACTCATCGAACAATAAAATGCACGCTGTCTCTCCGCCCCACACAACAAAAAACAACGAGGTAACCCGTCATGAACACACAACATAAACTGCTCTCTTCCTGCCCGGTCAGCTGCTTTGCCGACGAAATCGCGGAATCCTTAGACCGCCAGATCGAAGTGCTTTCCCGGCTCGGCATTTCCTACGTCGAGCTGCGCAGCGCGGACGGCATAAATGTATCCGATTTTACGATGAATTTTGCAAAAGAGGTAAAGAAAAAGCTCGATCAGGCAAATATCCGCATTTCCGCCATCGGCTCTCCGATCGGCAAAATCGGAATTGACGATGATTTCGATGCGCACCTACAGAAGCTTTCCCATACGGAACAGATGGCAGACATCTTCGAAACGCCCTATATCCGTATGTTCAGCTTCTATATCCCGGAAAACTATGCTGCGGCAGACTGCCGCTCCGAGGTGCTTTTCCGGATGGAGGCGATGGTTGCAGAGGCTGCGCATAACAATATCACCCTGCTGCATGAAAATGAAAAAGGTATTTACGGCGACAACGCGTCCCGCTGCCTCGACCTGATGCAGCAGTTTGCAGGAAAGCACTTCTCCTGCACGTTCGACTTTGCGAACTTTATCCAGTGCGGTCAGGATCCGTTAGAGGCTTATGAAATGCTCTCCCCCTATATTTCCTATGTCCATGTCAAGGACGCGCTCTTTGCTACCGGCGAAGTCGTTCCGGCAGGCACAGGAAACGGACATCTGCCGGAAATTTTCCAAAAGCTCGACGCTTCCGGCTATCACGGCTTTTTGAGCCTCGAGCCGCATTTAGCCAATTTCAGCGGTCTTGCAGCATTAGAACACAACGCTGCGATTCGCACCGAAAACAACACGGAAAAGGCGTTCTGCGTTGCCTGGGAGGCATTCCAGAAGGTGCTGGGATAACATCAAAGAGCTGCCCATACGGCAGCTCTTTTTCGTGGCATCTTATCTCACAGAATTAAACCTGTATTCCTCTTGATCTGGCGAAGTCTATCTGCAGTTTTCTTAATAGATTTTAATGTCTTTTAAGAATACTTCATCCCTCGCCGCAGTGATCTGTACCTGAATCTGACAGATGCGGTCTTCCATGTCGTTGATCAGCGGGTTCTGCTCGCCGAAGGAATTCTGCAGCTGGCAGATTTTGCGGTTTCCGATGACAGTGCCCTGATACAGCGGATACTGGTTGCCGCTGCCGGATTGCGCCGTAATCCGAAAGCCCTCTACGCGCTGCCCCTTGGTCAGATCTTCCCGCAGCGAAACATAGCGGATCTGGTCGGTGGGTTGCTTTAAGGAAATCGTATAGACCTTCTGCGTTTTGGGACTTTCCTCTTCCCGGATTTTGACATCCAGCTCAGTGCCGAACTCTTCCTGCAACAGCGCGCCGAACTCTTTGAGACGCTTTACGTCCCGCTCATCAATCCGTCCGTCTGTGTTAGGCGGCAAATTCAAGTGCATACACGCATTCGACCCGACGCTTCCCAGATAGGTAGTAAACAGGCGTTCCAGGGAGTGAGGCTCCTCTTCCAGATGCCAGAACCAGCCCGGACGGATAGACATATTGATCTCCGTAGGCGTAAAGGTCAGACCCTTCGTGTAGAGAATATTCGGCATCGTTCCTAACTCCTGTTCGGTATTGTAAATCCAGGAAAGGCTTCCTTCCTCCGCCATCGGTCCGGGACCCGTCTGCACCCTGCCCAAATGACACAGTTCGGACGGGATGACCGCCCATTCGGAATGTCTCGGTTTACCGGCTTCGTTGCCACACCACCGGATATCCGGTCCGAAATCGTTAAAAATAACCGCATTGGGCTGATATTTCCGGATCAGCTCAATATAACGAGGAAAATCGTATACCTGTTTTCTGCCGTTTAGACCTTCTCCGCAGGCGTTGTCAAACCAGACATAAAAGATGTCGCCGTACTCTGTCAGAAGCTCCGTCAGCTGGTTGCAGAAATAGTCGTTATATTCCGGTGTCCCGTAGCAGGAAGCGTTCCGATCCCACGGAGACAGATAAAATCCGAACTTGATGCCGCCCCTTTTACATGCTTCGGCAGCTTCCCGGACAACGTCTTTTTTGCACGGGCTGTTTTTCACAGAATGCTCCGTATATTTGGAAGGCCAAAGACAGAAACCGTCGTGATGCTTTGCAGTCAGCACCATTCCCTTCATGCCTGCTGCCTTGATCGCTTCCACCCACTGATCGCAGTCCAGATTTTCAGGATTAAAAACAGATTCCGGCTCGGTTCCCTCTCCCCATTCCCGGTTCGTAAAGGTATTTACCCCAAAATGAATAAACGCATAGCTTCCCAGCTCATACCAGTCCAGCTGGCGCTTCGACGGCACAACATGGGCCGCCTCCTGTAAAAATTGAATCATTCCGTTTCTCCCTCTGTAATTTTATGTTTCATTCACTTCTGCTCTATTATACAGGCTGTTTGACATTTGCGTACTTTCTTTTTTTAAGATTTCCATCTGTCCGATGCCACAGACTTTTCCTTCTTTTAAAACAGGCACCGTATCGACTGCGGCGCCTGCTTCCGCAATTATTACAAAATCAGCCCCAGTTCCTATCGTTCCAGATAAGGACCGGGGCTGTTCTCTCCTTACACTCTTACGATGTAATCGTTCTTTCTCGGCTTTGCCTCCGGCAGCGGACCGTCCGCATAGCCTAAGATACAGCAGGCAACGCCAGCATAGGTATCTGCAATTCCCCATTCTTTCATCAGTGCTTTGCCTTCTGCACTTTCAAACATCTCCTTTGCGCGGTTGATCCAGCAGGAGCCAAGCCCGACTGCATAAGCAGCAAGCATCAGATTGCCCATCACGAGCGAACCGTCCTGCAGCCATGTTCCGGCATTTGTATCTGCAAAAACGATCACTACAGTAGGCGCTCCATAAAACGGATCGGAATCTGCTCCCATAACCGCCCCGTTCATTTTGGAAAGCTTTGCAATCAATTCAGGCTCCTGAACCACAACCATCTTCGCGGGCTGACGTCCCATCCCGGACGCCGCATAAGTTCCAGCCTCCAGAACTGCATCCAGCTCTTCCTTCGAAATTTGTTCTTTCCGATAAGAACGCACGCTTCTGCGTTCTTTGATACTCATCAGTGTTTCCAGTTTCATACGATCCTCCATTCCGCAGGCGCTTTGCGCCGAAGGAATCGCGAGCAGAAGTTCCAGTTCTGCTCTGCGATCCTGGCTATTTGTGACGCCTGCGGCACAAATAGCTGTGAGGAAATAAGCGATCACGCTTATTTTTCTCACTATCCTCCATTTCTTTTTACTCATGCCAAGCTTGAATTACAGCTAAGTTCATGGTACGATATTTAAGATTCAAAATCAAGCAGTTCCTGAACCCGGGTTTGTTTGATGCACACTACAGAAAAGGATTTCTTACCTATGATTAAAGATTTATTTTCCCAGAAACAGACCCTTTCTTTTGAGGTATTTCCTCCCAAGAAGGACGACGAATTTACAAATGCGCAGAACGTCCTGCATCAGCTTTCCGAGCTACAGCCGGATTTTATCAGCGTAACCTACGGTGCAGGCGGCAGCCGTTCCAAACGCACGGTGGAGCTGGCTTCCTTCATCCAAAACAGTCTTCACATCCCGGCAGTTGCCCATATGACCTGCGTTGGCTCCTCCAAAGAGGACATTCTCGCCGTTACCGATGACATGAAGCAGGCGGGTCTTTCCCATGTACTGGCACTTCGCGGTGACCGCCCGACCTGGATGGATGATGCACAGTTTGAAAACCGTGCCTTTGCCCATGCTTCCGACCTGACCCGCTTCTTAAAGGAGCACACGGATCTGGAAATCGCAGGCGCATGCTATCCCGAAAAGCATTTCGAAGCAGAAAGCCTTGACGCCGATATTGCTTACCTGAAGGAAAAGCAGGAAGCAGGCGCAGCGTTTTTCATCACTCAGCTGTTCTTTGAAAATGACAGCTTCTACCGTTTCCTGGAAAAGAAAAACCATGCAGGCATTACGCTTCCGGTCTGTGCAGGCATCATGCCGATCACTTCCGCAAAGCAGCTCGGCACGACGGTAACCCTCTCCGGCTCTTCCGTTCCGAAAGAGCTTGCCGACATCATTGCGACTTACGGAGAAAACCCGGAAGATATGAGAAAAGCCGGTATCGATTATGCGATCCGCCAGATTCTTGATTTAAAGCAGCACGGCGTAGACGGCATTCATATTTATTCCATGAACAAGCCTAAGACAACACGCACGATCGTGGAAGCGATCCGATAAGAACGAACCTTTCAAATTTCCTGCGGAAATTCGAAAGTAGCGCAAAAAAAGAGAGCCTCTCGGCTCTCTTTTTTTGCTTCATTCCCACTC
>ENA-OUQP01002292-OUQP01002292.1-human-gut-metagenome-genome-assembly--contig:-NODE-2292-length-10685-cov-3.386265_pt1 | contig 10685 bp, 7 predicted proteins | sample MGYA00237951_ERZ548836 | MGnify/ENA primary metagenome ERZ548836 (study PRJEB26490, sample SAMN05194702) | human gut metagenome | biome: terrestrial biome; feature: human-associated habitat; material...
GTACGATCGTCTATTAATCTGCTAATATAATATGAACTAATAGGTTGATGTTTGTTATTAGCCCATTATTTATTAGCAAATGATGCATACATGAGTATCCTTGATTCTATAAATACACCTGAAGATTTAAAAAAAGTATCTGAAGATTCATTGATTCAGTTATGTCAGGAAATCCGGCAGAAAATCATCGATGATTGTGCCGAAAATCCGGGACATCTCGGATCAAGTCTGGGAGTCGTAGAATTGACTGTTGCGCTTCATTATATCCTCGACACCCCTTACGACAATCTTGTTTGGGACGTCGGACATCAATCTTATGCCCATAAAATACTCACCGGCCGCAAAGAACAATTCAAAACCAAACGTATCTACGGAGGAATCAGCGGTTTCCCGAAGATATCGGAAAGTGAATACGATTCGTTCGGTACAGGTCATTCTTCTACTTCGATTTCGGCAGCTTTAGGCATGGCTATTGCAGCAAAAATCAACGGAGAAACCGGGCGGCAAAGCGTGGCCGTAATCGGCGACGGTTCGTTAAGCGGCGGTGAGGCTCTTGAGGGTCTTGATTATGCAGGCGAGTTTGATGGCAACTTTATTATTGTTGTAAACGATAACGATATGTCTATCGCCGAAAATCACGGCGGACTTTATAAAAATCTCAAACTTTTAAGAGATACGGACGGTAAAGCCGAATGTAACCTCTTTAAGGCAATGGGACTTGACTATGTATTTGTCAAGGACGGCAACGATATTGAACAGCTTATTTCAGCTTTTGAAAGCGTAAAAGACATTGACCACCCTGTAGTCGTTCATATTTGCACACAAAAGGGTAAGGGTTATGCTCCTGCCGAAAAGGACAAAGAGAATTGGCACTGGTGTATGCCGTTTGACATTGAAACAGGCAGATCTAAATTTGAATTTGACGGTGAAAGCTATGACGATATTACGGTAAATTATCTTCTTGAAAAGATGAAGAACGATAAGAGCGTTGCTGTTATTACTTCGGGCACACCTACAGTTGCAGGCTTTACAAAGGACAAGCGTGACATTGCAGGCAAGCAGTTTATTGATGTAGGCATTGCCGAGGAGCACGCAGTTGCCCTTGCTTCGGGTATGGCAAAAAACGGAGCTAAACCTGTTTACGGTGTTTACAGTTCATTTATACAGCGAACATATGACCAGATTTCACAGGATTTATGTATTAATTCAAACCCTGTTACAATTATTGTTTTTGCTGCGACAGTATTCGGTATGAACGATGTAACTCACCTCGGTATCTACGATATTGCAATGCTTTCAAATATTCCGAACCTTGTATATCTTGCACCTACTTGCAAGGAAGAATATCTTGCTATGGTTGAATGGAGTATGTCGCAGAGAAAGTACCCTGTTGCAATCAGAGTACCGGGCAACGGAGTTGTTTCAAATCCGAATTACAAACCGATTGACTTTGACAACCTTAACAAATACAGCGTTACAAAAGAAGGCGGCAAGGTTGCAATTCTCGGACTCGGCACATTCTATCAGCTCGGTGAAAGTGTTGCCGATGAAATTAAAAAGCAGTACGGTATTGACGCTACCGTTGTAAATCCTGTTTACATTACAGGTACGGACGAAGACTTGCTTGCAGAACTTGCAAAAACTCACGATGTTGTAATTACACTTGAGGACGGTATTCTTAACGGCGGTTTCGGCGAAAAAATTGCAAGATTTTACGGTAAATCGGATGTCAAAGTATTTAACTACGGCTTAAAGAAAGAGTTTCTCGACAGATATGACTATAATGAAGTTCTTGCCGAAAATCATCTCACCAAAGAGCAGATTTGCGAGGATATTAAAGATTTTATCTGATTTAAGTTGACAATTGCAATTAAATAGTATTAAAATATTAGGGCAGAGTTTTTCTGCCCTGATTTTTATTTTAGGAGTTTTTATGAATTTAACCTACGAACAAAACAAACGCTATTCAAGACAGCTTGTAATGAAAGAGATAGGAGAGAGCGGACAGAAAAAGTTGCTTTCTTCAAGCGTACTTGTAATCGGTGCGGGCGGTCTTGGCTCACCTGCGCTTATGTATCTTGCAAGCGCAGGAGTAGGCACAATTGGCATTGCAGACGCCGACGAAGTTGATGTGTCTAATCTGCAAAGACAGGTTATACATAACTGTGCCGATATAGGCAAAGCAAAAGTTGAATCGGCTAAGGAAAAAATAAATAAGTTGAATCCCGATGTTAATGTCAAAACCTACAAAACATATGTGAACAGTGAAAATATAGCCGAGCTTATCTCTGATTATGATTTTGTGCTTGATTGCACCGATAATTTCGGCAGTAAGTTTTTGATTAACGATTACTGTGTAAAGGCGGAAAAGCCGTTTTGTCATGCAGGCGTTGTCGGTTTTGAAGGTCAGCTTATGACATATATTCCGCACAAATCCCCGTGCTACCGATGTGTTTTTGAAGAAGAACCGAAAGCGGGCGATGTACCTCTTCCAAAGGAGGTAGGAGTTATAAGTGCGGCTTGCGGAGTAACAGGCAGTTTGCAGGCAATGGAGGCAATAAAGTTTTTACTCTCAAAGGGTGAACTTTTATGCGGCTATATGCTTATTTATAATGCTTTAAATGCGTCTTTTCGCAAAATAAAACTCCCGAAACAAAACCCGAATTGCAAGGCTTGCGCAAAGCAGGCATAATAAAAATATAGGAGAAATTATGAATATCAGAGAATACCTTAAAAAGAGCAAGCTGATTGCAGACGGCTCTTTCGGCACATACTATTCCCAAAAATATAAAACGGTCGATATTCCCGAATATGCAAATATTACCGCTTCGCAGAGAATATCGGAAATTCATACCGAGTATATAAACAGCGGTGCAAAACTTATCAGAACCAACACTTTTGCGAGCAATACATACTCTCTTGACTGCTCAATCGAACAGGTTAAGGAAAATATAAAAGCGGCTTACAAAATTGCAAAAGAAGCGGTTGAGCAGAGCGGAAAAGAAATATTTATCGCAGGCAATATCGGTCCTGTTCCCGCAGTTTTTCAGCCTGATTTTGAGGCCGTGGAGGAAGAATACTATCAGATTGCGAAAACTTTTATAGATGAGGGCGCAGATATTTTATGTTTTGAAACCTTTACACAGTCCGAACATATTATGCCTGCAATAAAGAGGATTAAAGAGGAATGTAATCCGTTTATAATTGTGCAGTTCTGTGTGAATCAGTACGGTTACAGTGAGGCGGGCGAAAGTGCGGAAAGGCTTGTTAGCGAAACTGCATTTTCAAAATGCGTTGACGCCGTAGGTCTTAACTGCGGTGTAGGTCCTGCCCATATGCAGCAGATATTGTCAAAAATTAATCTTAACAACAATTGTTTTGCCACGGCTATGCCAAATGCCGGTTATCCTTTACTTGTGCGCAACCGTGTAAAATATGCTGATAATCCGATATATTTTGCGTCTAAGGTAAATGGTATGGCTTTGCTCGGAGCGGATATTATAGGCGGTTGCTGTGGTACAACACCTGATTACATAAGAGAAGTTGCAAAAACCATTGACCTTACACCTACCGTAAAATCGGATGAAACTTCCGCAAACAACGAAAACGAAAAGCCTGTTATAAAAAAGAGCTTTTTCAGAAATGCCGACGGTACAATTAAAGATAAAAAGCTTATTGCGGTAGAACTTGCTCCGCCTTTCGGCGCAGATGATAAAAAACTGCTTGAGGCAGCACATATGCTCAAAGGTCTTGGAGTAGATGTACTTACATTTCCCGATTCTCCTTCGGGCAGAACAAGAATCGACTCTGTGCTTATGGCGCAGAAAGTCAAGAATGTAACGGGTTTTGAAGTTATGCCGCACATCTGTTGCCGTGACAAAAACGCCATTGCCATGCGCTCAACTTTTCTTGGCGCAAGTATAAACGACATTAATAATTTTCTTATCATAACAGGCGACCCTATCCCAGTTATGGCAAGACAAGTAGTAAAGTCTGTGTTTAATTTCGACTCCGTGGGTCTTATGCGCATTGCCGATGAAATGAACAGCGAGGCATTAAAAGACAGTCCGCTCACTTACGGCGGCGCTATAAATCAGAGCAGACGAAGAATAGAATCGGAAATTAAGCGTGTTCAAAAGAAAATGGAGGCAGGCGCAGAATTTTTTCTTACTCAACCTGTATTTACAGCAGAAGATGCCGAGCGTTTGCGCAGAGTAAAAGAAGAAACGGGCGCAAGAATTTTGTGCGGAATTATGCCGTTGGTCAGCCGAAAAAATGCTCTGTTTATGAAAAACGAAATTTCAGGAGTTAATGTTACGGATGAAGTTATTGAGCGTTATCCCGAAAATGCCGACCGTGAAGACGGCGAAAATGTTGGTGTTGAACTTGCAAAAGAAATGATTGCGGCTACAAGAGATTTTGCGGACGGTTATTATTTTTCTTTCCCGTTTAACCGAACATATTTGCTTAAGAGAATTATACAGGAACTCTAAGATAAAATTTATGTAAAACCCTATAAATTTCTTGACAAAATATTAGTTTTGGTTTATTATAAATTTGTTGTAAGAGTATATCTTACTTAATTTAGCGTGAAAAAGATTTCTGTTTTCATGCAAATATATGACCACTTGCATATGTAAGTTAAGCCCATACGGACAGGCGGGTCAGCTGCCGAGCGTGGTGCAAGCCACATTATTGATTGAGTTAAAAGCTCAAATTTTATAAGTCGATTACTTATCATCAGTGCAACAGCACATCACTTGTGAAACGGTCAATAAGAGCAGAACGGTATATTTGCTACATTAGCTCTGAAAACGGAATTCTTCTATTAACTGTCGGCATAAGCTACAGAAAATAAATCATATATCCGTTAATCAAACAGGTGGTGCATTGTGCCGCCTGTTTTTTGTTGCATTATTTTTGATAAGCCGAAAGGGTAATGTAAATGGATATAAACACACAAAAGAAAGCCCCCCTGTATGAGGCTCTGCAAAAATTTCGCAAACAAAGGGTAGTGCCCTTTGATGTGCCGGGACATAAAAGAGGAAGAGGAAATCACGAACTCGTTGAACTTCTCGGCGAAAAATGCGTAGGTCTTGATGTAAATTCAATGAAGCCGCTTGATAATCTCTGTCACCCCGTATCGGTAATTTTGGAGGCGGAACAGCTTGCGGCGGATGCATTCGGCGCAGGTCATGCATTTTTTATGGTCGGAGGTACAACTTCCGCAGTGCAGAGTATGATTTGGTCTGTATGCAAAGCAGGCGATAAAATTATTTTGCCGAGAAATGTGCACAAAAGCGTTATTAATGCTCTTGTGCTCTGCGGTGCGGTGCCTGCATATGTAAATCCCGATGTTGACAAAAAAATCGGAATAGCACTCGGTATGGAACTTTCTCAAGTTGAAAACGCAATCAAAGAAAATCCCGATGCCGTTGCTATTCTTGTAAATAATCCGACCTACTACGGTATTGCGTCAGATTTAAAAGCAATTGTAAAACTTGCACATGCTCACGGTATGAAAGTGCTTGCAGACGAGGCTCACGGCACACATTTCTATTTCGGTGAAGATTTGCCTGTATCGGCTATGGCGGCAGATGCAGATATTGCGGCGGTGTCTATGCATAAATCCGGCGGAAGTCTTACGCAAAGCTCATTGCTGCTTACAAACAAAAATGTACGCTGGGAGTATGTGGCTCAAATTATAAATCTTACTCAAACCACAAGTGCAAGCTATCTGCTTATGTCAAGTCTTGATATTTCAAGAAGGAACCTTGCCTTGAGAGGAAAAGAGTCGTTCGGTAAAGTAATGAAAATGGCTGAATATGCCCGAAACGAGATAAACGAAATCGGCGGTTACTACGCTTACGGCAGAGAGCTTAACAATGGCAGCAGCGTGTTTGATTACGATGTAACCAAACTTTCAGTTTACACAAGAGATATAGGGCTTGCCGGAATTGAAGTTTACGACTTACTGCGTGACGAATACGATATTCAGATAGAATTCGGCGATATAGGCAACATACTTGCCTATATTTCAATCGGCGACAGAATACAGGACATTGAAAGACTTGTAGGTGCGCTTGCCGATATTAAAAGGCTTTATTCAAAGGACAATGCAAAAATGCTTAGTATGGAGTACATTCCGCCTATTGTATCGGCAACACCGAGAGATGCGTTTTATGCAGACAAAGAAATGTTGCCGATTGAACAGACGGCAGGAAGAATTTGCAGTGAATTTGTTATGTGCTATCCGCCCGGAATACCGATTCTTTCCCCGGGTGAAATGATTACAGATGAAATTATAGAGTATATTAATTATGCAAAAGCAAAAGGCTGCTCAATGCAGGGTACGGAAGACCCGTATATTGAAAAACTTAATGTATTGAAATAAAGTTTTTTAAGGTTACTAATAATGCGTTTTGTAAAAAACAAACCAAAGGAGTGTTTATATGGAATTTTGGTTTTCTGAAAGACATACCGATAATGTTGAGCTTTCTATAAGAGTTGAAAAACAGCTATTCAGCGGTCAGAGCGATTTTCAGCGAATCGATGTTTTTGATTCTGTGGAGTTTGGCAGATTTCTTACTTCAGACGGTAATGTGATTTTCAGTGAGAAAGACGAGTTCACCTACGACGAGATGATTGTTCATGTGCCTATGGCGGTTCATCCGAATGTAAAAAAGGTGCTTGTAATCGGCGGCGGCGACGGCGGTGTTGCCAGAGAGCTTTCACATTATGAAGAGATTGAAGTTATAGATGTTGTTGAGCCTGACGAGATGTTTGTTGAGGTGTGCAAGGAATATTTCCCCGACAACTCAAAGGGTCTTGAAGATAAAAGAGTAAATATATATTATCAGGACGGTTTAAGGTTTTTAAGAACAAGTCATAACGAATATGATTTAATTATAAATGACGCTACAGACCCGTTCGGACACACTGAGGGACTTTTTACAAAAGAGTTTTACGGCAGCTGCTACAAGGCACTTAAAGATGACGGAATTATGGTATATCAGCACGGCAGTCCGTTCTATGATGAGGACGAGGGTGCTTGTAAGGCTATGCACAAGAGAGTGTACAACTCATTTCCGATAAGCCGTGTGTATCAGGCGCATATTCCTACCTGTGCCGCAGGTTATTGGCTGTTTGGCTTTGCATCTAAAAAGTATCATCCGCTCAAAGACCTTGACGCTAAAAGATGGAACAAGCGTGGCATAAAAACTTGGTATTATACGACCAATCTTCATCGAGGTGCATTTATGCTGCCGAAATATGTTGAAGATTTACTTGCAGAAGAAGAAAAATAATTTTATATATTGGAGGAAAACAAAATGAGCAGACTTTTAATTATCGGTTGTGGCGGTGTTGCAGGTGTTGCAATTCACAAGTGTTGTCAGAACAGCGATGTTTTTACAGAAATTTGCATTGCAAGCAGGACGAAATCAAAGTGTGACGCTATAAAAGCAAAACTTGAAAACACAACAAAAACGGTTATTACAACCGCACAGGTAAATGCCGACAGTAAGGACGAACTTGTGGCTCTTATTAATTCATACAAGCCCGATGCGGTATTAAACCTCGCACTTCCGTATCAGGATTTAACAATTATGGACGCCTGCCTTGAAACCAAAACAGACTACATTGATACGGCAAACTATGAACCGGAGGACACAACAGACCCCAAATGGAAAGCTGTTTACGAAAAACGCTGCAAAGACCTTGGCTTTACCGCTTACTTTGATTATTCGTGGCAGTGGGCATATAAAGAAAAGTTTGAAAAAGCAGGTATCACAGCACTTTTGGGTACAGGCTTTGACCCGGGTGTTACAAGCGTATTTACAGCATATGCGCTCAAGCATTATTTTGATGAAATCCATTATATAGATATTCTCGACTGCAACGGCGGCGACCACGGCTATCCGTTTGCAACAAACTTTAACCCTGAAATCAATCTTCGTGAGGTATCCGCAAACGGCTCGTATTGGGAAGACGGCAAGTGGATTGAAACCAAACCTATGGAGATTAAGAGAGTGTATAACTTTGACGGTGTGGGCGAAAAGGATATGTACCTGCTTCACCACGAGGAAATCGAGTCACTCGCAAAAAATATTCCGAATGTAAAGCGTATTCGCTTCTTTATGACATTCGGACAGAGCTACCTTACACATATGCAGTGCCTTGAGAATGTCGGTATGCTTTCTACCGAGCCTGTTATGTATGAGGGCAGAGAAATTGTACCGATTCAGTTCTTAAAGGCTCTTTTGCCTGACCCTGCATCTCTCGGCCCACGCACTAAGGGCAAGACAAATATCGGCTGTATCTTTACAGGCGTTAAGGACGGCAAAGAAAAGACAATTTACATCTACAATATGTGCGACCATCAGGAGTGCTATAAAGAGGTCGGCTCGCAAGCTGTATCATACACAACAGGTGTGCCGGCTATGATCGGTGCGTCACTTGTTCTTAGCGGCCAGTGGAAAAAGCCTGGTGTTTATAATGTTGAGGAGTTTGACCCCGATCCGTATATGGAGGCACTTAATAAATTCGGTCTTCCTTGGGTTGTTGACGAAAATCCCGTAACAGTTGAGTAAGCCGATGAAATTTACAGAATTAAAAACACCTTGCTATGTTATAGATGAGCAAAAGCTGATAAAAAACCTTGAAATATTAAAAAGCGTTCAAGACAGAACAGGCAGTAAAATCCTGCTTGCTCAAAAGGCTTTTTCGGCATTTTGCGTGTATCCGCTTATGAGCAAATATCTGTCGGGTACAACCGCAAGCGGGCTTTATGAGGCTAAACTCGGTCACGAATGTTTCGGAAAAGAAACGCACATTTTCGCACCTGCTTTTAAGGAGAATGATTTTGAAGAGATTTTAAAAATCTGCGGTCATATTGTTTTTAACTCATTTTCTCAACTTGAAAAATACAGGGATAAATGGCAAAATGCAGATGTAAGCGTAGGCATACGACTTAACCCCGAATTTTCCACACAAGAGGGACACGAAATCTATGACCCGTGCGCTTACGGTTCAAGACTTGGGGTTACAAAGGCAAATTTCAGAGAAGATTTGCTTGACGGAGTTGAGGGCTTTCACTTTCACACATTGTGCGAGCAAAATTCAGATGATTTGGTGTCTACTTTTAAGGCAGTTGAAGAAAAGTTCGGCAAGTATTTTTATAACGCAAAATGGCTCAACTTTGGCGGCGGACATCATATTACACGAGATGATTACGATACAAAGGCGCTTGTTGACCTTATAAAGTATGTTCAAAATAAATACGATGTTGAAGTTTATCTTGAACCAGGTGAGGCAGCGGCACTGAATGCAGGCTATCTTATTACAGAGGTTATGGACATTGTTCACAACGGACTTGATATTCTGATTCTTGACGCATCTGCCGCCTGTCATATGCCTGATGTTCTTGAAATGCCGTACAGACCGCCGCTCAAAAACAGCGGTAAGCCTAATGAAAAAGCGTTTACTTATCGTTTGTCATCTTGTACCTGCCTTGCAGGCGATGTAATCGGCGATTACAGCTTTGACAGCGAAGTTAAAATCGGTGACAGATTGATTTTTGAGGATATGGCAATTTACTCAATGGTAAAGAACAATACCTTTAATGGTATGCCGCTGCCGTCAATTGTGCTTATGCATAATGAAGATAACTGCGAGGTTATAAAAGAATTTTCGTACAACGATTTTAAAGAGAGGCTTTCATAAATGAGCTTTGAATATATAAAAAACAAATTTCCGACTGACGATGGCTTTTGTATGCCTGCTGAATTTTCAAAACATTCCGCCACCGTTATGATTTGGCCCGAAAGACCTGGAAGTTGGTGCTATGAGGCAAAATTTGCCGAAAAGGTTTTTGCGGAAATTATAGGAAAAATTGCGGAGTTTGAAAAGGTATTTGTGCTTGCAAGCGACAAAAAATTTGCTCACGCAAAGGCTTGCCTTGAAGGTGTTAAAAATGCGGAAGTTTTGAATATAAATTCCGATGATGCATGGGCAAGGGATACCGCCCCGACTTTTGTTGTAAACAATAACGGCGAAATTCGTGCCATCGACTGGCAATTCAACGCATGGGGCGGCGAATATGACGGTCTGTATGCAAATTGGGAGAATGACGATAAAATTCCATATGAACTTTGCAAAACGCTTGGCGTTCCGTTGTATGACGCACATCCGTTTGTGCTTGAGGGCGGCTCAATTCATACTGACGGAGAGGGCACGCTCATTACAACAGAAGAATGTCTGTTAAGCAAAGGCAGAAATCCGCAGCTGACAAAAGCCGAGATTGAAGAAAAGCTAAATAAATACCTCGGTATAAATAAAACAATCTGGTTGCCAAAGGGTATTTATAATGACGAAACCAACGGTCATATAGATAACATATGCGCATTTGTCGCTCCGACAGAGGTTGTACTTGCGTGGTGTGATGATGAAAATGATCCGCAATATGCAATATCAAAAGCGTGCCTTGATATTCTTGAAAATTCAACCGACAATAAAGGAAGAAAGATTAAGGTTCATAAACTTCCTGTTCCGAAAATTCCCGTGACAGTTACCGAAAACGATATAAAAGGATATATATTTGAGGACGGAGAGGACACAAGAGAAGTCGGAGAAAGGCTTGCGGCATCGTATGTTAATTTTTATTTTTGCAACGGCGCTGTGATTTT
>ENA-OUQP01002297-OUQP01002297.1-human-gut-metagenome-genome-assembly--contig:-NODE-2297-length-10664-cov-10.068338_pt1 | contig 10664 bp, 6 predicted proteins | sample MGYA00237951_ERZ548836 | MGnify/ENA primary metagenome ERZ548836 (study PRJEB26490, sample SAMN05194702) | human gut metagenome | biome: terrestrial biome; feature: human-associated habitat; material...
GCACAGACTCATGTTTTCGAGAGACTTCGCCAAAAAACACAGAGGGATTTGGACGACGCCTCGTTCTTTCATGGATTCTTGCGAATACCATTCATCCGTGAACAGGGTATTCACGATTTCATAGCCTTTGGCTTCAAGCACAGAGATAGCTCGTTCGCGTGCTTCCCTGATTTCCTCTTCCGTTTTTCCAGCCATAGGCTGTGATAACATTGCTCTCATGCGTTTATCCTTCCCGCGTGATTCGAATGCGCGGCCCACGGTTTGGGAAATGAAAAGCCCCGCCGGGGGAGGGCGGGGCAAAAATACCGGAATGGCATATTTTATGATTTTTATTATACCGCTTTTCGCTATCTTGTGCTATAATAACTTTACTATATGTTTGAAATTGCATCCTGGCAGGGACACAGGGGCCGGGCCGGACATGCCGCAGGGCATGGTGCGCAGCCCGGTATTCCCCTGCAGAGGACAACACGGAGGGTAAATCCTATGAAACTGGTAAGCGTGGAAACTCCTGAAAAGAGCGTCTGCAAAATGACCTTCAGCGCCACCGCCGAAGAACTGGAAGCCGCATCCAACGCGGTGTATGAGCGCACCCGCGCCAACTATACGATCAAGGGCTTTGAAAAAGGCGAGGCCGACCGTGCCCAGATCGAGGCCGACCGCGGCGAGCACACCTTCTGGTATGACGCCATCAACGACCTGATGGACAAGGACGTCCCGGCGCTGTACGACGCAGCGATGGCAGAACACGGCTTCCACGCAGTGGACGAGCCGGTGTACGATCTGGTCAGCGTGAAGAAGGATGAGGGCTTCGTGGCCACCGCCACCACCGCCCTGCAGCCCGAGCTGAAGCTGACCCAGACCACCGGCTTCAAGGCCGAGTGCGTCACTCCGGAAGTCACCGACAAGGAGATCGACGCCGTGCTGGAGCGCCGCCGTGCCGTCTCTGCCGAGCTGGTGCCCCACAAGGGTCCTGCCGTCAAGGGCAACATCGTCCACATCGACTACGAGGGCCTGCTGGAAGGCAAGCCCTTCAACGGCGGCGCCGCCCAGAACCAGACCCTGCAGCTGGGCAGCGGCCGGATGATCCCCGGCTTCGAGGAAGGCATTCTCGGCCACAAGGGCGGCGAGGAGTTTGACATCTTCGTTACCTTCCCGGCCCGCTACCACGTCAAGGACCTGGCCGGCAAGCCCGTGGTCTTCAAGATCAAGCTGCACGACGTCTGCGTCCGCCAGCTGCCCGCTCTGAACAGCGATTTTGCCAAGAAGGCTGCCAATGTGGACACCATGGACGAGTTCCGCGCCCAGATCCGTCAGCAGCTTCACGACAATAAACACGCCGCCGCGCTCAACCGCGCCAAGGACGCCATCCTCACCCAGCTGGCCGCAGCCGCTGAGGGCGAGCTGCCCAGCGTTCTCGTCGAGAGCGCCTATCAGCAGGAGATGGAGCAGATCCAGCAGCAGCTGCAGATGCAGCGCCTGAGCCTCGACCGCTACCTGAGCCAGATCCATCAGACCCGCGAGAGCTTCACTGCCGCTGTCCGCACTGCTGCGGAGAAGAACACCCGCGCCCGGATGGCCCTGCTGCAGATCGCTCAGAACGAGAACCTCGTTCCCACTGAGGAGGACATCGACAAGACCCTTTCCGAGCGCGCTGAGCGCACCAAAAAGACCCTCGAGGAAGTCAAGGCTGCGTCCAACGTGGAGGCCATCCGCCGCAACGAGGGCATCCGCCGCGCTGCCGACTATGTCATCGAGCACTCCACCATCGAAGAAAAATAATTTATCCTGCTTTTGCGCCTGCACCACTGTGCAGGCGTTTTTTATTGTTCATTTTTTCTCTCTTGACTTTTTTTCTCTGCTGCGGTATTTTTAGGGTGAGAAATTCTATCCGAGCCGCAGCTGCGGCCCGGACGGATAAAGTAAAATCTTCTGCGGGACATTCCGCTCATCTATTTTATTGCGACAGGAGGTTTTCCTTATGAAAAAGTTTCTTCTCGCTCTTCTGACAGCTGTCACGGCGGCTGCATTCTTCTGCGGCGCGGCGGCATCTGTGGCCACTTACAGCGCCAGCTATGACGCACCGGCCGGCATCAACGCCATCGTGGTGCAGGACAACAGCGCTGCGGTCATTCTGCAGGCCGCCGACATCGACCACATCCGCGCCGATTACACCTACACCTCGAGCTACGCCTTTGAAAGCTCCAAGCTCTACGACTTCACGGTGGCGGGCAGCACCCTCACCGTGACCAAGACCCGGGAGCCCAACGCTTCCCTTGTCATCCAGAGCCAGGACACCCGCAGCTGCACCCTGACGCTGCAGATCCCCCGCCAGACGCTGGCAAACATCACCGTCAGCACCACCAACGACAGCATCACGCTGGACGGCGTTTCGGCACAGACCGCCAGCCTCACCACCGACAATGGCCGCATCGAGGTGTCGAACTTCAACGGCTCCACCCTGAGCGGTACTACCCGCAACGGCAAGATCACCATGAGCGGCGTCACCTCCCAGAATGTGGCTGCCACCATCCAGAACAGCGGCACCCTCAAGCTGGAAAACATCTCTGCCAACGTCTGCAACGCCAAGGTGCAGAACGGCAGCATCACCGGCTCTGTGATCGGCAGCGGCAGCTCTTACGGCTTTGAGCTTGCCGCAGGCGGCGGCAAGATCCGCGTCTCCGACGCCAACGACAAGAACTTCGTCTTCTTCGGCAAGGATACTCTGCAGCAGAATGCAGATGCCCCCAACAAGCTGAGCCTCGCCACCAAGAACGGCGACGTTGAGGTCGAGTTCGTCCGTTAAAAGAACATTAAAAATGCCTGTGCAGCATCTGCCGCACAGGCATTTCTTTTTGTCCGGATACGGTCAGCTGAGCCAGTTGAAACCCATGACCACCACGCCGAGGATAAAATGTTCATCCTTCTCCTTCCAGAATGGCGTCCAGATTCTTATTCATGATGTCCATCGTCTCGAAGAACGCCTTCCGCTGTGCTTCGTTGGTGTGTTCCAGCAGACGTGTGCCAAATTCCTCCTGCAAGGCCCGGCCCTGCTCAATGATGGGGCAGGCTTTTTCGGCGCAGCGCAGCAGGGTGCGGCGGCGGTCGCCGGGGTCAGCCTCGCGGACGAGGTAGCCCTCCTGCACCAGACGGTCTATGTTCACCGAGACGAGGTTTGCTTTCAGTTTGCGCACCTCCACCACGTCGCTGGCGGTCTGGTAGCCGGGGTTGTTGGCGAGGAACATCAGGATGTCAAAAGCCGTCTGGGGCAGATGGAGCTTCTGGCACAGGGGCTTGCAGAGGGCGGCGTAAGCCGCCGAGGTCTTCCGCCCGAATTCGATGCCCGGGGTATTCATGGGACGCCTCCTTGTGGTTCAAAATTATATCATTCAAATTTGAAGTAATAATAGCACAAAAACGCAGCGATCGTCAAGAGAAAAGGAGCGGCCCGCATCTTGCAGGCCGCTCCCTGTTTCCGTTTTCTTTACAGCATCATGATGAGCCGCGTGCCGAAGGCCGCCAGCCATGCTACGATGCACTGATTTGCCACCATGATAAACGCCCACTTGCCGCCCAGCTCCCGCTTGACCGAGGCCACCGCCGCGATGCAGGGCGTATAGAGCAGGCAGAACACCAGCAGGGGTGCAGCCGCCGCCGGGGACAGCGCGGCGGCAAAGGCCGCAGAGGAGCCATAGAGGATGGTGAGGGTCGAAACGACGCTCTCCTTGGCCATAAAGCCGGTGATCAGGGCCGTAGACACCCGCCAGTCGGCAAAGCCCAGTGGCGCAAACAGCGGCGCGATACCGCTGGCCAGCCATGCAAGGATGCTCTGCTGCGGGTCAGCGGTGAGGCTGAGCCGCAGGTCGAAGCTCTGCAGGAACCAGATGATGATGGTCGCCACAAAGATGACCGTAAAGGCGCGCTGAAGGAAATCGCGGGCCTTTTCCCAGAGCAGCTGGACCACATTCTTGAGGCCGGGCAGGCGGTAGTTGGGCAGCTCCATCACAAAGGGGACGGCCTCGCCCTTAAAGACACTGCTCTTCAGCAGGATGGCCATCAGAATGCCCACCACAATGCCGAGGAAATAGAGGCTGACCATCACCAGAGCCGCGTGCTCCGGGAAGAAGGCCGCCGCAAACAGGCTATAGATGGGCAGCTTGGCCGAGCAGCTCATAAAGGGGGTGAGCAGGATGGTCATTTTGCGGTCGCGCTCCGAGGGCAGAGTGCGGCTGGCCATGACGCCGGGGACGGTGCAGCCGAAGCCGATGAGCATTGGCACGATGCTGCGCCCCGAGAGGCCGATGCGGCGGAGAAGCTTATCCATCACGAATGCCACGCGGGCCATGTATCCGGTATCCTCCAGCAGAGAGAGGAAGAAGAACAGGGTCACGATGATGGGCAGGAAGCTCAACACACTGCCCACACCGGTGAAGATGCCGTCGATGACCAGCGAGTGGACGGCTGCGTTGACGTTCCACGCCGTGAGGGTGGAGTCCACTGCGGCGGTCAGGGCATCAATGCCCGCTTCCAGCAGGTTCTGGAGCGCCAGACCGATGACGCCGAAGGTGAGGTAGAACACCAGCGCCATGATGCCCACAAAGGCCGGGATGGCGGTATAGCGGCCCGTGAGGAACCGGTCGATCTGGGCCGAGCGAAGCTGCTCCTTGCTCTGGCGGGGCTTCACGACGGTCTGATCCACCAGCTGGTGGATGAAGTGGAACCGCATATCCGCGATGGCGGCGGCGCGGTCCAGACCCCGCTCCTGCTCCATCTGGACGATGATGTGCTCGATCATCTCTTTTTCGTTCTGGTCGAGCTTCAGGGCCGCCTCGATGCGCTGGTCGCCCTCCACGAGCTTTGTGGCCGCAAAGCGCACCGGGATGCCTGCGGCCCTGGCATGATCCTCGATCAGGTGGATGATGCCGTGGATGCAGCGGTGGACTGCGCCGCCGTGATCCTCCTCGCCGCAGAAATCCATCCGGCCCGGCCGCTCCTGATACTTTGCGACATGAAGCGCATGGTCCACCAGCTCGTCCACGCCCTCGTTCTTTGCCGCAGAGATGGGCACGACCGGGATGCCCAGCATGGCCTCCATCTTATTGATGCGGACAGTGCCGCCGTTGCCGCGCATCTCGTCCATCATGTTCAGCGCCAGCACCATCGGCGTATCCAGCTCCATGAGCTGCATGGTGAGGTACAGATTTCTCTCGATGTTGGTGGCGTCCACGATATTGATGATGCCCGTGGGCTTCTCGCCGATGATGAACTGCCGGGTCACGATCTCCTCGCTGGTATAGGGCGACATGGAGTAGATGCCGGGCAGATCTGTGACCTCTGTATTCGGGTTATTCCGGATCGCACCGCTCTTGCGGTCCACCGTCACACCCGGGAAATTGCCGACGTGCTGGTTGGCGCCGGTGAGCTGGTTGAAGAGGGTCGTCTTGCCGCAGTTCTGGTTGCCCGCCAGCGCAAAGGTAAGGGTCGTGCCGTCGGGCAGAGGGTTCTCGCCCTTTTTGGTGTGGTAGCGTCCGCCTTCGCCGAGGCCCGGGTGCTCCACCGGCTTTTCACTTTCTGCCTCCGCCTTTTTCGCCGCCGGGGCTTTGGCCAGAGTGACCCCGATGCGGGCGGCATCGTCCAGCCGGAGGGTCAGCTCGTAGCCGTGGATGCTCAGCTCCATCGGGTCGCCCATGGGGGCAAATTTGACCAGCGTGACCTCCTCACCGGGGATCAGCCCCATATCCAGAAAATGCTGCCGCAGAGCGCCTTCGCCGCCCACGGTCCCGACCACGGCAGTCTCGCCGATGTTCAAATCTTTCAACGTCATATGGAATGTTCCTCTCGAGCGCGTTTGTTAGTTTGCATTAACAACAGTAATATAGGCTAACTTTCCGGCGTTGTCAAGAGAAACGGGGCTGTTCTGAACTGTTCTCTGAAAAAAATCATGCCGCCTTCCTCGAATATCCGAAAAAGTGCAAAAAATAAGAGCCTGTACCCGGGAAGTACCCGCCGTACAGGCTCTTATCGTTTTTTATTCAGTTCGCGGTGTGGTAGCCGTCAGGGTTCTTCTTCTGCCAGTTCCAGCTGTCGGCGCACATCTCCTCGATGCCGTACTCAGCCACCCAGCCAAGCTCGTTTTTGGCCTTGGTGGGGTCAGCGTAGCACTCGGCGATGTCGCCGGGGCGGCGGGCATCGATGACGTAGGGGATGGGCTTGCCGCAGGCCTTCTCGAAGGCGTGGATGACATCCAGCACACTGTAGCCCTTGCCGGTGCCGAGGTTGCAGATGAAGAGGCCGCAGTTCGTTTCCAGCTTCTTGATGGCGCAGACATGGCCGCGGGCCAGGTCCACGACATGGATGTAGTCGCGGACGCCGGTGCCGTCGGGAGTGGGGTAGTCATTGCCGAAGACATGGACCTTTTCCAGCTTGCCCACAGCCACCTTGGCGATGTAGGGCATGAGGTTGTTGGGGATGCCGTTGGGGTCCTCGCCGATGAGGCCGGACTTGTGGGCACCGATGGGGTTGAAGTACCGCAGCAGGGCCACGTTCAGCTCCGGGTCAGCCTTGCAGACATCGGTCAGGATGCGCTCGGTGAAGGCCTTGGTGGTGCCGTAGGGGTTGGTGGTGGCACCAACGGGGAAATCCTCGGTGATGGGCACAGAGGCGGGGTCGCCGTAGACGGTGGCCGAAGAGCTGAACACGAAGTTGTGGCAGTTGTGGCGGCGCATCACGTCCAGAATGACCAGCGTGCAGTTCAGGTTGTTGTAGTAGTATTCGATGGGCTTGGAGACGCTCTCGCCGACGGCCTTGTAGGCGGCGAACTGGATGACGGCGTCGATGTCCGGGCACTCGGTGAAGATCTTCTCCACGTCCTCGTGTCTGGTCATATCCGCATTGTAGAAGCGGAAGTCCTTCCCGGTGATCTGCTTGACGCGGTCGAGCACCACAGGGGAAGCATTGTAGTAGTTGTCTGCCACCACCACATCGTAGCCTGCGTTCAGCAGCTCGATGCAGGTATGGCTGCCAATATAACCGGCACCGCCGGAAACCAGAATTGCCATAGCAAAATACCTCACTTCTCACCGTATTGTGAGCGGGGCGTTTCCCCGTCTCCATCTGCCTAAAGCATACCGCGTTTTGCGGGCAGAATCAAGTATCCATCTTTCTATTCCTCTGGATTTTTGTTGCCTGATAGTTTTTGACTTTTTGATGACGCATGATTTTTCGCATGTTGCCCATGGAGAGAAGCCGCACTTTGTGCAAATAGGAGAAAAACAAAAACAGAGCGTCGGGCCTTCTATGCGGGCCGGACGCTCTGCTGGTTACAGTTTCCCGCACTGTTTGCCGGTGAAGAACCGCAGGGTCGTGTTGGCGCGGAACACTTTTCCAGCCCGCAGGACCGTGGAGGGGAACTCCGGGTGGGAGGGGCTGCAGGGGAAGTGCTGGGTCTCCAGCGCAAAGCCGCCGTATTTCTGCATCGGGATGCCGCCCTTGCCGGGGGCAGGGCAGTCCTGCAGGAAGTTGGCCGTGTAGAGCTGGACGCCGGGCTGGGTGGTGTAGACCTTCATGCTGATACCGGTCTGATCGCTGGAAGCCCAGGCGCAGAGGCTCTGGCTGGCCCCGCGGCCCCGGTCGATGACGAAGCAGTGGTCGTAGCCGCCGCCCGCCATGGTGGTCTGAGAAAATCCGGTGTCGATGTCCCGGCCGATGATCTTGCCCGCCCGGAAGTCCATGGGCGTATTGTCCACCGGCAGGATGTTGCCGGTGGGGCAGGTCTCGTTGTTGCCCTCCAGATAGCGGGACGCATAGAGGCGCAGCTTCTGGTTCAGCACGTCCCCGCCGCCATCGAGGTTGAAATAGGTGTGGTTGGTCAGGTTCAGGATGGTGTCGGCGTCGGACGAGACGCGGTAGTCCATCCGCAGGGCGTTGTCCTCGGTGAGGATGTACCGCACCGAAACTTTCAGGTTGCCGGGGAAGCCGTCCTCGCCCGCCGGGCTCTCGGTCTCCAGCAGCAGGGTGTCGCCGAAGGCCTTGACGTCGTAGATCTTTTTGGGGAAGGTGCCGTGCAGATGGTTCCTGCCGTTGTTGGGCTCCAGCTGGTATTTCCTGCCGCCCACGCTGAACTCCGCGTTCTCGATGCGGTTGGCGTACCGCCCCACAAAGGCGCCGCAGCAGGTGCTGCCGGAAGAGTTGAAATCCTGTTCGTAGTCGGCAAAGGTATCGTGGCCCACCACGACATCCACCGGACCCTGTTTTGTGGGGACAAAGATGTTTTTGATCACGCAGCCGTAATTCAGCACACTGACCGCCAGCCCACCGGGATTCGACATGATGTATTCATTGACCTTCTCGCCGTCTCTGGTCACACCAAAGGGCCTGGAGCGAAACTGTGCCATAGGGCTTCGCCTCCTTTTTCGAAATGTTTGGATACCACACTCTCGGTTATATCCTTTATTATTATGATTATATCACAATTTGCATCTTCTGTGTGGACATCTTTTTAGGTTTATCAGCCAATATTTCGAGATATTTTTTGGTGAAAATGACCCGCTCCGGCGGATCCGAAGGGGGGATCCCCGGTCGGCCGGGCCGCAGGCAGCAAAAGAGCCGCCCGCCTGGAACGGCGGACGGCTCTGGGAAACTTCAGGTTCAGCCCTCCGGCTGTGCGGAGGAGGACTGGGCGATATACTCGGCGGCATCGTCGGGGATGTCGTCGAGCTCATCGTCGCTGCCGACATCGACGTTCAGCGGCGGCTTCCTGAAGAGGATATCATACAGGATGGGCACGATATACAGGGTCATCAGGGTGGCATAGCTCAGGCCGCAGATGATGACGATGGCCATGCCGCTCATGAGCTGGCTCGCCATATCGTTGCTGAACACCATCTGCAGCATGGCCAGAACAGTGGTCAGGGTGGTCATGAGGATAGGACGCATACGGGTCTTGCCGGTGGCGACAAGGGCCGCACGGCGCTCCAGACCGCCCAGACGCAGCTGGTTGGCGTAGTCTACGAAGACGATGCCGTTGTTGACGACGGTACCCATCAGGACGATGAAGCCCATCAGGGAGATCATGGTCAGCTGCTGGCCGGTGACCAGCATACCCAGCAGGCCGCCGGTAAAGGCCAGCGGCACCGTGAACAGGACGATGAAGGGGGACAACAGGCTCTGGAACTGAGCCACCATGACCAGATAGACGAAGGGCAGGGCCAGAGCCATCCACTGCACCATCTCATCGACCATCAGGTTGACGGTGGAGGACTCGCCGCCCAGCGAGAAGGAGCAGCCCTCGGGCATCTCATCGGAGAGAGCGAAGTCGTCCAGCGTCTTCTGGAGCACACGGGACTGGACCGTGGTGTTGTAGCCGTCCAGCGTGTCGGCAGACACCGTGATGTAGCGGGTCTGGTTCTCGCTGGTGATGGAGTCGGGGGCAGTACCCGTCGTCCAGGAAGCAATATCGCCCAGCGTGCAGGTGCCGGTGGTGATGGTGCCGGTGGCGTCCATGACGCTGGTGGTGAAGGTCATGTCCATCATGTTTTCCTTGGTCACAGGGTCAAGATTGTCGCTGATCTGGACTTTCATGGTGGAGCCGTCTACCGTGACGGGGGTCTCCGCCGTGGTGGTGGTGGTGAGCTTGGCGGCGATCTGCTGGTAGACCTGCGCAACCGTCAGGCCATAGGCGCGGACCTTGTCGCGGTCGATGTCCAGATTGATGGTCGCATCGCCCTGACCGAGGCCGGTGGCGGCGTTGGCGAAGCCCTCGGTGTCGTTGACCATCTGGACGACCTTATCGCCCAGTGCGGTAATGGTATCGGCGTCGGGGCCGTAGATCTTGACAGAGAGGCCGCTGCTCAGCTGGCTGGTCAGGTCCTGCATACCGCTGATCTCGACGGTGCCGGTGCAGTTCTCGACACCGGAAACGGCATCATTCAGGGCCTGCTCCACAGCGGCGATTTTAGTGGAGGAGAGGGACTCGTCCAGCATGACGTTGAACTGGTAGCTGCCGTAGCTGTTGGCGGCGCTCAGCAGGTCGGTGATGGCGCTGGGCAGGCCCAGCTGGCCGATGTCGATGCCGGCCACAGTGGTATCGGTGGTGACGCCCACCTCTTCCACGCCGTCCACGGCCATGACGGCCTCGACGACCTGTCCGGCCACACCGTAGGATTCCTCTTTGGTCAGGCCGTCGTCGGTGGAGAGGGCGATGGTGGCCTCATTGCTGGAAATTTCGGGCAGAAGGACGACGCCCATGGAGAAGACCTTCCAGCCGCAGAAGGCCAGCAGCACGACAGCGGCCAGCAGCGGCAGAGCGCGGTGCTGCAGGCACCACTCGAGGCTGTGGGCATACTTATCCTGAATCTTTTCGAACCAGACCAGACGCTTCGGCTCAGCCTTTTTCAGGACAGTGGAAGCAGCGGCAGGCACGACGGTGATGGCTACGATGAGAGAGGCCATCAGGCAGTAGCCGATGCACATGGACATGGGCTGCAGCAGACTGCGCACCGTGCCGGAGGCGAACACCACCGGCAGGAAGACGCAGACCGAAGTAAGGGTAGAGGCCACCACCGACATACCCACCTGACGAGCGCCCTGCACGGCGGCGCGGGCCGCCGGTACGCCCCGGCCCCGCAGACGGTAGATGTTCTCGATGACGACGACCGAGTTATCCA
>ENA-OUQP01002306-OUQP01002306.1-human-gut-metagenome-genome-assembly--contig:-NODE-2306-length-10633-cov-7.370770_pt1 | contig 10633 bp, 9 predicted proteins | sample MGYA00237951_ERZ548836 | MGnify/ENA primary metagenome ERZ548836 (study PRJEB26490, sample SAMN05194702) | human gut metagenome | biome: terrestrial biome; feature: human-associated habitat; material...
GCTGAGCCGGTGGCTTGAGTAAGCCCTAGAAGGGCATAATACTAGCAAAGCCCCTTAAGGGGCCACGAATGGGTCTGCCAACTGCATTCCTATCTCGTGGCAGGCCTCTCAAGGGGCCTTTTATTTACGCCTTGGTTCCCTTGCTACCCGTAAACGGGTCCGTGAATTCCTTAAGGCTTAACTGGTCTGCAATCTGGTCTTGTTCCAGCTGTCTCTTGATATACTCCTGGATTCTCTGCTTGTTTTTTCCAACAGTATCCACAAAATATCCTCTGGCCCAGAAATGCCGATTTCCATACTTGTACTTTAAATTCGCGTGTCTGTCGAAAATCATGAGGCTGCTCTTTCCCTTGAGATATCCCATAACGTAAGAAATGCTGTACTTCGGCGAAAAACTTATCAGCATATGGATATGGTCCGGGCAGGCTTCTGCTTCAATTATTTCAATATCCTTTTGCTCGCATAGTTTGCGAAGTATCTGACCAATATCTTTTTTGATTTGGCCATATATCACCATTCTCCGATATTTCGGTGCAAACACTACATGGTATTGACATCTCCATGTCGTATGGCTTAAACTATCTACGTCTTTGTTATTTTTCATTTCAAAGATAAACCTCTCTGTTCCTAGAATGTGGTTGGCAAACCCACACTCTATTCTACGGGGAGGTTTCTCTTTGTCTAGGGCTAAAGCCGTTTTTTATTCCACCAGCGAAGCTGGTGGTTGTCGCTCGCTCAAGCTACCCAATAGAAAAACCGCCCCGGCTTCCTGTCATGGAAACCGGGGCGGTTCGTTTACTTTATGGGTGCTTTTTCAAACACTTAATGCCTATCAACTGGCATTCAGTTTTTGAAGTTTTAGTCATATCTGTATTTAGAGGACTTTCCGTACACCTTCCGGAGCGATTTTTTTAGGCCGACCACCGTTTCTTTGATGATCTTTGCCTCATCGGCAGAGCAATCTGCAAGCTGTTCGGTCATCCAGCTGTCGAACACCGGCTTTGCTTTTTTGATCTCGATGCAGAGCAACTCGTCCGCCGAGCAGTCCAGCGCGTTGATGATGTCGATCAGCGTTTTCAGGCTAGGCACGGAGTTTCCGGTCTCGATATGGCTGATGTGCGTGACCACCACGCCAACCTCATTGGCCAGCTGCTCCTGCGTCATGCCTTTTGCAAGGCGGCAGGCACGGATGCGTTTTCCGATGTCGGCGTAGTCCACCATAATACAAGTCCCCTCCGTTTTGTGAAGTGATACTTGTATTGTATGTGCAATCGACCGAGATTGTAATAACCCGAAAGTGCAGTGGACTTATAAATACTAATCGTTCAGAAATACTTTAACTTCCTGCTTTCCGTCAATCGTTGTCACAGCAGTAATGGCATCCGGGCGGAAGGAGTCTCCCGGATAATGCATCTCCAATTTCAGATTGACTTTTTTCCCCGCTTCCACTTCCTGTGCCAGTTTATTCTCAAATTTTTTGAATTCGTTCCGATTTAGTCCAGAATCCTGCGGAATGAGATTTTCCAAATCGTTTGCCCCACCAAAGCGGTCTGCAATCGCGTGTCCACGGTCATCTGTGCTTTTTTCATATCCTTTACCGATGTCATGGATGCTGTCTTTAATTTGCAGACGACCATCATGCTCTTTCAGATGCAGGTCTCCTTCGGCTGTAAACAGCCTTCCAAGGTGATCGGTAGTATACTCATATCCGTTTCTTTTATACTCTGCATCCGACAAAAGATCCTGCTCCATACGGTACGGCATTCCATCATCGTTATTTTTGTATTCCAGCTCTTTTTCTAGCTCTGCAAATGACTTTTCCGTAGCAGCATCCAGTTTTTCTTCTGGCTTTTCTATCGCGCCTTTCTGTAGACGCTCAAATGACCGTTTGACGACATCATCCAACCCAATGTGCATTTTTGCTTCCATCGGTTCCGTTTCTGAGATTTCTCGCCTCACAGCACACGACCTCCCTGCTGTTCAAAATTCGTCCTTAGATTATCTACAGCCTTTGCATCCGGGTTCAGGCTCACGCCCATGCTTATCACGCTATTCAGCACCCAGTCTGCGGCAGCAGCTTTCAGGCCGTACTGTCCCTGCAACTGTTCCAGAAATTCTTTACGGGGTGTGAACGATTTTTCGGCTGCGGCACAGTAATCAACGACCGTGCTAATCCCACCAAAGAAATCAAACACAGCTTTCCGGGTCTTAGCCACATCCAGTTCGCCGCCTGCAAAGACCTGTTCCAGGTAGCGGCCGTCCTCCGGCTTCAACATCATCTCATGGCGTTTCAGCCAGAGCTTCAGCTGCTCCATCTCCGAAATGCTCAGCGGTTCCAGCTCTTTGCCCGCTGCCAGTCGTCCAAATACAAACTCTGCGTTGATTTCATGCGGCATTTTTGAAGGCTTGTGGTAAACAGCATTTTCCGGCATGGGATACGCCTCAATCTTGCAGAGCACCGCCTCCGGCCACTCGTTCTGGTAAACGGCAGCTACACCCAGCGGCAGCTTGGACAATTCATCGATCTGTGCCTCCTTCAGAGCGGCAGACTTGCCTACCAGCTTGCGATCCTCTTCGTCCGGCAGGCGCAGGATGATTTTCGTGTTGGTGTTGCGGATGACCGACATATCCAGAAGGCCGGGAGCCTGATCCGCAATGATAAAACCCTCGCCGTAAGTACGCATCTCCGCAATGGCGTTGGCCAGCATCTCCACCGACTTGCCCTGCAGATTTGCCCCTTCCTGCGACTGTTCCGCCGACGTCTTGCGCAGCAGATTGTGCGCCTCTTCCAGCACGGTAACATGGCGCAGTCTGCTGTTCATCTCGCTGCCACACATCCGGTATTCCTGCAGCTTCATGACCAGAATGCCCATCAGCAGCGATTTTGTCTCCATCGACCCCACCCGGCTCAGGTCCACGACCACATTGCAGTCAAACAGCTCTGCGTCGCTCAGCGCGTCCTCTGCGCAGAACACACTGCCGTAAATGCCGTTGGTCAGCGACTTCACTCGGGTACACAAAGCGCCCACATAATCGCTCTGGGTGTCCTTGGAGTAGTGCGATTCCTCAATGACGCCCGGCAGAATATCCAGCAGGTCGAAGAAGGTCGGGAAAACCCCCTTTTCACTTTCCGAATTGCGTAGGTTCCAACCGGCTTTCTGGTAGCTGCGCTCGATGGCATCCTTCAGCACGGCAGGCATGGCCGCATACATGGGCCAGCAGGCATTGAAGATTTCCACCAGACGGTCGATATGTTCCAGAATGTGGATGTCCTGCGGGAACGCAAAGGGATTGATGCGCAGCAGCGGAGTTTCTCTGGGGTTGGTGCCGAACACCTTTACATCCGCGCGGCTGCCGAACACATTCTTGTACTCGCCCTTGGCCGGTTCCACCACAAGAAACGACGTCCGTCCATCCTTTGTTATCTCGTCCAGAAGATGGTAGACTGCGTTGGACTTGCCCGTACCCGTAGAGCCTGTGACAAAGGTATGGGAGGCCATTGCCTGCCGGTTCAGGATAAGGTCCGCTTTTTCCTCCCTGCCCATATGGTAGATTTTGCCCAGCTCCATCTTGTCCGCATCCGGCACCGTTTCGTCCGGCACATTGCGGCCGAACTCCGCGTGCTCGATGATTGGCAAGCCGTGCACTGAGCGGGTGGGCAAGCCAAGGTGCATCGGAAGTTCCCGACCGCTGACCAGTGTTGCTGGCGTGTAAAGCAGGCTGTCCGGCGCACCCGCCCACAGCGGACGGGCAAAGACCGGGTGCATGAATCGCTTGAGGTACTCCCGCAGCTGGGCCACCTGTGCCTCATCGTTCTGCCAGACATTCACAGCACCGCTCTCCACCGAGGAGCCCTCACCCACCATCAATGCACGGTAAGTATTGGCCGCAAGTATCGCCGTGGACGGGGTAGACGAAAGGAAATAAGCCGCACATTTATAACAGCCGTAATCCTCGCTTTCCTTGGCGCGCTTGAGCTGGTTTTCAATGCGTTCCAGCAATTCTTCCACCGATTTGTTGCACAGCTCGACCTGCTGGGTACGGCCCATGCCGCGGGTGTCTGTTGTGCCGTGGCTCTCCTGCTGGCTGATGGTGTCCGATGTTCCATGCGACGTCCCATCGGAGGTGCTGTGCGAAGTGCCGGTCTGCTCGGTGGCAGAGTGGCTGGTACCCCACGAGGTGTTTACGCCCATGGAGCCGCCGATGTTCCGGGCAATGCTGTTGAAAGCCGTTCTGGATGGTGCCATGCCTCCTATGGCCCTGCCAGCCGTGCCCAGCAGCGGTCCAATAACAGCACCTGCCACCGGAATCGCAACCGAGGCTACTGCGCCGCCCAGACCCAGAATGCCTGCAATGCCGCCAGCCACCGGCGAGACCTTTGTGACCGAGGTGCCGGAGCTGCTGCCGACACCGCCGTTGATGCCGCCGCTGACCCCTTTCGTTTTCTGGGTGCCATCCGTCACCGAGGAGGACTGGCTCGTGCCGTCCGTTGTGGTCGTGCTGACGGTATCGCTGATGGTGTGGGAGGTCCCGCTGCACAGGCTCTCCATCACAGCCGTGCTCTGATTCTCGCTATAGGACCATGTGCTCTTGCGGAAGGGCGAAAGACTGCTGTAGAGGTTTTCGTACCCGCTGCGTATCTCCGCCTGCGTTTCTGCCGAGACAGGTTCAGCCAAAAACAGCGCCGTGTACACCTCTCCGTCCATGGCGTCCATAAAGCGCTCGATGCCCTGCACAAAAGCCTTGTCCTCTGTTTTCGACTTATCGCGCAGTGCTGCCACACAGGACACCGAGGCCACCGCTTCCTGCGTATCGCCAAATGCTCCTTCTGCCGGATCATTCAGGAGCTTATCTTCCTCCTTCTGTGAAACCGCGGTCACTTCTGAACCGGGAAAGTTGGAGAGCAAAACCTTTTGCAATGTCTTTCCTGAAATATCCAGTTTTCGATTTTCCATACTTTTCTGAGCAGGATCTTCCCGAACGCCAAGATAGATGTTGGCTCCACTTCCTGCATCCGGCACATCGATCATCACCGCCAGACTGCAGCCCTGCGCCATGCTGGAATAGTACACCGTGGAAAGCTTCTGGAACATATCCTCGCCCTTTTTCAGGGTCAATTTCTGCAGCTGGAACAGCTGGATGCACTGGGCAGGGTCCTGCACGTCCAGCATCTGCTGGGAAAGCTCCACCATGCCATAGTTCTGCAGTTCCGTCAGATATTTTTTATACACCAGATGGTCTGCAAGGGTCAGTTGGTCCGTCAGGTCATTCAGCGACTTCTGCGCGGAAAGCTGCTGTTTTTCAAGCACCTCAAGCTCGTCTGCCATGATTTATTTTCCTTTCTGCTGTTAACCCCTCAAAATTTTCCAGAGCAGGGCAGCTCCGCCCAGTGCCGCACCGGCTGCGACGGCAGTGCCAAGGCCGCCGCCCTGCATCCTGTCAATAGCGTTCTTTGCGCTTTCATTGCCCTGCTCAGCCGCTTTCTTGTACCACTGCATGGCTTGTTCTTTGTCTTGTGTCACACCCTGACCATTCTCATAACAAAGGCCCAGATTGTACTGTGCGACAGCCCTTCCCCTCTCTGCGGATTTGCGATACCACTCAACTGCTTTTTCATCATCTCTTTCTATGCCGTTTCCTGTTTTGTAACAATAGCCAAGATTACATTGCGCATCTGCATCACCTTGTTCTGCGGCCTTTCGATACCATTTCACCGCTTCTTCTTTGTTTTGTGCCACGCCATATCCATTGTCATATAATATTGCAAGATTAAATTGAGCTCCTGCATATCCCTGCTCTGCAGCTTTCCGGTACCATTCTGCTGCCTTGACATAGTCTTTTGTCACACCCCTGCCGTTATCGTAACAACAACCCAGATTGTACTGCGCTACATTATGGCCTTGCTCTGCGGCTTTCCTGTACCACTCCGCTGCCTTGGCAAGGTCTTCTTCGACACCTTCACCCCTTGCATAGCAACAGCCAAGCTGGTTCTGCGCATCCGCATTGCCCCCTTCCGCCGATTTCTGATACCACTTTATCGCTTCTGTTTCATTTTCATCTACTCCAAAGCCATAATAATAACAGTCGCCCAAATTGTACTGTGCATCCACATTGCCTTGGTTTGCTGCTTTCTCATACCATTTTGCAGCTTCCTCATCGTTTGATTCCACGCCATGGCCACAAAAATAGGCATGAGCCAACAATTCCTGCGCGTCTGCACTTCCTTGTACCGCCGCTTTCCGAATCCATTTTACGCCTTCTGTTTTATTTTCATCTACACCATAGCCATAATAATAGCACTTCCCCAGCGCAAACTGTGCATCTGTATTACCCTGTTCTGCAGCCTTTCGATACCACTTTACAGCTTCTTCATCGCTTATTTCCACACCATAACCAAAATAGTAGCACTCTCCCAGCATATACTGTGCTCGATTATAGCCATAGTCTGCTGCTTTTCGATACCACTTTGCGGCTTCCTCATTATTTTCTTCCACACCGCGGCCATAATAGTAGCACCGCCCCAGACGAAACATTGCCAACACCTGCTCCTGTTCAGCAGCTTTCCGATACCAAAAAACAGCTTTACCCACATCTTCTTCTACGCCAAATCCGGTATCGTAGCAGTAGCCAATGCCATTCTGTGCAGCAACCAGCCCCTGTTCGGCAGCTCTCTCGTACCACATTGCAACCTTTTTCGGGTCTTTTTCTACGCCTTCTCCTTCCTTGTAGCAATGGCCAAGATTATACTGTGCTGCCGCAAGTCCCTGCTCTGCTGCTCTTTCATACCATTCAATTGCCTGCACGAGGTCTTTCGTTACGCCATTGCCCTTCATATAGCAAACGCCCAGATTGTTCTGCGCTCTTGCATTGCCCTGTTTTGCCGCCTTGCTGTAGCATTCAAACGCCTGTTCCAAATCTTTTGCGACGCCTATGCCATGAGTATAGCAGTCACCCAGTTTTTTCTGTGCCTCCGCATAGCCCTGCACTGCCGACTTACGGTACAGTTCTGCGGCCTTTGCCTCGTCCTTGCCGACGCCGTCACCGGCCTCATAGCACACACCCAGCTCATACTGCGCTTCCGGGCATTCCTGCTCTGCCGCTTTGGTGTACCACTTCACAGCCGCCACATTGTACGAGAGTGCCGCATACAGCCGTCCGGTCATATACTGGGCCGTCACATTTCCCTGAGTCGCCGCCGCTTCGTACTATCTGCGGGCCTCTTTGTCGTCCTTTTCAACGCCCCGAGCCTGATAATAGCACTCGCCCAGCGCGCACTGTGCCTCGGCATCGCACTGCTCTGCGGCCTTTTTGTACCACACGACCGCATTTTCTTCGTTTTTTTCCACACCAGTGCCGTTCTGATAGCACCGTGCCACCTCAAACTGTGCCTCGGGGTGTCCGTAATCTCTGGCCGCTATCATATACTGCTGGAACGCCATTTCGGCATTGCCGGCCTGCTGATTCTTCTTAGCTTCCTGCAGGTAGTCCTGCACAGTCTTCTTTTTTGTTTCCTGCTGTGCTTCCTCACCCAGGCAGAAGCGCTCCACGCACTCCATAAACTCCTGCTTTTTGTCCTCCGGGCCGTTGAACAGGAAACTGTACGCGGCATCCTTCTCTCCGCCGAAATCCATTTCCTTTATCTCAGCGCCCAGTCCGCCCCACTTCACGCGGCCCGCAGCCGGTTCAAACCACTCCTCGACAGGCTTTGCCTTCACGGCTTTCGGGATTTCCATCTTCTTTCCGCCCACGCGGACAGACTCCAGCTTGTCCGTAAAACACACTTCCACCTGAATTTCGCTCATATTCTATCGCTCCTTATGGTTTTATAATCTTTAATGTAATCTCCCTGACTTCTCACCCACATCTGGATGCCCGTGCCAAACACCTCGGCTTCCACGATCCAGCCCTTTTCTGTTACACGCAAAACCTTTGCAGTGGGCAGTCGGTCGAGAACGGACTCCAGACTCGGCCCGATATACTCAAACCGGATGGTCTGCAACTCACCGCCGTACATGAACTGGATGCGCTTGCGCATTTCGCCTTCCTGAAAACGGTCAGCATACCGCTGGGCGAAATGCCGGTCGAGGGTTTTGTAATTTTGAATGCGGTCGATGCGGTAAATTGTCGGGGAGTTATCCTGCGGGTTCTGGAAATGCTTATCCTTGTCGATGCCCTCAATGAACGCCGCCAGATAGAAATAATACTCGCTGAACAGGATGCCCACCGGCTCAACAGTGCGCACACGGGTCTCGCCGTCGTGAGTGCGGCAGTAGGTAATTTCCATAACATTGTGATTTTCTACTGCCGTGCCGATCTCCCACAAACTCTCAATAAATTTCCGGCCATGCTGCGGCTCAACGTAATGGAAGCGCTCATTGCTGATGAGGTCTTTGACCTGATTCAGCCTATCCAGCGGTGTGCAAGCCCAGATCAGCTTATCCAGAATCGGGAACATTTCCTCCTTGACCATCGAGCGGCTTTCCAGCAGGATCTTGCACACTGCCAGAATTTCGCTGCTGGTGAGGAAGCGTGAAAGCGTGTCATCCAGCAGATAGCCGCCTTTTGCGGAGTTATACAGAATCTCCCGGCGCGGCTCGCTGTCTGCAAAATGATTGCGCAGGGTGTCAAGATCGCGTTGGATGGTTTTCTCACTGACACCGAAGCGGTTAGCCGTCTGCTGTTTGTTCAGCACACCACCCTGTACCAGCACCTGCTGGATATAGAGTATACGGTCCAATCTACTATTACGCACAGTTCATTCTCCTTCTCTGCTCATTGTAACACAACACAACTATCGCTGCAATTCTTTGTGTGAAGTTTTGTCGTTTCACGGAATTACAAAAAAATTTTTGTTTCTTTTGCACAACCCCAGTATACAAAAAAAGATGGACAGCCTGCCTGTCCATCTCCTAAAAAGTCAAGGTAGACTATTCTTAAATTGCCAACCTCTTTTGAAGCGATAGGCACTGTTCATCAGTTCATCTGTGATGGTGTAAAGCGCCCGCCGTGGCGAACCATATCCGCCAATCAGCCCAATCACAATCGCAAGATTCAGCACAAATGCAATGCTCAACAGCACCATCAAAAATTTTTTCATACGCTCTTCTCCTTCTGTCTTATGATTCCATCACTTTTCTGCCCTCATTATACAGATTGGGCTGGACGGTATGGTTGTCCATCCTACACATGCCACAAAAAAAGGAACACGGCATTCTCATTTTGAATGTACAAAGGGTGCGCTCTCACAAGGGATGCCCCGGCACTCATCGTCATGCCGGACATCGTAGGCATACAGACCGTCCGGGACGGTATCTCTCTTGATGCGGATGCTGGTAAACAGCGCAGGCTTTCCGCAAACCGTGATTTCTTCGTAACGTTCGGTCATTGCATTATAGGTCATAATCTGTCCTCTCCTTATATAAAGAAACAGGACACTCCACACGGACTGCCCTGCAAAAGTAAAGGGAGAGCATCCGAAGACGCTCTCCCAGTTGTGCATAATAATCCTCCAAGTCACGACCCTGCCGCATGGCTCTCCGTCCCTCTCCCCCGCCCGGGGGAGAGGGGTTCCGGTGCATGGCGCAAAAAACCGCCCCGGCTTCCTGCTTCGGAAACCGGGGCGGTTCATATACTTTATTGGTGCTTTCTCAAGCTCTCACGCAATTACTTGCGGGGGTTCTTGATGGCAGCCTGAGCAGCAGCCAGACGTGCGATAGGCACACGGAAGGGAGAGCAGCTGACGTAGTCCAGACCAACATTGTGGCAGAACTCGACGCTGGAAGGATCGCCGCCGTGCTCGCCGCAGATGCCCAGACCCAGGTCGGGACGGGTCTCACGGCCGTCATGTGCAGCCATCTTGACCAGCTTGCCGACGCCGACCTGATCCAGATGCTGGAACGGATCGCTCTCGTAGATCTTGTTCTCGTAGTAAGCGCCCAGGAACTTGGCAGCGTCATCACGGCTGAAGCCGAAGGTCATCTGGGTCAGGTCGTTGGTGCCGAAGCTGAAGAACTCAGCCTCCTTGGCGATCTCGCCGGCAGTCAGAGCTGCACGGGGGATCTCGATCATGGTACCGACCAGATACTTCATGTCAACGCCGGAAGCCTTGATGAGCTCGTCTGCGACCTTGACGACAACGTCCTTGACGAACTTCAGCTCCTTGACCTCGCCGACCAGCGGGATCATGATGTGCGGGGTGATCACGAAACCGGTCTCAGCCGAGACGTTCAGAGCTGCCTTGATGACAGCGCGGGTCTGCATGGCTGCGATCTCCGGATAGGTGACAGCCAGACGGCAGCCACGGTGGCCCATCATGGGGTTGAACTCGTGCAGGGAAGCAACGACGTTCTTCAGGTCATCGAAGGTCATGCCCATATCGGCGGCCAGTTCCTTGATGTCCTCATCCTTGGTGGGCAGGAACTCGTGCAGAGGCGGGTCCAGATAACGGATGGTCATCGGGCGCTCACCCATGATGCGGTACATCGCCTCGAAGTCGCCCTGCTGGAACGGCTCGACCTTGGCCAGAGCAGCTTCGCGCTCTTCCACGGTACGTGCGCAGATCATCTCACGGACAGCCTTGATGCGGTCCTCAGCGAAGAACATGTGCTCGGTACGGCACAGGCCGATGCCCTCA
>ENA-OUQP01002309-OUQP01002309.1-human-gut-metagenome-genome-assembly--contig:-NODE-2309-length-10625-cov-3.187133_pt1 | contig 10625 bp, 9 predicted proteins | sample MGYA00237951_ERZ548836 | MGnify/ENA primary metagenome ERZ548836 (study PRJEB26490, sample SAMN05194702) | human gut metagenome | biome: terrestrial biome; feature: human-associated habitat; material...
CCATGGCGTGGCCCATGTGCAGCTGGCCGGTGACGTTGGGGGGAGGCATGACGATGGAAAAGGGCTTCTTCTTCGGGTCGGCGTCCGCCTTGAAGCAACCGTTGTCCATCCACATCTGATAGATATGCGGCTCCACCTCACGGGGATCGTATACCTTCGGCAATTCTTTACGCATATGTTCTCTCCTTCTGATTTGGATTTTATCATCAAAAAAACCGCCCCGCTCCGCCGATGCGGAACAGGACGGACTGTGATCCGTGGTACCACCTGTTGTTCGGGATGACTCCCGCACTCATGGGGCAAGCGCCCCGCCCCGATAACGGAGGGCATACCGTTGTGACCTACTGCCGTGTTCAGTCCAAGGCTCCGGGACGACTTGGGCGGCGCATCACGGGAGCTTACACCCACCGCTCCCTCTCTTAGCTTCCGCACTCCGCTTACTGCTTCCCTTCCGTGCCGTTACACAATATGTATGCAGTATAATACACTCCCGGAAAAAAGTCAAGTTCCCCTTTTCCTTTGGGCGGGGCGGTGCTATAATAGGGAGTATCCAAGAGAGGAGGCGCCGCCTTGCATATTCTGGAGCATTTGCGTACCGTGAACCGACACCGCCATCTGGTGCGGAAATACTGCTTCCGGCTGGGACTGTACTGGCAGGGACTGACCCATGATCTCAGCAAATACAGCCCCACGGAGTTCTGGCGCAGCGCCAAATACTATCAGGGCTACCGCAGTCCCAACGATCAGGAGCGGCTGGTCAACGGCGTCAGCCTGTCATGGCTCCACCACAAGGGCCGCAACCGCCACCATTTTGAATATTGGATCGACTACTGCCGGGGCGAGGACGGAACGCCCTTCATCGGCGGCTGCAAGATGCCGGTGAAGTATGTGGCGGAGATGTTCTGTGACCGCATCGCCGCCTGCCGGGTGTATCAGAAGGAGAAATACACCGATGCCTCTCCCTACGACTATTTCCAGCACTCCAAGGGGCATCTGTGCCGGTCGGAGCACGGTCACGGCTTCATCCATCCGGAGACCAGCGAGCTGCTGACCCGGTGGCTGCTGCTTCTGAAGGAGCAGGGCGAGGATGCCGCCTTCCTTCAGATCCGGCAGGAGCTGAAGGAGCTGCGGAGAGCGTAAATACCGGACAAAAGCCGCTGTCGATCCATTGTGTCGGGGGCGTCTTTTTCTTTTCGGCGTTTTTCACAGGCTTCTCCTTGACTTTTGCAGCATATTGCACAACTTCTATGTCGGGAATCCCGTCAAAAAATGGCAGCGGCGGGGGTTGTGGAAGTATGTGCGCCGTGATATACTGTATGACCGTGAGAAGAAAAATGGTGAAAAAGAGGAACATATGATGGAGAAAAACGGGAAAAAAAGTTTATTTTCGATTGAAATAACCACAGGGTCCCTGTGGAAAAATATTCTGCTGTTCAGCTTGCCGCTGATGATGACGCAGGTGCTGGAGGTGCTGTTCAACCTCAGCGACGTGGCCATTGCCGGTAAATTTGCCGACTATCTGGCGCTGGGCGCTGTGGGCTCCACCACTCTGCTGGTATCCCTGTTTACGGGACTGCTCATTGGTATCGGCAGCGGTGTCAACGTGGTCGTGGCCCGTGGACTGGGGCTGGGCAGTCATGAGGACGTGGAAAAGACCATCCACACCTCCCTGCTCATCTGCAGCGGTATCGGTATCGTGGTGTGTCTGGTCTGTCTGCTGCTGGCGAAGCCCATGCTGCTGCTGCTGAATACCAAGGAGGAGTTGCTGCCCGGTGCCGTGGGGTATCTGCGGATCTACGCTCTGGGTATGCCGGCCATGGCGGTATACAACTTCGGCAATGGTGTCCTCAGTGCCGCCGGGGACACAAAGCGGCCTCTGCTGTATCTGAGCATTGCCGGCGTGGTGAATGTGGCCCTGAACCTGTTCTTTGTGATCCAGTGCCACATGGCCGCCCTCGGTGTGGCCACCGCCAGCGCCATCGCCCAGTGGCTGTCCGCTCTACTGATCATGCGGCATCTGATGAGCCAAAAGGATGCCTGCGGAGTGCATCTGAAAAAGCTGTGCATCGACAAGGCCGCCGCCAAGCGGGTGCTGATGATCGGCATCCCCTCCGGCCTGCAAAACGCCATCTTTGCCGTTGCAAACCTCTTCGTACAGATCGGCGTCAACAGCTTCGATTCGGTGATGGTATCCGGTAGCTCGGCAGCTGCCAACGCCGATACGCTGATCTTCAATATGATGTCTGCCTTCTATACCGGCTGCGCCACCTTTGTCAGCCGCAACTGGGGTGCCGGAAAGACGGATCGTATCCTCAAGAGCTACCGTATCGTTCTGCTGTATTCCTTTCTGGTGGGCAGCATCTGCGGCGGACTGCTGCTGCTGTTCGGAGACAAGTTCCTTGGACTTTTCGCCAATGAGGCGGACGTGATCGCCGCCGGTATGCAGCGGCTGAAGATCATGGGCTTCTCCTTCGGCGTCAGCGCCCTGATGGACGCCAGCATTGCCGCCTCCCGTGGAATTGGGCGCAGCATCGTCCCCACCATCATCGTCATCATGGGCTCCTGCGTGTTCCGGGTCATCTGGGTGTACACGTTGTTTGCCTACTTCGGCACCATCCCCTCCCTGTTCCTGCTGTACATCTTCTCCTGGGCCATCACGGGCATTGCCGAGTGGGCCTACTTCCGGCACAGCTACAAGAAATACATCCTACACGGACAAATATGGTAAACGAACGCCCCGGCCAGTTGACTGACCGGGGTGTCTTTTTTCGGTTCTGGTTGCACATACAAACAACTGGCCCTCCGGCATACTCGGAGGGCCAGTTTTACAGCTTATTCAGGATACGCTTACTCGGCGTCCTCGTCCCCGTCGTTCAGCAGAGCGCGGATGGACAGGGAGATCTTTTGCTTCTCCTCATCCACAGCGGTGATCTTGGCATCCACGATCTGGCCCTCGGACAGAACGTCACCTGGCTTCTCGATGCGGCGATCGGCGATCTGGGAGATGTGGATCAGGCCATCCACACCGGGAACGACCTCAGCGAAAGCACCGAAGGTCATCAGCTTCACGATACGGACGGAAGCCACGTCGCCCACCTTGTAGGTCTCCATGAACTTGTCCCAAGGATTGCAGGAACGGTCCTTTACACCCAGAGAGATCTTGTGCTTCTCGGGATCGAAGGAGATGACGTACACATCCAGCGTGTCGCCCACAGAAACCACCTCAGCGGGGTTCTTGATGCGGGACCAGGACAGCTCGGAGATATGTACCATGCCGTCCACGCCGCCGATGTCCACAAACACGCCATAGCTGGTCATGGACTTGACGGTGCCGGTATAGTGCTTACCCACCTCGATGCTCTCCCAGATGGCGGCCTGAGCAGCCTGACGCTCCTCATACTGCACGGCACGGATGGAGCCCACCACACGGCGGCGGGCGCGATTGACCTCGGTGATCCGCAGGGAGACAGTCTGGCCGATCATCTGGCTCAGATCGGCACCACGGGGCTGACCGCTCTGAGAGGCGGGAACGAACACACGCACGCCCTTGACGTTGACGACGATGCCGCCCTTGTTCTCCTCGGTGACCTTGCCCTCAAGAGTGGTTTTGTTCTCGCAGGCCTCAGCGATATCCTCCCAGACCTTCACGGCGTCCAGACGCTTCTTGGAGAGCATAGCGTAGCCCTCCACGTCGTTGACACGGATGATGTAGGTCTCGATCTCGTCACCCACCTTCACCACGTCCTCAGGCTTCACGCTGGGATCGGCGGACAGCTCCTCCGCGGAAATATAGCCTGCCTGCTTGCAGCCCAGATCCACCTGAACCTCGGTGGGACCCACGGCCGTCACGATACCGGTTACCTTCTCTCCTGTATTTAAAGTCTTAAAGGATTTGTCCAGCAGTTCCTCAAAGCTCTCTTCCTGGGGTTCCATGTTCTTGATTTCTTCGCTCATTGTTGTATATACCTCCTTAATGATGCCCGCCGGGGTGGACGCGCCGGCCGTAAGCCCCGCCATTGTGCATCCGGAAAGAAAGCCCGTCGTCAGCTCCCCCGCCTGTTCGATCTGATACACGACAGGGCAAGCCTTACGGCAGATCTCCGCTAAATGCTTCGTGTTGGCACTTTTACGATCTCCGACCACGACCATTACGTCAGCCTGAGCCGCCAATTCGGCTGCCTCCAACTGACGCCTATGCGTAGCGCTACATATTGTATCAAAGATTTTTGCGTTTGTACACAGTTTTTTTAAAATTTCTTTGGAAGTTTCCCAAATTGTTCGGATGCAGGTGGTCTGAGCCACCGCCGTCAGGGACAGAGACTGCCGGGAAGGCTCCTGCAGGAGCCATTTTTCAAGCTCCTCCGGCCCCGGAAAGATGACGCTGCGATCCGACCAGCTGGCCACACCCATGACCTCCGGATGCCGAGGCTCCCCAATGATAAGGGGGATACGCCCCTCCCGGTCGGCCTGCGCCACCAGCTGCTGGATCCGCAGCACGTTGGGACAGGTGGCGTTGACGCACACGGCTCCCAGCTGCTCCAGACGGTCAAAGACCTCCTTGCGCTCCCCGTGGGAGCGGATGATCACCGTCTCGCCTGGGCGGACCTCCTCCACGGAGTCCACCTGTCTGGCCCCCAGCGCCTCCAGCTCCGCCACCACATGGACGTTATGGATGATGCTGCCCAGCATGGCGCAGCCGCCCTTTTCACGGGCTGTCTCCTCCGCCAGCTTCACAGCCCGCTCCACGCCGTAACAGAAACCGGCGCTTTTGGCTACTCTTACCTCTGCCATTGGATTCCTCCCAGCGCATAGGCCCGACGCATGATCTCCTCGGCGTTGGACTGATACTCCTCCGCCGTTCCCTTCCGGCCGGTATATACCGGGTCGTAGGGCTTTCCGATGATGATGGACACCCGGTGAAACAGGCGCTTGTCCCGGCCGATGAACACCGGCACCAGCGGCACGCCGGAGCGAATGGCCATCATGCCTACGCCGCCTTTGACATCCACGCTGCCGGGCTCTTTGACCCGTGTCCCCTCCGGGAATACCAGCAGATTCCAGCCGTCCCGCAAACTCTGGATGGAGGTCTTGACGGCGGCGATGTCGGAGTTTCCCCGATCCACACCGAATACGCCGATGGCCCGCAGAAAGGCTCCCACCACGGGAATTTTCATCAGCTGCTTCTTGGCCATGATCCGCAGGGGGAAGTCCTGCCGCATGGCGCATATCAGCAGGATGGGGTCCACGGCGCTGGAGTGATTGGCGCACAGCAGTACCGGCTGATCCTTGGGGAGATTTTCCAGTCCCTCCACCCGCAGCGGGTGAAGAAACGTGGCAAAGGGCCGCCATGTGGCCCGGATAAAGCGGTAAAAGCGATTTTTTACCATCCGATCCTCTCCTTTATCATGTGCAGCAGGGCCTCCCGGCTCTGGTCAAAGTCCAAATGGCTGGTATCCAGCAGCAAAGCGTCCTCCGCCTGCCGCAGGGGTGCCGTCTCCCGGTGGCTGTCTGCCCAATCCCGCTGGAGGATATCCGAGAGCACCTGATTGTAGGGCTGCGGCGTTCCCCGCTGCTCCAGCTCCTTCATGCGGCGCTGGGCCCGAATCTCCGGCGAGGCCGTCAGGAAGATCTTTACCTCCGCCTGCGGCAGCACTACCGTGCCGATGTCACGACCGTCCATCACCACACTGTGGCTGCGGGCCAGCTCTCGCTGCATCTCCAGCAGAAAGGCCCGTACCTCCGGGATGGCGGAGACCACCGAGGCCCAGCGGGAGATTTCCGGACGGCGGATGACGTCCGTCACGTCCTCCCCGTAGGCCATGCTCACCTGAATGTCCGGCAGCAGGGCGATGATGGCCGCCAAATCATGCGGGTCTGCCTCCCGGCGGCAGGCGTACAGGCCGATGGTGCGGTAGATGGCCCCGGTATCCACGTAGAGGATGCCCAGCTCTGCCGCTGCGGCCTTGGCCAGTGTGCTTTTCCCTGCGCCGGAGGGGCCGTCAATGGCCACGGCGTATCTCTTGTTATCCATGCGATTCGCTCCTTATTCCTCTGCGGCACTGACCCCGGCACAATGGCCGGTGGCCCATGCGATCTGCAAATTAAAACCGCCCGTATAGGCGTCTACATCCAGAATTTCCCCGGCAAAATACAGCCCCTGTACCAGCTTGGAGGCCATGGTGGCAGGCTGCACCTGCCCTACCTTCACGCCGCCGGAGGTGATGATGGCCTCCGCCACAGGCCGTGGCCCAGTGACGGGCATGGTGAAGTGCTTCAGCAGCTGCACCAGCGCACGGCGCTGCTCTCTGGTCACGGCGTTGGCCTGCTGCTGGGGGTCCATCCCCAGACGGTTCAGTATCACCGGCACCATGCTGTGGGGAACCAGACCGGAAAAAATGCGCTCCACGCTGCGGTTGGGGGCCTCACCCAGATCCCGCAGGATGCGGCTCTCCAGCTTCTGTTCGTCCAGCGCAGGCTTTAAGTCGATGCTGAGACGGTAGGTCTCCTTCTCCCAATTCCGCAGATGGGCGCTGGCCGACAGCACCAGCGGCCCGGAAACGCCGAAGTGGGTGAACAGCATCTCGCCAAATTCCCGGAAGATGGCTTTCCCTTTCCGGTTCAGCACCGTCAGCTCTACGTTTTTCAGAGCCAGCCCCTGCATCTGCCGGCAGGCCTCGTCCTCACTGACCAGCGGAACCAGTGAACCGTGGGGCGGGACGATCTCATGCCCCAGCTGCGCCGCCATGCGGTAGCCGTCGCCGGTGGATCCGGTGGCGGGATAGCTGACACCGCCGGTGGCCAGCACCACCGCCTCCGCCGGGTAGGTATCCTTCTCACCACGGACGCCGGTGACAGCACCTTCCTCTGTCTCGATGGAAACCGCCCGGTCATGCGACCAGTGCACCTTCAGGCGATCCAGTCGGTGCTTCAGAGCACCGGATACATCGAAGGAGCAATCAGACTGGGGAAAGACCCGGTTGCCCCGCTCCGTTTTTAAGGGGACACCCAGCTCCTCAAAAAAGGCCATGGCATCTTGGCTATTAAAGGCGGAAAAAGAACTGTAAAGGAATTTTCCATTACGGGGGATATTTTGCAGAAGCGCCTCCTCCGTACAGTTGTTGGTGACGTTGCAGCGTCCTTTTCCCGTGATATTCAGTTTTTTTCCCAGCCGCTCGTTGGGCTCGATCAGCGTGACTTGCGCTCGGCCGGCAGCGGCAATGGCCGCCATCATTCCGGCGGCTCCCCCGCCGATAACTACCACTCTTTTACTCATCTTCCGTTTTCCCGAACACACTGTATTGTGACCAGACCCGCTCCAGCTCGGAGAAGGTTTCCGGCACCTCTTCGTTTTTCCGCTGACCCACCGTGACGATCAGGGCATTCAGCAGGCTCAGCGGCGCTGTGATGGAGTCCACAAAGGAAATCATGTCGCTGCGGACCAGCAGCGCTGCCGAGGCCAGCGGATACAGGGGGGCCAGCGTACTGTCGGTGATGGCCACCACATCCGCCCCCTTTTCTCTGGCGTACTGCACGGCATTGACGGTCATTTTGGAGTACCGGGGAAAGCTGATCGCCAGCAGCACATCACCGGGCTGCACCTGCACCAGTTGCTCGAAGGTCTCCCCTGCCACGGCGTTCTGCACCAGTGTCACATTTTTGAAGATCAGGCGGAAATAGAAGTTCAGATACCCTGTCAGAAACGATGACGAGCGCATCCCCAGCAGGTAGATGTGCTGTGCCTTCAGCAGCTTGTCCACCATCTGCTCGAACTGCCCCCGGTCCACCTGCTCGATGGCGGTACGGAGACTGTCCATATCCCGCTGCATGACGCTGGTCAGCAGATCCCCCTGCATCTGGTCGTTGGACACCTGAATGCGCTGGATGGAGGTGAGCTTTCCACGGATCAGCTCCCGCAGATCCCGCTGCATCTCCGGATAGCCCTCGTAGCCCAGCTGGGCGGCGAAGCGCACCACCGTGGACTCGCTGACCTCCACCGTCTGTCCCAGCCGGCTGGCGGTCATAAAGGCCGCCTTGTCATAGTGCTCCAGAATGTAGGCGGCAATGCGCTTTTGTCCCTTGGAAAACTGTGGCATTTGCTGGCGAATGGTATGCAGCACGTTGTTATTCAACCCCATCGCTTCCCTTCAAGTCTTGTAATTCCTCATCTGTTAAGTATCTCCACTTGCCAGATGGAAGGTTCCCCAAATGCAGGGTATGCTCCTGCACCCGCCGCAGCCGTAGCACGGAAAGCCCCGCCTGACGGCACATCCGGCGGATCTGCCGGTTCTTGCCCTGATGGATGATCACCTCCAGCACCGCCGTCTCCCCTTTTTGGGACAGACGGCGCACCTGTGCCGGTTGAATGGGCTCCCCCGCCAGCATCCGCATCCGGGAGAGCCGTTCCTCGGCCCCCTCCAGAGCGCCGGATACCGTCACCTGATAGACTTTGTCCACCTGATGCCGGGGGTGCAGCAGCTGTTGGGCCAGGGCCCCGTCATTGGTGAACAACAGCAGCCCCTCGGAATCCTTATCCAGCCGTCCCACGGGGAACACTCTCCGGCCGCAGTCCGCCACCAGTTCCGCCGCCGTTTTGCGGCCCCGCTCGTCGGAGAGGGTGGTGACGTACCCTCTGGGCTTGTTCAGCATCAGATACACCGGCTCCGGTGCCGCAGCCACAGGCCTTCCGTCCACCAGCAGGGTATCCCGCTCCGGGTCGCCGCTCTCCCCCAGTCCGGCCACCCGGCCGTTGAGGGTCACACGCCCCTGCCGCAGCAGTTCCTCTGCCGCCCGGCGGGAGGAGATACCGCAGCGGGCGATCCATTTTTGCAGACGTTCCTCCATGGGATCCCTCCTTACGGCCCGAAGCCAAATTCGTACAGGGCGGCGTGATCCGCCCAGTCGTTGCCGTCCTGTAACGTGACGGCAACCAGAGTTCGCCCGTTTCGCCGGACGCAGCTCACCAGCGTCCGCCCCGCCGCACGGGTGTAGCCGGTCTTGAGACCGATGCACCCGTCGATGCTGCGGAGCAGCCGGTTATGATTGGTCATGGTGCGGCCGCCCACCGTAACGCTGCGGGTGGAGCACAGCCGCACAAGTGTTTCGTTTTTTACGGCGCAGGCCGCCAGACGGGCCATGTCCCGTGCCGTGGAATAGTGACCCTCCTGATCCAAACCGTTGGGATTTGCAAAGGAGGTGCCGGTCATGCCCAGCTCCGCCGCCTTGCGGTTCATCTCCGCCACAAAGCGCTCCAGACCGCCGCAGTGGTCCGCCAGAGCCAGCGCCGCATCGTTGCCGGAGCACAGCAGCAGACCGTACAGAAGCTCCTCCACCGTCACCCGGTCGCCGGGCTTCAGATACATGGAGGAGCCCTCCGCTATGTGCTGCTGGGTCACTGTGACCACATCCCCCAGACCGCCACGCTCCAGCACCACCAAGGTCGTCATCAGCTTGGTGGTGCTGGCAATGAGCATCTGCCGGTCGGGATTCTTTTCGTACAGGACCTCCCCCGTATCGCCGTCCATGAGAATGGCCGCCGTAGCGGAAGTATCCGCCGCCCACGCCGTGGGCAGGCACAGCAGCACGATTGCCGTCACTGCCGTCAGGATTCGCTTGTACACAGGATCACCCTCTTCCCTCAGGTGATCCTATTCTATTCCGTCAGAAGCTCTCTTTTTCCTCTTTTCTCTTGTCGATAAAGCGCTCCACCCGGTCCATGACCTCCGGGACCATCTCCACCATGCGGGCCGCCGTGGTCACGGCAGGCACGCCCACCGGCAGCACACGGGTCACACCGTCCTTCACCACCAGAAACGCCACCGGCTCCACCTTCACACCTGCAGTGCTGGCGCCGCCGAACATGGCGGGGGTCTGCTTGCCGTAGTCCCCGCCACCGCAGCCAAAGCCGAAGCTCAGCCGGGACACGGGGATCAGGGTCACGCCGTCCGGCGTCTGGATGGGCTCACCGATGATGGTGTTGGAGTCCACCATCTCCCGAATTTTGCTCATGGAGGCATCCATCAGATCAATAAGGGAGTGATTCTTCTTCTCGTTGTTTTCCATAGTATAGCTTCCTTTCTTTATGATGCGGTCTGCTCCTGTGCCGGCGGCGGAGCCGCTTTCACAGATTGTTCGATTTCCTTTTTCCGTTTCCGCAGCCATTTCAGCAGCGGGATGCCGAAGCCCACGCCGATGATGAGCAGATCACCGATGCGGAAGGTGATGCCTGCCTCTCCCTCTATTTGGGTGCGGGCTGCACCGAAATCCGTTCCCAGATGGATGTGCGGGTCCGGTATCTTCAGCAGCCGCTCCAGCTGGGGCATCAGCGTCCACATGGCGCTGCTGGCCCAGCCATAGGTCTGCGCCACGGCAGCAGGGTCCTCCCCGGCAAAGACCACGGACAGACGCAGGGGGTCGATCCGCATCCGCCGCCGGGTCCGAGCCAGCGCCCGCTTCAGGCCCTCCCACAGGTACGGCAGCGCCGAGCGGACATCCTCGAAGCTCAGAGAGAGCTTTTCCCGCTGCTTGGCAGGCTTCTTCTCCTGTGCTTCTCTCTTGGCTTTTTTCTTCTGCTTGGTCTTTTTCTCTGTCTCCGTCTTTTCCAGCCGGGGCAGCAGCTCAAAGGTGTC
>ENA-OUQP01002311-OUQP01002311.1-human-gut-metagenome-genome-assembly--contig:-NODE-2311-length-10616-cov-4.209829_pt1 | contig 10616 bp, 9 predicted proteins | sample MGYA00237951_ERZ548836 | MGnify/ENA primary metagenome ERZ548836 (study PRJEB26490, sample SAMN05194702) | human gut metagenome | biome: terrestrial biome; feature: human-associated habitat; material...
CGCGAGACCTGCGACCTTCGTATCCTGCTCGGTCACGCCCTCCTGCGCGTCGATCATGATGAGGCACACGTCCGCGCGGTCGATGGCCATGGTCGCGCGCAGCACGCTGTAGCGCTCGATCACATCGTCGACCTTCGACTTTTTGCGCATACCGGCGGTGTCGATGAAGACATACTTGCCCTGCTCGTTTTCAAAGTACGAGTCGATGGCGTCGCGCGTCGTGCCGGCGACGTTGCTGACGATCATGCGCTCGGTGCCGAGAATGCGATTCGTCAGCGACGATTTGCCGACGTTGGGTTTTCCGATGATGGCGACCTTGATGACATCCTCGTCCTCTTCCTCATCGTCCTCGGGCGGGAAATATTGCAGGCACGCGTCGAGCAGATCGCCCGTGCCGTGGCCGTGAACGGCGGAAACGGCGATGGGATCGCCGAGGCCCAGGTTGTAGAACTCATAGAAATCGGGGTCGACCCGTCCGGTCGAGTCCATCTTGTTCACCGCCAGCACAATGGGCTTGCGGGACCGGAGCAGCATATTGGCAACCTCCTGATCGGAAGCCGTCAGGCCGGTCTTCACATCCGTCAGAAAAATGATGACGTCCGCGTGCTGAATGGCGATCTCTGCCTGCTCGCGCATAAACGACAAGATCTGATCGTCCGTGCGCGGCTCGATGCCGCCGGTGTCCACCAGACGGAATTTGCGGCCGCACCACTCGCTCTCGCCGTAGATGCGGTCGCGCGTGACGCCCGGCGTATCCTCGACGATGGAGAGCCGCTGGCCGATGAGCTTATTAAACAGCATGGACTTGCCGACGTTCGGCCGTCCAACGATCGCAACCAAAGGTTTCATCTCTCTGCCTCCTTTATTCCGAAGCGGCGCGTGATCGCACCGCTTTTTATCGCAAAGCAAAATATTACAAATACAGTATAACCGAATTTTTTCGGTTGCGCAAGGCTAACCTTCGCCTGCGCCGGGATTTCCCGCCGCATAAGAAAAAGCTGAGCGGTTTCCCACTCAGCTTTTCTTAACGATTTTCGTTCCGAATCATTATTCGGCTGCGACCTTGGACTCGATGACCTTGACCTGACGGCCGTTGTAGGTACCGCATTCCGGGCACATTCTGTGAGGCTGGTGCAGAGCACCGCACTTCGGGCACGCGACGAGCGCGGGAGCGGTGAGCTTCCAGTGAGAAGAACGTCTCTTATCACGTCTCTGACGGGATACTTTCCCCTTGGGGACTGCCATGTTGACACCTCCTTAAAGTTAAGCTGAATGAACAGCGAATTTATTGTTCCAAAAGCTTTGCGAGGGCTGCTAACCTGGGGTCTACTTCCTTTTTGCAGCGGCACTTCTCATAGTTGAGGTTGACGCCACAGCCGGAACACAAGCCCCTGCAATCCTCGCGGCAAAGGGTCTTGCTCGGCATATTGAGGATGAACGTTTCCCGTGCAAGCTCGCCAAGATCAACAGTTCCGTTGTCTAAAAGCAGGATATCGTCGTTATCGTCCTCCTCCAGCTCCTCGGCGAGCATACACTCGAAGGAAACCTCATACGGAAGGTCGAACGGCGTCCCGCAGCGATCGCACACGGCGGAAAGCGTTGTAGACAGGTCGAACTGCAACCGCAGCATCCCTGCAATGTTCTCTGCCTGCCCTACCACTGAGACCGGCCGAACCGCAGGACACACGCCGCCGAAGTCCACATCAGAAAAGTCCTCTGAAAAGTCAAAGGGTATCCTGCCTCCGGGGGTGTTAATGATACGCTTTACATCTAAAACCATGCTACACCTCGCAATGACACGAGTGATATTATAGTGGACGTTTTCCCGCTTGTCAAACATTTTTTGCTTTTTTCGGCGAAAATTTTGGCAGTCTGTTGCCCCTTTGCGGAAATTATGCCTTTATTTTTTCCGCTGTATCTTTTATAATAGCAGAAAAACGCGCGCTGCGCAAGCGGAGGTACCGCCCATGCGGGAGTTTCACATCGGAAAAAATGACGAAAATCAGCGGCTCGACCGCTTTCTCGGCAAGGCCATTCCCCTGCTCCCGGCCTCGCTCGCGCAGAAGTACATCCGCCTAAAGCGCATCAAGGTCAACGGCGCGCGCGCCCAGCGCGACCAGAAGCTCCGCGCGGGCGATATTTTGCAATGCTACATCAACGATGAGTTTTTCGAATCGCCGAGCGAGGAAAACGTCTATCTCACGATCACGACGCCGCGGCTCAGCATCGTCTACGAGGATGAGAACATCATGCTGCTCGACAAGCCCGCGGGTCAGGTCGTCCACGCCGACGAGCACGAGAAGGTCAACACGCTCGTCAATCATATGCTCGCCTACCTCTATCAAAAGCGCGAGTGGAAGCCGCGCGAGGAAAATGCCTTCACCCCTGCCCTCTGCAACCGCATCGACCGCAACACCGGCGGCATCGTCATCGCGGCGAAGAATGCCGAGGCGCTGCGCATCCTGAACGATAAGATCCGCGACCGCGAGATCGCAAAGTACTATTTATGTATTGCGCTCGGCCGCATCGAGCCGCCGAAGGGGAAAATCGAGTGCTTTTTGCGCAAGGATGAAAGGAGCAACACCGTGCGCGTCTATCATCGCCCCGTGCCGGACGGCCGCAGCGCTGTCACCTTATATCAAACGCTCCAAACGCGCGGCGAGCTGTCGCTTTTAGAAGTTGAGCTGCTCACCGGCCGCACGCACCAGATCCGCGCAAGCTTTGCAGACCTCGGTCATCCCCTGCTCGGCGACGGCAAGTACGGCGTCGGCAGCGTAAACCGCAAATACGGTGAAACGCACCAGGCCCTCTGCTCCTATCGCCTGCGTTTCGACTTCCCCACCGACGCCGGTATCCTCGAATATCTGCGCGGACGCGAGTTCCGGGTGGACGAGGTCCCATTCCGGAAGAAATATTTTGGTTAATTCCGACAAGCGGAGAGCCTGTAAGGGCTCTCCGCTGTCTTATTTTTCAAAAGTTCAAAATATTGAACTTTTTGTTAAATATACTCTTGCAATTTTGCGTGCTGTGTGTATAATGATTTCGGTTTAGCAAAAACTGACCAAAAGTTTAGTATATCAAACGAGGAGGCGTGTGCATGGACATCGGCAACAAGATCAAACAGCTGCGAACGCGACAGGGACTGACTCTGGAGGAGCTTGCCAGCCGAAGCGAGCTTACAAAGGGGTTTTTGTCCCAGTTAGAGCGCGACCTCACCTCCCCCTCGATCGATTCGCTCAGCGATATCCTCGAGGCCCTCGGCACCAACCTCTCGGAATTTTTCCAGGAGGATAAAAACGACCAGTTCGTCTTCCGAGCGGAGGACTTTTTTGTCGACGAGCGCGAAAGCTGCACCGTCAACTGGATCGTTCCCAACACGCAGAAGAACCAGATGGAGCCGATCTTGATCGAGCTTCCCGCCGGCGGCGAATCGTTCGAGGTCGAGCCGCACAACGGCGAGGAGTTCGGCTACGTGCTTGACGGCAGCGTCATTTTAGAGTGCGACGGCGAGCGCAGCGTCCTGCGCCGCGGCGAAACCTTCTACCTTCACGGAAGAACGTTCCATTGCCTGAAAAATGAGCGCAAGACCGCCGCGCGCGTCCTCTGGGTCTGCACACCCCCGCTTTTCTAATTACTACATCATGATTTAAGTGAGGATATCGGAACATGGCTGAAGAAAAGAAGAAGCTTATCCAATTCAAGAACATCGTCAAAAGCTTTGAGGACGGACAGGTCGTCCTCAAGGGCGTCTCTCTTGACATTTACGAAAACGAGTTCGTCACGCTGCTCGGACCCTCGGGCTGCGGCAAGACGACGCTGCTGCGCATCCTCGGCGGCTTTTTGCAGCCGAGCGAGGGCAAGGTGCTCTTCGACGGCGAGGACATCGTCAATATCCCGCCCTACAAGCGCGAGATCAACACCGTCTTCCAGAAGTATGCCCTCTTCCCCCACATGGACGTCTATGACAACATCGCCTTCGGCCTGACGCTCAAAAAGGAGCCGAAGGACGTTATCGAGCAGAAGGTCATGCGTATGCTCCGCCTTGTGAGCCTTGAGGACTACGCCCACCGCAATGTGACCGAGCTCTCCGGCGGCCAGCAGCAGCGCATCGCCATCGCCCGCGCGCTCGTCAACGAGCCGAGCGTGCTGCTGCTCGACGAGCCGCTCGGCGCGCTCGACTTAAAGCTGCGCAAGGAGATGCAGCAGGAACTCAAGTACATCCAGCAGGAGGTCGGCATCACCTTCATTTTCGTCACGCACGACCAGGAGGAGGCGCTGACGATGTCGGACAAGATTGTCGTCATGAATGCGGGCGAGATCCAGCAGATCGGCACACCGACCGAGATCTACCGCAACCCCGTCAACGAATTCGTCGCCAAGTTCATCGGCGAGACGAACATCATCGACGGCGTCATGCTCGAGGACGATCTCGTCATGTTCGAGGACAAGAAGTTCGCCTGCCGCGCCCGCGGTTACGGCAAAAACGAGAAGGTCGACGTGGTCATCCGCCCCGAGCACCTTGATATCGTCCCCCGCGCCGAGGGAATGCTCAAGGGCACGGTCAAGTCCCAGCTCTTCAAGGGGATGCACTATGAAACGATGGTCGAAACGCGCGTCGGTACGTCCATCACCGTGAAGATGCAGGTCTCGCAGGACCGCCCCGTTTATAATGAGGAAAAGGGCGAGAAGATCAGCGCGAACGCGTTCCTGCTCGACGTGGAGGACGTCGAGGAGCTCGACGACGCCAAGGTCGTCGCTCTTGCCTCTGCCGAGGCGTGGGACGCCGAGACCGAGGAGCCCATCTCCATCAAGACCGTCGAATACGATATCAAGCCCGAGACCGGCAACTACACCGTGACCTTTGCCACCGCAAACGACACGTCCATCACCGTCAAGGTGCTCGTTGTGGCGCAGAACCGCGTCGAGAGCAAGGTCTATCAGGAAGAGATCTACGCGATGAACTTCTTCAAAAAGGTCGAGGATATTCAGGAGAGCATCGCGCTCGACACCGACCTTGAGACCTGGGCCAGCGCGTCGGCCTGGTCCCTTGAGGACGGCGAGCAGGTCGAGATCACCGATGTCAAGTACGACTTTGACCCCGAGACCATCACCCCGGGCGTTTACGACGTGACCTTCTCCACCGAGGGCTATGAGTACAAGGTCTCCACCACCCACGCCTTTGAAGAGGGCGAGCAGGTCGGCCTTGTCTTCCGTCCCGAGGACATCCACGTGATGAAGAAGGAGGGCCAGTGGTGAAGCGCTTTCGTTCCATGACTTACCCGTATATCGCGTGGATCATCGCGATCATCGTCGTACCGATGATCCTGATCGTGCTCTACGCGTTTACGACCTCCGGCAACTCCGTGCTCACGTTCCAGTTCACCCTTGATAACTTTGCCCGCTTCGTCACGGACAAGGTCTTTATGGATGTGCTGCTGCGCTCGCTTTACATTGCCGTCAGCACAACGCTCATCTGCATCGTGCTGGGCTACCCCATCGCCTATGTCATCGCCCAGCGCAGCAGCCGCAGCAACACCATCCTCATCCTGCTCATCACCATGCCCACCTGGGTCAATATGCTGGTGCGCACCTATGCGTGGATGGGCATTCTGCAGGATGAGGGCGTGCTCAACACCATCCTGTCGTGGTTTGGCATCGGTCCCGTGTCGATGATCCACACGAGCTTTGCCGTCATTCTCGGCATGGTCTACAACTTCATTCCCTTCATGATCCTGCAGATCCACACCTCCCTCGACAAGATGGACAAGAGCCTTTTAGAGGCGGCGAGCGACCTCGGCGCAACGCCGGTGCAGGCATTCCTGCGCGTCACGCTGCCGCTCTCGCTGCCCGGCGTCATCTCCGGCATCACGCTCGTGTTCCTGCCCGCGGTGTCGAGCTTCTTCATCCCCAAACTTCTCGGCGGCGGACAGTACGTTCTCGTCGGCAACATCATCGAATCCCAGTTCCTCACCTCCGGCGACTGGAACTTCGGCTCTGCCATCTCGCTCATCATGGCGGTCATCATCATGATCTCGATGTGGCTCACGCGCAAGGCGGACGTTCAGGTCGCCTCGCAGGGAAAGGAGTGAGAAGGGCATGAAAAAGAAACACTCTGTCGCCTCGAAGATCATCCTGATCCTCACGATGCTCTTCTTCTACCTCCCCATCCTCTATATCATCATCTTTTCGTTCAACGACTCCCGCTCGCTCACGAAGTTCAGCGGCTTTTCCCTGCGCTGGTATGAAAAGATGTTCGCAGACTCGACGATGATGGAGGCCGTCCTCTATACGGTCGTCATCGCCCTCATCGCGACTGTCGTTTCCACGGTCGTCGGCACGATCACGGCCATCGGTCTTTCCAAGTCCCGCAAGGTCGTGCAGAAAATGGTCGAGCGCATCAACGACCTGCCCGTGATGAACCCCGATATCGTCACGGCCATCTCGCTTCTGATGTTCTTCAGCGTGCTCTCTGTCAAAAAGGGCTTCGGCACGCTTCTGCTCGCGCACATCATGTTCTGCATCCCCTATGTGATGCTCTCCGTCACGCCCAAGCTCCGCTCGCTCGATCCCAACCTCATCGACGCGGCAATGGACCTCGGCGCAACGCCGTTCCAGGCGCTCACAAAGGTCATCGTCCCGCAGATCAAGCCGGGCATCGTCTCCGGCGCGCTGATCGCGTTCACGATGAGCTTTGACGACTTCGTCATCTCCTACTTCACGACGGGCAACGGCGTGAGCAACATCTCCATCCTCGTCTACACGATGTCCAAGCGCGTCAATCCGTCCATCAACGCACTCTCCACCATCGTCATCCTGCTCATCACGCTGGCGCTCGGCGTGGTGAACATTGTGCCGATCGTGCGCGAAAAGCGCGAAAAGGACGGCAAGGCTTCCCGCGGTATGAGCCGCAGGGCCGTCGCCGCTGTTGCCGCCGTGCTGGTGCTGGCCGTTCTCGGCGGCACTGTGGGCGCAGGCATCGCACAGAATCGCAAGAGTGCCGCCGCCATCGAAAAGTACGGCAGCAACGTTCTGAAGCTCTACCTCCCCGGCGAATACCTGGGCGAAAACGTCATCTCCGACTTTGAAAAGCAGTACGGCGTGCGCGTCATCGTCGAGAACTTCGACTCCAACGAGATGATGTACACCAAGCTCATGGCCGGCGACCGTTACGATGTCATCATTCCGTCCGACTACATGATCGAACGCCTGATGAACGAGGACTTCCTCCAGCCGCTTGACAAGAGCATGATCCCCAACATGGAGAACATGTCTGATGCCGTGCTCGGTATGAGCTACGACCCGGACAACACGTACTCCATCCCCTACTTCTGGGGCAGCGTCGGTCTCGTCTACAACCACGAGAACGTCGACCCTGCCGTCATCGAGAGCGAGGGCTGGGAGGTCCTGCGCAACACCGACTACGCCGGTCACATCTACATCTATGATTCCGAGCGCGACTCGTTCATGATGGCGTTCAAGGCGCTGGGCTACTCGATGAACACCGAGGACCCCAACGAGATCAACGACGCCTATGAGTGGCTCCTGCAGATGAACAACACCATGTCCCCCGTCTACGTGACCGACGAGGTCATCGACGGCATGATGAACGGCTATAAGGACATCGCCGTTGTCTACTCCGGCGACGCGGCCGTGGTGCTTGATGAAAACGAAGACATGAGCTTCTATATGCCCTCCCAGGGCACGAACATCTGGTGCGATGCCATGGTCATTCCCCAAAATGCCGAGAATCCCAAGCTCGCCCACGAGTTCATCAACTACATGCTCACCTACGAGGCGGCATTTGACAACACCGAGACGGTGGGTTATACTTCTCCCAACGCAGAAGTGTTTGAAGAAATGACCACGTCCGAGGACCTCTACGCCGAAAATGCCGCCTATCTCCCCCGCAGCGGTTACGAAAAGGACGAGATGTTCCACGACAACCAGGTGCTCATGCGCGAGCTGAGCCGTCTCTGGATCAAGGTCAAAGCTGCCAAGTAAACAAGCAAAGGAGTTTTTGAGATGAAAATCGGAGATACTTTTACCGTTAAGAAGACCGTCACCGAAGACATGACCGCTGCCGCCCTCGGCAGCGGCGGTCTGCCGGTATTCGGCACGCCGTACCTCGTCGCCATGGTCGAGAACGCCGCCTTCACTTACCTTCAGCAGGAGCTGCCCGAGGGCAAGAGCACCGTCGGCACGAAGGTCGATATGGCCCACGTCTCCCCCTCCCCGGTCGGCATGGAGGTGAGCGTCACCGTCGAGGTCACGGACATTTCCGCAAACGGCAAGATGGTCGACTTCAAGGCGACCGCGGCCGACACTGCCGGTCTCATCGGCGAGGGTACGCACCAGCGCGCCGTCATCACCGTGGATCGCTTCATGGACAAGTGCCAGGCAAAGCTCGGCTGATTTTTAAGGAGGAACTATGCACTATTCCGGAGCCGTTTATCGTCCCCCCAGCGAGGCACGCAGCCTGATCGTGCAGTGCACGCTCGGGTGCAGCCACAATAAGTGCGCCTTCTGCACGATGTACAAGGACAAAAAGTTCTCCATCAACCCCATCGAGCAGGTCCTTGCGGACCTCGCCGAGTCCCGCGCCTATGCGGGCTATATCGAAAAGATCTTTCTCGCCGACGGCGATGCGCTCATCCTGCCGATGGACTATCTTCTGACCGTTCTCGACTATATCCGCGACCACTTCCCTACCTGCAAGCGCGTTGCGGCTTACGCAACGACCAAGGCCATCATGCGCAAGACGGACGACGAGCTGCGCACGCTGCGCGAGCACGGCCTCGGCATCGTGTATATCGGCCTTGAGAGCGGCAACGAAGAGCTTCTCAAAAAGTTCTGCAAGGGCGTTACTGCCGAGGAGATCGTCTTAAACGCCATCCGCTGCAAGCAGGCGGGCATCGCCACCTCCGTCACGGCCATCAACGGCATGGCGGGCGCGAACGGCGACTGGCAGGCCCACGCCATCGACACGGCGAAAGCCGTTTCCCGCATGAAGCCCGACTATATCGCGTTTTTGACGCTTCGCGTCTACTCGGGCACGCCGCTGCACGACTGGATCGCGAGCGGCGAGTTCAAGATGATGGAGCCGCCCGAGCTGATGCGCGAAACGCGCCTCTTTTTGGAGCACATCGACTCCGACGGCAGCATCTTCCGCTCGAACCACGCGTCGAACTACCTCCCCCTCGGCGGCACGCTCAACCGCGACCGCGAATCGCTCATCCACACGATCGACGAAGCGCTCGACGGCAAAGTCCGCCTGCGCCGCGCGGTGGAACTGGGCCTATAAGGAAAGAATAAGACCTGCCGAACGGCAGGTCTTATTTTCGTCTTGGAACAGCTCAATTCAACCTGCGGTTAAAAAATATTTCTACCGATTCTACCACCGATCACTGTCCTTTTGCCGCCTCTGGCGCTATACTGGGCTCACAGCAAAAGAAAAAAATATCCGTAAGGACACGCGAAAGGAGCACAGGATGAAAAACCGTATTGCAGATCAGATCCGTTTTTACCGCAAGCAGAAGGGGCTGACGCAGGAGCAGCTCGCCGAAGCGATGGGCGTCTCCGTCGCGGCAGTGAGCAAATGGGAGCAGGGGCAGAGTCTGCCGGAAATTCCAATGCTGATGGAGCTTGCCGACTTCTTTGACCTCTCGGTCGATGCGCTGCTCGGTTACCGGCTGCGCGCAAACGACCGCAAGAGCATCGTCGAGCGCATGAAGCGTCTGCGCCGCGAGGACAATTATGATGAGGGCATTGCCGAGGCGGAAAAGGCGCTGCAAAAATTCCCGAACACCTTCGGCGTCGTCTACGAATGTGCCAAGCTTTTCGAGATGGCCGGTCTCAAGCGGCAGGACAAGAAGATGCAGGGCCGTTCGCTCGACCTGCTATCGCACGCCATCCGCCTGCTTTCGCAAAACAGCGACCCGGAGATCAGCGAAATGTCGCTCCGGCTCGACATGGCGAACGTGCTGCTCGACATGGAGGACTGGGAACGCGCGCTCGCGCTCTTCAAGGAGAACAATGCCTGCGGCCTGCTCGACGACCAGATCGGCTGCCTGCTCGCGGGCGTGAAAGAGCGGCGCGAGGAGGGCGTGCCGTATCTTTCCATGGCATTGCTGCGCGCGGTCACCTCGCTCGTGCGCGTGTGCGACGGCTTTGCCAACGTATTTGAGGCGAGAGGAGACCTCCGATCGGCGATCGACATTTTGCAGTGGAAACATTCGATGCTTACAGGTCTCAGAAAAGGAGATTCCGTCAGCGAGCTTGATAAGATCAGCGCGGCCTCGCACGCTGCGCTCGCGCGGCTTGAGTACAACAGCGGCGATTTGGACGGCGCGCGCGACGATCTCTCCCGCGCCAAGGCGCTGGCCGCCGCCTACGACGCCTCTCCCAGCCACAGCGCGGAGAACGTCCGCTTCTATGAGGGCATTGCAACCGTCGGCATTTACAGCGATTTCAGCCGCAGCGCGGTGGACGCGGCGTTTCACGCCTTTTTGGATGACGGCGGCACGAGCGAGCATGAATCCTTCTGGGAAAACGTAACATAAGCAAGTAAAATCAAACCAGAAAGCGACAAAAAGGGACATTCTCTCACTCGAGAGAAT
>ENA-OUQP01002312-OUQP01002312.1-human-gut-metagenome-genome-assembly--contig:-NODE-2312-length-10612-cov-3.411765_pt1 | contig 10612 bp, 4 predicted proteins | sample MGYA00237951_ERZ548836 | MGnify/ENA primary metagenome ERZ548836 (study PRJEB26490, sample SAMN05194702) | human gut metagenome | biome: terrestrial biome; feature: human-associated habitat; material...
GCAGCGGATCGCTTTTCACATTAAGGACATCAACGATACCTGCTCCCGGCAGTCCCAACTTTTCAGCAGATACTTCCAGAACCACACCATACCATTTATTATTGTCGTTGTGCCGCAGCACAGCATTCCTGTCATGCCAGGGGTATTCCGGCTCTGTGCCGTACTGCTGGCGTACCCATGTAAATAATTCTTGTCGTGTCATTTCATCGCTTTTCCGTTGTTTATGTGTGGCTTTGTGCAACAACCTGTTGCACAAAGCTTTGCCTCAGATAACTCTCCACGCCGTATTGATATCAGAAATCATCCAGCGCAGCATCTATCTCTTCCGACCTATCAATCCAGCCCAGGCCCAATCTCTTCTTGGCTGCATAGCTTTTCTTATCACCGCCAACCACTTCAAACCGTTTTTCTTCCGTCCCGAACAGACCCTTCACCTGAATTCTGAAATCTGGCTTGTTGTTGGTCAGTCCCTGCATGAGCTGCACGTTCTTGTATCTGGGCAGGAGGATTTGACAGATAGCCTGAATATCTTGCTCCTTAATACACGGTGCCGCCATGAACTTTTTCGTTATATAAGGCTTTATATCTGCCAGCACCTGTGACATAGAAGTTTTCTTTCGGTTATCAGCCATATGTTTTTTCTCCTCCCTAAAAATACAAAGCTATCCAAGAAACTCCGAAGGTCTTCCATAGCTGGTAATATAAACACCCTTTTGCGCACGAGTCATCGCCACATACAACAAGCATTTTTCAGAGGTAATAGATTCCGCCTCAGAAACAGCATCAGTCTTATTGATTGCAGAGGGCATAGGAATAATCCTGTTGTTCACAGCCGCAATAAATACATACTTAAACTCCAGTCCCTTTACTCGGTGCATGGTGGCAACTCGTAGTCCATCAAAACTACGATCATCAACTTTGTTTCTCTTAATTGCATAGGAACGAATCCCTGCTCTTGTAAAAAGCGCAATGTAATCATCAACCAGCTTTTTGGTACGTGCTACAACGCATATATCAGTGAGAGAAACGCCATTTTCTTTTAGCTTCTTCACTTCACGGAGAAGAAAATCAAATTCGTCATTAGCGTTTTCAAAATTCTCAACTATCGGTTTTTCTCCATGTGTGAGGGATTGACACTTATCTCCAAGATCTAAATTTTCGTCCAAATCATCAAAAGAAATACCGTTCAATAGCGCAAAAGCATGTTTCCGGATTTCCTCTGTAGTACGATAGTTTATTTTCAAGATACTACTACGACCACGGACATTTATACCACACTTAGAAAGGGTCGGATGATTTCGATATATTCTCTGGTGAGAGTCACCAACTATGAAAATATCATTGGGATGTTCCTCTCCTGCCAATGCTCTAATCAAGCGATATGCATTGTCGCTGAAATCCTGTCCTTCGTCGATAATAATACTTGCATATCTTGGTTTTCTGCCCGCAGATTGAAGCAGTTTGGTACTTTCATACATGGCGGTATTTATATCACGTATCTGGTTCTCTTTCATCAGATTTTGATAGTTTTCAAAAACCTTCCAGACCAGCATTCTTTTTTTACGATCAAGTCTGGTGCCACGACCGTTTCTGGTTGCCTTTATATATTTTTCGAGTGTAAGAGCCTCTTGTGCGATCACAATTCTATTCCACTCTTCTTCATAGAACGTAGTCTCATACGGCAAATCGATGTTTGCTAACAAAACTGCTCTCTCCCAAAGGGGATTTATTACATCGTCATAGCCTATTTGAGCAGAGAATCCAGACTCTCGAAGGAACTGATTCACCCAGGCATCCAGATGAATGACTTCTATTCTTCGGAGTTCTTCCAATGTACAGATCTTACGAAGATTCTCTCGGATGTCAGCTGCGAGATTTGCAGTAAAGGTTGTCATCAAAATCCGCTGATGTCCTTCGCATTTGGACGCTAAATGTTTCGCCCTATGCATGGCAACTACGGTTTTGCCAGTACCAGCACCGCCGAGCACTCTTGCAGAACCCGAATACTCTTTCTGTACAATTTTTCTCTGTGTCGGATGAAGAAATACACGCCATTTTTCCAGTGGTTCTGCCATAATTCGACGCAATTCATCTTCTCCATCGACCACAACAAAAGATTTCAGCGTTGTAGGAACATCTAATGCAGCTGCTAAATCTTCGCTGGAAGCAGAGGTGTTCTGCTCTTCAGAAACAAGCTCTAATACTTCTTCCATAGGAAAACCTTCTGCCAACCAAGAAAGATGCTCATAAGCATCATGTGGCATAGCGGATTCCGATTTATAAAAATCCTCTTTATTAACAAAACTTCTAACCAGATCAAGCTGAACCTCAGGCACACCGAGTCTAAGCAAATCATCATCTTTTGCAAGGGCAAATAGAGCAACTTTTTCAGGTGCAGATACCTGTTCTACTACAGTTTGAACATCAAACACCTGAATTGCACCTGTTTTAGGGTTGACTTCGCATCGTTTACGAGCAGCCCATTGATACGCTTCGTCATGGTGATCTACCCACAAAAGTAGATATACTCCAGCTTCTTGCTGACGAACAACAATACCACGATAAGTATCATCAATACGAACAGAAAAAATTTTCTTATCTATTCCCGAATTGAGTTTCTCATAGTTAATGCCAGGAGACATCGGATTGTTTCGGAACTTATTTACGAACTCCGTTACTTTACCTTGTACTTGTCTCGGAAGACGAGCAAATGCTGTTAAAAAATCCGATGAGATTGCCACTTTAACATTATCTGTCATTAGTTATCACCTCCAAAATAGCTTGCGACATCCATATTCGCCGTATCCAGCAAATTCAGGATTCTCCATCCCAATTTTTCGAGTTTCTCCTTATCTTCAGCTTGTTCAGCAGTCATAAAACCAATTCGTCTATCAGGCCATGCAATTTCAACAGTAGCAACCACTTCTCCATCATCGCCTTCAACTTCGTAACCAATGTTATCTTCATCCGGGGCCGGTACGCCAGCGTCTTTTGCGATCTCGACAAATGCTTTTGCATCATCATCGAACAGAAGCTCCTTAATTGCATTCCAAGCATCATCAACCGCGGCTACAGGCGCAACGATATTAGAATCAGCATTTATTGCAACTGGCAGTGCGAGGTAATCCATGTGGCTCATGCCTACAGATGATACCGCTATAAACTCATCCGAGAATTGCATCACATTATAGAATCTCCAAAGGCCATTCCATTCCTGCTCATATTTGTCTGTTCTACGATCCTTTTCGTCATTGAGAACAGCGCAAACCGCAACAGCGCCCTCTGCTTTAAGTTCAGATGCAAGGATAGCAGAATGAATTGCCAGATGCGCATTAGAAGTTCTCGGAATCCAGCTGCCGAATATAGTTCCAGGGAACACGAAATTAGCATTAGTAAAGTGTGTCTGGTCATTTACAGCTTTTACAATCGTCTCCCAATTATTGAAAGCAAGATTGTTCTTCATCAAAGCAGGTTCCAACAAGGACAGAGAATATGCATATGCTTGTCCCTTAAAAACTCTTTCTGCATCAGGCAGTTTAAGATATTCCAGCAGCAAATCAAAGGAAGACAACTTTGCCGGTTCAATGACATCTGCATTTTGCTTCTTAATCATATTCTGATACATCGTCTTGCCGGAAGGCATTTTTTCTGCTTCAAGTGTTGTCGTATAAAAATCGCCCTGTGGTGTAAATACACTTTGAACGTCCTTAAAACTCAGCGACCAAACACGAAAATTACCACTTCTCCGAATAGCTTCTCGCTTAATTGTATCATCAGAAACGATGTCTTTGTGATATAGGAAACCATCTGTGAATACAGCCACAGGCTTGTGCTCTGGTGCGGAAATTGGCCAGAACACAAAATCCGGCTTACAATCTACCGAAACACCAGAACCAGCATCCAGAAGGACCTGTGGCTCGATTTCCCAAGCAAAGTTCTCTATCTTCACATAATAGCTGTGTTTGCCATTGCGTATTGTGTCACTTACATTGGCGGCACCAACCTTGGTGCGAATTGCTTCCATAAAGCGCTGTTCCAACTCGCTATCAAACAACGGATTAACGGGAATATCATTGATCTTACCAATCTTCTGAACATTATCTTTGCCAGAAAGAATTGATTTCAAAATTCTAATAGCCGTAGTCCTTGAAATGTTACCTATCTGCTGACTCTGACGATAGGCGTACAAACAATGGTAACATCCATCCTTCTGCGGGTCATCCTTGCAGGAACAATTCTCCATTACATGAAGTGCCTTTTCGAAAATTTCAATCAGAGCGTTCTTTTCATGCATCAACTGTTTCAGATAGCCCGTACCACCCGGAACAGAATCATAAATAACCAGATACTGCTTTCGATAATCTGCATCGGGAACAGGGACTTCACTGACAGTTACCCTTAGATGATCAACATTACCGAAATACTCTTTCATACCCAACATAAATGCAGCCACAAACGATTCCATTTTCACAGAGGAAGAATCCATTGTAGTCGCCGGAACAAGAAGTCGGAGAATTTCTGTGCTGAACTCACGATACAGGAACAGACATTCTTCATAAGCGTCAGCCTGCATTAAAGTGGGCATCTTTCTTGTCTTGCAGGCAAAGCTATGGTTAGCTTTGCCGTTTTCAGGTTGGATTTTGCCGCAATATTTACAGATTCTGAAGCCCTTGCGCACTTCTTCGACACCGGAAACAGACAATTTTTCACCAGTCATGTCACTCTCGCCAAAGTTAATTTCACGCAGAGTTGCTTTGCGAACGAACTCATATCCAAACGGGAATTCCTCGTTGTCCATACGATATGCGCTGGAAATATCGTGATCCTCATCTACATCAACCAAGAGTTGCTTACAATAGAAAACATTGTTTCGATCATCGCTTTCATCGTTAATTAGGCTCTTGGTATAGTCCATGTTAGAATAGACCATTTGAACCTTCAGCATGGTTCTAACCTGTCCAGCGTCAGCCCAAGCAGGACTACCGCACTGAGGACAAGCTGATGTATTCTTGCCAGTTTCCTCAATCTGAGCATGAGAACAATTCGGACAAAGTCTCCATCTTGCGGTCTGAGCGGTTGTCAAATCAACCTGATCTATGGTCAGCTTACGACCGTCTACATAAAAGCTATTATTAGGAGCAAATTCGCTAATAGCGGAGGAAGCGCTGCGGCTATATTCATAGACCATCTTCTCGTATTTTTTCTTCTGAGCTGGTGTTTCTTCATCCTCCTTACGATAGAGCACCGCTCGCAGAATAATACCAGCTTCTGGGAAAGCGTAATTTGGAAGCAATCCCTCATCAGACAGGAAATTAAAGATATTTTTCTTGCCAATTTCTTGAAGGACTGTAAGCAATGCCGCTTCTTCACGCTTCAGTTCTTTAATTTCCTCATCATAGGAACTATCTTTTGGCTTATCTTCCAGATCACGAATCATCGCTTTTAGGGCATCAACGCTTGTTCTCAATGCATCCTGTTGTTTTTTCAAATCCTCGAATGCATCCAGAATTTTGACATACATAGGGCTATCATTAGCGTCTTTTCCTCTGGCGAACATTTGCAGCTCTTCTCTTGCACTATCATCAAGGTACGCTGCAAACATCTGCATGAAAGAGTTCAACTGACGAGATAACGTGCTTTGTACATAATTCAGAAAGTTAAATGGGAACATATCATCCGGGCGGGCATCCAATTTTTTCAGAACAATACCAACTTTATCAGGAATAGCGCCATCAGGAATCCCTTTTTTAACCCAGGAATCCATGCAAAAAGCTACAAACTGCCTTTCCAAAACAGCAGATGCTCGAAGGAATATTTTTGGTGGAGTGACCTCGCCGGCAATCATATCCAAAGGATCAGAATAGAAATATAAATCGTGAGGTCTCGCATTCGCAACAGCCAATGTCAGTGCATTACCATCCTTACGACCTGCTCGACCTGCTCTCTGTAAGAATTGGCTCTGAGCTGGCGGTATACTACACAGGATGACGGTAGACAAATCTCCAATATCAATACCCATTTCCAGAGTCGGAGTACACGATAATACATTGGTGTCCCAAATCTCCTGAGTATCCTTACTGCGCTTAAAATCAATTTCGAGTTGCTCTCTATCGGGACGTTCTAACAAACCCGTATGTTCCCTTGCGTTGATACGAACCAAATCACCAGCACTGTAAAGGCGGCCATAATAATTTATTTCGCCTGACTCGTATTCTTCAAGGAACCCACCACAGGTAGTCCTTTGGCAAGGCGCACCAATCCAAAGCTCTGCATTTTCTGCTGCAACAGCATATACAGAACCACATTTATCGCAACGCATCTGCATCACATCATCCGTGATAAAGACACGTTCCTTATTTAGCCCGTAGATCTTATAATTGACCGAAGAAGGAACCAGAGATATTACATTTTGCTTCACTGCTTCGTCCAAAATAAATTTACTGATTGCCCGAAACGTGCTGTCATCTACCAGCACTTCGTTACAGCAGGAAGCAATCCAGTCCACATACTTATTAGCAGCAGGTGAATCGAACTCAAAAGATGAGCGACCATTGCCAATATGCTCAGCAATAAAGCGAGGTGTGTTTCGACCCGACTGACGGCCAGGCAGCCAACGATTCCTGTCGTTTGACAACATATAGCCATTGCCATCGCCCATGGTATATTCATCGAACACTTTATCCTCAAAAGCGCCATTTGTGCGCATAAGGTTCAAGTACCCGATAACCATGCGTTTGAACGAATCCGAGTTTTCAGAGGTCAGCACACCAAGTTCATTGATAGTTCTTTCCTGTACGGCATCAGCAATCCGAATAATATCTTCCGTAGCAAAGGAAATAACAGAGCAATTAGACTTTTCAAGCGTTCGCCCAATGTTACCGGCAAGACCAAATTCAAGCATGATTTCGTATTTAATACGCTGCTCTACTTCATATACCAAAATTTGTGCCTGCTTATCCTTGCCCAAGCTGCGCTTCTCAACCATATCTTCATAGGCTTGCTTCCAAGTCAGATTAGGAGCAATGAAGAAGCTTACAAACTGCTCATCGGTCATGTGCTCATGCCAATACCTAATAAAACCCGTCTGAAAATCCGCAAGGTTTTTCCCAGAACCTATTTCAGTACAGTATTTTTGAATAGCAGTTCTAAGGCCAAAACGCCATGTTCTTGAGTTGAAAAAGCCTGCTCTGTGTGCAGCATCCTGGACATTATCAGAAAATGCCAATGTCTTTTTATCATCGTTAAACTTGGACGCAAACATTTGAGAAATGCTTGCGCTAATTTCTGTTGCACTACGAAGACCCATCAACGACAGACCACGACGACTGCCACAGCAGGGGCAAACGTATTGCTTGTGGTTCTTAGTGCCAGAAGTCTTGATTGGGCTGGGAATCATTACATCAACCATTTCAGCACCGCAGTTGACGCACTCGTCAGTCCCATCCTCACCAAGTTTTACTTGCAGACAATCGGGGCAAATTCTTGCAGGAATCATACCCGAAACACGTTCATCATGAGAATGAGGAAACATCATCACGATTTTTTCGTCCGCACGGAAATATAGATTATAGAACGATTCAATATTTGTCATGGTGGCATTGCTACGTTCATTGAGTACGGATACCCAACCTGTAATACCACAATCACGACAGTTTACAACCGGAAGATACTGCTTTGCCTGTTGTTTATTCAAATCATGAGCAATCTCATAAGTGATTTCATCTGAGCCTACTTTTGCAACCAAGCGACGAAGTTCCCGCATCCAAAGCTGAACCTGAACATTCAAAAAAGGACGCAGTTTTCCTACCGTTCCCGTTCTTGCATGAGAAATCAAAGCAAAGAGAGAATTGATAACTACATCTGCATCAGGCAGGGTTTTCAAATCCGGGTAATGGACAGCCAAATCCTCTGCAATTTTAGAAACCTGATAATATGTACCGCCGGTCAGATTGATAACCGATTGCATGAAACTGTGATGCATCAATTCATATCCAAGCTGTATTCTGCCTTCATCGTCAAGGACATCAAAAGAAAAATTCGGAAACCAGTCTTTTACCGCGCTCTGCAAGTAGGCCGAAGGCTCATCTTCCTCAGACAATTTTTCCAACTCTATAGCCTGCTCTACTGTTGGCAACGTAAATTCCGTCACTTCGGCACCCGCAAAGAACTCTTGCGCACTCAAACGATCTTCCGTGATAATTGCATCCTTGTCAAACGGCTCACCAAAGATTTCTTCTGCGTAGTTCAGAATACTGCTATTGTCTTCCTTAGAGCCCATCGTTGCAGATGTACCGACACAGCACAGGTATCCATCATAGATGCCCAAGCGCCGTTTCAAACGACGAAGCAAACAAGCCAAATCTGTGCCTTGCGCACCATCGAATGTATGCAGTTCATCGACTGCGATATATTTCAGAGTCTCAGGCTCATTATCCTGCCACAAGAGAGCATCTTTCGGACGCACCAGCAGATAGTCCAGCATTTTATAGTTGGTCATCAGAATATCCGGTGCGTTGTTCAGCATGGTTTCGTGGTCTGTAATAACGCCATGTTCACTCATAGTACGGGCGGGCGTATGCTCTTGTCCACCAACATACATCCCGACAGTCACATTCCCACGGAGTTCATCACTTCCATAGATCAGCTCCGCTATACGTTTCGCCTGATCCGTTGCCAAGGCATTCATGGGGTAAATAATAAGTGCTTTTATTCCTCGCTCGCCACGGTGCTGATAGCAATACTCCAGAATTGGATAAAGGAAGCACTCGGTTTTACCGGAACCAGTACCCGTTGCAACTAACGTGGATCTACCATCATCTCCGGTCAGTCGCTCAAAAGCTTTTTGCTGATGCACGTAAGGAAGATATGCAGGATGAATTGCTTCAAAACAAGTTGGCATATCCGCTGCCACACGAAACGGAAGGCGCACAGCAACATAAGGCTCATGGTAAACAGAGCCTTTATTCGACAGCATTTTCTCTACGGAACCTTTGAACGGTTCGTTGGTCATCGGGAATGTGGTTTCAATGTAATCCCCGATGCCTTTCTGTAATTGTTTCGCAAGTATGGATGGTAACATACTGCAATCCTCCTCATATATAGTATTATATTGTGAAATTATCTATTAACTTTTCTATTTCCCTTGAATTAGTACTCGATGCGGAATATGAGGAATCCTCTAAGAATGAATGTATCAAGCACGTCTTCATTTTAAGAATAACATCATCAAATGCTAAGTTGTTACTGCCAATATCAATGTAAACCTTCTTATAAAGTGCAGTTAACACCAGTGCCATAGACGTGGAAAACTTATACTGTTTACTAGAGATGCCATAAAACTCCTTAGAAATTGGATAAGGCGTATATTTTGTGCATTCAAGTAGCCAATTCAAATAGTTTTCAAACAATGCACGCATAGAATTAAGATCTTGCATTATCTCCTCTTCTGTACTATTGTTACAGAAGTTCGACTTCTTTTTCATATATTCTGTTGCATATGTAGTTGAGTCCTTAAATTCTTCTTGAATACCATACTCTAGAACATATAGAATACTGAAAATTCCTTCGTGAACCTTTTTTTTCAGCAATCGATCTTTGCTTACATTGAAAATATTTCGCAACTTTTTATCTCGCTCACTGTCACCTTCATATATTTGTTTAACAAAATCACTAATGTGTTCGTTATGAGGAGATGCGTATACCGCATTACGAATTTCTTGAGGTGTTAAGGCCTTTGTGCCCTTGTTATATCGATTAAACACCTCCAATTCAAACTCTTTTCCAGGAAAATCACGAAAAACAAAAGCTGGAAGTTTGTGCGAAATAAACTGTTCCTGATATTCAAAAGGCAATTCATCAAATTTCATTTAAAACTTGAACGCCCTTTAATCTAGTAGAGCATAAAAACACAGGAGGAATTGGAATTCCTACAAGAATAGACTCAATAAGTGAACTCTCATCTTCGACAGTTGACCTATAATCTCTTTGATAAAATGGTTTTAAAATAAGACTGTCATTATAGTCCAACTTTGTGTCACTTGTAATGGTATCTTCATCCATATTTTGCAGCTCATAACCCTTATCAATGGACATAACTATGTTTTTGATTGTTTGATCTAAATTTGTCGGTTTAACAGTAAAATTAGTATCCATCATCATTTTCCTCCTGCTTATATGACTCTAAAACCCTATTTTTTAGTATTATATCCTTTGATATAGACGATAGTTCTGGATAGATACTACTAAATCTCATTCCCAAAATGTAAAGAGTTTTTAACATCTCTTTTGTTTTAATGTGCGGTATTTCTATCTTCTTTAAGAATTTATCTGCTCCATCCGTCTCTTGCAGGGCATTTGCATCATACTGAAAATATACAAACAATCCATTTTGCGCCATCATTCTAGCATTGTTTTTTCGAGAATTAACAACAAAGGGATGTTCAAACCTTCTTACAGAATCAATTGCTTCTTCGGAAAGATTTATAATTTCTTTTCTTCCAATCGTCTTTAGATTTAGAGCCTCCGGATCTAATAACCAGACAACAGCATTATCCTCATCATCTTGATCGTAGTCAAATGCTTTTTCAAGTGCAAACATCAGTGAAACCAAATG
>ENA-OUQP01002333-OUQP01002333.1-human-gut-metagenome-genome-assembly--contig:-NODE-2333-length-10517-cov-19.201300_pt1 | contig 10517 bp, 10 predicted proteins | sample MGYA00237951_ERZ548836 | MGnify/ENA primary metagenome ERZ548836 (study PRJEB26490, sample SAMN05194702) | human gut metagenome | biome: terrestrial biome; feature: human-associated habitat...
GCAGGATCGGCGGCAACTTAAACCAGATAGCCCGGACGCTGAACGAGTGGCACAGTCCCTATCCGCAGCTTGCCGGGGAAGTACGGGCGGCGGTTTCCGACCTTGCTGCCCTAAAGTTTGAAGTCTTACAGAAAGTGGGTGACGCTGTTGGCAACATTCAAGCATATCAGCTCTAAAAATGCGGACTACGGTGCAGCCGAGCAGTATCTAACCTTTGAGCATGACGAGTTTACCATGAAGCCCACCCTTGACGAAACCGGGCGGCTTGTGCCGAGGGACGATTACAGAATAGCAACGCTGAACTGCGGCGAGGAAGATTTTGCCGTTGCCTGTATGCGGGCAAATCTCCGATACGGTAAAAACCAAAAACGGGAAGATGTGAAAAGCCACCACTATATCATTTCATTTGACCCACGGGACGCAGCGGACAACGGCTTGACCGTAGACCGGGCGCAAGCATTGGGCGAGAAATTTTGTGCCGAGCATTTCCCCGGACACCAAGCCATTGTCTGCACCCACCCGGACGGACACAACCACAGCGGCAATATCCATGTGCATATCGTTATCAATTCTCTGCGGATAGCCGAAGTTCCATTCTTGCCCTATATGGACAGACCGGCAGACACCCGCGCCGGGTGCAAACACCGCTGCACAGACGCGGCGATGGAATACTTCAAAGCCGAAGTCATGGAGCTGTGCCACCGGGAAAATCTCTATCAAATCGACCTTTTGCATGGCAGCAAAAGCCGCATTACCGAGCGTGAGTATTGGGCGCAGCGGAAAGGGCAGGTAAAGCTGGACAAGGAAGCTGCCGCCTTGCCAGCCGAGGAGCAGCCAGCCAAGCCCACGAAGTTTGAAACAGACAAGGAAAAATTGCGGCAGGCCATACGCACCGCGCTGTCCTCTGCCGCAAGCTATGGCGAGTTCGCCGCCGTTCTCTTGCAACAGGGCGTGACTGTCAAGGAGAGCCGATGGCGGCTATCCTACCTCACGCCGGACAGGACAAAGCCCATTACCGCCCGCAAGCTGGGAGATGATTTTGACCGCGCTGCCGTTCTTGCCCTTTTGGAACAGAACGCCCACAGAGCCGCCGAGCAGACCGCAACCGTACCCGAATACCCCCGCAACATAAGGGAGCGTTTGCAGGGCAAAAAAGCTGTCCAAACCACCCCGGAAAAGGACGGTATTCAGCGCATGGTTGACCGGGCAGCGAAGCGAGCGGAGGGAAAGGGCGCGGGCTATGACCGCTGGGCGGCAGTCCACAATCTGAAACAAATGGCGGCTACCGTTGCCGCCTACGGGCAGTACGGCTATTCGCCGGAGGAGCTGGACGCAGCCCTTGTATCCGCCAATGCGGATTTACAGGACAGCACCGCCAAGCTGAAAGCCCTGGACGCTGCTATCCGGGAGAAAAAGGAACTTCAGACACAGGTGCTTGCCTATGCCAAGACCAAGCCTGCCCGTGACGGTCTGAAAGCGCAGAAAACGGAAAAAGCCCGCAGCGCCTACCGGGAACGGCACGAAAGCGATTTTATCATAGCGGACGCAGCCACCCGTTATTTTCGGGCGCATGGCGTTTCCAAGCTGCCAAGCCATAAAGCCCTGCAAGCGGAAATCGAGCAGCTTACCGCCGAAAAGAACGCCCATTACAACGAATACCGGGAGAAAAAAGCCCGTGTCAAGGAGCTGCATACCGTGAAAAGCAATCTTTCTCAAATCCTGCAAGGCGAGAAAGACAGAGAGAAAAAGCACGAACATGAGCGTTAAAAACCGCCCCGAAACGATACCAAAACGGGGATATGCCCTGCACCCTATCCGCAATACTGCCCACCTTTGAAACGGGGCGCACAGCGCAGGAAATCCCCGAAAATGACACCGAGAAACTACATTTTTACCGACCTATCCGCTTATACCAGCGGAAACGGCAGAAAGGAGCGAGAAATGCCACGCATGAGCAAAAAGCGGCGGTTGGAATGGAGCTTTTTCCTCAACCACCGAAACCGTATTACCTACAATGACCTTTGCCGGGGCTGCACACACGGCTGCAAGCAGAGCTTCCGGGCGATTATCGTCCTCTGCCCCCGGTATTTCTCTAAGAGATGGAAACACAGGGAGGACACCGCCAATGGCAGATAACCGCAAATATTACTACCTCAAACTGAAAGAAAACTTCTTCGACAGCGATTCCATTGTGCTGTTGGAGGACATGAAAGACGGGATTTTGTATTCCAATATCCTCTTGAAGCTGTACTTAAAATCGCTGAAAAATGGCGGCAGATTGCAGCTTGACGAGCATATCCCCTATACCGCCCAGATGATAGCCACGCTGACCCGTCACCAAATCGGGACGGTGGAACGGGCATTAGCCATCTTCCAGCAGTTAGGACTTGTGGAGCAGCTTGACTGCGGGCTGCTTTATATGACCGACATCGAGCTGATGATCGGTCAATCCTCTACCGAAGCGGAACGGAAACGCGCCGCAAGGCTTGAAAATAAGGCACTTTTGCCGCCGCGGACAAATGGCGGACATTTGTCCGACATTCGTCCACCAGAGATAGAGATAAAGAAAGAGATAGATATAGAGTTAGAAAAAGAGGGAGAGTTAAAGGGACAAGCCATCGCCCGCAGCTATGGCAGATATGAGAATGTATTTCTGACTGATACGGAGCTTTCCGAACTGCAAGCGGAGCTGCCCGAAAAATGGGCGTACTACATTGAGCGGCTTTCCGGCTATATCGCGTCCACGGGCAAGAAATATAAAAACCACGCCGCCACTATCCGCAGATGGGCGGCAGACGATACCGCAAAGGCTGCCCCGAAACAGGGCATACCCGAATACACCTGCAAGGAGGGCGAGAGCTTATGAGTAATCTGTTTACAGAACGAGTTTTGAATATGGCGGCTGTTACCCCACAGCCGGAGGACTACACGGGCGAGGACGGACTGCTTTACTGCGGCAAGTGTTACACTCCGAAAGAAGCCTACTTCCCGGAAAAGCAAGCCGCCCTGTTTGGGCGTGACCGCCACCCGGCAGAATGTGACTGCCAGAAAGCCCAGCGTTTGGAGCGTGAAGCCGCCGAACAGCGCAGAAAGCACCTTGACACCGTGGAGGACTTGAAGCGCCGGGGATTTACCAATCCTACCATGCAGGAATGGACTTTCGCCAACGACAACGGGAAATGCCCGCAAATAGAGATTGCACACTTCTATGTGGAGCATTGGGAAACCATGCGCGAGGAAAATATCGGCTATCTGCTATGGGGCAAGGTCGGCACAGGAAAAAGCTATTTTGCCGGGTGTATCGCTAATGCCCTCATGGAGCAGGAAGTCGCTGTCCGCATGACGAACTTCTCTGCGATTTTGAATGACCTGACCGCCAGCTTTGAGGGGCGCAACGAGTATATCGGGCGTCTTTGCCGTTTTCCTCTGCTTATCATTGATGATTTTGGAATGGAGCGCGGCACAGAGTACGGTTTAGAACAGGTCTACAATGTGATTGACAGCCGCTACCGCAGCCGCAAGCCCTTAATCGTTACCACCAATCTGACATTGGACAGCCTGCAAAATCCGCTGGACACCGCCCATGCCCGGATTTATGGCCGCCTTTTGGAAATGTGCGCCCCTATCCTCTTTACGGGAGAGAACTTCCGCCGTGAAACGGCGCAAGCCAAGCTGAACAGACTAAAAGAATTGATGAAATGAAAGGAGTTGCCTATGGCAGAGAACAAGCAGAACACCACCCCGGAACGCCGCCCGGACTGCGTGACAGAGATCCGCATGGGCAACACCGTCCTTGTCGTTTCCGGATTTTTCAAAAAAGATACCACCGACACCGCAGCCGATAAGATGATGAAAGTGCTGGAGGCGGAAGCCGCCGCAGGACACAAAGCCCAGCTTTCGCCCTAACGCTACAAGCCGCACAGAAAAATCGTCATTTTACCGGGCGGTAAAGAAGCAGAAGCCGCTATACAGACAGCCGCCCCATGTGGTATAATCGAAATACGGAATAGTGGGGCTGGCTGTCGGAAACGGAGGATTTTATGTTAAGACAGACCACCCAGAAAATCACTGCCCTTTATCCAAGACTATCCCATGAGGACGAGCTGCAAGGCGAAAGTAATTCCATTTCCAACCAGAAGCGTATCCTTGAAACCTACGCAAAGCAGAACGGCTTTTCCAATCTGCGCTGGTACACGGACGATGGCTATTCTGGTGCGAACTTCCAAAGACCGGGCTTTCAATCCATGCTTGCGGACATTGAAGCCGGGAAAGTGGCTACCGTTATCGTAAAGGATATGTCACGGTTAGGGCGAAACTACCTGCAGGTGGGAATGTATACCGAGATGATTTTCCCACAAAAAGGCGTCCGCTTTATCGCAATTAACGATGGAGTGGACAGCGCACAGGGCGATAATGATTTTGCCCCTCTGCGGAACATTTTCAACGAATGGCTGGTGAGAGATACGAGTAAGAAAATCAAAGCTGTAAAACGGTCAAAAGGCATGAGCGGCAAGCCTGTTACGAGCAAACCCGTGTACGGCTACCTCATGGACGAGGACGAAAACTTCATCATTGACGAGGAAGCCGCACCCGTGGTCAAGCAGATATACCGTCTGTGCCTTGCCGGGAACGGTCCGACCAAGATAGCCCGTATGCTGACCGAGCAGGAAATCCCAACGCCGGGAACGCTGGAATACCGCAGGACGGGCAGCACACGCCGCTATCACCCCGGCTATGAGTGCAAATGGGCGACAAATACCGTGGTGCATATCCTTGAAAACCGGGAGTACATGGGCTGTTTGGTGAACTTCAAGACGGAGAAACCGTCCTACAAGACCAAGCACAGCATAGAAAATCCCATTGAGAAACAGGCAGTTTTCGAGAACCACCATGAGCCTATCATCGACACCCAGACATGGGAGCGTGTGCAGGAATTACGCAAACAGCGCAAGCGTCCGAACCGCTATGATGAAGTGGGCTTGTTCTCTGGTATGCTCTTTTGCGCGGACTGCGGCAGCGTCATGTATCAGCAGCGTTACCAGACCGATAAGCGGAAACAGGACTGCTATATCTGCGGGAACTACAAGAAGCGCACCCATGACTGCACCGCACATTTTATCCGCACCGACCTTTTGACTGCGGGCGTTCTCTCCAATCTACGGAAAGTGACGAGCTATGCGGCAAAGCATGAAGCCCGGTTTATGAAGCTGCTGATCGAGCAGAACGAGGACGGCGGCAAACGCCGGAACGCCGCCAAGAAAAAGGAACTGGAAGCTGCCGAAAAGCGTATCGGTGAACTTTCCGCTATTTTCAAGCGGCTGTATGAGGACAGCGTAAGCGGTCGCATTTCTGACGAGCGTTTCACGGAGCTTTCGGCAGACTATGAAGCCGAACAGCAGGAATTGAAAGAGCGTGTTGCCAGAATACAGGCGGAGCTTTCCAAAGCACAGGAAGCTACCGTAAACGCAGAAAAGTTTATGAACATTGTCCGCAAGCACATGAACTTTGAAGAACTGACCCACACCCTCTTACGTGAGTTTGTAGAGAAAATCGTTGTGCATGAGTGCAGCTACGATGAAAACGGCACACGCAGACAGGATATTGAGATTTACTATTCTTTCGTCGGCAAGGTGGACTTGCCCGAATGACCGCCTGCCCTATCCGATACCAAAGACAAGTATCGGATAGGAAAGGCAAAATTTTTTACACTTCTATTACTTCTTTATCACACATAAGCAAAAAGCCAGGGCGTCAAACAGCTCGTCGCGGGCGGCGGCGTCGCCCTGATCGGCGTGACCCTTGTCCCCCTGCTGTCCGGCCTGCTTGGCTGAGCGGCGGCAGGACCATCCCACCCGGAGGCTCCCGTTTCACGGCGGGAGCCCCCGAAAGGAGGTGTGACCACCCGTGATAATCGACACGATCCAGGAATGGTTCAAGGAGGTGCTGATCGACGGCATCATCTCAAACCTTTCCGGGACCTTTGATACCGTGAATACGAAGGTGGCCGAGATCGCAGGCGAGGTCGGCATGACGCCCTCCGGCTGGAACGGCGGTATCTTCAACATGATCCGCAGCCTGTCCGAAACGGTCATTGTCCCCATTGCAGGCATCATCCTCACCTTCGTCATGTGCTATGAGCTGATCCAGTTGATCGTCGAGAAAAATAATCTCCATGATTTTGACACCTGGCTTTTCTGGAAGTGGATTTTCAAGACCTTCTGCGCGGTGCTGATCGTCACGAACACCTGGAATATCGTTATGGCGGTGTTCGACGTGGCGCAGAGCGTGGTCGATCAGAGCGCAGGCGTCATCATCTCCGATGCTGGGATCGACATTTCCGGCGTCGTGGGTGATCTGGAAACAACGCTGGCGGACTGGAGCATCGGTTCTTTGCTGGGCCTGTGGTTTCAGAGCGTCTTTGTGGGCCTCTGTTCGCATATCCTCACCATTGCCATTTTCCTTGTGATCTACGGAAGAATGATCGAGGTGTATTTGACCGTATCCGTGGGGCCAATCCCGTTTGCCACGATGGTCAACCGGGAATGGGGTCATACGGGGCAGAACTACTTGAAGTCCCTGCTGGCGCTGGGCTTTCAGGCATTTCTTATTATGGTCTGCGTCGGCATCTATGCGGTGCTGGTACAGAATATCGCCGTGGGGGATGATATTACCGTGGCGATCTGGGAGTGCATGGGCTACACGGTGCTGCTGTGCTACACGCTGTTCAAAACCGGCAGCCTTGCAAAAAGCCTGTTCGGAGCGCATTAAAGGAGGTATCAATTTTGGCATACGTAACGGTCCCGAAGGACCTGACAAAAATCAAAAGCAAGATGCTGTTCGGCCTGACGAAGCGGCAGCTTGTGTGTTTCGGATCGGCGGCGCTTGTGGGAGTGCCGCTTTTCTTTTTGAGCAAGGGCAGCATGGGTACGACCTCGGCGGCGCTGTGCATGATCCTTGTCATGCTCCCGTTCTTCCTGTTTGCCCTCTATGAGAAAAATGGACAAACGCTGGAAGTGATCCTGGGGCACCTGATCCAATGCAAGTTCATCCGTCCGAAGCGGCGCATCTATCAGACCAACAACGCCTATTCCGCCCTGGTGCGGCAGGCAAAACTGGAAAAGGAGGTACGGGCGATTGCTGAAAAGAACGGCAAAACCGGAAAACTCGCAGCCCGCCGCAAAGCGTAAGCTCACGCGGGCGGAGCGAAAACAGATTGAAGCCATCATCCGGCAGGCGAAGGGCGACGGCAAGCCCCATACCGTGCAGGACAGCATCCCGTTTCGGAACCTGTACCCGGACGGCCTGTGCAGGCTGGACGACCGGCTTTTCTCCAAGACCATAGCCTATGAGGACGTCAACTACCGTCTGGCGGGGCCGGACGACCAGCGGGATATCTTTGAACGCCTCTGCGATTTCTATAACGGCTATGATCCCTCCATCGGCGTGCAAATGACCCTGAGCAGCCGCCATGAGGACAAGAACGGAAACCTGTTCGGCATGGACGCCCAGGGCGACGCGCTGGATGATATGCGCGTGGAGGCGTCCGGCATCCTGCAAATACAGTATGAGCGCGGCAACAACGGCTTTGTAAAGCGCAAATATGTCACGCTGACCATCGAGGCGGAAAATCTTCCGGCGGCGCGGGCAAGGTTTTCCCGGATCGAGGCAGACACCCTGAACCGCTTCAAGGTCATGGGCGCGGGCGCAAGGGTGCTGGACGGCAAAGAGCGGCTGGCGCTGCTGCATGGCCTTCTCCATCCGGAGGGCGGACAATTCGCCTTTGAATGGAACTGGCTCCCGGCAAGCGGCCTGTCCGTCAAGGACTTTATCGCGCCTTCTTCCTTCGAGTTTGGCGAGACGCGGCGTTTCCGCATCGGCGAAATGTACGGCGCGGTGTCCTTTTTGCAGATATTGGCCCCGGAGATTCAGGACCGTATCCTCACGGATTTCATGGATGTGGAGGGAAACCTTCTCGTCACCATGCACGTCCGCGGCATCAACCAGAACGAGGCCATCAAGATGGTCAAGCGCAAGATCACCAATCTGGACGCCATGAAGATCCAAGAGCAGAAGAAGGCCGCCCGCAGCGGCTACGATCTGGATATTCTCCCCTCCGACCTCTCCACCTACGGCGGCGCGGCGAAAAATCTCTTGCAGGATTTGCAGAGCCGCAACGAGAGAATGTTCAATATGACCTTCCTCATGCTGCATCTGGCGCCCACGAAACAAAAGCTGGAGATTGCCGTTTCGCAGTCGGCCAGCGTCGCCCAGACGCACAACTGCATCCTGACCCGGCTGGACTTCCAGCAGGAGGACGGGCTTATGTCCTCGCTGCCGCTGGGCCTCAACCGTATCAAGATCGAACGGAGCCTCACCACATCGGCGCTGGCGGTATTTATCCCCTTCGTCACCCAGGAACTTTTTATGGGCGGCAATGCCATGTATTACGGCCTCAACGCTCTCTCCAACAACATGATCCTGCTGGACCGCAAGCAGTCCCGTTGTCCCAACGGCCTTGTGTTCGGCACACCGGGCAGCGGCAAGTCCATGAGCTGCAAGCGGGAGATTACCTATGTCATGCTGACCACGAAGGATAACGTCATCATCTGCGACCCGGAGGATGAATACTCCCCGCTGGTGAACCGGCTGGGCGGTCAGGTGATCCGGCTTTCCCCCAACAGCCGCGACTATGTGAATCCCCTGGATATCAACCTCAATTACAGCGAGGAAGAAAACCCGCTGGCGCTGAAAAGTGATTTCGTGCTGTCTTTCTGCGAGCTTATCATGGGCAGCAAGACGGGGCTGGAGGCTATCGAGAAAACCGTCATTGACCGGGCCGTGCAGATGATCTACCAGCCGTACTTCGCGGACCCGCGGCCGGAGAATATGCCCGTGCTGGGCGATCTGCTGGACGCGCTCATGGCGCAGGGCATCCCGGAGGCGGAGCGCGTGGCTCAGGCGCTCGACCTGTATGTAAACGGCTCGCTCAACTTCTTCAACCACCGTACCACCGTGGATATCCGCAACCGCCTTGTCTGCTTCGATATCAAGGGCCTCGGCAAGAATCTGAAAAAGCCGGGGATGCTCATTGTCCAGGACGCGGTGTGGAACACCGTCACGGTGAACCGCTCCATTGGACGGGCCACCTGGTATTTCGTGGACGAATTTCACCTGCTCTTGAAGGAGGAACAGACGGCAGCGTACAGCGCCGAGATTTGGAAGCGTTTTAGAAAGTGGGGCGGCGTCCCGACCGGGGCGACACAGAACCCCAAAGACCTGCTTTCCTCGCCGGAGATCGAAAACATTCTGGAAAACAGCGATTTCATCTACCTGCTGAACTTGTCTGCTGGCGACCGCAAGCTGATGACGGAGCGGCTGAACATTTCCGCCGAGCAGCTTGCCTATGTGACCAACGCGGACCCCGGCAGCGGTCTTCTGTTCTTCCAGAATGTGATCCTTCCGTTCCGGGACGAGTTCCCGAAGGATACAGAGCTGTATAAACTTCTCACGACCAAGCCCAGCGAGGTCGCCCACGACGGGGAAAGCAGATAAGGAAAGGATGGGACAAGATATGAAATATGTGATCGACAGCAAAACCTACGAAAAGCATATCCGTGACGAGGTGCATCTTTACGGTCTGCTGCATCAGCTCGCATTCCTCGCCGGGAAGGTGAAGGACGAGGAGGACATGGCAAATCTGGTCGAGACGTCAAAGCACTACGGCGAGATCGCGGAGAAAAAGTTTGACGACTGGCTCATTCCCGGACGCTACCTGGCGTTCGGGGACCGGGATGATCTTGCCGAACTGAAGGCGGCGGAGCTTACGCCGCTGACTGCCGTACTGAAAGAGCATGATGCAAAAATCAGAGAAAAGCAGCGTGCAGCTTCCAGCAATGATCCCGCCTACATCATTTCCGGCAGCGCCTTCCGTATGCTGGTGGGCGATCTCTTTGACCTGCTGGCACAGTACGGATATCTCCGTAATCGTGTTCTGGATTACTGTGACCGCTTTGGCTTCTCCCAGGTGCCGGAATTTTTGCAGCCGGAACGGGCAGCGGAGGTCACGATCCCCACGCCGGATCAGATGGCGACGCAGGAGCGGATCAGCACACCCAGAGGCAGCTTTTGTGTGACCAATATGACGCGGGAACAAATGGAGGCGGCGGGATATGGGGTTCACCATCAGTCTGACGATGGGAAATATCTCATCATGGGCAACGGCACACGGGCTTTTGCTGTCCTCGCGCAGCAGCCGGAACAGGACAATCCCCTCCGCACGGCGGAAATGACGCTGGAAGATGACTACGGGATGATCGATGGCGTTATCAACAACGGCAGACGCGGCGAAGAATTGGAAAAAGCCCAGGAGTACGCAGATCGGACAACGCCGGAGAAGCCTTCCATCCGTGAGCGGTTAGAGGATGCCAAACGGGAGTGTGCTGAGCACAAGCCCCCGGAGGGCAAGAAGCCCGGCCGTGATGTGCCGGAGCATGACTGCCTATGAGCCGAAGCAAGAA
>ENA-OUQP01002335-OUQP01002335.1-human-gut-metagenome-genome-assembly--contig:-NODE-2335-length-10511-cov-6.374139_pt1 | contig 10511 bp, 9 predicted proteins | sample MGYA00237951_ERZ548836 | MGnify/ENA primary metagenome ERZ548836 (study PRJEB26490, sample SAMN05194702) | human gut metagenome | biome: terrestrial biome; feature: human-associated habitat; material...
TGCCGCACCTCGCTCGCCGTATCGGCACTTAGAATTATGCGGTATTGCCTTAAAAATCAATCTGTAGGGGTCAATGCTTGCATCGTCCCGTAGACTGGCCCTGCCGGACATCTCACCTCGAAAATAGGGCAAACGCCTTACCGCACGCCATCGCGCAGGCGCTGTACGCAGGCAGTGATCACAGCGGCAGCGGTGTCGATTTCTTCCGCCGTGTTGGCGGCATCCAGCGTCAGCCGCAGGGTGCTTTTGGCTTGGGCGGGGGTCAGGCCAAGGGCCAGCAGTACATGGCTGGGTTCCATCGCACCGGCGGAACAGGCAGAGCCCGCGGAAGCGCAGATCTTGGCTTCGTCCAAAAGCAGCAGCAGGGTTTCGGCCTCCACGCCGTCAAAGGTAATGTTTACATTGCCGGGCAGGCGCTGGGCCGCATCGCCGTTCAGGTGGGTGCCGGGAATGGCCAGCAGCCGCTCCGTCAGGCGCTGGCGCAAATCCAGACAGCGGGCTGTGTTGGCGAGCAGGTTGGCATCCGCCTGGGCCAGTGCCGCAGCAAGGCCCGCGATGGCGGGTACGTTCTCAGTGCCCGCGCGGTGGCCGCGCTCCTGGCCGCCGCCGTACAGCACGTTCTGCAAGGCAATACCGCGCCGGGTATATAGCGCACCGGCTCCCTTTGGCCCGTGGAACTTGTGGCCGGAAAGGCTGAGCAGGTCAATGTTCGTGGCCTGCACATCAATGGCCAGGTGCCCGGCAGCCTGTACAGCGTCAGTGTGGAACAGCACGCCGTGCTTCCGGCAGAGGGCACCAAGTTCCGCAATGGGCTGCACGGTGCCGATTTCGTTGTTGGCAAACATGATGCTGACCAGGCAGGTGTCCGGCTGCAAGGCGTCCGCCAGCTGCTGCGGGGTGATAAGCCCGGCGGCGCTCGGCGGCAGCAAGGTTACAGTGAAACCCTGCGTCTGCAGCGCCTGTAAAGTATGCAGCACGGCGTGGTGCTCGATCTGGGTGGAAATGATGTGCCGTTTGCCTGCGGCAGCGCCCAGGGCGGCACCGGTGTATAAAGCCTGTACGTCGGATTCGGTGCCGCCGCTGGTAAAGGTGATTTCCGCCGGGCGCGCGGCGTGCAGTACGCGGGCCACCGTGCGGCGGGCGTCCTCCACCAGCTTGCGGGCCTGCTGACCGGGGCGGTACAACGCGGACGGATTGCCCCAGGCATCCTCCAGCGCGGTGCGCATGGCATCCAGCGCAGCGGGGCAGGGGCGCGTGGTGGCAGCATTATCCAGATATATCATGGAAAAATCCTCCCGGTAACATGGTGGTGCAGGATTTTGGGGTGTTTGCTGCTAGCGCAAACGGGAACTTGTCGGAGTGAAACTCCGCCATTTTGCTTGCGCAAAAACGTTCTGTCGCTCAAACATCCCACTGGGATGTTTGTTGCTAACGCAAACGCGAACTTGTCGGGGCGCAGCCCCTCCATCTTGCTATCGCAAGACCGTTCTGTCACTTGAAAGCCCCACTGGGGCTTTCATTGCTTCACTTCGTTTCGCAAACGCGAAGTTGTCAGATACTTTTATAAAACTCCCGCAATAAGGATGCTAATTTTTCTGGGGACTCCAAATTTACTTCATGACCTGTTTCCGGAATTTCCTTGAATTGGGAACACTTCAGAATATCTGCAAGTTCGAGTGACGCTTTTTTGTTAGGTTTGTCTTTTTCTCCACAAACGACCAATGCAGGGCAGGAGATTTGGTTCAACGAATCGCTAAAATCAAGTTCTGCCATGGTACTACACAGACTTATAAAATCGAGTTTTCCAAATCCGGTTTGTTGAAACATTGACTGCGGCATAAAATGAAACAGCGCATTTTGCAGCTTTAATAATCTCGCAGGCATCTTATACTGCGCTGCAATCAAAACCAGTGCCTTTACTTTTTTGGGATAGTCTATCGCATAGTTTAGTGCCAATACACTGCCCAAAGAGAGACCACATAATATGATATCTTCATTTTCCGCGTTACACATTTCTGAAAAAGCAGAGTAGAGAGCGGAATATGTTGCTACTTTTCCTTTGACCATTTCTGCTAAATCCAAGCATGCGCTATTTTCCGACACTTCTGTTGCGCTTGTCACCTTGTTCCAACTGTCGGCATTTTGCCCCAATCCATGCAAATATAAGTATTTCATACGTTTCCTCCACGAATCCCGATTTGCCAGACTGCCCACGCAAGTTCGTCACCTTCTGGCCGGGATTTTTTTGCGGATGGTTTCCAGGCGGTTCAGGGCGGCACACAGGGTTTCGTCCCGCTTGGCAAAGTGGAAGCGGATCAGATGGTTGACCGGCTCCCGGAAAAAGCTGGACCCCGGAACAGCGCCCACGCCGACATCGCGGGCCAGCACTTCGCAGAATTCTAGGTCGCTGTCGAAGCCAAACTCGGAAATATCCATCAGGATGTAATAAGCGCCCTGGGGAACCGTGTGCTGCAGGCCGATGGCATCCAGACCTTCCACAAACAGGTCCCGCTTGCGGGTATAAGTGGCAAGCAGGTCGTTATAGTATTCCTGGCCGAAGCGCAGGCCGGGAATAACGGCCTCCTGCAAGGGCGCAGCGGCGCCGACCGTCAAAAAGTCATGAACTTTTTTAATGCGGTCAGTGATTTCCGGCGGGGCAATGGTGTAGCCCAACCGCCAGCCGGTGATGGAGTAGGTTTTGGACAACGAGCTGCAGGAGATGGTGCGCTGCCACATGCCGGGCAGGGTGGCAAAATAGGTGTGCTGGTAGGGCGCATAGACGATGTGCTCGTACACTTCATCGGTGATAACGTAGGTATCGTACTTTTCGGCCATGTCGGCAATCAGTTCCAGCTCTGCGCGGGTGAATACCTTGCCGCAGGGGTTGGAGGGGTTGCAGAGGATCAGCGCCTTGGGGTGCTGGCGGAACGCGGCTTCCAGCTCGTCCACATTAAAGTTGAACAGCGGGGGATGCAGCGGAACATAGATCGGCTCGGCACCGGAAAGGATGGTGTCGGCACCGTAATTTTCATAAAAAGGCGAAAAGACAATGACTTTATCGCCGGGGTTGGCAACGGTCATCATGGCGGCCATCATGGCCTCGGTACTGCCGCAGGTGGTCACAATCTCGGTGTTGGGGTCGATCTGCCGCCCCATCAGGCGGGACTGCTTTTCGGCCAGTGCTTCGCGGAAGTTCTGCGCGCCCCAGGTGATGGAATACTGGTGGAAGTTTTCGTGCGATACTTCGGCCAGGCGGTCCAGAATCGCAGACGGCGGGTTGAAATCCGGGTAACCCTGGGAAAGATTGATGGCACCGTACTTAGTGCTGACGCGGGTCATGCGGCGGATAACGGAATCGGTAAAATGTTCCGTGCGGGTGGATAACGGCTGCATATACATTCCCTCTCTCGATAGAAATAAAAACGGCGGGGAGATTTACCCCCAATGGTGCGCCCTGCGGCCGATGCAGGAACGATATGATCAAACCGTGAGTTCGATCTGGTTCCCCTCGATTGCAGCAATGCAGCTTTCGTAATAGCCGTCGCCGGTCGTTCTGGGGTCGCTGATGACCTTATAGCCGTCGGCTTTCAGTTCTGCGGTTAAGGCGTCTACTTTTTCACGGCTGCCCACGCGGAACGCGATATGGGCATATCCGGTACGGGAAAGCTCTTTTGGCTGATCCGGCATTTCCGGTTTGTGCATCAGCTCAAGCCGTGCGCCATCATCAAACGTGAGGAAATACGAGCGGAAGTCTGTTTTGGGGTTATGGTATCCATCGTTTGACGCTGCGCCCAGATATTTCATAAAGAATGTTCTGGCGGCTTCCAGATCATTTACATAAAGTGCGATATGTTCGATCATCATAACGTTATAAACTCCTTTGTAAGCGGCCGGGCGGTTTTATGCCTGCACAGGGAGCTTAAAACTCCATGCTGTGCTCGCCCTGGCGGATGTCATCGCGCTGGAGCTCGGCTAAAATATCATCCTGGCCGCTGTGCAGCAGCAGGCGCTTGCTGTAGGTTTCAAAGCGCTCACATTCGTTGTCGGCCAGGTAGGCGGCAGAGTCCGGCCCAAGGGCCAGCTCATTGACAAAAACCACCATCTCCTGCCCATCGGCAAAGGCGCTTTCCATAAAGTCAAAGGCGCTTTCCAGCGCGTCCCCGGCCAGGCCGACGGCATCCTCCCGCTTGCGCACCTGGGCGTTAAAGCTGGCGCGCACGGCATCAAAGGCAGCATCGCGATCCAGCGCGGGGTCAAGGGCAGCGGCCCAGGCATGCAGCAGAGCGCTGGCGGTGGTGACAACAGCCAGCTCTTCCCCGGTCAGGGTGCCGGCAGCCTTTTGCGCGGTCAGGTGGTCCGCATAGACATTGACCTGCGCGGCAAACACGGCGGCGGGCACAAAACTATCCTGGGCGGGGTCGGCGTTGTTCAGGGTGCGCTTAAAGCTGCGCATTTCCTGGTAGCAGGCGTCCGTCACCGCGTCCGCCCGACGGGCAGCGGCAAAGCGGGTGTTTAGCCCGGCCAGCAGCAGGCTGACAAGGCTGATGCGCTCATCAAAAGCGGCTTTCTGTGCGCGCTCCAGCACGGCGGCAAAGGGGCGGCCCTGCAAAATATCTTCCACGCCGTAATCCTGGCGGTACTTTTTGTACAGCTCCCAATAGGCAGCAAAATCGCGGGCAACTTCAGGGTGGCGCAGGTACTGGCCGATCAGGGCTTCGTCCACCGGCAAATCCAGCTTGGTGCAGGCCGTCAGCATGGTGGAAAGATCCTCCCAACCGCGGGCCGTGACAAACTGCGGTCCGTCCACATCGTTCTGGATGCGGTAAAAATGCTGGGGGCGCAGTTCCAGGTAAGCCTGCACAGCGGGGTGCAGGCGGTGGGCGCGGGCATACTCCTGCCAGACGGCAAGGTTCGGCTCAATATCAATGCGGCGTACACGGTCCAGTGTGACAAGGTCAAAATCCCGCACGCTCTTGTTGTACTCCGGCGGGTTGCCGGCGGCAACAATCACCCAGCCGGCGGGCACAGCCTGGTTGCCAAAGGTTTTGCACTGCAAAAATTGCAGCATGGTGGGAGCCAGTGTTTCGGATACACAGTTGATCTCGTCAATAAACAAAATACCGTGTTCCAGGCCGGTCTGCTCCATCTTGTCATACACGCTGGCAATGATCTCGCTCATTGTGTACTCCGTTACGCTGCGGTCCGCGCCGCCAAAATTGCGGTGGCGGATAAATGGCAGGCCCACGGCGCTTTGGCGGGTGTGGTGGGTGATGGTGTATGCCACCAGCGCAATGCCGCATTCCTGCGCGATCTGCTCCATGATCTGGGTTTTGCCAACGCCCGGCGGGCCCATCAGGAGAATAGGCCGCTGGCGGATGGGCGGAATCAGCGGGGTGCCGGTATCGTCCACGGCAAGGTATGCCTTGACCGCGTGTTCAATTTCCTGTTTGGCGCGTTTGATGTCCATGGGGGGTACACTCCTTCATCAAAACATTAGGAACAAATAAAACATTAGGAACAAATAAGATGAATTACAACTCGGGCAGGTCCTCGGCTTCGTTCTCCTGCCAGTCAATTTCCGGCGTTTTGGGCACCGGGTCAGGCAAAAATTCTTCCGGGCTTAAAACCAGCCGCATGGCCCAGGGCGGGGTATCGGGCGGCGGGGTGCCGGTTTCCAAAAACAGAAAAGCTGTCTCGTAAGGCGGGCGCCTGGTAGGGTAGGTGCCTTTGCCATCGGTAAAGTAAAGCACGCCCTGCAAATCCCGCAGGGTGCCGTCCCGGCGCAGTTCCTCAATTTTGGCAAACGCGGGGCGGAAGTCTGTGCCTCCGCCGCCGGTCAGGGTCAGGCAGGCGGCAAAGCGGTCCAGCTCGTCGGTGCTGTGCAGAAAGGTCAGGTCACGCACCGCATCGTCACACTGCATCACGGCGATGTTGCATTTGGCAAAAAAGCTCTCGCCGGTTTTAAGCAGGCCGAACGTTTCTTTCAAAAATGCCTTGACCAGCTCGCCGGAGGTGGACTCGCTCGTGTCGATCACAATGACAAAATCCCGGATTTTTTTGCTCTCCCGGCTTTCCAGCGGCTCAATCAAGGGCAGGTTGCCGTAGGTGCGCAGGCCGTAAGAGTAGTAGCCCAGGTCAAACTCGTCGGGGTCCAGGCGGGGCTCTTCGCGCATCACGGCAAAGCGGCGCAGAAAGTCCTTGTACAGGCGGCGGCTGTGGGCTGCTTCGATCTGTGCCTGCATCGTTTCGGCCCCGGCAGCCTGCCCGGCCTGCTGGCCTGCCTGCTGCATGCTGATGCGGGTTTCGCGCCCAAGCTGTTCCCAGCGGCGGCCCTGCACCTGAGCCTGCTGGCTGGTGGGGTCCTTGGGCCAAAGGCGGTGGCTGTCGCACACAAATTCCCGGTGCAGCTTTTGCAGTTCGTCAGGCTCCTGAGCGGCAAGCCAGCGGTAAATGGGCCCGGCGGCGGGCATGGCCCCGTTTTTGCGCAGTGCCTGGTAGGTCTTTTGCCGCAGCCAGCCCACCGGACGGGTCAGGGATGGCACCTGCAAGGCATCAATCGTCTGCTCCACGGCAATATCGCAGGCCAGCCCCCACAGGCTGGCATCCCGGCCTCCGCGCAGCCAGGGGTGGCGGAACACGCAGTGCAGAACGCTGTGCAGCACCGCGCGGGGCAGATAGCGCCGGTTGCTGCGGTACAGCCCAATGAACCATTCCGGGTCATAGCACAAAGCCGCGCCGTCCGTGGCAAGGTTGTGCAGCCCCGCGGCAGGGGTGGGCACCAGCGCACCCAGGGCCGCGTTCATGTAGCGCAGGTCCAGGTACAGCTCACTGCGGATGCGGTCCATGGCGCGTTTGGCCATGGCGGCAACCCATTCTTCCTGGGTCAAAACATGTTGGGAGGGCATTGATCATCACCACCAAAGTATGGGGAATCTACGGCACATCAAAGGTCGTCAAAATCATAGGTTTTTTGCCTGCGGGGGCGCTGGCCGCCAAGGGTCAGGGCTGCGCCCTCGCTCCAGCCGGACTGGGAACAGGCCAATGCAATCTGGCGGCGGCTTTCCTCGTCCGCCAGCTTCAGCACCAGCTGCAAGGATTCTGTATCGCGCCGGGCAATCAGCGGGGCGGCGGCGCTGGCGGCATGGGCGGCCAGATAAGCGCTGTAGATGCCCTGTGCTTCCGGCAGCAGAGCATATGGGATACACAGCCGGTCCAGAGCAATGCGGCAGAGTGTTTTTTCGCTTTCGCCCACGCATGCCTGGGGGAACGCCGCGTCATACTCCGCAAAGCGGAGCACGCTGCCGTCAAAGCATTGGCGGTAGCGGTAACCCTCGCCCTCAATGCTGTGGTTAAAAATATGGGCGGGGGTATTTTCGTCCAAAAATTCAAAGTATTCCGGGTAGAACACTTTGGCCTGCACCGCCCCGCCGGGGGCAAACACCGCGCCGATATCCGCGCTGACGGCGGCCACCAGCTTTTTCAGCCCAGTGGGGGCATCGGGGGCGGCATCTAAGATAAAGCGGTCAAGCGCGCGGCAGTTGGTGAACAGATCGCTGCCCATATTTTCCAGCGCGGAACCGGCGCACAGCCATTCCAGCTTGCGGCAGTTATAAAAGGCAGCGTTATGCAGCGCCCGCACCCCGGCGGGCAGGGTAACGCCCTGCACAAAATCCCCCGCAATGGGGTGGGGGTAAGCAGCGGGGCCGCGGCCGTCAACGCTCCAAAATCGGGCATCAGCAGGCTGGCTGCGCTGGTTCTGCGCAAAGCAGTAGGGGCCGATCTCCACAACAGGGAACCCTTCGATCTGCACTGGCAGCGCGGGGCAGGGGCTGTCCCCAAACACGCGCAGAATGCGCGCACCGCCGGGGCACGCCTGCCACAAAATACCAAGTGAACTGTTCAAACCATGACCACCTTCAACAACAAAACAAAAGCTTGACAATACCCACATTATAGCATACATTGAATAGGTAAGGAATAGAAAAAGCAGGGCGCGGCGGGAATTGAGGAAGAAACCGCGCCCCGCAAAGGACTGCGCACTGTGACAGGGCGGACAATGCCTGTGGCGGTGCGCTTACGTTATGTGGAGGATGTTTATGGCAAGAACGCCGGAGCAGAACAACGCAATTATTACAGGCAACATACCGCGGCAGCTGCTGTTATTCTTTTTTCCCATCTGGCTGGGCACCATGTTCCAGCAGCTGTACAATACGGTGGATACCCTGATCGTCGGCAACTTTGTGGGTACCCAGGCGCTGGCGGCTGTGGGGGCAACCAGCTCTTTTGTGCAGCTGCTGGTGGGGCTTTTTGTGGGCCTGTGCAGCGGCGCGGGGGTGATTATTGCCCAAAGCTTTGGCGCGGGGGACCACGATGAAGTGAACCGCCAGGTGCACACGGCACTGGCCCTTGCCATTGCGGGCGGCGCGGCGCTGACGGTGATCGGCCTGCTCATCAGCCGCCCGGTGCTGCGCCTGATGCAGACCCCGGATGAAATTGTGGGGATGGCGTCCGAGTATTTGCAAATCTACTTTCTGGGCATGATTCCGCAGATGATTTACAACATGGGCACCAACATCCTGCGCGCGGTGGGCGATTCCAAACGGCCACTGTACTTTTTGATCGTGGCTTCCATCGTCAACATTGTGCTGGATATTGTGCTGGTGGCGGTCATTCCGCTGGGGGTGGCCGGCGCGGCCATTGCCACGGTGGCCAGCCAGGTGGTCAGCGCCGTGCTGACAGTGCGGTGCATCCATGGCTCCCAGGGCATGCCGTGGCATTTGCAGCTCAAAAATATCCGCATTGAACGCAACGTGCTGCTGGCTATCTGCCGCATCGGCCTGCCGGGCGCGGCACAGAGCGCACTGTACAGCATCAGCAACATGACCATCCAGAGCGCCATCAATGGGTTTGGCACCGTTGCCGTTGCCGCATGGAGTGTGTACGGCAAGATCGACTTCCTGTTCTGGATGACGGTCAGCTCCTTTGGCATTGCCGTTACCACCTTTGCGGGCCAGAACTTTGGCGCACGCCAGTATGACCGCGTGCGCCGCGGCACCATGACCTGCCTTGCCATGACGGCAGGTACCACCCTTTGCATCAGCCTGGCACTGTATCCATCGGCCCAGCTGCTGTTCCGGCTGTTCAGCTCGGACGATGCCGTGGTGGCGCAGGGAGTGCAGATGATGCACTACCTGGTGCCGGTGTATATGACCTATATCTGCATTGAAATCTTTTCCGGCGCGCTGCGCGGCTGCGGTGATGTGCGGGTGCCCACCATCATCACAGTGTTTGCGGTGTGCATCATGCGTATTGTGTGGCTGGCGGTGGCGCTGCCGTTCAAGCATGAACTTTCGGTGGTGGAATTCAGCTACCCACTGACCTGGATCACCGCAACCGTACTGTTTGCGATCTATTACGCAAAAGGCGGCTGGATGCAGCGCTGCATTGCGGCCCAGAACGCCAAAACACAAGGGTGAACCAAGATGAAATTTGAAATGCGCCCTGCCCGCCCGGCGGATGTAGAGGCCATTATGCAGGTGATGACGGATGCCATGGCCAATTTGCAGCACCCGGAATGGTTTGTGCCGGATGATGCGGTGTATATGGCGGAGCATATCAGCGGCCCCAAGGGCTTCTGCCTGGTGGCGGAGGAAAAAACGACCGGCGCACTGGCAGCGTATTTTACCGTCAAGCTGGCCGGTACTGCCCCCGATGCTCTGGGCTGGCAGTTGGGCATGAGCGAAGAAAAGCTGAACACCACCGCCCAGATGGACAGCTGCTGCGTGGCCCCGCCCTATCAGGGCAATGGGCTGGAGGGTAAGCTGCTGCTGATGGCGGAAGATACCCTGCGCGGCAGCCGTTACCGCTACCTTTTGGCAACCGTGCACCCGGATAATGCCGCCAGCCTGTACACCGGCCTGCACCGCGGCTACACCATTGCGGCGAACCATGTGATCTGCTATGGGGATAAGGTGCGGGATATTTTGTACAAAGAACTGGAAAGTAGGAATACATATATGAATACAACGATCCGGGCCATGACCCCGGCGGACAAAGACAGCGTGATGGAGATGATGCGGGTGTTCTACAATTCACCCGCCGTGCTGAGCAATGGCTCGGATGAAATCTTTGCGCGGGACATTGAGGGCTGTATCAGCGATAACCCGTATGTAGAGGGTTATATGTTTGAGCAGGACGGCGCTGTGCAGGGCTATGGCATGGCGGCCAAGAGCTTTTCGACCGAGTACGGCAGGCAGTGCATCTGGCTGGAGGATATTTATATCAAGGCGGAATACCGCGGCCTTGGCATAGGCAGCCAGTTTATTGATTACATAACGAAGAAATACCCGGATGCTCTGCTGCGGCTGGAAGTGGAAGAAGAAAACGCCCGCGCTGTGCATGTGTACAAAAAGAGCGGGTTTGAGTTTTTTGAGTATAAAGAGATGAAAAAAGAGTAAGGGCAACACCGCACAATTCCCGCCTTGCGGCTTAAGCACCGCTCCGGCAGCTGC
>ENA-OUQP01002336-OUQP01002336.1-human-gut-metagenome-genome-assembly--contig:-NODE-2336-length-10499-cov-15.250766_pt1 | contig 10499 bp, 8 predicted proteins | sample MGYA00237951_ERZ548836 | MGnify/ENA primary metagenome ERZ548836 (study PRJEB26490, sample SAMN05194702) | human gut metagenome | biome: terrestrial biome; feature: human-associated habitat; material...
TTTTATTAACATTTTACAAATGTACTTTACTTGCGTTCCATATCATATTTTCTAAATGCATCAACCTTCGGTTGAGAACCACAACCAGGTACAAATTCATTTGTCAGAAAAATCTGTGTGAAAAGTTCACGCTCTTTACTACCTGTTGTAAATGCTCCCATGCACGCAATATTTGCATCATTACTTAATCGCGCTCTCTCTGCAGAGTATGCATCTGTCAAAAGCGCTGCATATGCACCTTTTACTTTATTTGCCGCAATAGAAACTCCAAGTCCTGTTCCGCAAAGAAGGATTCCTCTGTCAAATTCTTTCGAAGCAACTGCCTCTCCAACTTTAATTGCAACATTTGCATAGATTGGATCTGTACTTCCGAAATCTTCCACCTCACCGAGTCCTTTATCCTCGATAAATTTCATGAGTGCCTGTTTTTCATTTTCTGCGTTTGGGTCACATCCAATTGCAATTTTCATAATTTCTGCCTCCTTATTGTCATTTATTTCTAGAACAACTCTTTCACTGTAGGATAAATTGTTCTGAATTTCTGATATTTTTCTTCATACTTCGCTACAAGTTCTGGTTCCGGTTCAATTGTATCCACAACTTTTACAAGCTTTTCGGCAATCGTCTCTACATCTGGATATTCTCCACATCCAACTGCTGCCAGCATTGCTCCGCCAAGTGCCGGTCCTTCTTCACTTTCAATCACATCTACTTTTAAGTTCATGACATTTGCGATAATTTTTCTCCACAGCGGGCTTTTTGCACCGCCACCGCAGATTTTCGTCCGGTCAATCTGAATGCCAAGACTTTTTGCCACTTCCAGCGAATCACGAAGTCCAAATGCCACTCCTTCTAACACCGCCTGCGTCATATCTGCTCTTGTCGTATCCATAGACATACCGAGGAACATTGCCCTCGCATTCGGATTGTTGTGCGGAGAACGTTCTCCCATCAGATACGGAAGATAAAATACTCTATTTTCTCCAAGTTTTTTTATAGCAGCCTGCTCTTTCACGTAGTCACTCGTACCAAGAATCTCCTCATTCCACCATTTATTGCAAGAAGCTGCGCTGAGCATACATCCCATCAGATGATAATGACCATCTGCATGTGCAAATGAATGAAGTGCATTATGTTCATCCACTCCGAACTTCTCACTGGAAATAAAAATGGTTCCGGACGTGCCAAGAGAAATGTTACATCTTCCATCACCAACTGTTCCTGTTCCTACCGCTGCCGCCGCATTGTCACCAGCTCCTGCAATCACCTTTACATTCTCGGAAACGCCCAGTTCTTTTGCCACTTCCGGCTTCAAGGTTCCGACTACCTCATAGCTTTCATAAAGCTTCGGAAGCTGTTCCTGCTCAAGTCCACAAATATCAAGCATTTCTTTTGACCAGCATCTATTCTTTACATCCATCAGAAGCATGCCCGATGCATCCGACATATCTGTACAAAATGTTCCTGACAACCGATACGCCAAATAATCTTTTGGCAACATAATCTTTGCTATCTTTGCATAATTCTCCGGCTCATGTTCTCTCATCCAGAGAATCTTTGGAGCTGTAAAGCCTGCAAATGCAATATTCGCTGTATACTCGGATAATTTATCCTTACCAATGACCTGATTCAAATACTCTGTCTGCTTTCCGGTTCTTCCATCATTCCAAAGAATTGCCGGGCGGATCACCTGATCGTCTTTATCCAGTGCTACCAACCCATGCATCTGACCGCCAAAACTAATTCCTGCAACCTGACTTTTATCGCATTCAGATGTCAATTCTTTTATTCCTTCCATTGACTGTGCAAACCAATCCTGTGGATTCTGTTCTGACCAGCCCGGGTATGGAAAATATAATGGATATTCTTTTGATACAATTTTCTGAATATTGCCGTTTTCATCCATCATTAACAATTTTACCGCTGAAGTTCCAAGATCAACGCCAATATATAACATCACTTTTCCTCCCTCGCATGTTGTTACATCTATCTTACCTCAATTTATAGAACCAGACAACCTTCTTTCTTTGCAAAACGATTGAGCAATTTCCTTTCAAATAATCTCCGCCCGACTTCCTCCGGCTTTTTCCTTTGTCACTATAATTTGTCTGTCAATTCTTTCCTTCAATTCTCCTACATGAGAAATAATTCCTACAAGTTTATTGCCTTCCGTCAATCCAGCCAGGGCTTTTATTGCCTGCTCCAGTGATTCTTCGTCCAACGAGCCAAAACCTTCGTCCACAAACATCGTATCTAGACGGATTCCTCCGGCTCTTGACTGAACTTCATCCGAAAGCCCTAGCGCTAATGAAAGCGAAGCTTTGAAAGACTCTCCTCCAGACAATGTCTTAACGCTTCGTCTTGTGCCATTATAATGATCAATGACATCTAGTTCCAGACCACTCTGACTTCGATTATTTCCAGCCACAACACTTCTTGCGAGTTCATATTGTCCCTCCGACATAACCATAAATCTTACGTTTGCCCGCTGTAAAATCCGTTCAAAGTACGCCATCTGAACATAAGTTTCCAGCATGATCTTTTCTTTCCCGGAAATGTTTCCATTTGCCGTATTTGACAGTGCTTTCACCAACGCCCATTTTTGTTCCAAAACTATGATATCTTTCGACTTCTGTTCAATATTCAAAAGAGCTTTTTGATTTGTCGCCAGTCGTAATTGAAGCTCTTTTAACATTCTTTCATAATCAGCTCTTTGTTCCACTAATGTTGTCTTTTTTTCCTGTTCGCGCTCCACAAAAAATTCTCCGAGATTCTCAAGCTGCTTATGGCATTGCTCCAGTTTTCCTTCTAGTTTTCGCATATCGCCATTCCATTTTTGCAGATTTTTCTGTGCCGCTTCATATTCCGCCTGGCTGTTTCTTTTCAATGTCTGCAGGTTCTGAAGTTCTATTTCAGCCTGTTTCCAGTCTTCATACCTGAGATTCTGCTGTTGCTCTTCAAACTGTTTGCTTTCCATATCTATCTCTGCTTTTAAAGCTGCAATCTGACCAGATATTTTTTCTCGTTCCTCACGTTTTGTAGCAATCTGCTCTTGTATCTTCTGAATTTGATTTTGGAGTAATTGATATCTTTCAACCTTTTTCTTATTACTTTTCATTTGTTCTTGAAGTTCGTATTCTTCATCTATGAGTCTTTTTTCCTGCTCCTCAATCTGCTTCTGATCCGCCGCCCGTTCTTTTTGAGCATTTACTTTTCCCAATAGTTCAGCCGCCTCCTGGCTGGAAGCCTCCATCTGATTCCTTGCCTGTTCCCATTTTCGCTTAACTTCTTCCAATTCTTTCTGTGACGGAATATATTCCGTACCACAAGCTTTTTTAGGATGCTCTTTGGAGCCACACACCGGACACGCTTCTCCTTCTTTTAAATGCTTTGCCAACACTCCTGCCTGCCCATCTAAAAAGGTCTGATATGCGAGATCATACTCTGTCTTTCTTTCCTTTGCAATCTGAGATTTATCCACATACTGCTCCTGAATCTCAGAAAGCTTTCCACAAAGTAAATGATACTTCTTTGTATTTTCCACAACCTGTTTTAGTTCTTCTTTTTCAGAATCTAATTTTTCCTTTCGAAACAGTAATTCCGTCTTCCGTTCCGGCTCATTTTCCAATTGTATTTTCTCGCTTTCATCATCCTTCAGACGCTTTTGTAACTCTTCTCTTTCAATGTCCTGCGTTTGTAACCTTTCTTTCTCCTCTTTTAGAAATTTTTTTCTTTCTATTATTCTCTTTTTCTTTTCTTCTAGTTCTTGATAAATCGATATCTGTGTCTGAATTTGAGCAATTTTTACTTCCAGCTCCTCTCTATTTTCCTGCTTTTTCTTTTGTCCTTCCCACTCCTGTTGAATTTTTTCACCTTGTTCCTGCACCTTTATATAATCAGCTTCAGCCAATTCAAGCGTACGAATCGTCTGCTCTCTCGTCTGCGCTTTTTGTAAATGCTCTTGTATCTGCTCCAACTCTTTTTGTAGATTCTGAAGCTTGCAATTTATATTTTCCGCTTCTTCCTGATCTAATCCTATCAATTCTTTTATCGCAGCAATTGCTTCTTCCATAGGAAGTTTTGCAAAGTTGATCTCTTCTTTTCCCAACACTCCTTCTAAATATTGATTTACGCTTCTTCTTGCAAATTCCAGCTCATCCGAAAGTTTACCTGATTCCGCTTTCAATTTTTCCTGTAAAATCTGATAACCGCCTGTCTTAAAAATCTCCCGGAAAATTCCCTGTCTTTCTTTTGTATCTGCTAGTAATAATTTTTGAAAATCTCCCTGTGCAATCATCGCGATTTGAAGAAATTGATTTCGATTCAAACCTAAAATTTCAATAATTGCTTTATTCACTTCTTTTTGTTTTGTAACTACACGGCCATCCGGATATGTCAATTCGGCCTCTGCTCTCTGAAGTGTCATTCCTCCACCTTTTTTTGCCGGTCGTTCATACTCCGGATTTCTCCGGACTTTATATTCCTGCCCCCCATTTTCAAAAAGAAGTTCTACCTCTGTCGGAACCTGCGCATCTGCATATTTTGACCGAAGCATTGCCGGTTCCCGATTCTCACCACTGGCCGCACCATATAATGCATAGACAATACCATCAAAAATTGTCGTTTTACCTGCTCCTGTATCTCCGGTAATCAAATACAATCCACCTGTTCCAAGCCTTTCCATATCCAGTTCCTCGCAACCTGCATACGGTCCAAATGCAGATAGTTTTAATTTTTTCGGTCTCAATTCTTATCCTCCCAGATTTTTTCAATTAACGAATGAATCAATTGCTTCTGTTCTTCATTCATTTCCTGATTATTCTGTTTTTCATATAAATCTTCAAATATATCAAACGGTGTTTTTTCTTCTACTTCCTGCACATCCGCAAATGATTTCCTTCCACGCGTCCTTTGATTGTCATAATCCAATTTCATAAGATTCGGATAAATGACTTGTAATTTCCGCACCGCGTCTGGTATATCTTCTTCATCTGTCAATGTAATATGCATATAACAATTTCTGTCCAGACTATCATAATAAGATTTTTCCGCCACTTCCATATAGCTTCCTTTTATCTCATACCAGTCATGTAAAGGATTCAATTCTTTTGTTCGAATAACTACATTTCCCTTTTGTTTCATTTCTACGATTGTCACAGACTTTTTGTGGTGAATCTCCGAAAAAGAATATTTTAACGGAGTTCCACAATATCGCACTGTCTCTCTGCTAATCTTCTGCGGTCCGTGAATATGGCCCAGTGCTACATAATCAAAATTTTCGAATACATTTACATCTACATTATCTGTTCCCCCCACAGAAATCTCTTCCGACTCACTTCTCTTCGCCCCAGTTACAAACTGATGTGTCACGATTACATTTCTTTCATCCGGATTTACTTTCATCTGCTCCACTGCAACGCGCAAAGCATCTGTATAGTTTTCCACCTGTTCCTCTTCAAAAAAATGCTTTACGTTTACTGGCTTTACAAATGGTAACAAATAAATATTAACCGGTCCCCATTCATCTGTCAGTACAATCGAATCTGTATTTCCAGAATATGCCGGTGCAACATACACACCACTTTCTCTCATCAATCGGCCACCAAATGCAATTCTCTCCGCGCTGTCATGATTACCACTAATTATGAATGTCTGCACTTTTTTTCTTGATAACTGACACAAAAAATCATCAAATAACTGGATTGCCTCTATAGGCGGTATTGATTTATCGTAGACGTCTCCAGCAATGAAAACTGCCTCCGGCTTTTCTTCATCAACGACAGTAAGTATTTTCTTCAAAATATCTCTTTGATCTTCCAGCATCGAAAACTCATTCACACGTTTTCCCAGATGCAAGTCCGATATATGTATAAATTTCATGGCAGCCACACCTCATTCTTATTTTTAATCTCATGTGCTTTTATTATATCGATGTTTTTTTCTGTAATCAACCATTCTCTCTCCTGACTATATCACTCAAAATCTTTCCTATGTAATAAATACAAAACCCCAGAGTCCTAAAACTCTGGGGCATATATCATATGTGATTTTCATCTTAATTTTTCATCTTAAATTTTCATAAGAACATCTTTTCCTGAAATACCTGGTTCTGTCATATGAATTGGATCAAGAATTCGACTCAGTTCCTCTTCATCCATAATATTTTCTTTCAAAATCAAGCTTCTTACAGATTCATTGGAATTAATTGCTTTTTTCGCAATGTCTGCTGTTTTTTCATAACCTACATGCGGACAAATCGCTGTAATGATTCCTACACTGTTTTCTACCAACTGACGACATCTTTCTTCATTGGCCGTAATTCCTACGATACAATTATCTACGAGTGTCTCAACTGCATAGCCAAGCGTATCGATAGACTGGAACATACAATAGAAAATGATCGGCTCAAATGCATTTAATTCTAACTGTCCTGCTTCGGCTGCCATTGTAATTGTCATATCATTTCCAATAATATTAAACGCTACCTGATTAACTACTTCCGGAATAACCGGATTTACTTTACCAGGCATAATAGAGGAACCATTCTGTTTTGCCGGAAGATTAATCTCTCCAAAACCAGCACGCGGACCGGATGACATAAGTCGAAGGTCATTAGACATTTTTGAAAGTGTTACGGCACATGCTTTCACTGCACCGGAAACAGCAACAAAGGAATCCAGATTCTGTGTTGCATCTATCAGATCAAATGCCTGTATAAACTCCATTCCTGAAATTTCTGAAAGGTTAGGAACAATTCTTCTCAAATAATTCTCATCTGCATTGATACCTGTTCCAATGGCGGTTCCTCCCATATTGAGAGTACGCATCTCATCCATTGCCTTGTCCATTCTGTGGATATCTCGCATGATCGCTACTGAATATGCTTTAAATTCCTGTCCCAGACGAATCGGCACTGCATCCTGCATCTGCGTACGTCCCATCTTGATTACATGATCAAACTCTTTCGCTTTTTCATTAAGCGCATCATAAAGACGCAGAAGTTGTTTCTTTAAATTCTGCAACAGATGAAGTGAAGTCATCTTTCCGGCAGTTGGTATGACATCATTTGTCGACTGGCCACAGTTCACATCATCGTTCGGATTTACAATTGTATAATCTCCTTTTTTTCCTCCAAGAATCTCAATTGCACGATTGGCAATGACTTCATTGGCATTCATATTTAAAGAAGTTCCTGCTCCCCCCTGTATAGGATCTACTATAAAATCATCATGAAATTTTCCTTCAATAATCTCATCACAAGCCTGTACAATAGCCTGTGCTTTTTTCTTCTCAAGAATACCGACTTCACAGTTTGTAATAGCTGACGCTTTTTTGATATATGCAAGACTGTTAATAATCTCCGGATGCATATTCAGACCTGTGATGTGAAAGTTTTCTGCTGCACGCAAAGTCTGCACTCCATAATATACCTCTTCCGGAATATCCTTTACCCCAATAGAATCTTTTTCTACACGATAATCCGTTTTTTTCATATCGTCCATAGTTACTCTCCTTTTACCATTCATTCTCCCAGCGAATCATTTTGGTTCGTTTCTTTTAGTTGTCCTTATTATATATACCTGCTATAATATAATCAAATACATATATTTTTATAGATTATATAGCTTAAAAGTTATATTTTCAAAGGGGGATAATATGTTTCAAGGAATGAAATATGTCTATGAAGTATATAAAGAAAAAAGTTTTTCAAAAGCTGCCGCCAGCCTTTTTATTTCGCAGCCTTCTTTAAGTGCAAATGTAAAACGAATAGAAAATCGCATCGGTTCTCCTATCTTTGACCGAAGCACAAAACCCTTACAACTGACAGAGGTCGGCGAACATTATATACAGGCCATTGAAAAAATTATGGATATTGAAAATAATCTGGAAAATTTTATTCGCGATTTAGGAGATTTAAAAACCGGAACACTCAACATAGGCGGAAGTAACTTTTTTTCTTCATGGGTGCTTCCTTCTCTTATCGCTGATTTTTCCCAAAAATTTCCTAATATCCAGATTTCTCTCGTAGAGGAAAGCAGCGCGAATCTTTCTCTGCTCCTCCAAGCAGGAAAACTAGATTTAATGATCGATAACTGTATTTTAGATGAGCAGATTTTTGATCACTATGTTTATCAAAAAGAATATCTTTTACTTGCCGTTCCCAAAAGCTACTCCGTAAATACCCGACTGCAAGAATATCAGATTCCTATTGAGACCATTCATGACGGTAGTTTCCTTTCTCCGGAGGTTCTTTCCGTTCCACTAAACAGTTTTGCAAATGAGCCCTTTATTATTCTACGTTCAGATAACGATACCGGTAAGCGTGCTCTAACGATTTGCCAGGAAAACAACTTTACTCCGCATACAATTTTTCGACTAGATCAACAGATGACCGCCTATAATATCGCCTGTTCTGGAATGGGGATCACTTTTATCGGGGATCTCCTGCTCGCAAGCGCACCGGCAACTTCAGAACTTATTTTTTATAAACTTCCCGGCAAGAACTGTAATCGAAATGTATCATTTTACTGGAAAAAAGGACGCTACATCAGCAGAGCTATGGAAGAATTTCTGAAAATTGCTCTCCCTCAATAACACTGGAAATGGAATTTCCTATGAAATAATAAAATCAGGAGCACCCGCCTCACAGATGATCCTGATTTTATTATTATATTTTTACATTCTATATAGCAAGAAGATTCTTGATTGCTTCCATATAAATCAGAACAGCTTCTTCCATCTCGGATACAAGAATATATTCGTCTGAACCATGGATACGATAATCTACTCCTAGTTTTTCCGGTCCAAATGCAATAATATTTTTCAATGTTTTTGCATAAGTTCCCCCACCAATTACCATTGGCTCATTTTCCGTATCTCCTGTCACATCAACATACGCTTTGTATAAGGCCTCTACCAGCGGTGACTCTCTTGGGAAAAACAATGGATTCCCGATACTGTTAATTTCAATTCGTCCATTTTCATCCTCTAATTTTCCTTCACACATACTGCGGATATCTTCCTCTTTAAATGTAACCGGAACACGGATATCAATTGTACAAGAGATCACACCATCTTCTGTTTTCACAATTCCGTTACAAAGTGTCAATTCTCCATATGCATCTTGGCATTTTAATCCAACTCCAACTCCATCACAAGAAGTTCCAATATGTGAATTATAGAATTTTACAAAGTCATCTTCGAATCCAACTTGCTCCAGACATTCAAATATCACGCCTGCTGCATTCACACCAAGTGTCGGTGTACTTGCATGTGCCGGAACACCTTTCGCTTCAATATGGATTTCTCCATTCTCTTCTGTAACTTTATATTCCTGAAGTTTTGTGTTAGCAAAAGCGGCTTCCAATTTTTCTTTCAGACCATCTTCTGCCGGAATAACTGCTGTGCAGTTATCACATACTGCATTAGATACAAAACCACCATTCATAGCAATAATCTTTGTGTTCTTAGAATACACAGTCATACCCATATGACCTTTTTCTCCATGAATACATGGGAAACTTGCATCTGGAGTAAATCCACAGGATAACTCCTCAGCTACTTCATTATAATGCTGCATACATCTAGAACCTGTTTCCTCATTACATCCCATAATAAGACGAACACGTTTATTAAGTTTTACGCCTGAATCACGCAGTAATTTCATCGCATAAAGAGCTTCCATCACAGGTCCTTTGTCATCTGTAGTTCCACGTCCATACACATAATCACCTTTACGTGTCAATTCGAATGGATTATAGCTCCAATCTCCACCTACAGGTACAATATCAAGATGTCCGGCGATACCAACAATTTCGTCTCCTTCTCCCATCTCTGCATAACCACAATAATTGTCCAAATTCACTGTACGGAATCCCATCTCTTCCGCAATTTGAAGTCCTACGCTAAGTGCTTTAGCTGGTCCTTCTCCAAATGGCTTTCCTTCTTCCGGTGTGCCAAGCTGTGAATCAATTGCTACCAATCTTCCCAAATTAGCAACCATCTCTTCTGATAATGCATGAATCTTTTCTTTCATCTTAATTTATCCTCCAATTTTTTTATTATTATTGTTAAAATTTTTAATTCTATAACGTATATGATCCATGTAGGATCACGTAATAGTCCCCTCGCTCGTTGCATCATCTTTACGCATCAAAATCGGCTTCAAATACTACTTCCGGTGTGCGCATTGTCAAAATACCAAGATTAAAATCTTCATCTCGGATTGTAATATGATATTCAAAAACAACTTCCTCATCAAATTTAGACAATAACAAATACTCTCCATTTTCTTTTCTGGCCAACTATTATTATCCTGTATTGCGAATTTTCTGCGTTATATTTTTATTCTCTTTACTTTTTAGTATCAAAATGGTATCACAGCTCCATTTTTATGCACTGGCAACTTTCCGGTTGCGGATTCCTGTCCTGACTGTTATAATCGAAACATGGGTGCTACCATAACGGTAGGCGGTTAGTCCTTCAACAGAGGGACTGTG
>ENA-OUQP01002342-OUQP01002342.1-human-gut-metagenome-genome-assembly--contig:-NODE-2342-length-10457-cov-6.390694_pt1 | contig 10457 bp, 8 predicted proteins | sample MGYA00237951_ERZ548836 | MGnify/ENA primary metagenome ERZ548836 (study PRJEB26490, sample SAMN05194702) | human gut metagenome | biome: terrestrial biome; feature: human-associated habitat; material...
AGAAGAAGCTATCAGATATTGGCAGTATCGGATAACTTCTTCAGGTAGAAAACTGATTCAATTTAGAAATAAGATCTAAAAAGAATAGTAAACTACGAACATATACTATTCTATACGTTATTTTCTAATTTGTAAAGTCTTCTATAATTTTAGAGTAAAAAATACTCTAACACACAAAGGAAGAATTACAAAATCTAAAAATCTTTGTAAATTCCCAATGTGAAAATAAAAATCAAATTGATACTAAGGCAGAAATGCGATTTAAGAGGAGAGGTGGTAAAAAGGATTTTGAATAGAATTATTTGACATGTCAAAGTAGAAAACGATGAGGTATAAACTAAATATATGATCGAACAAAAGTTTGAAAATATATTGCGCTACAGGTCGGAGTCTGCTATAATGTGGTAAAAGTGAATAAAAAATCAGAACTTGACTCCGAAAAATAAACAAAATAGACAAAAGGAGAAAGTGATGAATAATACAAACGAAAATAAAACAAGTGACATCTATCTTGCACATGTGGATTTTGAAACAGGCCGTACACAGAGCTTTCAGGAACATACAGATAATGTAACATCATATGCAAAAAGCATTTGTCCTATGGAAGAGATTCAGAAACTTGTCGAGGCGGCCGCACTTTTTCATGATGCGGGGAAACTCTCTGATGATGTGCAGAAAGATTTTCAAGATATCTTGAAAAAGGGAGATCAGGCACACCGAAACGATTTGGATCACTCAACCGCAGGTGGACGGATGCTATGGAAAATGATGCGGCAGAAAACAGCAGCAGAGCTGTTAAGTACAGTTGTGTACTCACATCATGGAATCAGCGACTGTATTGATTTTGAAAGCGGGTGTACCTTACAGGAACGCAGAGCGGAAAAAGAGTGTCAGGAAGACATTGTGAAGGAAAGATTTTTTCAGATCTTTGATAAAGAGAAAATCCAAAAAGTGTGCGAAGCAGCAGATGCACAATATGTTCAGATTAATAAAAAAATAGGAATGTTTGTGCGAAAAAGCACAAAACAAAATCGTCATTGTGGAAATGGATATTTTTATATTGGAATGTATTTCAGAGTATTGCTTTCTATGCTGCTTGACAGTGATTGGACAGATACGGAAAAATTTTTTCAGAATGAAGAATTGAAACAACGTATTTCAAAGAAAGAAATACAGAAAATATGGCAACAGAGTATACAATGTTTTGAGAACTATCTTAATCATGAAATTCGAAACAAGGCAGAAAATGGCCAGAGTCTTCAGGCAGTCCGGCAGGAGATTTCTGAGAGGTGCTATGAAGAGGCAGAAAAAGAAACGAGACTGTATCGTCTGACAGTACCAACGGGAGCTGGAAAGACATTAAGTAGTTTGCGCTTTGCACTGTATCGTGCCGAGCGGACCCAAAAACAGCATATTATTTATGTTGCCCCATTTAACAGTATTTTAAGTCAGAATGCCGATGAGATCCGGAGAGCAGTTGACGATCCGGATATCGTACTGGAACATCATTGCAATGTGATTCTTTCGGAGGGAAAGCAGGAGAAAGACTATAAAAAACTGACAGAAACATGGGATGTGCCAATTATTATGACATCAGCTGTACAGGTATTGAATGTACTTTTTTCGGGACAGAAAAGAGATATCCGCAGAATGCATACCTTATGTAACAGCGTGATCATTTTTGATGAGGTACAGGCCATTCCGAAGAAGTGTATGGAACTTTTTAACTTAGCAGTAAATTTTCTTACCAATTTTGCGGAATCGGATGTTGTATTATGTTCAGCTACCCAGCCATCCATTAAAGATTTGAAAGAGAATAATTTAAGTGAATGCATGGAGATGACGGGAATCATAGAAAAGTATGAAGAAACCTTTCGAAGAACGGATATCGTAGATTTGACAGAAACAGAAGCGTATCCGGGCGGAATGGAAATCGAGGATCTCTGTGATTTTACGTTGCAGCAAGCTGAGACATTTCGAAATGTGCTGGTCATAGTAAATACAACCGAATGTGCAAAACAAGTATATGAAAAGATAAAAAGCAGCTGTTCAGACGAAGATCAAGTTTTTCACCTGAGCAATAAACTTTGCCCGCAAAATAAAGAGGACACGTTGGAAACGGTCCATGCGGCATTACGAAAAAATAGAGAATCCGGATATACAGGCAGAGTGATCTGCATCAGTACACCGGTTGTAGAAGCGGGTGTAAATTTTTCTTTTGGCTGTGTCATTCGATCAAAAGCGGGATTGGATCATGTGATCCAGGCCGCTGGAAGAGGAAATCGCCACAAGGAGTATCCCTGGTTTGGAAAGATTTACATTGTACAATTGACAAACGAGGCCGAAAGTCTGGAAAAGCTGCCAGAGATACAAGAAGAACAAAGAGCAGTACAAAAATTATTAGAACAATTTCGAAGTAAGCCTGAAATTTTTGAAAAAAGATTAGATTCATCGAAAGCGATAGCGATTTATTATCAGTATTACTATCAGGTGCTGCAGGCTGATATCACGAAATTTCCGGCGAAAAATTATAAAACGACCTTGCTAGAAATGCTGGGAAAAAATTGTCCGGGAAGAAAACAATATTGGCATAAGTTTGAACAAGAGTATAAGGGGGGAATGGCACAGGCATTTGCAACGGCAGGAAAAGAATTTGAAGTTATTTCTAATGATTATAAGATTCCAGTTGTGATTCCCTATAATGATGAGGCCAAAAAACTGATTGCAGCATTTGTCGGAGCAGATGGTGAGTATTTACCTTGGGAGGAAAAGCAGAGGATGCTGCGGGAACTGCAAAAATATACGGTTGGAATTTCAGAAGTGCAGAAGGAACGTCTTAATAATGCAATATATCAAATTAGTGATGAAGAAATACTCGTGTTGAGCGAAGGGTATTACAGCAATGAAGTTGGTGTGCTGGAAGAACCGCAGATGAACTTTGAGAACTATTAAACATATTGGAGGTGGTACAATGGAAAAACATGCGAATACCATAGAGTACGAAGTGTATGGGGACTATGCATTGTTTTCTGATCCGGTGGTGCGTGTTGGAGGCGAAAAAACAAGTTATTCAATTCCAACTTACGAGGCATTGCGAGGTATTACGGAAAGCATATTTTGGAAACCCACGATCTCTTGGGTAATTGATGAAATTCGCGTTATGAACCGGATTCAGACGGAAACAAAAGGTATTCGTCCTATTAAATACAATGGCGGAAACGAACTGGCATACTACACGTATTTAAAGGATGTGCGTTATCAGGTACATGCTCATTTTGAATTTAATGAGCATCAGGTCAACATGGTACAGGATAGAAATGAGCGAAAATATCAGTGCATGTCAGAAAGAATGGTAAAGAGCGGAGGCCGGAGGGATATTTTTCTTGGAACAAGAGAATGTCAGGCATTTGTGGAACCGTGTGAATTTGGCAGTGGAGCAGGATATTATGATGATATGGAAAAAGATATAGATTTCGGTTTCTCTTATCACGGAATTACTTATGCGGAAGAAGCCGTTTTGTCGGAGGATCAGGGAAACATGACGGTAAGATTCTGGGAGCATCCGACCATGACAAGGGGAGGCTACATCGTTTATCCCCGTCCGGAAGAGTGTACAATCAAACGTCATATACGAAAAATGCAGCCGAAAATATTTGAAAATATCGAGAAAGAAGAACATGAAAAAAGGGAGGTGAAAGATACGTGAACTGGGGAAGAGAAGCACTGGATTTGTACGAAAAAAACCTGAACAAGGTAGGAAAAATAGAATATCGTGGTGAATTTCCCTATACGCTGCTTCCAACATTCCACTCAACGGCAACGGCACAGATTACGGTAACCATTGATGAAGAAGGTAACTTTTTACATGGCGAACAGGTTCCTGCAAATGATAAATTTACCATTATTCCGGTTACAGAAAAATCAGGAAGCCGAACATCTGGAAAAGAAGCCCATCCCCTGTGTGATAATTTAAGATATCTGGCGGGCGATTATCCGCTTTATGTGGCGGACGATGGAAGCTGTTTTGAAATTTATATGGAACAATTAAAAAAATGGTATGAGTCAAAATTTTGCCATGATAAAGTAAGAGCAATTTATTATTATCTGCAGAAGAAAAGTTTGATGCATGATTTGATTGAACAGAAGGTATTGAAGCAAAATGAAGATGGAACGCTGGCAGAAAAGGAAACGATTCAGGGAATTGATCAAAGTAAAGCGTTTGTGCGATTTATTGTGCGCTCTTTAAGTAATCCACTGACAGAAACAGTTGATGAATGCTGGAAAGATAAGACCTTATGGGAAAAATATCAGCAGTATCAGCGGTCTATGGAAGGGGAAAAGGGACTTTGCTATTTAAGTGGAAAAAGAGAAAGTATTTCCTATCTACAGCCAAAGAAAATCCGAAATGAAGGAGACGGCGCGAAACTGATTTCTTCAAATGATAAGGATAATTTTACGTATCGTGGTCGATTTACAACGAAAGAAGAGGCATTTGCAATTGGAAATGAAACATCCCAGAAGGTTCACAACGCATTGAAATGGATTATCCGCAGACAGGGAGGCACATATGATACCATGGTGTTTGTTACATGGGAAACAGCGGAGGATTCAGCAGGAGAATTAGAAGTTCAATGGGACTCGGATACGGAGCATATAATATCTGAATTTGATGAATGGGATACCGGACTGGAAGATCCGGAGTTTGACACCAATGCGATCGGAGCGGAGCTGTTTCAGAAGGCGATGAGTGGGTATCGCACGCTGCAGAACGAGGAAAAATGTCCCACGACCATGAAATATATGGTGTTATTAGGAGTCGATGCAGCAACACCGGGGCGCCTGGCAGTCGTGGAAGCAAAAAAAATTGAAGAAACGCGGTATTTAGAGAATATCAGAAAATGGCACAAGGACTGCTGGTGGCGTCATGAAAAATGGAGAGACGGAAAAAGAATTGTTTATTATGGCATGGTTGGAGTAAAGGAGATAGCGGATCTTTTATTCGGAATAGAAAATAATGGGAGTATTACCATTGTAGATGGAAACAGCAAAAAACTTTATGCTGAGGTTGCAAAGCGTATCTTGCCATGTATCTGGGATGGGCAGAGAATACCAGCTGATTATGTGGAAAGGGCGATAAATAAGGCATCTAATCCATTGGCATATAAAGAACGGAGAAACTGGGAGCAGATTTTGCAGCTTGCGTGCTCCATGGTTAAAAAAAGAAGAAAAGAACTTTATAAGGAGGAATGGAAAATGGCGGTAGACAAAAATTGTACAGAAAGAGATTACCTGTATGGAAGATTGCTTGCTGTAGCAGATCGAATTGAATATCGGACTTTTGATATGGATAAGGACAGAAGCAGAATTACAAATGCAAAGCGATACATGAATAATTTTTCGCAGAGACCGTTTGAAACCTGGAAAGTTATTGAAGAGAATATTCAGCCGTATTTGAGCAAATTGCCAGTGCCGGAACGAAGATTTTATGAAAATCTGCTGGACGAAATCGAGGACGCATTTGAAAGTGTAAACGATTATCAGGAGAATAAACGTTTGAGCGGCTTATATTTACTTGGATTTCACAGTCAGTCCTGTGCGCTGAGAACTTACAAAACAGAGAAAACAGAGGAGGAATAAAGAAATGAGCGAATTAAAAGGAAAAATTGATTTTACATTATTTGTGAGTGCAATGAATGCAAATCCCAATGGAGATCCACTGAACGGAAACCGTCCGAGAATTAATCTGGATGGATATGGGGAAATTTCAGATGTCTGCATTAAACGAAAAATCCGAAACCGCCTGCAGGATCTGGGACAGAAAATTTTCGTGCAGTCAGATGACAGAACGGACGACTCATTCAAGAGTCTGAAGGAGCGCGCAGATGGTTGCGAGGAGCTTAAAAAACAGATGGGAAATAAGAAAGATGCGAGCAGAGATCTCTGCGCACAGATTGCATGCAGGGAGTGGATCGATGTGAGAGCATTTGGACAGGTTTTTGCATTTAAAGGAATTCCAGTATCCTTTGGCGTACGCGGTCCGGTGTCGATTCATCAGGCAGTAAGTCTGTCTCCGATTGATATCATGAGTATGCAAATCACCAAGAGCGTAAACAGCGAGGCCGGAAAAGAAGGAAAGGCATCTGATACGATGGGAACGAAACATAGAGTTGGGTTTGCTGTATACAAGGTGATGGGAAGTGTCAATGTGCAGCTCGCGGAAAAGACGGGCTTTACCCAGGAGGATGCTGAGATACTGAAAGAAGCACTCATGACATTGTTTGAAAATGATGCATCGTCAGCACGTCCGGAAGGAAGTATGGAGGTATGCCGGATGTATTGGTGGCAGCACGAGGAAAAAACACCGGCTATTTCGAGTGGAAAGATCCAGAGAGGATTTGACTGGAATAAAGATTTAGATCATCCGAGAAGCTTTAAGGATTATGATATTACCTGGAATGTAGAAGGATGCAGAGAACCGGAGATTTTTGATTTTGTCTAAAGATACGGTCGTTTTCCGTGAGGGGTGAATTGGAATGTATGATGAGGATGATTATCTGCAGTTGTCAGGAATTCAACATTTTGCATTCTGCCGGCGCCAATGGGCACTTGCATATATCGAGATGCAGTGGCAGGAGAATGTCCGCACGGTAGAGGGAAAGATTCTTCATGAAAATGCACATAATCCGGGTCTCAAAGAAAAAAGAGGAGATCTGCTGATTGTGCGTGCGATGCCGGTTCACTCCTGCGAAATGGGAGTGAGCGGCGAGTGCGATGTGGTGGAATTTCATCGGGTGAAAGAGGGGATTTCACTGCATGGAAAAGAAGGATTTTATCGTGTAGTGCCAATAGAATATAAGCGGGGAAAACCAAAAGAAGGAGAAGAGGATGTCCTGCAGTTGGCAGCGCAGGCGTTTTGTCTGGAAGAAATGCTGTGTTGTGAAATCGAGTATGGATATCTTTATTACGGTGAAGTCCGCAGACGCCATAAGGTAGAATTTGATAATGCAATCCGGGAAAAAGTGAAGCAGATATTTGCAGAAATGCATAAGTATTATGAACAACAGTATACACCGAAAGTAAAAATAAGCAGGAAATGTAATGCATGTTCCTTGAAAGATATTTGTCTGCCGGTTTTAAATAAGAATAAATTGGTTGCGGAATACATTACCAAGAGAATGCAGGAAGAGGAAAATCTATGAAAAGATTGCTGAATACCTTGTATATTACTTCTGGAAATCGTTATCTTTCACTTGATGGGGAAAATGTCGTAGTAATGGAGGATAAAAAGGAAATAGGAAGAATCCCTTTACATAATTTACAGGCGATCGTGACCTTTGGCTATACAGGAGCGAGTCCGGCATTAATGGGGGCGTGCGCGCAAAGAAACATTGAATTATCCTTTATGTCCGGAAATGGCCGTTTTCTGGCGAGAGTCAGCGGAGAAGAAAAGGGAAATGTGACACTGAGAAAAACACAATACCGCATCAGTGAGAAAAAAGAAGAAAGCGTCAAAATAGCAAAGAATTTTATTCTTGGCAAGGTCTATAATGCCAGGTGGGTGCTCGAGAGAGCCGCCAGAGATTACAGTATGCGGCTGGATGCAGAATTGCTTAAGAAAAAATCAGCTTTTCTGGGGCAGAGTATGAATAAAATCAGAGAATGTGAAGATGCGGGAACACTTTTAGGACTGGAAGGAGAAGCTGCATCGGTATATTTTTCCGCTTTTGATGAACTTATTCTGCAGCAGAAAGAGGATTTTTATTTTCATGGAAGAAATAAGAGACCACCGTTAGATAATGTGAATGCGATGCTTTCATTTGGATATTCTTTACTGGCAGGAATGTGCGGCGGGGCGCTGGAAGCAGTGGGCCTGGATCCATATGTTGGATTTTCCCACACAGATCGTCCGGGACGAATGTCATTGGCGCTGGATCTGATGGAAGAATTTCGTAGCGTTATGGTAGATCGGTTTGTTCTGACACTTATCAACAAGAGGATTATGAAGCCAGAATATTTTTTAACTAAGGAAAACGGTGCCGTTATTATGACGGAGGAGGGACGAAAAGCCTTTCTTAGTGCATGGCAGGGAAAAAAACAGGAGATGATTACGCATCCATTTTTAGGCGAAAAGATCGAGTGGGGAATGGTTCCATATGCACAGAGCATGCTGCTGGCACGTTTCCTGCGAGGGGATCTGGATGAATATCCGCCATTTTTGTGGAAGTAGGTGATTTTTAATGCTGGTGCTGATCACATATGATGTAAATACACAAACCGTAGCAGGCAGAACGCGATTGCGCAAGGTAGCAAAAGAATGTACCAATTACGGCCAGCGAGTCCAAAATTCTGTCTTCGAGTGCCAGATGGATGCGGCTAAGTGCCGACAGGTAAAAGATATACTAGAAAAAATCATAGATAAAGAGACCGATAGTTTGCGGTTTTACTATTTGGGTGAAAAGTACAAAAACAAAGTAGAACATGTTGGTGCAAAAGCGGGATTTGACGTGATGGACACACTGATTCTGTAGTGCGAATGCCAAGTGCACAGAAAAAAGCAGGAAGATTCGCACTTGAAATTTAAAGGATTTTTGCTGAAAAGATAGAATTTGGGGGAGGAGGGAGATGAAATGAGGAAGAAAATATAGAGATATTGAATAAGCATAGCCGCGATTTAGAAGAAAAATTTGTCTAAATTTGCCGTCGCCCTCCGTGAGGGCGTGAGTTGAAATGCCGAAATGGCTGCAGGTATTCATCACAGACGACGTCGCCCTCCGTGAGGGCGTGAGTTGAAATATCACCTCCATAACCAGATTATACAATAGAAACATGTCGCCCTCCGTGAGGGCGTGAGTTGAAATACTGGCACTGACACAAGGAATTACTGAGAATTTGCCGTCGCCCTCCGTGAGGGCGTGAGTTGAAATATGTTTCGGTAAAAATTACCACGAATACAATTTGTCGCCCTCCGTGAGGGCGTGAGTTGAAATTAAAAAGACTACTTCAACGTGGGGCCTTATAACGTCGCCCTCCGTGAGGGCGTGAGTTGAAATACAGCGAACAGTGGTGAGACACCGGGAGATTATGGTCGCCCTCCGTGAGGGCGTGAGTTGAAATGTCTGATTTTGCGATCACACAATGAATCCTCATGCTGTCGCCCTCCGTGAGGGCGTGAGTTGAAATGATGAAGGAACCTTCCCTGTCGATTCCCGCTGAATCGTCGCCCTCCGTGAGGGCGTGAGTTGAAATGTTCCCGGCGTAGGAATTGTTGCCAATAAGCGAGTCGCCCTCCGTGAGGGCGTGAGTTGAAATTCATACAAACTGAAGAACAAAACATATCTTTCCGGTCGCCCTCCGTGAGGGCGTGAGTTGAAATTTCCGTCTCCATTCAGCGTTGTGCCTTCTTCCGTGTCGCCCTCCGTGAGGGCGTGAGTTGAAATCTGCCTTCAGTCCGAGAAACACGCTGATCTCTTGTCGCCCTCCGTGAGGGCGTGAGTTGAAATGTGAATTTCCCAACATGCATGATATCCATACTGGTCGCCCTCCGTGAGGGCGTGAGTTGAAATATTACCATACGCAATGGAAGATGATTTTCGTGAGTCGCCCTCCGTGAGGGCGTGAGTTGAAATATATTTATGGATTTGATGTGGGATCGGGCTATGCGTCGCCCTCCGTGAGGGCGTGAGTTGAAATTAAGCCAGTTAGTTAATTGTATCAGAAACGGACGCGCGGTCGCCCTCCGTGAGGGCGTGAGTTGAAATGATATTGTTTCCGCTTTTCTGATCTCCGAGCATAGGTCGCCCTCCGTGAGGGCGTGAGTTGAAATAAGAGACCGGAGAGCCAGTGGCGGCAGGTTGATGGTCGCCCTCCGTGAGGGCGTGAGTTGAAATGAGGATGTGAAAGCTAAGTTGTCCGAAAAGATGGGTCGCCCTCCGTGAGGGCGTGAGTTGAAATGCAACTTCTACAGCATCGGTGGAAACTCTGGCCGAGGTCGCCCTCCGTGAGGGCGTGAGTTGAAATATCCTAGGATATATGGTAGGAATACAGCAAGAACGTGTCGCCCTCCGTGAGGGCGTGAGTCGAAATGGTCATAGAGTGCAACGATGATGTTGCCGAGCTACGTCGCCCTCCGTGAGGGCGTGAGTTGAAATGATGCGTCCCCACAAACCGGCCCGATTCCTTTGTCGCCCTCCGTGAGTTGAATCTTCAAACATTGGCGGAATTATTTAGAGTATGATGTATCACACTTCGTGAGTTGAAATAACAGCAGTTATTCCGCAAGCAGAGGAGCGTTCTCAGGAGTGAAATGTGTTTGACACGAAAGGCAAACAATGTTAATCTATAACTAGCGTAAGCGACAACTAACCGCTCATGTATTCGCAAGAACCATGAGCGGCTATTTTTCGTTTGCGCGCCATGGGCGCGCTCTAACGGGTGAAAGTCCCGAACACGCCTAGGCG
>ENA-OUQP01002351-OUQP01002351.1-human-gut-metagenome-genome-assembly--contig:-NODE-2351-length-10424-cov-7.717427_pt1 | contig 10424 bp, 10 predicted proteins | sample MGYA00237951_ERZ548836 | MGnify/ENA primary metagenome ERZ548836 (study PRJEB26490, sample SAMN05194702) | human gut metagenome | biome: terrestrial biome; feature: human-associated habitat; material...
GGCGCTGGGGTGAAATGATTTCGCCTTTCTGTACAAACGCACAGAAAAACGGTAAGATAGGGCTGAAAAGCCGTCACTTTCGTACTTTACAACTTTATCTTGATAAAGTAAAATAAACAAAAGAAGTGGGAAATACGCAGAGAGGGAACGAGGAGATCGAGATGGAATTCAGTCTGGACAGTTTGCAGCCCAAGGAGCGGGCCTCCTTTGCGCTGCGGGCGCTGTATGAGGCGGCGGGCTGCCGCAAATATCACATGGGCCGCTTTGAGGAATACGGGCTTTATCAGGAGAACCGGAGCTTTTTGTCCTCGGAGCAGGTCATCACCTTCACCGATCTGGATGGCCGTCTGCTGGCGCTCAAGCCGGACGTGACCCTGTCCATTGCCAAGACGGCCCAGCCCGCCCCCGGCGAGACCCTGCGGTATTACTACCATGAGAACGTCTACCGCCCCTCGGCAGAGAGCCACACCTTCCAGGAGATCTCCCAGATGGGCCTTGAGATGCTGGGCGCGGTGGGGGAAGCACAGGTGCAGCAGGCGGTCCGGCTGGCAGCGCAGAGCCTGGCCCAGCTGGGGGCCGCGTGGGTGCTGGAAGTCAGCCACATGGGCTATCTGTTCGGCCTGTTCGATGCACTGGGCGTGCCGGAGAATGCCCGCCCCGGCCTGCTGGAAAAGCTGCGGGAAAAGAATGCGCACGAGCTGCGCCGCGCCGCGCAGGCCGCCGGGCTGGATGCCGCCGGGGCCGATGCCCTGACCGGCCTGCTGGAGCTTTCCGGCAGCTGCGAGGAGACGCTGGCAAAGGCAGAGCGTGCCTGCCGCAACGACCGGATGCGTGCCGCCGCCGCTGAGCTGCGGGCATTGGCCAAAACGCTGGAGGCCTCCGGCGGGGCGGTCCGCCTTGACCTGAGCCTTGCCGGTGAGATGGAATACTACAACGGGCTGGTCTTTCAGGGCTACCTGCAGGGCCTGCCGCGGCCCCTGCTCAAGGGCGGCCGCTACGACCTGCTGATGCAGAAGTTCACCCCCGGGGCCGGGGCCATCGGCTTTGCGGTCTATCTGGACGAGCTTGACCGCCTGAGCGCCCCCACCCCGCCGGTGCAGAGGAACAGCACGGGCCGGGTCATGCTGAATGTGGCCCTGCCCAAGGGCCGTCTGGGCGACAGGATGTATGACCTGCTGGCCCGCATCGGCTACGGCTGCACCGAGGACTACAACGCCACCCGAAAGCTGGTGGTGGAGAACCCTGCAGCGGGCATCCGCTACTTCCTTGTCAAGCCCAGCGATGTGGCTATCTACGTTGAGCACGGCGCGGCAGATGTGGGCATCGTGGGCAAGGATATCCTCACCGAAGCCTCTGCCGATGTCTACGAGCTGCTGGATACCGGCCTTGGCAGGTGCCGGATGTGCGTGGCTGCCCCGGCGGATTACAAGGATGACCCCAGCCGCCCGGTGCGGGTGGCGACCAAATTTGTCAACATTGCAAAGAGCTACTATGCGTCCATCGGGCGGGATATCGATATCATCAAGCTGAATGGCTCCATTGAGCTGGCCCCCATTCTGGGCCTTTCCGATGTCATTGTGGATATCGTGGAGACCGGCACCACCCTGCGGGAGAACGGCCTGCGGGTGGTCACCGAGTTCATGCCCATCTCGGCCCGGTTCATTGCCAATAAGGCCAGCTACCAGTTCAAGCACAACGAGATGGATGCCATGCTGGAAGCGCTGCGCAAGACCTTGCAGGAGGAAACAAAATGATCAAGCTGTATAATTTTGATGAGCTCAGGCCCGAGGAGATCCTGAACCGGGACATCCGCGCGGAGAAAAACGTGGAGGATGTGGTGGACGGCATCATTGCCGAGGTCCGCGCCCGGGGCGATGAGGCACTGAAGGAGTACGCGCTGAAATTTGACGGGGCAAAGATCGATGACCTGCAGGTGACGCAGGCGGAGATCGACGAGGCCTTTGCCAATATGGACCCCTATTTCCTCGAGACCCTGCGGGAGGCTGCCGCCAACATTGAGAGCTTCCACCGCCAGCAGGTGCACAAGAACTTTGTGATCAACGAGAAGCCCGGCATCGTGCTGGGCCAGAAATATACCCCTATTGAGAAGGCGGGCGTATATGTGCCCGGCGGCACGGCGGCCTATCCCTCCACCGTGCTGATGGATGTCATCCCGGCCAAGGTCGCGGGCGTGTCAGAGATCGTGATGACCACCCCCGCCGGAAAGGACGGCAGGGTGAATCCGGTCATCCTTGCCGCCGCCGCCACCGCTGGTGTGACCAAGATCTTCAAGACCGGCGGTGCACAGGCCGTGGCCGCGCTGGCCTACGGCACCCAGACCATCCCGGCGGTGGACAAGATCGTCGGCCCCGGCAACATCTACGTTGCCACCGCCAAGCGGAAGGTGTTCGGCAAGGTGGGCATTGATATGATCGCCGGCCCCAGCGAGATCCTGGTGCTGGCCGACGGCGGCTGCAACCCCGCCTGGGTGGCGGCAGACCTGCTGAGCCAGGCCGAGCACGACAAGCTGGCCAGCCCCGTCCTCGTGACCGACAGCGAAGCGCTGGCCAAAGCCGTGCAGGCAGAGCTGGAAGTCCAGATCCCCCAGCTGCCCCGTGCCGCCATCGCCCGCGCCAGCGTGGACGACAACGGCAAGATCATCGTCTGCACCGACCTGCACAAGGCCATTGAGGCCTGCAACATCATCGCACCGGAGCATCTGGAAGTCTGCGTGAAGGACCCCTTCGGGGTGCTGAACGAGATCAAAAACGCGGGCAGCATCTTCCTGGGCCGCAATGTGCCCGAGGCCCTGGGCGATTACTTTGCAGGCCCCAACCACACCCTGCCCACCAGCGGCACGGCCCGCTTCTCCAGCCCGCTGGGTGTGGACGACTTTGTGAAGAAGTCCAGCTTCCTCTACTACACCCGCGAGGCGCTGGGCGAGGTGGCACCCCGCATTGCCGATTTTGCCGAGCGCGAGGGCCTGCACGCCCATGCAAAGAGTGTGACGATAAGATATGAAGAGGACTAAAGGTGGCTCGCCCTCTCCGTCATTGCTTTGCAATGCCACCTCTCCCAAAGGGAGAGGCTTTGGCAATTTCCCGCAAGGCTACGGAAAACCGCCAGAGGCTCCCCCTTTGGGGGAGCTGGCGCGAAGCGCCTGAGAGGGTGAGGATGCTGACAGTGAGGAAATTGCTATGAGTAAATATCTCTCTCCGAAACTTGAAACAGTCACCCCCTACACCCCAGGGGAGCAGCCGCAGGACCAGCAATACATCAAGCTGAACACCAACGAAAGCCCCTATCTGCCCAGCCCGGCGGTGGTGGCGGCGGTGAGCGAGCACGAGGTGGAAAAGCTCCGTCTCTACTCCGACCCCGCCTGCACCGACCTGCTGAAAACGGCGGCGGCGCACTTTGGCCTGCAGCCGGATCAGATCATGCCTGGCAACGGCAGTGACGAGAACCTTTTCTTTGCCCTGCGGGCCTTCTGCGATGAGACACACCCGCTGGCCTATGCCGACATCACCTACGGCTGCTACAGCGTCTGGTGCGGGCTGATGCACATCCCCAGCCATATCATCCCGCTGAAGGAGGATTTCACCCTTGACCCCGCCGATTACTACGGCCTGAACGAGACCATCGTCATCGCAAACCCCAACGCCCCCACCGGCTTGGCCCTGCCCCGCAGTGCCATCGAGGGCATCCTGAAAGCGAACCCTGACAATGTGGTCATTGTGGATGAAGCCTATGTGGACTTTGGCGGTGAGAGCTGCGTGCCGCTCATTGACCGGTACGACAACCTGCTGGTGGTGCAGACCTTCTCGAAATCCCGCCAGCTGGCCGGTGCGCGGCTGGGCCTTGCCATGGGCAGCGCCAGCCTCATTGCGGACCTGAACCGGGTCAAGTTCAGCCTGAACCCCTATAACATCAACCGCCTGACCTTGAAAGCAGGGCAGGCCGCGCTGGAAGATACCGTTTATTTTGAAAAGACCCGTGCCGCCATCGTGGACACCCGCGCATGGACAAAACAGCAGCTGGAAGCCCGGAGCTTTGCGGTGCTGGACAGCCGCTCCAACTTCCTGTTCGCCTCTACCCAAGAGAAAAACGGCGGCGAATTGTACCGGAAGTTGAAGAAAAAGGGTGTTCTGGTGCGCCACTTTGATGCCCCGCGCATTGAAAACTGGCTGCGCATCACGATCGGCACGCCGGAGCAGATGCAGATCTTCCTGAACACCCTTGACAAAATAATGGAGGAATGACCCATGCGGGAAGTGACACTGGAACGCAACACCAACGAGACCCAGATCGAGCTGACCCTGAATCTGGACGGTGCGGGACGCTATGAGGTGGACACCGGCTGTGGGTTCCTGAACCACATGCTGGAGCTGTTTGCCCGCCATGGCCGGTTTGACCTGGTGCTCACCTGCCACGGGGATGTGGAGGTGGATTACCACCACACGGCTGAGGATATCGGCATTGCACTGGGGCAGGCCTTTGCCCGGGCGCTGGGCGAGATGCGGGGCATCCAGCGGTATGGCAGCTTCTACCTGCCCATGGATGAGGCGCTGGTGCTCTGCGCGGTAGACCTTTCGGGCCGGTGTACCCTGAACTGGGATGTCCACTGCAAGACCGAGAAGGTGGGCGATTTCGATGTGGAATGCGCTTCGGAGTTCTGGCTGGGCTTTGCCCGCAATGTGCCCGCTACGCTTCACTTTGTACAATTTGCAGGGGAAAACACTCACCACATCCTCGAAGCCTGCTTCAAGGGGGCAGGCCACGCGCTGGCTGCGGCAGTCGCCATTGATGCCGCCCACCGGGACGAGATCCCCTCCACGAAAGGACTGCTGGTATGATCGCGATCATCGATTACGGCGTGGGCAACCTGTTCAGCCTGCGCTCCAGCCTGACGCATCTGGGGCTGAAGGCTGTTGTGACCGCCGATGCACAGACCATCTGCAAGGCCGACCGGCTCATCCTGCCGGGGGTGGGTGCCTTTGGCGATGCCATGGACAAGCTCTCGGCTACCGGTCTGGTGCCGGTCATCCGGGAGCAGGCGGCGCAAAAGCCCCTGCTGGGCATCTGCCTGGGAATGCAGCTGCTCTTTGAAAAAAGCTATGAGTACGGTAAGCATGGGGGCCTGGGCTTTGTCAAAGGCGAGGTCTGCCCGCTGGAGCCTGACCTGAAAGACAAAACCCTCAAGGTGCCGCAGATCGGCTGGAATGCTCTGCACATCGTACGGGATGACCCGCTCTTCCGATACATCCGTGAGGGCGAGTATGTCTATTACGTCCACAGCTACTACGGCAAAAATTGTACCGAGAGTACACTTGCTGTCAGCGATTACTCCATCCCCGTGACCGGCGTGGTCAGGGCGGGCAGGGTGTACGGCACCCAGTTTCACCCCGAAAAGAGCGGGGAGACGGGGCTGCGGATCTTGAAGGCGTTTGCAGAATTGTAAACTGGCTCGCCCTCTCAGTCAAGGCCTGACGGCTTTGCGAAGCAAAGACGGAGAGGGTAAGGCCGCTAAAGGAGAAACTATGAATCTATTCCCAGCCATTGACCTGCGAGGCGGCAAAGTTGTCCGCCTGACGCAGGGAGATTACGACCGTATGACTGTTTACGGGGAGGACCCCTGTGCACAGGCCCGGCAGTTTATGGAGGCCGGGGCCAGGTATCTCCACGTTGTGGATCTGGACGGCGCAAAGGACGGCACCCTTTACAACTATAGATCCATTGCCGCGCTGGCAAAGCAGGGCGGCTTGTACATCGAGGTGGGCGGCGGCATCCGCACAGAGGAGCGCATTGAAAAATACCTTTCTCTGGGCGTGAATCGCTGCATCCTGGGCAGTGTGGCCGTGACGGATTTTGATCTCACGGCCCGGATGCTGAAGCGCTACGGCGAACGGATCGCCGTGGGGGTGGATGCCAAAGATGGATTTGTTGCCATCCACGGGTGGAAGGAGGTCAGCGCCGAAAAGGGCGTGGACTTCTGCAGGCGGCTGGCAGATGCCGGGTGCACGGCCATCATCTACACCGACATTGCCTGTGATGGTGCCATGCAGGGTACGAATCTGGCGCTGTACCGCCAGCTGGCGGCAGAGGTGCCGGGCGTGGCCTTCACGGCCAGCGGCGGCATCTCGTCGGAAGCCGAGCTGCTGGAGCTGAAAAAGATGGGCACCGCTGCCGCGATCCTGGGCAAGAGCCTGTATACCGGGGCGCTGGATCTGAAACGTTGTGTAGAACTGGTGCAGAATTAAACGGAGGGGAACGAAAATGATCACAAAACGCATCATTCCCTGTCTGGATGTCCGGAATGGCCGGGTGGTCAAGGGTACGAACTTTGAGGGCATCCGGGATGTGGCCGACCCGGTGGAGATGGCCCGGATGTACAACGCTGCCGGTGCCGACGAGCTGGTGTTCTACGATATCACCGCCAGCTTTGAGGGCCGTGCTCTGTTCACCGATATCCTGACCCGGGTGGCAAGCGAGATCTTCATCCCGCTGACCGTAGGCGGCGGCATCAACACGCTGGAGGATTTTGACCGGGTGCTGAAATGCGGCGCCGATAAGGTCAGCGTCAACTCGGGCGCTCTGCGGGACCCCGACCTCATCCCGGCGGCGGCCCAGAAATACGGCGATCAGTGCGTGGTGCTCTCGGCGGACGTGAAGCGGGTGAACGGCCAGTTCCGGGTGTTCGCCAAGGGCGGGCGCGAGGATACCGGCCGGGACGCGCTGGACTGGATCAGCTGGTGCGCGGCGCATGGCGCGGGGGAGATCTGCCTGAACAGCATTGACACCGATGGTGTCCGCACCGGCTTCGATCTCGAGATGCTGGACGCGGTCGCTGCCCGGGTGAATGTGCCCATCATCGCCAGCGGCGGCGCGGGCAAAAAGGAAGATTTCCTTGAGCTGTTCCACCACAAGGGCATCGACGCTGGCCTTGCGGCGGGCATTTTCCACCAGAAACTGCTGACCATCCACGACCTGAAAACCTATCTGAATGAAAATGGTGTCGAAATGCGGCTGTAAGCTCTTGCGTTTCGGGCAACTTTAGGATAAACTGTAAGTATCCCCTTTGGGGAGGGAGTATGGACCATGGAACTGAAATTTGATGAAAAGGGCCTCATTCCTGCCATCGTGCAGGATCACTACACCAAAGAGGTGCTCACCCTGGCCTACATGAACGCCGAGACGCTGGCACTGACCATTGCCGAGGGGCGTACGGTGTTCTGGAGCCGGAGCCGTCAGGAGATCTGGCGCAAGGGCGATACCAGCGGCAATGTCCAGCATGTGGTGTCCATCACCGCCGACTGCGACAAGGACGCACTGGTGGTGGAGGTGGTCAAGGACGGCCCTGCCTGCCATACCGGTGCCGAGAGCTGCTTCTTCAATGAAGTGTATGTTTCGCCGGAGCTCAAGCAGTTCAGCTGGCAGGGGCTTTACGAACTCATCCAGGGCCGCAGGGATCATCCCCAGGAAGGCAGCTATACCACCTACCTGTTCGAGAAGGGCAAGGAGAAGATCCTGAAAAAGGTGGGCGAGGAGTGCACCGAGATCATCATTGCGGGAGAAAAAGAGGACAAGGCCGAGACCATCTATGAGATCAGCGACCTGGCTTACCATGTGCTGGTGCTGATGGTGCAGGCGGGCATCACGGTGGAAGAGATCACCCGTGAGCTGGAAAAACGACACGTCATTGACCACAAGGTCAAACAGGAAAGGATGCAGTGATTTAGTTATGGCAGATTATAAGAAGTCCAGTGTTCATTGCCACTCGACGATGTGCGATGGCAGAAATACCTTGCAGGAAATGGCCAGTGCCGCCTGTGCACAGGGCCTGACGACCCTGGGCTTCTCCGGCCATAGCTATACTCAGCGGGACCGCGAGTACTGCATGAGCCCCAGCCGCACCGCCCAGTACAAGGCCACCATTGCAAAGCTCAAGGCAGAGTACAAGGGCAAGGTGGACATCCTCTGCGGCATCGAGTGGGACAGCCTGAGCGAGGACAAGCCCGAGAACTACGATTACTGGATCGGTGCGGCCCATCACCTGTACGGCAGGAACACCGGCAAGTACTACGAGATCGACTTCCGCCCGCAGGATCTGCACGACTGCATCTTTGATGATTTCGACGGTGACCCGCTGGCCGCGGTGGAGGCCTACTTTGCAGAGGTGGAGAAGGTTGCCGCCAAGGGACCGGACATTCTGGCCCACATCGACCTCATCAAGAAGCTGAACGGCGAGGGTGAGTTCTTTGATGAAGAGGCTCCCCGCTACCGGGCCGCTGCCCTCAAAGCCCTGAGCGCAGCCAAAGAGCACAACTGCCTGCTGGAAGTGAACACCGGCGGCGTTTACCGCGGCTACCGCAGGGACTTCTACCCCAGTGCATGGATGCTGGAGGAGTGGAACAAGATGGGCGGCAAGGTCATCATCACCTCCGACTCCCACGATGTTTCCAGCCTGACCTTCGGCTTTGAGGAAGCCGCCGCCGCCATCAAGGCAGCTGGTTTCACCAGCGTGGAGGTGCTGACCGGCCACGGCTTTGAGACCCAGGAGCTGTAAAAGAAAAATAAAGCACAACCCTCTCCGTTTTTGCTGTGCAATGCCGGGGAGGGTTGTTTTCCGTAAACTGTGAGGAACCTTATGACCCAAACTGCGAAAAAATCCCCCTTCAGCATGAATGTGGACCTGATGCACGGGCCCATTTTCAAAAACCTGCTGCTGTTCATGCTGCCCATCTTCATCTCCAGCCTGTTCCAGCAGCTCTATAACACCGTGGACACCATGATCGTGGGCAATGTGCTGGGCGATACCGCCCTTGCCGCCATTGGCTCCTGCGGCTCGATCTACGAGCTTCTGGTCGGTTTTGGCCTCGGTATCGGCAACGGCCTTGCAATCGTTGCAGCGCGCTCCTACGGGGCGCAGGATCACGATCTGCTCAAAAAGACCGTGGCAGGCTCACTGGTCATCGGTCTGGTGGCTTCCCTCTGCATTACGCTGGCGGGTGTGCTGGGCCTGCACCCGCTGCTCCTCATGCTGGACACCCCGGCGGAGATCCTGGACGATGCGTACCGCTACATTTTGACCATCGATCTGGGCGTGCTGGTCATGTTCGCCTATAACCTCTGCGCGGGCCTGCTGCGCGCCATTGGCAACAGCGTGATGCCGCTGGTGTTCCTGCTCATCTCCTCGGGCCTGAATGTGGTGCTGGATCTCCTGTTCATTGCAAGGCTGGGCATGGGGGTGCAGGGAGCGGCTGTGGCAACGGTCATCTCGCAGGGCGTTTCGGTGGTGCTCTGCATCCTGTACATCTTCCTCAGAGTGAAGATCCTGCTTCCGGAAAAGCAGCATTTCAGGGTGGGCAGCCACCTTTACTGGGAGCTGTTCAGCCAGAGCATCTCCATGGGCCTGATGAGCAGCATCGTCTCGGCGGGCTCGGTGGTGCTGCAGTATGGCATCAACGGTCTGGGCACGCTGGTCATTGCCGGTCACACCGCCGCCCGGAAGCTGTTCTCCTTTACCACCATGCCGGTCATGGCCATGGCATCGGCATGCTCCACGTTTGTTTCCCAGAACTGCGGCGCAAACCAGCCGGAGCGTGTCCGCAAGGGCATGAAGGAGATCGCCCTGTACAGCGTGGCGGTGGCCGTGCTGGCGATCTTTCTGATGCAGCTGGGCGCGGAGTGGATGGTGCGGCTCATCTCCGGCTCCAGCGAGTCTGTGGTGCTGGAAAACGGCGCACGGTATCTGCTCTGGAACGCGCCCTTCTACTCGGTGCTGGGTGTCCTGCTGGCCACCCGCTACGCCCTGCAGAGCCTGGGGCAGAAGGTCCTGCCCCTCTTCTCCAGTGTCATTGAGCTGGTGGGCAAGGTGGTATTCGTGCTCTTCTTCATCCCGAAGTTTGCCTATAACGCCGTCATCCTCTGTGAGCCCATCATCTGGTGCTTCATGGCGGCGTACCTCGTGCTGGTCTACCTGCACGACCCGTTTGTGTTCCCGAAAAAAGCAGAATAAGGAAAAGACCCAGCTGCCGATGACAGCCGGGTCTTTGTGTCTGCGGGAAGTGGATGAAACGATCGGGCAAGGAGGCTTACAGCGCCGAATAGCCGAAGCTGTTGACCAGTGCATCGATATGCTGGCCCGCCTTGCACATGGGGCACTCGCGGGAATCGAAGCTGGCGTAATCGGGCAGGTTGGAGGGGTCAAAAATAGAGGTGACCGGGATGCCCAGGCACTCGGTGGCGGTGGCGAAGATGGCGCTCAGGCCTGCCACAGTGCCGCCGTAGTAGTTGATCGCCTCGATCGCGGCCTGCACGGTGTAGCCGGTGGTGATGGAAGCAGCCAGGATCAGCACGTGCTTGCCCTTGACCATGGGGGCCAGATTGTCGCGCAGGATGATCTGGCTGCCGGTGGTGTACTCCGG
>ENA-OUQP01002360-OUQP01002360.1-human-gut-metagenome-genome-assembly--contig:-NODE-2360-length-10403-cov-6.155489_pt1 | contig 10403 bp, 9 predicted proteins | sample MGYA00237951_ERZ548836 | MGnify/ENA primary metagenome ERZ548836 (study PRJEB26490, sample SAMN05194702) | human gut metagenome | biome: terrestrial biome; feature: human-associated habitat; material...
TACCAGTTGTATCCCTAAAGGGATAGCAAAAAGTTTGAAACTGCAGCACACTTACAGGCTATCATTCGCTTTACATAGGACAATGATATAAACATAAGAATCACAGGATAGACATGAACCACTCAACGGTCTTGGGATCGTAGTGGGAGAAGAACAGGCTCTCGCCGCCGTCCAGCGCTTCGATGGCGGCCATATCTTCAGCCGTCAGGGTGAAGTCAAAGAGGTCGAAGTTCTGCTGCATCCGTTCCTTGTGGGTGGACTTGGGGATGATGACCACGTCACTTTGCATCAGGAAACGAAGGGCGGTCTGTGCGGCGGTCTTGCCGTACTTCTTGCCGATCTCCGTCAGGACGGGGTTGGTGAACATATCCTTGCGGCCCTCGGCGAAGGGACCCCATGACTCGATCTGGCAATCATACTTTTTCAGATACTCTTTTGCCAACTTCTGCTGCTGGAACACATGGGTTTCGATCTGGTTGACGGCAGGCTTGACCTCGGAGAAATGCTGAATGTCCAGATACCGGTCGGGGCCGAAGTTGGACACGCCGATGGCACGGAGCTTTCCGGCCTTATAAAATTCCTCCATCGCCCGGTAGGTGCCATAATAGTCGCCAAAGGGCTGGTGGATGAGCAGCAGGTCGAGATAATCGGTACGCAGCTTTTCCATGGATGCCTCAATGGACGCTTTGGCCTTCTCGTAGCCCGCGTTGGTGATCCATACCTTGGTGGTCAGGAAGAACTCCTCCCGGGGCAGACCACTCTCGGCAATCGCCGCACCTACGCCCTCCTCGTTGCCGTAGGCCTGCGCCGTGTCGATGCTGCGGTAGCCCACATCAATGGCATCCAGTACGCAGCGCTGGGTGTCCTCCGGCGGAGTCTGATACACGCCGTAGCCCAGCTTCGGCATCTTGATGCCGTTGTTCAAAGTAACGTATTCCATAATTGTACCTCCAATTTCCTGAAAAGCAGGATTCTTTCTATTTCCCACTTTACAACACTTTTCTGATATTGTACACTATTGATATCGCAATCTGCTTTTCATAATATGAAAAGAATTTCGAGAGGTGAGACTATGATTGATCTGAATGAGTTAAGCCAGCTTGTGGCTTTTGCCGATTTAGGGACACTAAGCCGTGTGGCGGAGGAATTCCACATCTCCACGCCGTCCATCACCCGCTCCATGCAGCATCTGGAGGAGGCTTTCGGCGTACCGCTCTTCCTTCGTGGAAAGAACAAAATCGAACTGAACGAAACCGGAAAAATGGCCGTGGCAGCTGCCCGAACGCTCTTGCAGGATGCGGAGACAGCCGTCCGTCAGGTGCAGGAATTTGACGCACGGCAGCACACGATCATCATCAAGTCCTGTGCGCCCGCACCTCTGTGGGAATTGCAAAAGGACGTGAACACGCAACAGCCGGAAATGATGGTTTCCTCTGCGATCTGCCAGAATAGAGAGGTGCTTACGGCGTGGCAGGATGGCACCTGCGATATGGCCATTCTGCCATTTCCCATTGAAGGCGCCCAGCCGTTTCTGAAAGAGAAACTATTTGTCTGTGTGCCGCCGGACCATGAGCTTGCAAAATACGAAGCACTGACCTTTGCGGATATCAACGGCTTCAACTTCCTGCTGCGGACAGAGCTGGGCTTCTGGGACACCCTCTGCCGGGAGAAGATGCCTGCCTCCAAATTTCTGGTACAGCCGGATGCGATGGTGTTTGAAGAATTGGTGAACGCCTCGTCGCTGCCCTGTTTTACCACGGATTATGTTCGGCTTCGAGACTATCCGAATCGAGTCAATATTCCGCTTTCTGATGAGGAATCCCATGTAACGTTCTATCTGGCAAAAAGGTAAAGGAGAATAGGATGGACAAACAGGAAAATCCTATGGTCATTCAAGTTCGGAATGCCCATGTACACAACCTAAAACATATTGATGTGGATATTCCGCTGAATAAGATCGTCGGTATTGCAGGGGTGTCCGGTTCCGGCAAATCGTCCCTTGCCCTTGGCGTGCTGTATGCGGAAGGCTCCCGTCGGTACTTGGATGCACTTTCCACCTATACCCGGCGCAGAATGACGCAGGCACCACGGGCGCAGGTGGATGAGGTGCTGCACATTCCTGCGGCGCTGGCACTGCATCAGCGTCCGGGCGTTCCGGGTATCCGAAGCACCTTCGGCACCGGGTCGGAGCTGCTGAACAGTCTGCGGCTGATGTTCTCGCGCCTTGCAAGCCACCGCTGCCCCAGCGGGCACTATCTGCCGCCGACCCTTGCTGTGGCAGCGGGGCAGGCACTGACCTGCCCGGTCTGCGGAGAACGGTTTTATGCGCCGTCGGCGGAGGAGCTTGCCTTCAACTCGCAGGGGGCCTGCCCGACCTGCGGCGGCACAGGGCTTGTGCGCACAGTGGACGAATCGACGCTGATCCCGGATGACTCCCTGACCATTGACGATGGCGCTGTTCTGCCCTGGAAAACGCTGATGTGGTCGCTGATGACGGACGTCTGCCGGGAAATGGGCGTCCGTACGGATGTGCCGTTCCGGGACCTGACTGACCGGGAAAAGGAGATCGTCTACCACGGCCCGGCGGAGAAAAAGCATATCTTTTATAAGGCAAAGGGAACCAACCAGTCCGGTGAATTGGACTTCACTTATTTTAATGCAGTCTACACTGTGGAAAACGCCCTGTCCAAGGTCAAGGACGAGACGGGTATGAAACGAGTGGAACGCTTTTTGAAGGAGAACGTCTGCCCGGACTGCGGCGGAAGCAGGCTGTCCCAGCGAGCAAGACAGCCAAAGCTCTGCGGCATCACGCTGGCGGAGGCGTGCGAAATGCCGCTGTCCCAGCTGGTGAAATGGGTCGATCATGTCCCCGACACGCTGCCGGAGGAAATGCGCCCCATGGCGGAGAGCATCTGCGAATCCTTCCGAACGGTGGCAAAGCGGCTGATGGACTTGGGACTGGGGTATCTGTCGCTGGACCGGGCGTCTGCCACCCTTTCTACCGGCGAGCGCCAACGGATGCAGCTGGCTCGTGCCGTCCGCAACCGTACCACAGGCGTTTTGTATGTGCTGGATGAGCCGTCCATCGGCCTGCACCCGTCCAATATTGTGGGGCTGACCGATGTGATGCACGATCTGATTGCCGACGGCAATTCGGTCATATTGGTAGATCACGACACGCAGATCCTGTCCGAAGCGGATTGGGTGGTGGAGATGGGACCAGAGGCCGGAGCAGACGGCGGACAAATCATCGCGCAGGGTACTATCCCGCAGATCGCAGCCGACTCCCATTCCAAAATCGGCCCGTTTCTGAGAGGGAAAACGCCGCCCCTTCGGAAGAAAGCATCGGCGCAGGAAATGTTCGGGTTGGGGACGATTCACCTTTCCACGGATGCCATCCACACCGTGAAGCCCTTGGACGCGGATATTCCCAAGGGGCGGCTGACGGTGGTGACCGGCGTATCCGGTTCCGGCAAGACCACGCTGATTCTGGAAAGCCTGATTCCCGCGCTGGAAGCCCTGACAAACGGAACGGCGCAGCCGGCTCATGTGAAGAAAATCTGTGCAGAAGGCATCCGGCAGGTCAAGCTGATCGACGCCGCACCCATCGGCATCAATGTCCGCTCTACCGTGGCCACCTATGCCAATGTCCACGATGAGCTGCGCAAGGCCTATGCGAGACTGCCGGAGGCCAAGGCGCTGGGCTATAAGGCAGGAGATTTCTCCTACAACACCGGAAAGCTCCGCTGCCCGACCTGCGACGGAACAGGCTCCATCAGTCTGGATGTGCAGTTTCTGCCGGATGTGGAAATTCCCTGCCCGGATTGCCGGGGCAGCCGGTATCGCCGGGAAGCGGAACAGGTCCAGCGGAAAAATCAGACCGGAGAAGCGTATTCCCTGCCGGAGGTCATGGATATGGATGTCAAGCAGGCACTCTCCGCCTGTGGGGATATGAAAACCGTTTCTGGCCGTTTGCAGGTCTTGCAGGACTTGGGACTTGGGTATCTGACTCTTGGAGAAGCCACGCCCAGTTTATCCGGTGGCGAAGCCCAGCGGCTGAAGCTGGCATCCGAGATAGGGCGGCAGCAGGACACCTCGGTATTTATCTTTGACGAGCCGACCATCGGTCTGCACCCGTTGGATGTGCAGACGCTTTTGCGGGTCTTTGACCGACTGGTAGAAAGCGGTGCAACTGTTATTGTCATCGAGCATGATCTGGATGTGATTCGCAATGCGGACTATATGATCGACATGGGTCCCGGCGGTGGAGAGCAGGGCGGGCGCATTGTCGCCGCCGGTACGCCGGAGGAAATTGCGCAGAATGCGGAAAGCGTCACGGGAAGGTATCTGTAATTTGTTCGCTATCATCCTGAATAGGCAAAACCCCTCTGCCGACACCCTGACTGAGTGTCGACAGAGGGGTTATCTGTGTCTGGAGCGTTATTACAGTGTGTACCGCAGCCAGACCGCGCCATCTTTATAGGGCTGCACACTTGTAAGCTTTAGGTTGACAGGCTCTGTGCCCATGGGCAGACCGTCAAAGGTGGAGGTCATGCCTTTTCGTCCATCGATTCCGGGGCCGAGCAGAATGCTGACCTCATCCAGCAGTCCCGCATGGAGGAAGGCTGCATTGATCGTGCCGCCGCCAACGATCGCCATGCGTTCCACGCCAAACTCAGAGTACAGGATTTCAGCAGCTCTGCGCAGGTCGATTCGCGTTTTGCCGCAGACGATCCACGAAATATGAAGCGAATCGAGATAGGCAAGATATCATCGACACAGCTATGGGCTTGCCCCACGGACATTATCATTATTCCTGCGGCAGCAAAACGGACTCCGTGTTTCTGCATCTGGTACGACACTTGCAGGAAAATGACCGGAATATTCTGGAGCTGCTGTCCTCAGAAAATAATGAGATTTTTATGAAATACTTCAAAACCAATCTGCGGACACTGATCGTGACCCAGTACGCCGAAAAGGGACTTCTGAAAAGCGCAGCGCTGCCGGAGGACTATCTGGTAAACCACATTGCGTCTTCTTTCGTTGAAACGATTGACTGGTGGGTGTCCCGTGGGATGAAAGAAACGCCGGAGACGATAACGGAATACTTTTTGAGCGTGATTGAGCCGGTTTTACGGAGTGAGCAATAGAAAATGTCCTGTCCATCCTGTGCAAGCGCATTACAAAGATATGACTGCCTCATGCGCAGGACGCTGCTGATGCAGCGGATGGAGCAAGTGCTGACGCCCAGAGAGCTGAATCTGGTGCGGAGCTACCTCGGCGTCGGCCAGCCGGACCAGGTCGGCATGACTTTTCAGGAGCTGGCCATTCGGCTCAACTACAACGGCCCCAGCGGAGCGGAGAAGGCGTACAAGGCCGCGCTGCGGAAGCTGAAAAGGGACTTGTATGGCGGCGCCTATGGGCGGTGGCTCTCCGCGCAGAAATTCATCTGTGCCGCCAAAGCAGAGGCAGAGCAGGGCGCGGGGCAGGACGCAACGCCGTAGAGAACTTGGCGGGAGGAGCAGGCGCTGGCAGATCGGTTTATCTGTGAGGTCGTTTCGCTGATCCGTGTTCATGAGATTTTCAGTGACACATTGGAGAAGGAAACAGAATGAGCGGTACGGCACCAGGCTTGGTCTGATACCGTACTGCTTTTCGTTTATCCCATGATGCCGATTTTATTGCCGTTCTCGTACATGTCCTCGGCGTATTCGACATGGTTGGGGCCTTGACTTTCTATCCAGCCAAAGCCCAGCACATAGACCATGTTGTCCGGATCGCTGTCAGGTGATGCCGGGGCAGGCTCCGTTTCTTGCGGTGGTGTGGCATTCTGTTCAGGGGAAGCCTGTACTTCACCCGACGGAGGCGCTTGAATAGGCGATGACCCCAGTGCAGTAGCAGCTTCTTTGACTGGCTCCGGTTGCGTTACATCCGACTTTTCTTCCTCTGGCATTATGATTTCTTCAATTTCTGGCATCTCCGGAACTTCGGGCTGTGCGGCGATTACGGCGGGTGGTATGGGCAGTGCGGGTGTTTCCATGGATGGCTCGTTCTGCAGCCACACGGCGGCACACAGGGCCAGACAGTCGGCGGATGCGGCTACAGTAATGATTAGCTTCTTCATTTTGCTTCTTCCTTTCTGGACATGGAAAGAGCGCCCAATCTCCTCGCCGTACAGCGAGAGACTGAGCGCTCTTTTTCGTATTGATTCAGTTCCACGGAGAGCTGCCACGCCAGCTCAAATCCGGAGATAAAGCTGTCGATGGATGTCTCCTCCACGATGCGGTCTTTGGCGTCGATGAGTTGTAGCACCAGCCGTTCCGGTTTTTCCAGAACCTCGATGAGGGCTTGGTGGCATTCCTCGATTTCCTTCTTCTGTGCCAGGAGCTCTGGCGGAGTATAGAAGCAATCGTACAGGTCTTTGAGTAGTTTGTTCATGTATTGCACCTCCTGGTAGCAACACACATTACCACATAACCGCTTGGAAAGCTACTGAAACTTTTTCTCTTTTTCGCAGATGTTCTGATATAGATACAGCAGAACTATACTTTTTCGGCAGAATATGCTATTATTTAATATAGAAAATTGTATCCAAGTATTGGTGTCCCGCAACAATGCCCGCCAAAGGCATAAACGTTGCAGCGGATTGCTTCTCGCGATTTTTACAAATTCTCTTATGGCAATATCTAATTAGCAAATGAGGAGACTAACCATTATGAGTAACGAACTTGATAAAAAATGTGACACAACATTGCAGTCCATGATGGATGTCGAATGTCTTCCGGCTATGCCGGATCTCGACCTTGCTATGAATAATGCCACAAAGATCCCATTGGCAAATCTGTCCGCACTCGGAGTTGCCTTCCAGCCGCTTACTACAGCGATTCAGACAGCAGTCACTGGCGGCGGTGGATCTGGCCTTTACTATGTCAACACCAAAGGCATGCAGATGTTTTCAACCAGCGAGGGATTTATCGGCTCCCTGAAGACTGCATCCGGAACAGTCGGCGGCGGTCAGGCGCGAATGACTGCACTTGCCTGCGATCCTACAATGCTGTTCATGGCCGCTGCGCTGATGAATATTGAGAAAAAGCTTGATGCCATTCAGGAAACCCAGGAGGAGATTCTGGAGTTCTTGGAGGAAAAAGAGCGTGCGGTTCTGCAGGGAAACCTCAATGTTCTGGGCGATGTTATGAGCAATTTTAAGTACAACTGGAATAACGATACATACAAGGCGAATAAACACATCCTCGTTCAGCAAATTAAGAAAGAAGCCGAGGCAAGTATTATTCTGTACCGTGATCAGATTGCCAAAAAGCTGAAAAAGCGCTTCTTGATCCACAGTGATCAGGAGGTCAAGGGAACCTTGAAGAAGCTTCAGGCGCAGTTCAAAGACTATCAATTGGCGCTATATCTGTACTCCTATTCCACTTTCCTGGAAGTAATGCTCTTGGGGAACTTCAGCGAAGGCTACCTGGACAGTGTCGAGCAGCGTATCTCGGAGTATTCCTTCCAGTACCGATCCCTATATACTGAGTGCTACTCCCTGATGGAAGATTACTCTAAGTCCTCTATCCAGTCCGGGATGTTAAGCGGTTTAGCTGTGGCAAGCAGGTTCATGGGTGAAACCATTGCCAAAGTGCCGGTTATCAGCAAATCCCAGTTGGATGAGAACTTGATTGAGGCAGGCGGCAGACTGGGTCGTCACGGGGAGAAACGCGCTACTGTAGCATTGGAAGGACTTGCGCAGACACGCATGGGCGTGACACTTCCGTTTGTTGAAAATATCCGGGCGATTAACGATCTCTACAACAAGCCTGCGGCATACCTGTTCGACAGGGATAATGTCTATGTTCAGCAGATTGCTGGATAGAAGGAGAAAAAACGGAAAAAGAATAATTACCACACTTTTGATGGTATGCATAATATTTCCATGATGTATTTTGGGAACTATGGTTGCATATGCGGCTATAATATTTGCACAGATTGTTACTCGTGCGGAGGTGTTGACCATGCCAAAACCGAAATGGAACCTGAATACTGTTTACATATCCGAGCGGCTGCAAGAGAGCATGCGGCCCATTTCCCGCTGCGCCATGACGACCGTGGTCGCGCCCATGGGCTACGGAAAGACCACGGCGGTGAACTGGTATCTGGGTGAGCGCGCCAAAGCAGAGACACTGCACATCATCCGCATCAGTGTATATTCAAACAACCTTGCGATTTTTTGGAAAAGCGTACAGGAGGCGTTTGCCCGCGCAGGGTTCCCCTTCCTGCGGGAGTATCCCTGCCCTACGGACGCCGCGGGCGGTGGGCTGCTGGTGGACGATCTCTGCCATGCACTGGCAGGCAAAGACCCCTGCTATATCTTCGTTGACGATTTTCATCTGCTGACGGACAGACGTGCCTCACTGTTTCTCTGTATGCTGGCAAACTGCCTGCCCATCAATGTGCATTTGATCGTCGCCAGCCGGGATCGTTTCCTGCCTGCTGCGGAGACGGTGCGGCTGGGGTCGCGGGTGTATCAGATCGGCACGGAGCAGCTGCGCCTGAACCATACGGAGCTTGCCGTCTATGCCCATCGCTGCGGCACAGAGCTTTCCGATGCGCAGATCGAAAGCCTCCTCTATTCCAGCGAGGGCTGGTTCTCCGCCGTATATTTGAATCTGCGGACGCTCTCCGAGCACGGCGTGCTGCCCAGCCGCGATTCTGACATCTACGCCACCTTTACCGCCGCCATGATCGATCCGCTGCCGGAACAGCAGTGGGAGTTTCTGGCGGTCATGGGGCTTGCCGACGAATTTACCGTCGAAATGGCGCAGTATATCACAGGCGATGCGGATGCGGGGCAAATTCTCTCCCTGCTGACCGAGCAGAATGCCTTTGTCACGCGACTGCCGGATGGCGCGACCTATCGCTTCCACCACATGATGAAGGAGTGCGCCGAGCGCTGCTTCTTGGCAATGAAAGCTGAAACACAGCGGCTCTATTGGGAGCGCTTCGGACTGTGGTATGAAGAGCACCGGCAGTATCTCCACGCCATCGCCGCTTACAGGAAGAGTGAAAACTATGATGCGCTGCTGCGGGTCATTCGCAGCGATGCGGGCATTTTGCTGGCGTCTCTGAAGCCCGAGGACGTACTCGACGCGCTGGACAAATGCCCCGCCGAAACGCTCAAGGCCTATCCCTTCGCCATTCTGGTGCTGATGCGCCGGATGTTCACATGGCGTCAGATCCCAAAAATGCTGGAGCTGAAAGCACTGCTGCTAACGGCCATTGAGGAGCACCCAGAGCTGTCCGAAGAAGAGCGCGGCAACCTGCTGGGCGAGTGCGACCTCATTCTGAGTTTTCTCTGCTACAACGACATCAGCGCCATGAGCCGCCTGCACCGCAGCGCCAGCAAGCAGATGTCCCGCCCCGCCATCAGCATCCAGAATAGCGGCGGCTGGACCTTTGGCTCGCCGTCCGTTCTGATGATGTTCTACCGCGCACCGGGAGAACTCGAAAGCGAGCTTGCCGAGATGGACGAGTGTATGCCCCATTACTATAAGGTCACCAACCACCACGGGCAGGGTGCGGAAACCATCATGCGCGCGGAGGCCCTGTTCTGTCAAGGACGTTTCACCGATGCGCACATCGAACTGGAGCGCGCCTATGCGCAGGCGAAGAATAACGGGCAAATCAACATGGCGCTCTGCTGCGACTTTCTGTCATGGCGGCTCTCGCGCTATACCGATGTGGAGCAGCGCTATACCTTTGAGGAGCAATACGCGGCGCTGCTGCGCTATCACGACGCCTCATGGATCAACCTTTGGAACGCCACCAGTGCCTATTACCATGCGCTGCGGGGTGAAACAGACAGTATCCCTGCAATCTTTTCGCAGCACCGGCTCTCTGATATCAATATGCTTGCGCCGGGTAAGCCTATGATGGAAATGATCGAAAACCAGGTGTATCTTGCCCAAGGCGCTTATGCCCGGGTGGTGGGGTACAGCGCAGAGCTGCTGCCGGTCTGCGAAGCCATGCACTATGCGCTGGTGGCGCTGCACCTACGCATCCAGACGGCGGCAGCCTATGAAAAGCTTGGCAAGAGCGAGGAAGCCCACGCATGGCTGAGAAAGGCACTTTCCGACGCCGAGCCGGACGGTCTTGTGATGCCGTTTGTAGAAAACTATGATATCCTGAAGCCTCTGTTGGAACGGGAGATAAAAAATGACCTGATCTCAAAAATCATTGAGCTTGGCGAGGCGGCAGCGGCGCGAAACGCAGCCGGCACTCGCCCGGCAGCCTTCGACGTGCTGACACCGCGGGAATTTGAGATCGTGGAGCTGATGGCGCAGCGCCTCAGCAACCGCGAGATTGCGGAAAAGCTCTACCTCTCCGAGGGCAGCGTCAAGCAGTAT
>ENA-OUQP01002364-OUQP01002364.1-human-gut-metagenome-genome-assembly--contig:-NODE-2364-length-10383-cov-3.889427_pt1 | contig 10383 bp, 7 predicted proteins | sample MGYA00237951_ERZ548836 | MGnify/ENA primary metagenome ERZ548836 (study PRJEB26490, sample SAMN05194702) | human gut metagenome | biome: terrestrial biome; feature: human-associated habitat; material...
CAGAGCAACACTTAATCAATGTAGATTTTCCAGCTCCATTTTCTCCAATCAGAGCCAGAATCTCGCCTGGCTTTAATTCCAACGTAACGTCCTTCAACGCTACAACACCCGGGTATTCTTTTCTTATATGCTGTAACTGTAATACATATTCTTCGCTCATGTTCATCCCCCGTGATTCTACGAATTAACAGAGGCGGCGTAATGCCGCCTCCTTTTTAATCTGTTTCAGTTTTATGACTGTCTTACATTCCCTTTAAGATCTCATCAATGTTATCTGTTGTGATAGGTTTGATTGTTCTGTAAACGTTGTGATCATCACCCTCAAATTTCTCACCACTTAAGATTCTTTCATACATTTCCATACAAGCCTTTGCTGTATCTTCGTTAGATCCTTCAAATCCAACGATAGATCTTACTGCTTCATTTCCAGCTTTCAGAGAATTCAGCTGCTGCTCTGTAACGTCTGTTGTAATAACACCTACATTCTCCGGAATTTTTCCTTTTCCGTATTTCTGAAGAAGAGCTTCATTCGAACCGATCATAGCACCAGCTCCGACTCCAACGAATACATTAGCATCTGGATGTGCAGAAAGTACAGACTCTACGTTGCTCTGTGCTTCCGGTGCTTCCAGACCATCAACTTCTGCGATCACTTCATAATTGTCTTTGCAATTTTCTTTCAGACCTTCCTTGATACCATCAGCTCTTTCTTTCAGAACCTTTGTTGAAGGATATCCGATAACTGTAACCTGTGCTTTATCATCTGCTGTAAATTTATCGTTAATAAATTCAGCTGCTGTTTTACCAATCTCTTTACCAAGCTCTGTATTGTCCAGTACCCAGTTAGCTGTTGTGTTTTCCATCGGGTCATCCCAGCACATTACTTTAATATCAGCATCAAGAGCTTCTTTACAGATGTTCTCTACCGCTTTTGCATCAGAAGGGTGAACCATGATCAGGTCACATCCCGATGTAATGAAGTTCTCGATCTGGCTAACCTGTGTAGCAGAGTTGTCTTCGCAGTCGATCAATGTGTAATCCCAGCCTTTGTCTTTTAACTGTTCTTCGAGTTTTCCCATAACTCCTGCCCAGTACGCATTGCTTAATGACTGAATTGTAATTCCGACTTTGTACTTTTTGTCTTTGGAATCTCCGCTTTCTGACTTGCTGTCTGATCCCCCGCCTTTGCTTCCGCATCCAACTGCCATAGCTGCTACCATCGTTACACACAGTAAGATACTTACGATTTTCTTTTTCATAGATTGTCCTCCTTGAAATTAATAAATTTTATTCGTATAGCCGTTGCTATTAGCTATCTTATAATGATATAACCGGTCAATTTAGAAGCATGTAAACGCTCCATCTACGATAATATCTGATCCGGTTGTAAATGTACTTGTGTCTCCTGCAAGATATACCAGAATTGACTGTAATTCTTCCGGTTTTCCAAGCCGTCCCATAGGAGCCATTGCATTCCACTGCCCAATCAGTGGTTTCAGATCATCTCTTGACATAATCAAATCTGTTCCAATGTATCCCGGGCTGATGCAGTTGACTCTGACACCTTTCTTTGCCCATTCTACAGCAAGAGATTTTGTTAGAAGACTTACTCCTGCTTTTGACGCATTGTATCCACACTGTGGCTGCGGAACATTTACAATATGTCCTGACATAGAAGCCGTATTAATGATGGAACCATAACCCTGTTTCAACATTACTCTTCCCGCTGCTGTTGCGCAGAGGAAAACGCCTGTCAGATTGATATCAATTACTTTCTGCCACTGAGCAAGTGTCATCTCCTCAGCCGGTGCATTTACTGCGATTCCGGCATTGTTATAACATGCATCAAGTTTTCCATATGTATCAACCACTTTAGCTACCATTGCTTCAACCTGATCCTGCTTTGTAACATCACATTCAATTGCGATTGTCTTAGAACCTGTCTTCTCCGCAATTTCATCCGCTACTTTCTGAGCTCCTTCAAGATTAATATCTACGATTGCTACATCTGCCCCTGCTTCTGCAAATGCCATGGCTGCACATTTTCCGATTCCGCTCGCAGCCCCTGTTACGTAAATTGCTTTCCCGTCAAGTCTCATGTTCTCAATAATTCCCATGTTGCCCTCCTTCCGGTTGTTAGCCGTGTCTGTTGGTTTTGATTCCGCATAACTCTTTTGTAAACCGCTTTTACAAAAGCGCTTTGCATATCTTTGTTGGTATTATTATAATACTTGTTCTTTTATTTGTGCAATATGCAATATCATCCAAATTTTGTATGTGTATTTTGTATAGTTTCAATAATGTTATTTATTTAACATTTAGTTATATTGTCTCTATGTAGTTTTCTATTAATTTAATCGCAGCTCCAAGCGCTGATGCCTCCGCCTTGTAATCACAAGCTCTTACATAATTTCCATCATGACCAAACAAGTTCTTTTCCGCCACCATCTGACGTAATCTTGGTACATATGGTCCAATCAGATTACCTACATATCCACCCAAAACCACTTCACAATCAAAGCACATCCTGAGATTATCCACTGCTATTGCCAGATTATCTAGATATTCATCCCATATTTTTTCATACTCTGCATTTCCCTCTTCAAGCTTTTCGAAAAATATCTCCAGTTTTCCTTCTGTAAGATCTGCAAGCCGGAGTGCCGAACAATACGCATCCAAACATCCTTTTTTTCCGCAATAACAGGTTCTTCCGCCCGGATGGATTACCATATGCCCGAATTCCGCACTTCGCCAGTTGTCTCCCCGATACATATTAACAGCCTCAAGTTCATTTCCCGCGGTCATGATTACATTGCTGTTTTCATACATCACCGCACCACCAACAGTATTACTCAGCATAAGATATACCATATTACCACAATTCACATGCTCAGCGCTTTCTACGATCGCTGCACAATTCGCATCATTAAGAAGAACTGCCGGGTATTTAAAATGTTCTGTCCATTCACTGCAAGACACATTATAAATATCCAGTGCGTTGGAATATGTAATAAGCTGTTCTTTTTTATCTATAATACAAGCCATCGATATTCCGATTCCCAATATCTTATCTTCCGGTATTGCATTTTCTTCTATAAATCGTCTGGTAAATGCAGCAAGTTCATCCAGATATTCATTCGTATATTCAAAACTCTTTCTGATCCTTACATGTTTTAATGCCTTTTCTGACAAATCTGTATACGTAATACCTATATGATTTGCCGTCAGATCAATTCCGACTGCGTATTTTATATCTTTTACTGCAGCAATTGCTTTTGCCTTTCTTCCTCCCGTTGATTTTAACTCTCCAGCTTCCTTTAGCACACCTTCTTCTTTCAGTTCATTTACAATTGTAAGAACCGTCGGTCCACTGATATCTAATGCAGCAGAAATCTCCGGCATACTCGTCTCTGCATGTCCGTTCACATATCTGAATACACGGTTTCTATTCTGTCTTTTCACTTCTACGCTATTCGTGCTTCTTTTCATAATTTCTGCCCTCTACTTTATTAACTATTTTATTTAAGTGTTTTTATAACATCTATATTATATCATGTTACAAAAAAGAATACAAATATTTTTCACAATTTTTTTCATTTACTTTGCGTATTTTTGTATCATTTGTATATACAATTTTAAAATTATAATTATCTGCTACAAAAAAACAGATGATACAGTTTCTGTGAGCATAACCTCTTTCTTTTCTATATCACCTGTTCTATATTTTTATTCATTCTTTATATATAAGATATCTGCCACCGAACAGCTTCCATATTTCGTCTCTATCATAGAACACGGCCATACTTTCGTTCTGGTAAATATCTCAACACCATTATCCGTACCCGCAATTCCAGTGTCGGATGCAAATGTCCGGTCTCCTATATAATCTTTCAGATGTGCTTCAAAAGATTCATACCATGGGATCAGCATTCCTTTTGCTCTCAGCGCATTCTGCTCCGTTTCCATACGAGGACAGTCACTGCTGTCTGCTGCTACTGTAACCGATCCGTCTTTTTCGATGAGCAGATGTGCCACTCCGACTTCTGCGTTCGTCACTACGGCATTTGCATTTTCTTCTGTAATCCATTTGAAATTATCCCGTCTCCCTAAGATCACTCCGTCATATTCCGAAGTCTGAAGCCAGGATAATAATTTATCCAGATTCTTCATTAATCTTCCATCTCCATATTAACACATACTTTACCTGTTTTTCCGGTTGCAAATACGCGGTATGCTTCTTCCGTCCGGCTAAGCGGATATCTGTGTGTAATGATCTGGCTTGGATGGATCTTCTTGCGGTCCAGGAATTCGACCAGACGCTCCATATTACCTACGGATGTTACCCATGATCCATGTAATGTCAGGTTCTTATGTAACAGAAGCGGACTTGGCTCGAATGTTACGGTTCCCTGCTCGCCAAGGAATACCACATTGCTCCACATTCTTGCAACTTCCAGACATCTGTGACGGCCGATGCTGCTTCCGGAACAGTCCACTGCTACTTCTACACCTTTTCCGTCTGTATACTCCATTACTTTCTGTACAACGTCATCATCACCTAAGAGTACCCGATCTGCCCCGATCTTTTTTGCCATCTCCAGACGTTCTTCTGAGATATCTACACCGATCGTCTCTGCCCCCATAGCTTTCGCAAGGATCAGTGCCGCCTGTCCGACAGGACCAAGCCCCATAACCAGTACGCGGTCTCTTCCGGATACATTGGCTCTTAACAGTCCCTGGTAAGCAGTTCCGAATCCACATGCGATCATGGCTCCGTCTTCATATGTCAGGAAATCCGGCAGATGAATACAGGTAGATACATCTGCTACCATATATTCCGCAAGTGCACCGTCTCTCTGCCATCCGTAAGCACGTCTCTCCGGATTCTGGCAGTTAATGAAGAAGCCTTTCTTACACTCGTCACAGTATCCGCATCCCTGAATGTGATATACAACCACACGGTCTCCTTCTTTAAAGTCCAGCACGTCTTCTCCAACCTGTACAACCTGTCCGCTCGGCTCATGACCTGCAATCACATCGTCATATCTTGCTCCACCTGTCTTATCTGTATGTTCATAATAAATATATTTCAGATCACTTCCGCAAAGACTGGCTGCCTTCATCTTCAGAAGTACCTGTCCCGGTCCGGGTACCGGCACCGGCTGCTCTACCTTCTGTACTTTTGCTCCTCCCGGAAGTTTCATACCGATCATCTTTTTTGGAATTTCGTATTTCATGTTGTATCCCTCCTGAATATTTTTATGATTTTCCTGCTATTAATCTTTCTGGTGTATTCTTTTTGTCATCCTCATCTTACCCCTTTTTCACATTCCATAACATAAACAATCTGACGAATTAATGGACTATATTACTGCTTCTGGATATAGTCAGCGTTCCGATATTCTTTTGGTGATACTCCTATTACTTTCTTGAATATTCTGGAAAAATAATAGGGATCATCATATCCCAGTTTTTGACTAATCTCCACAATATACAGATCTGTAGACTTTAAAAGCTTACACGCCTCCTGCATCTTCAGGTTGATAAAAAAATCAATCGGCGCCCTGCCGGTATATTTCTTAAATGATGCGTTGATATAGCTTTTCGAAAGTTCCAGTTCCTCTGCCAGATCCTCCAATTTCAGATTCTGATCCAGATGCCGGTACATATAACGTACAATCGTCGTGATATGCCTGTTCTGCCGGCTTGCCTCATCCACTTTTTCACGGAAATATATCTCGGACAGGATCAATGACAACACCTGAGAAATATAGATAAAGTTTCCAAGTGTATAATTGCGCTCCAATACACGGAACAACACGTCAAATAACGTTATGATACGATTCTCCGCATGTATGGAATTCATCTGAATGATCTGGCATTCTTCCAATGGATAATAACCTGTATTTTCACCCTTGAAATGTACCCAGAAGATACTCCACGGATTCTTCTCACTGGCATAATACTTATGTTTCTGATTTCTTGGTATACAGAACACTTCCTGCCGGCGAAGGTGATACTTTTTATTTCCGACATGGATATAGCCTTCCCCTTCTGTACAATATAAGAGGATATATTCTTCTGTTCCTTCCTCACGCTCCCTGTAATGATGATACGCTTTCGGGAAGAATCCGATATCCGTCAGGTACATCGCTTTTACCAATGGATGTTTCAGATATTCTTTGAATGATTCTGTTGGAATTATGAAATATTGTTCATCTTTGAAGCCGTCTCTTTTCTGGCTTTCCTGTATGTATGCTTTATTCTTTTCTCTTTCCATCTTCGTTTATCCTCTTGCCTTTTATGAATCTCTTATTACTCTTTTTACGATTCTTTTTTCATTATATTCAGCATAGCAATTTTGTGGAATATTGTCCATCTTTTTATGAGATATGATATTCTGCCGCTATTATTTTCATGCTATCGTAAAGGCATACATAAAAGCATTGCTATAAATATTCGCAGCTTTGAGATGGGAAAATCCATCATCACATACTTATTATTTTCAAAAAGGAGAATCTATTATGAGTAATCACGTACACGTATGGGAAGAACATGTAACCATCCCGACCTATAAAGTCTATCCACCGGAAAAGGGGCCTCTCTTTATCGAGAACCGTGCCTATCAGGGAAGTTCCGGCAAGGTCTACCCGCTTCCGGTAACCGAAAAAATCTCTGATAAAAAAGAAGATGTAAGCTACCACGCCATCTATCTGGAGAATGATTATCTGAAAGTCATGGTTCTTCCGGAACTAGGCGGACGTATCCAGAGAGCTTACGATAAGACGAACGGCTATGACTTTGTCTACTATAATCACGTGATCAAACCGGCGCTCGTCGGATTAACCGGCCCTTGGATCTCAGGCGGTATCGAATTCAACTGGCCACAGCATCACAGACCAAGTACTTACAGTCCGGTAGATTATTACTATCAGGAACGAGAGGACGGCTCTGCTACCGTATATGTCAGTGAGATTGACAAAATATACGGTACAAAGGGGATGGGTGCATTTACCTTATATCCAGACAAGGCTTATATCGAGATCAAAGGACAGCTCTTTAACAACACCGATGTTCCTCAGACCTTCCTCTGGTGGGCAAATCCGGCTGTTCCGGTCAATGACAATACTTACTCTGTATTCCCGCCGGATGTACATGCAGTTATGGACCACGGAAAACGTGCCGTATCTACATTCCCGATCGCAACCGGAGAATACTATAAATACGACTACTCTGCAGGCGTTGACATTTCCATGTATAAGAATATCAAGGTTCCGACTTCTTACATGGCCGCTCATTCTGACTTCGACTTTATTGGCAACTACGATGAAGGTCGGAAGGCCGGACTGCTGCACGTTGCTGATCATCACATCTCTCCCGGCAAGAAGCAGTGGACATGGGGCAATGCGGACTTTGGCCGTGCATGGGACCGCAACCTTACCGACGAAGACGGACCGTATATCGAGCTGATGACCGGAGTATTTGCAGATAACCAGCCTGACTTTACATGGTTAAAGCCTTACGAAGAGAAGACATTTACCCAGTACTTCATGCCATATAAGAACGTTGGACGTGTGAAGAACGCTACGAAGGATGCCATGGTGAACTTTACAATTGAAAATTCTACAGCTACACTGCTTTTGTATACTTCCGGTTCTTATAACGGACTCACCTTATCTGTAGAAAAAGAGGGTAATGTACTTTACAGCAAAACCATTGACATCTCTCCTCTGCAGGCATTTGAAGATACATTTACGACTGATACAAGTTCCACCGCAGGCTGCACAGTAAAAGTGACTGCTACAGATGGACATACACTTGTTACTTATACCGGACTGGAAGAAAAACTGGAGCCAATCCCGGATCCTGCCGTTCCTCTCGGCACACCGGCTGAATTGAAATCTACAGAAGATTTATTCTTAGGTGCACAGCATCTGGAACAGTACCGTCATGCAACATATGAACCTGCTGATTACTACGAGGAAGGACTCCGCCGTGATCCAAGCGACATCCGTCTGAATAACGGATACGGTATGCTGCTTATGAAGCGCGGTGATTTCGCTGCTGCAAAGAAACATTTTGAAGCGGCCATCGAAAAACAGACCTGGAAGAATCCAAATCCATATAACGGGGAATGCTACTTTAACTTAGGTCTTGCAGAATATTTCTTGGGAAATGAATCTGCTGCCTATGATGCATTCTATAAATCTACATGGAGCCACGAGACGCAGAGCGCCGGATTCTACTGGCTTGCACTGCTTGCATGCAAAAAGCATGAATATGAACAGGCGCTTACATTTGCAGAACAGTCCATGATCCGCAACTGGCATAACATGAAAGTGCGTGCATTAAAAGCTTCTATCCTTCGAAAGCTTGGACGCTGCAACAAGGATTTTCTCGCTGAAAGTCTTGCAATCGATCCGCTGTCACTTGACTGCCTGTATGAAAAATCCGTTTCAGAAGATGATCTGAGCGGATGGATCAGCACAATGCGTACCTCTGCACATAACTATCTGGAAGTTGCTTTGGACTATATCAAAGCCGGACTTTATGAAGATGTGGTACGTATCTTGGATGCAACACCGGATAAGTCGCCTATGACCTGGTACTATATGGGTTATGCTTATGAAAAAGATGGTAAAAATGAAGCTGCACTGGATGCTTACCAGAAAGCAGAACATACCAATCCGGATTACTGCTTCCCGAACAAGATAGAAGAGATTCTGATCTTAAATGCTGTTATATCTGCACTTGAAAAAGCTCCATATGCACATTATTATCTTGGATGCCTGCTGTATGATAAGAAGCAGTATAACAAAGCAGTAAACGAGTGGGAAGAAAGCATTTCTGAAAATCCGAAGTATGCTATGGCTTATCGTAATCTTGCAATTGCTTATTATAACAAGCGCAAAGAACCTGCCAAAGCACTGGCTTATATGAAACAGGCATTTGAACTGGATTCTTCTTATCCGAGACTTCTTCTGGAATATGACCAGCTGGCTGCCAAGAATAACGTTCCGCTTGAAGATCGTCTGACTCTGCTTGAGAAATATCCGAAGTTGGTCGAAGACAGAGATGTACTGTATCTTGAATATATCACGCTTCTTAATGAGACCGGTCAATATGACAAGGCTCTGGATGCTTTAAAGAGTCATACGTTCCATCCATGGGAAGGCGGAGAAGGAAAAGTCAGCGGACAGTACCGCTATGCGCTGACGCACAAAGCACTTGGACTTATGAAAGAGAAGGATTACGAAAAAGCCATCCGGCTTCTTACAGATACCTTTACCTATCCGGATAACTTAGGCGAAGGCAAGCTTCCGAACGTTCTGGATAATATTGCGGAATATTATATCGGATGCTGTTATGATGCGCTTCATGCTACCGAAGAATCTGCCAGATGGTGGGAAAAAGCTTCTGTCGGACTGGATGAACCATCGGCTGCTCTTTACTACAACGACCAGCCATCTGATACGATCTTCTATCAGGGTCTTGCGAATGCTGCTCTTGGAAGAACAGAAAAGGCTGCTAAGTGTTATCATCAGCTGAAAGCGTTTGGTGAGAAGCATATCTTTGATGAAGTGTCTTATGATTACTTTGCGGTATCGCTTCCAGAGCTTGAGGTATTCCCTAGTGATATTAAGCTTCGTAATACGATTGATTGTAAGTATCTGATGGCGCTTAGTGCGATCGGACTTGGAGATTATGAGAAGGCCCGTGATAGACTTGATGAGGTGCTTGCGCTTCAGGGGAATCATCAGGGAGCGATAGAGCATATGAGGTATCTTGAAGAAATTGGCTGTTTAATACATTAATTTGGGTTGGATTCCCAGTCACGACATGAGAAAGCGCTGGTATCCTGTTTGCAGCGGTTTTTGGCACGATGTGTAGAAGTTCTTAGGTAGTTTGACTTTCCGTTAAAGGGACGCAGCAAGACTGTTTGAGCCGAATGGCGAGTTTCGAGCGGAGTCCCTTTCGTCCTTAGGAAAGTCGGACTGCCTTAGAACTTCTGCATCGTGACATCTAGCAGCAGACAGGATACCAGCGCTTTCTCATGGATCGAGAGGCCACGATGAACTAGTGTATTAAACACCCACCATCCATCTCCCATACTACATCCGCCAACACACATATATCCTCACTATTATGACTGGTCAGCAGGATTGTCTTTCCTTCTTTTTTCAGATCCATAATCAGGCTCCGGATTTCTTCTACTCCTTTTTTATCCAATCCATTGAATGGCTCATCGAGTATCAGAAGGTCTGGATTTTCCATGATTGCCTGTGCGATTCCAAGGCGTTGTTTCATACCTAAGGAATATTTGGCTACTGCTTTTTTTGAATCTGGATCCAGGCCTACTCTTGAAATTGTGTTCCTGATCTC
>ENA-OUQP01002366-OUQP01002366.1-human-gut-metagenome-genome-assembly--contig:-NODE-2366-length-10377-cov-5.181748_pt1 | contig 10377 bp, 8 predicted proteins | sample MGYA00237951_ERZ548836 | MGnify/ENA primary metagenome ERZ548836 (study PRJEB26490, sample SAMN05194702) | human gut metagenome | biome: terrestrial biome; feature: human-associated habitat; material...
CACGGAACAATCCGCAGGCATCAAGGTCGGGGGCTTTTGCCCCCGACATCATATATTTAACGCAAACGATATTTCAGAAAAAATCAATCATAATCGGTTATTTATCGAAAAATCTCCCCATTTTCGATAAACACCACCCGATCAAACAACTCCAGACAGTTTTCCCGGTGTGTAATAAAAATTCGCGTTGCATCCGGATAAAATTTCCGAATATTATCCATAACCTCTTTTTCCGTATTGACGTCCAGCGCAGAAGTGCTTTCATCAAAAATAAAAATCTTCGGATTCCGCAGCAGCGCCCGTGCCAGTAAAATACGCTGACGTTCTCCGCCGGATACCGCGTTTGCCCGTTCACCGACCACTGTATCCAAGCCCTCTGGCAGCTTCTTAATCCATTCCTCTAACTTCACAAGACGAAGCACTTTTTCCAGATCTTCGTCCGTGTGACTTTGACTGTAAAAAAGAATGTTATCCCGAATCGACAGATTCATCAAATATCCGTCTTGTCCCAGATAAATCAGATTTTTCGTCGTCCAGTCACGAGGAACTTTGCGAATATCTTCTCTTCCTACAAAAACTTCCCCATCATATCCATCCAGCAGCCCTGCCATAAGGTTTGCAAGTGTACTTTTCCCGCTGCCGCTTTTTCCACAGATCCCCAGAAATTCCCCGGATTTGATCTGCAAGGAAACATCATTCAAAACCATTTTTGTTCCATAGCGGTAGCTGAGATGTTCGACCGCAATGCTGGCATCCGCAGGAACCATGCCTTGCGGCTTGCACGAAGCAAACTCCGACAGCGTCGCGTTCTCTACTCCGCCTGGCGCCGTCTTCCAGCCGCCTGACACATCTGCAACGCTATCTCCAGCTGTCACCGCGTCCGCAAACACTCCAAACACACGCACGATGCTGCTCTTTTTCCGCCGGAAATCGATATGCAAATCAATATATCCGTCCAGCGCAGGCACGATCCAGTCGTAAGCTGCCACAAAAGCAACCAGCGTTCCAGGAAGCATTTCCCCGTTTGCAATGAGCAGTCCTCCGTACAGGTAAAACAGCACATTGATCAGCAGCTCAAATCCGCCGAATACCGCTTTATTGAGCACTTTTCCGTGAAAGGCATTTCGCTGAATCCTGTATTTTTCCGACAGCGCTTCCTGTACCCGGTTCAACTCTTTTTCCTCGCTCGCCGTCGCCTTGATAAAGAGGATATTCGACATCTGCTCCTTGACCGTCTGGTTCACCCGGCTGTTGGTTTCATTGATTTTCTGACCGATCACTTCCTGCTTTTTATTGATTTTCCGGATCAGCACAATCCGCAGGATCATGAGCGCAATCGTCAATGCCGCCAGCAGCAGATTCTGTGCCGCCATGATCGCCATCCCTGCAAACACCGTCGTGTTAATCCAGATTAAACTGCCAAAGCCGAAGTAGAAAAAGTTGGCCAGCCCTTCCGTTTCATCTACAATTTTGCTGATCGTGTCCCCGGAACGGATTGCCGCAAACTCCCGCAGCGGTTTTTCCAGAAAAAATCGGTACATGTCCCGCCGCAGCGTTCCAAACGCATCCAGGATATATTTTTCCAGATGCAAATCCAGAATAATCAGCGTCGTAGTCACAAAATAAATCGAAACATTCACGCAGCTTAACAGAATCAGTATCGGGATATTTCCCTGCGGAATCGAGCGGTTGATGATCTGTTTTACAAGCAACGTCGGCAGCAATAATACCAGACTTCTGAATATGGAAGAAAAGAGCGACAGCCCGAACTTTCCTTTATTCTGGAGAATAACGTTCTGAATCCATTTTTCGGAATAAACCTTTGAATAATCGTTAGAACTTTCCGGATAATCTCTCATCTTGCGCCTCCTTCTACAAACTGCTCCGAGTCCTGAAATGCCGCACTCTCCGTATATTTTTCAAAATAACGGTTCCGCCGTATCACTTCTTCGGTCTTTCCGAAATCTTCAATTTTTCCCTTTTTCAGGTATAAAATTTTATCCGCATATAGGAGCGTTTTCAGCTTATGCGCAGTATAAATAACCGTCCTTTCCTTCGCCGTTTCAAAAATAAAATCCATGACGGTTTCTTCCATCTTCGGGTCAAGCTCCGATGTCGGCTCATCCATCAAAAGCATATCGAACGGGCACAACAGGCTTCTTCCGATATTGATCCGCTGGCGTTCCCCGCCGGAAACTGTATTCAGATTTTCTCCCAGATCTCCTGCGTTACTTTTTACCACTTCCTCCAATCCAAGCGCCCTGCACATCTCATCAATTTCAGCCTCACTACAGTCGCTCAAATATCCCATATTTTTGACAATGCTGCTGTCAAACACATAATTTTCCTGCAGGATTACCCGGATATGCTCCCGTAGCTGTCGGCAGTTGATTTCTGCAATATTTTTCCCGCCAACCATTACTGTTCCTGCGTTTGGGCGCACCAATCCAACGATCATCTTTAACAGCGTGGTTTTCCCACAGCCGGTTTCTCCAACGATCGCTATTTTTTCCCCTTTTTCAATCCGAAAAGAAATGCCATCGAGCACCGTTCCGCGTTCATTTTTCAGAGAAACATCGGCAAATTCCACGGTATCAAACGCCATTTCCCGTTCCGGCAAATCGTACTGTATTTCCCGTGGTGCGGATAAAAACTGCTGGAACTTTTCCCCGATTTTCTCCACGACATTGATATCGATATAGAACCCGGAATATGCCCGGATCGGTTCGCTCAGCTTCGGCAAAAGTGCGGCTAACGTCACAACGCTTCCGATGCTCAGATTTCCATGAATGACCGCAATTCCCGCAAAAATATACACCAGTGCAGGTCCCAGCGCCGCCAGCACGCGCGGAACGCTTTTGAACATATTTACCGCTACATATTTCTGCTTGATATCCTCACTCCACTGCTCCTGCAGTCCGCCGAAAACCTCCGTGCTCGCCTGCTCTGCACCGTAGATTTTGATATCTTTGATATTCTCAAACGTTTCAATAATAAAGCCCCGGCTTTTCGCTTTTACATCCCGCAGACTGCGCTCCGCATTTTCCTGCATTCGGCTGTTTTTCCCGAGCGGCAGAAGATACAGCGGATAGACAATCGCCGCCACTAAAAGCACCGGATAATAAACCCGTGCGATTGTCACCGTGCTCGTAACTGCCACAAGCAGCATGTAAAGAAACTGCGGCAGAGTGCTCACGCTGATCCGCTTGACCGTCTCCACATCGTCGGATACTGCCTGCAGAATTTCGCCCCGTTTCTGCCCGGACAGCCATGCGGTTTCTGCATGCATCAGCCGCTCCATGATCCTGCCGGTCAGGCTGTTTGCTACCGAAATAGACGATTCTGCGGTGATGTATTCCTGCACGATTTCCAGAATTTTGCCCCCTCCCAGCGCTAAAATCAACCCGACGTTCAGCATGAATAAACCGTCTATCCTGCCCGCTGCCGCCATGTCGATAATCTTACCGATCAGAAATGACGGCATTACTCCGACAACAGCCAGTAAGATGATCACGATCAACGAAAGGACTGCGCTGAATAAATTCTCCCGATAAATCTGCTTTAACAGACCAAGTGCTCTCTTGCAATTCCATATTTTCATGACTTCGGTAATTCTTTTGATATTGCGCATGATTACAACTCCCCCCTGTTGTGCTCGGTGTCAATTTGATTATACAACCCCTCCCCGAAACTTTCTACATAGTCAGCGTTCCAGAGTCGGTTCTGTAATTTTACCACAAAACAAACAGCCTCCTCGCCGGATCATATACCGCGACAGGAAGGCTGTTAAAATATCCTATAAGATTATTCCACCTTTTCGGAAACAACTTTTCCCAAAATTTCTTCTACTTCTTCCTCACTCATCAAGAGATCCTTGGCGATCTTTTCGGGACTGTCTCCAAGCTGATATTTTCTGGTTACTAATTGCACAATACTTTCCTTTTGTCCTTCTTTTCTTCCTTCTTCTCTTCCAAATGCGCAACCTTCCAGATAAATCTCTTTCGACCGATAATTCAGCACTTTTCCTCCCATAACTTCCGTAACCTCCTTTTCTACATTGCTATACTTCGACGCCAGTTTTTTCACCACATTATTGGACAATTCACACAGTGCGCCACAGGTGATCGACTTCATATGACCGCTTTGGCACTCCTTTCTGCAAGGTCTTCCCGGTATCTCCATCTGTTCCTTATTCAGTTTTTGTCTGATAGAAATCTCTGGTCGATCCGACCTTGAAAAATAAAAAGATTTTAGATTCTACGGCATGGGCAGCCCTCCCTCTGCAAAAGCCGCCTGCCATAATAGAATATATTTGATGCCAGGGTCAAAAGGTCTAAGCCCACATGAGCTTGCTCATAGGTGGGTGAAAGACCTTGTGACCCGCCCCGATAGGAGCATAAAAGTGGGATAATAATCCCACGATATGCGACTATCGGGCAGGATTGTGGGAGTGCGCAGCACAGAACAATCCGCAGGCATCAAGGTCGGGGGCTTTTGCCCCCGACATCATAGTGTTTCGAAATTCAAAGACAAAGGCAGGTGAATGAAATGGATAGCTGCGATGCTCACGGGCGAAGTCGCTGCATAGGATGGGAAGCAGAAAAAGCACAGAGACGCAGCAGATCCGTTTCGTTCTGAGCCTTTTTTTCTGTTCAGTTCTTTCTTCTTCGTGGCGATAGAGTTTCTATTGTTCCTGTCCTATGGAATCCAATAGCACGACAAGTCAGGTGAAAAGCAGGTTGCAGAAGATGCCGCAGGCGTGGATCAACGCAAAGGGGCTTCTTTTTGTTGCGTGATTTATGCAGAAGATGGTGTCTCTGTGTGCAAGTTTGGAGAAGAAAGGAGACGGGAGAGATGGAGACAAAGGACTATACTCAAGAGATCATTGATATTATCCGGAGCAATACCTCCCCGGCGGTGATGAGCAGCCGGCTGGAGGATTACCATGCCAATGACCTTGCGGAAGTTCTCAAAAAGCTGACGGTACAGGAACGCTGCAAGCTGTACCGGATCCTGGATAAGGATATGCTTTCGGATATTTTAGAATATACGGAAGCAGATGAAGCAGCAGAGTACTTAAAAGAAATGGAACCGCGTAAGGCTGCGGCGATCCTTTCCGGAATGGAGACAGACTCGCTGGCAGAAGTACTGCGCATGCTCGATAAAGGCAAAAAGCGTCTGTTGATCGATCTGCTGGATGACGATGTCCGCCACGATATCGAAGTGATCGCATCCTTCGATGAGGATGAGATCGGCAGCAGGATGACTACGAACTGTATTATCATCCAGAAAAATGTTACCGTGAAGGAAGCAATGAGCAGCCTGATCCGTCAGGCAGCCAAAAACGATAATATTTCTACAATTTTTGTCGTAAGCAGCCAGCAGAAATTTTACGGTGCCATCGACTTAAAAGACCTGATTATTGCAAGGCAGGATCATCCGCTTGAGGAGCTGGTTGTAACCTCTTATCCGTATGTATATGCGGAGGAGGAGATCGACGAGTGTATCGAACGCCTGAAGGATTATTCTGAGGATTCGGTTCCTGTCCTGGATAACGATAACCGCCTGTTGGGCGTCATCACATCCAGCAGCATCATCGAGCTGGTGGATGACGAAATGGGCGAGGATTACGCAAAGCTGGCTGGTTTGACGGCAGAAGAGGATCTCAAGGAGCCGTTAAAGGAAAGCATGAAAAAGAGAATGCCGTGGCTGTTGATCCTGCTTGCGCTCGGCATGGTTGTTTCGTCGGTTGTAGGCGTGTTCGAGACAGTTGTGACGCAGCTGCCGATCATCATGTGCTTCCAGTCCCTGATTCTGGACATGGCAGGTAACGTCGGTACACAGTCCCTGGCTGTGACGATCCGGGTATTGATGGACGAATCCCTGACCGGCAAACAGAAGGCAGAGCTTGTCTTTAAGGAAATGAAGGTAGGCTTATGCAACGGTGGTTTGTTAGGACTGATGTCCTTTGTACTGATCGGACTCTACATTTTTGCAATCAAAGGAAAGACTCTCGCCTTTTCCTATGCGGTATCCGCGTGCATCGGTGTCGCTCTGCTTCTGGCAATGCTGATCTCCAGCGCGGTTGGTACGTGTATTCCGCTGCTTTTCAAAAAGATCAAGGTGGATCCGGCAGTTGCTTCCGGTCCTTTGATTACGACCATCAACGACCTTGTTGCAGTGGTGTCTTACTACGGCTTGAGTTGGCTGTTTTTGATCGATCTCTTCCATATGGCGGGTTAATTCTTACGGAGGATTAAGAAATTCCTTCAGAAAAATAAGCTTTTGTTTAGAAAAAATTTCGGAAAAGCCTCTGCGGCTGTTTGGAATTTGTCTTTATGATAAGGGCAAATGAAACAAACGACTGCGGAGGTTTTTTTATGGATATCGATAGAGAAAAGGAAGGAAAGTGCCTGACGGTGACAGTGCCCTGCTATAATTCGGAAAGCTATCTGGAACGGTGTGTGGAATCCCTTTTAAAAGAGCGCGACGGGCTGGAAATCATTCTGGTGGATGATGGTTCGACGGATAGAACCGGACAGCTTGCAGATCAGTATGCGCGTGCATACCCGGATGTGGTTCGGGTTGTGCACAAGAAAAACGGTGGGCACGGTTCCGGTGTCAACGCAGGGCTGATGCTCGCAAACGGAATTTATTTCAAGGTTGTGGATTCGGACGATTGGCTGGACGAGGCTGCATTTCATAAGCTGATGAGCGTCCTGCGTTTCTGGTGCCGGACAAAGGAGGAAAAACGCCCCGACCTGGTTGTCTGCAACTATGTATACGATCATCTGGAAGAGGGAAAAACGAAAGCAGTCCGCTACGGAAATCTTTTTCCCGAGCAAAAAATCTGCAGGTGGGACGAAATCGGCTGTTTTTCGCCGGAACAGTATCTTGTCATGCATGCGCTGATTTTTCGGACGGGAGTGCTGTATAACTGTGGGTTAAAGCTTCCGGAGCATACGTTTTATGTGGACAACCTGTTTGCAAACTGCCCGCTTCCGTTCGTGCAGCGGATTTATTATCTGAATGAGGATTTGTACCATTATTATCTGGGGCGCGAGGATCAGTCGGTTAACGAAAAAGTGCTCGTGTCGCGCATCGATCAGCAGATTCTCGTGACGCAGCTCGGCAACCGGTTCGTCGGGTCGGACGCGGTGCAGAACACGGAACCGAAGCTGCGCCGCTATCTCTACCGCAACAGCTCGATTATGATGGCGATTTCCACGATCCATCTGCTGATGCTCGGAAAAGAAGGGCGGCAGCGCAGAAAAAAGCTCTGGCAGTCACTAAAAAAAGAGAATCCGAAGCTCTATCGAAGGCTGCGGCTTGGCAGCATCAGCGGTCTGACCTGTCTGCCGGGTGCGCCCGGGGCGGCGGTGGTGATCGGAGGATACCGCATGGCGCGCCGGATCTGGCAGTTTCAGTGAGGGTGCGGCGATGAAGAATAGGAAAAAGCAGGATAATGCCGCGGCGCAGTCCGCAATCTACGTTGGCTTTGTAGACACGCCTGGTCTGTTTGCTTCGATCATCCGCCGAGTGATCGGGCAGAATTATGTGCATGTCGTGCTGGGCTTCGATCCGGAGTTGAAAGAAGCCTACAGCATCGGCAGACGCAATCCGGCGATTCCGCTGTTTGCAGGATTTGAACGGGAAAATCGGGAAAAAATTCTGAAAAAATATCCGACCGCACGCTATCAGGTCTGCCGCGTGGCATGTACGAATGTGCAGAGGGAAGCGCTGCAGCAGGAGGCAAAGACGGAATGGGAACGACGCTTTACCCATCATTATATGGTGATCGGGCTTGTGTTTTTGTTAGCTGGAATCGCCTTTGACCAGAAAAATCACGACACCTGTTCGTCGTGGCTGGCGCGTGTAACCCAGAAGGTCGGCCTGCAGGAATGGCAAAAGCCGTTTCCGCTTGTCACGCCACGGGATGTGTATGAACAGTTGGGAAAAGACAGCTGTGCCGGAACGCTTGTATTCGAGGGGACACTGGCAGAGCTGGTGGAGGGCAGCGCAGTAGGAACTGCAGCGGCATCGGAATCTGCTGGCACGGGTCGTGACTGGCGGCCGCGTCCGGCGATGAATTGATGGATGTTCGTGCTGCATGCGCAGCAGCGCAGTCATGGCGCGTACATGTTTTTGGGCGCTGCGTGCCTGTAGAATGGAGAGGGATATGAAGGTTCGAAAAAAGGATACGCCTGCAGGCGGACGAAAAAAATATGTTTGGGAGACACTGCTGTTTTTGGCGGTGATGGTATTCACGCTGCGGTTTTGCTTTAGCGGGCAGAAGCCGCAGGAGATCTGGGCAGCGGTAAAGAGCATGCGGGGAATGAGTCTGGCCGGGGCGGTGGCACTCGGCCTTTTCTTTGTCTGCATGGAAGGGATGATCATGAGGATTCTGCTTGGGGCAGCAGGCGGAAAAAGCGGGCTCCTGACATGTATCAGCTATTCGTTTCTCGGATTTTTTTATTCCGGAATCACACCGTCCGCGACCGGCGGACAGCCGATGCAGCTCTATGAAATGAAGAGGGATGGAAACAGCGTCAGCAGCAGTACGGTCGTACTGATGGTCACAGCGGTGTGCTATAAGCTGGTGTTAGTCTGTATCGGCACATTTCTGCTGATTTTTCAGGGGAAAATGCTGCGGCAATATCTTGGCGGATATTTCGGTCTGTATCTTCTGGGGCTGTTTTTGAATCTGGCGATCACGCTCGTCGTGACTGGAATGATTGTCCTGCCGCAATGGATAATTGCAGGGGCAAATATTTTTGACCGATTGTTCGTAAAACTGAATTTGTGGAAAGCTTCGGAAAGCGCGGGCAGACAGGAAAAGGTGCGGTGCTTCGTGCAGGAATATCATCGGGCAGTCCTGTTTTTAAAAGAGCATCCGGGGCGGCTTGCGGCAGCATTTTTATTGACCTTTGTGCAGAGAAACAGCGCATTTGTGATTACCTGGCTGGTGTACTGCGGAATGAGGATTTTCGGGACAAATTTGTGGAGCGTCGTCTTTTTACAGGCGGCGGTGACGCTGGCAGTGGACATGCTTCCGGTGCCTGGCGCGCAGGGAATTACGGAGCTCGTGTATCGGAGCGCGTTTGCACAGATTTTCATCGGAGGGACGTTACCTGTGTCGATGATCGTCAGCAGGGCGGCGTCGTTTTATGTGCCGATGGCGGTCGGGCTTGCAACCGTGCTCTGGAGGATGGCGCGTAAGGCAGGAAAGAGTTTGCCCGAGACTCCATAAAAATTCACTGATCAGAATCGGCAGAAGTTTGCCCGAAATGGTATCGTGGCATGTTCCTTACAGCGCAGCCAAGAGGATAAACTATTGTGTTGTATTACGGCGGATCAATATAGGTGTAATTTGTTTGTGGATGGGTTTGCCCAATGGCTTGGGGGCACGCTTTTTCTGCTCATCCATCTGCCGGACCAGAAGATCCATGGCGGTTTTGGCAATTACATCAATCTGCTGCCCAACGGTTGTGATTGGAAGGATTGCCTCGCTGGCAATCGGAGAATTGTCAAATCCAACAATCTCATAGGTGGAAGGAAAGGTCCCATATTTTTGGAAAATTAAATTCAGAAACATGTTGGCATAGGTATCATTCGCAAGAAAGATACCTTTTTTTTGATCCGGGTATTTGGCTTCTATCTTATCAAAAATTACCCGGATCACATCTAAAATCTCATGATAAGAATTACCTTCTACACCAAGATCGATATCATATGGAACATGATGTTCTTCACAAGTTTCCTGAAAAGCGCGGATACGGTCATAAGCCGGGGCAGATTTTTTCACATTGACATTTATATGAATCAGTATGTCACATTTATCCCGGATCAACAAGGAAGTGGCCTGAAGTGCTCCCATATAGTTATCCGTATTGACGCTGCAGATATGTTCTGCTTCACGTTCAATAGCGATGACAGGAATCTGATAGGAAGCGAGCTTTTCGGATGGAAGCGTGTGACTTAAAACAATCAGTCCCTCAATCTGATAAGATAGAAGCTCTTCAATGTATTGTTGCTCTTCTTCCGCCCCATGTTCGCTGGCGAAAACAAGAAATTTATAATGATAATCTCTGTAGCTGGAAAGAAATTGTGCCAGCATCTCAGAATAATAGTGCAGATAGAGGTTTGGAACAATGATTCCGATAAATTCACTTTTTCCATTCGCCAGAACCTTTGCCAGCTTATTCTTTTTATATCCAAGTACGTCAAGAGCCTGTGAAATCTTTTCCTGGTTTTCTAAGGTAAGAGAATCAGGATGATTGAAGTATCTTGATATTGTAGTCTTTGAAAAATTCGTGTATTCTGCAATATCTGCAAAAGTTACCTGTTTTTTACTCATAAAAGTTGAATCTCCTTCAA
>ENA-OUQP01002370-OUQP01002370.1-human-gut-metagenome-genome-assembly--contig:-NODE-2370-length-10371-cov-4.593641_pt1 | contig 10371 bp, 6 predicted proteins | sample MGYA00237951_ERZ548836 | MGnify/ENA primary metagenome ERZ548836 (study PRJEB26490, sample SAMN05194702) | human gut metagenome | biome: terrestrial biome; feature: human-associated habitat; material...
CCGCCGCAGGCGGAGAATCCTGTAGAGCAGGATTCTTTTTCATTTTCCGCTGTCACCGTAGTTTGCCAGCACACGGGCACTGGGGTCATTGACATTACAACCCTCCCAGCTCTTGTTGGGCATCCAGAAGTCCGGCACCATCCTTGCCTGTCCTGGATAATACTTTTCAAAGATTTCCCGATACAGCAGGCTTTCTTTTGTGAAGGGCTGTGCAAAATCATATTTCCGGCGGAGCGTTTCGTATTCCTCGTCGGTGTAATACTTCTCTGCGTATTCTTTTAAATCATCCACCATGCTGTGTCCTACTGCATCGCTGAATGCAGCTTTTTCTCTCCACAGGATGTTTTCCGGCAAAATATGATCTGCTTCAAATGCCTTGCGCAGCAGATATTTTCCTTTTCCGTAGGTGTTTAACTTCTTCGCCGGGTCAATGGACATCACATAACGGACAAAGTCGAGATCGCCGAAGGGTACACGGGCTTCCAGGCTGTTTGCCGCAAGACACCGGTCGGCACGCAGGACATCATAGCAGTACAGCTCACGGATTCTCTTTGCTGCCTCTTCCTGAAAGGCTGCCGCGCTCGGTGCAAAGTCCGTATATTTATAGCCGAACAGCTCGTCGGAAATTTCACCGGTCAGCAGCACCTTTAAGTCTGTTTTTTCATGGATTGCCTTGCAGACAAGGTACATGCCCATGCTCGCACGGATCGTCGTGATGTCATAGGTTGCAAGCGCTTCGATAACGGTTTCCAGGCTTTCCAGCACTTCTTCCTTTGTCATGATGACTTCGGTATGCTCTGCGCCGATAAAATCAGCGACTTCTTTTGCATATTTTAAATCAATCGCATCTGTGTCCATGCCGATTGCAAAGGTCCTGATCGGTTTTTTCAAAATATCTGCTGCAATTGCACATACAAGGCTTGAGTCCAGACCGCCGGATAACAAAAAGCCCAGCGGAGCGTCTGCATCCAGACGTTTCTTTACCCCCTCCGTCAGCTTATCATGGATGTTTTTTGTAATCACATCAATATCTTCGTGCACATAACCATGGACAGCTGCGATATCCTCATATTTGACAAATTTTCCATCGTAATAATAGCTTCCGGGCGGAAATGCACGCACCTCGTCCACCCAGCCGATCAGGTTCTTTGCCTCACTGGCAAATGCAATCTTTCCGCTCTTGGAATAACCATAAAACAACGGACGAATTCCGATCTGGTCACGGGCTGCGATCAGCTTGCCGCTTTTGTGATCGTACAATACACAGGCATATTCCGCATCCAGATGGGAAAACATTTCCAGTCCATATTCTTCATATAGCGGAAGCAAAACCTCACAGTCGGAACCGCTCTGGAACTGATACCCGCGCTCTTCCAGCTCCTTTTTGATTTTGCGAAAGCCGTAAATTTCACCATTGCAGATCACCCAGCTGCCGTCCCGTTGAAACGGCTGCATGCCGTCCGGGGTCAACCCCATGATCGCAAGTCTTGCAAAGCCGAGATACCCGAATTCGGTCTCAACGACCTGCTGGGCATCCGGTCCTCTCATCTTTGTCTTTAACAGATATCCTTCCATCGTTTCTTTGGTGACATCTTTTCCCGCGTAGCAGAGAATGGAACACATAAGCTTTTCCTCCTTTTCTTTTGCTGCGTTACGTAAGAACGCAAAAACAGCAGCCATTTGTCCTATTGGAGATAGGACGAATAGCTGCTGCTATATCCGCGGTGCCACCTAACTTGCCGCACTTCCTTGTACGGCCCCTTTTTCGCGTTCCCATGAAACGCTATCCCTGTAACGTGGGACTCCGGCTCGCCTACTTACAGATCCTGCGTTCAGCTTGCAGCTCGGAAGTGTTCTTTCCTACAGATATCCGCGCAGGACTCCCACCGCCGCCTGCTCTCTGTGCCGTCTGTCTGTACTACTTTTCTTCGTCATCGCTTTTTGTTTTTTACAAGATAGCATACCCGTTTCGCTCTGTCAAGAAAATTTTCACGAATGGCACGATGAACTGTAACGGAGCTTAAACTCTGCCTCTTACTCTTCTGCAAACAGAGGGGTAGACAGATAACGGTCACCGGTATCCGGCAGGATCACAACAATGTTCTTGCCTTCATTTTCGGGACGCTTTGCAAGCTCGATCGCTGCCCATACTGCTGCACCGGAGGAAATGCCTACCAGCACGCCCTCCTGATGGCCGATCTTTCTGCCGGTTGCAAACGCATCCTGATTCTCTACGGTAATAATTTCGTCATAAACCCCGGTGTCCAGGACGTCCGGTACGAAGCCTGCGCCGATTCCCTGGATCTTGTGTGCGCCGGCTGTGCCCTTGCTCAAAACCGGAGAGCCTGCAGGCTCTACAGCAACAACCTTTACATCAGCCTTTTTGCTCTTTAAGTACTGGCCTGTACCGGTCACGGTTCCGCCCGTACCAACGCCTGCTACCAGGATATCAACCTTGCCATCCAAATCTTCCCAGATCTCAGGACCGGTTGTCTTTTTGTGTACCTCCGGGTTTGCAGGGTTTACAAACTGTCCTGGAATGAAGCTGTTTGGAATTTCCTTTGCCAGCTCGTCTGCCTTTGCGATTGCACCCTTCATGCCCTTTGCACCTTCTGTCAGGACAAGCTCTGCGCCGTATGCCTTCATCAGCTGTCTGCGCTCTACGCTCATGGTTTCCGGCATTACGATAATGATCCGGTAGCCTCTCGCTGCTGCAACAGACGCAAGACCGATGCCGGTGTTGCCGGAGGTAGGTTCAATAATCACAGAGCCTGCCTTTAATGCGCCCTTTGCCTCTGCATCATCGATCATCGCTTTTGCAATTCTGTCCTTTACAGAGCCTGCAGGATTAAAATATTCCAGCTTGCCATAGATGTGTGCCTTTAAGCCCTCTGCCTTTTCAATATGTGTCAGCTCCAGCAGGGGAGTTCTGCCGATTAACTGATCTGCGGATGTATAAACGTTGCTCATTTGCTCTTCCTCCTTAAACCTACTTACTTTATATGTTAATGTGATTATATTCTGTCCTTTCGGATCTGTCAACCCTTTTTAAACAATAGAATGCACGCTCTGCGAGCATTCTATTGTCATGAATAAAATATTCAATGGTTCTTTCCGGCGTCAGCACAGAGGTTTCATTGAATAAAAGCAGCGCTCCCGGCAGTTGTTTTTGCGTTATGAATTTCTTCCACGGCAAGCTGCTTCCAGCTGTGTAAGCGCCTGCAAAAGCGTTTTTTTCGTACACGCCAGTACGATGCGTTCAAACTGTCCCGACTTTTTGTCAAAGACAGAGCCGCCATCCAGCCAGAGCTTTGCCTGATGTGCAATGAGATTTTCCAACGCTGTGTCCGACAGTCCCAGTCCCGAGCAGTCCAACCATGCAAAGTAAGTGCCTTCCGGTTCGATCAGACGGATTTCGGGTAGCCTTTCTTTTAAGAAGCTGCGCAGGACCTTCAAATTTTCCCGCAAATATGCCTGGCACTGCTCAAGCCACTCGCCGCCATTTTCATAAGCTGCCTGGCACGCGATCAAACCGAGGGCGTTCAACTGGGAATATCCCGCTGCGTTAATCTCGGCTTTGAATCTGTCCCGGACCTCTTTTCCGGGAATCCAGATATTGGAAACCTGCAGCCCCGCCAGATTAAAGGTTTTACTCGGCGCAGTGCAAAGAATCGTCTTTTCTTCCAGCTGCGGACATGCCTTTGCAAATATCGTATGCGGATGCTCCGGAAAAGCGAAATCACAATGAATCTCGTCTGACACAACGAATACATGGTAGCGGTCGCAAAGCTTTCCCAGTTTTTGAAGCTCTTCTTTTGTCCAGACTCTGCCGACAGGATTGTGGGGACTGCACAGCAAAAACAGCTTTACATTCCGGGATGCGATCTTTTCTTCCAGATCGTCGAAGTCAATTTCATAATGTCCGTCTGTTAAAAGGAGCGGGCTTTCTACGATCTTTCTATTGTTATCACGAATCACTTCAAAGAACGGGTAATAAACCGGCGGCTGAATCAGTACACTGTCGCCCTCTTTTGTCAGAGCGCGTACCGCCATCGCAAGGGCGAATACCACACCGGGGGTTTTTACAAGCCATTCAGACTTTGGCTGCCAGTCAAACCGACTGTCAAACCAGCGATACAGCGCGTCAAAATATTCTCCTTTTACCTCGCTATAACCGAAAATCCCATGGGAAACCGCATTCTGCAGTGCATCCAACACAGGCTTCGGCGCCTGAAAATCCATATCCGCCACCCACAATGGCAACACATCTACGTCACGTCCGCGTTCCACGGCGAAATCATATTTCAGGCTGTTTGTCTTTTTCCGGTCAATTTCCCGGTCAAAATTATAGGTTGTCATTTCTAATCTCCCTCTCAACAAAAATCCTGTCCTGCAGGATTCTTATGCCTGCAACGGGTCGCAAACGCGACATTTTTCTGTTCCGCCGCAATACAGTCCCCGCAGCGTGGATTTGTTTCTCAGGAAACAAACGCCTGCTCCAGATCCGCAATCAGCTCGTCCACATGCTCCAGTCCAACGGACAGGCGCAGCAGAGTGTCGGTGATGCCGAGCTTTTCTCTCCACTCCTTCGGAACATCCGGATGGGTCTGCTTCATCGGATAGGTGATCAAAGATTCTGTACCCCCAAGGCTCTCCGCAAAGGTGATGACGCGCACCTTTTCCAGCACGCGCTGTGCCGTTTCCACGCTGTCGACGTCAAAGGAAATCATCGCACCCGCACCTCTCGCCTGCTTTGCATTGATCTCATAACCAGGATGCGTTTCCAGTCCAGCATAATATACTTTTCTGACTTTCTTCTGCTCCGTCAGCCAGCGTGCGATTTTGCCCGCATTTTCCTGCTGCCGCTCCATGCGCACCGCCAGTGTCTTGATGCCGCGCATTACCAGCCAGCTGTCGAAGGGGGACAAACAGCCGCCGGTCGTCTTTGCAATCAGGCGGATTTTTGCTGCGAGCTCTTCCTTTGCAGAGCAGACAAAACCGGCGATCGTGTCGTTATGTCCGCACAGGAACTTGCTCGCACTGTGAATGACAATATCTGCACCGAGTGCAATCGGGTTCTGCAAATATGGAGATAAAAAGGTATTGTCTGTGATCATCAGAAGGTTGTGTTCTTTTGCTAGCTCTGCGCATGCCGAAAGGTCAGTGATCTCCATCATCGGGTTGCTGGGTGTCTCGATATAAAGTGCCTTTGTTTCCGGACGCAGCACCCGTTTGATCTCATCCAAATCACCGGTATTGACAAAATCAACCATCAGTCCGTTCTTTTTGCCGATGGTATTGACCAGACGGGTTACGCCGCCGTAAAGGTCTTCAGAACAGATCATGTGGTCGCCGGGTGCAAACAGATCAAATACCGCTGTCACCGCCGCCATGCCGGAAGAAAATGCCGTCGTGTCATAAGCGCCCTCCAGCGCGGTAAGGATTTCCTCCAGATGCTGTCTGGTCGGATTTTTCTCTCTCGTGTAGTCAAAGCCGGTCGAATGTCCCAGACCGATATGTCCGAACGTCGCCGTCTGATAGATTGGAAAGCTCACCGCCTTTGTCGGCTCGTCCCAGGAAAAATCCAGATTTCCGTGAATACACTTTGTTTCTATATGATTGCTCATTTTTCTGCTCTCCTTTGCAGTTATTTTTCGGATATTTTCTATCATTCTAATTGCATGCTTCCCATTTGTCAACACCAACATAGTTGGTAGATATGTTTATAATCAATTCCACAGTGGCTCCGCCACCGCTCCTTTTGCACATAAAGTCACGGGGGAACTGTCAAACAAAATAAAATTTATTCTTGACCGCCCCCTTTCCCAATGCTATAATGCATCAGATGAACAAAGGCGTTCATGAGTGAAACACTTTCCTATTTAGAAAAGTGTTTGATTCATGGACGCCTTTCAGTATTTGTACAGCAAACACGAGAGAATGAGCGAGGTGTACTTATGGAACAAACTGTGTACTTACAGCTGGAGGACGGGACCTGTCTGACCGGAAAACATTTCGGCGCTCCTTTGAAAGAGGACGTCATCGCGGAAGTCGTTTTTACGACGGCTATGACCGGATATACAGAAACACTGACCGACCCCAGTTATTACGGACAGATGGTCGTTCAGACATTTCCCCTGATCGGCAACTACGGCGTCAATCCAAAAGACTTTGAAAGCAAAGGAATTCACATGAGCGCATACATCACCAGAGAATGGTGCCCATGTCCTTCCAATTTCAGATGTCAGATGGATCTTGACGCTTTTTTAAAGCAGCAAAATGTCCCTGGCATCTATGATCTGGATACCCGCTACCTGACCAAGCTCATCCGCGAGCGCGGCGTCATGAACGGACGGCTCACATCCCTCCGCCCGGATTCTGCAGCTGTTGAAGACTTAAAGGGCTGGGCAATCACGGACGCGGTAGCACACGTTACCTGCAGGGAGCCTTACCAGATTCCGTCCCCGCTTCCCCGCCATCACGTCGTTTTGTGGGACTTCGGTGCAAAACAGAATATCATCCGAAAGCTGCACGCATTAAACTGCGACCTGACCATCGTTCCCGCTTCCACGACAGCAGCACGCATCCTCTCCTATTCGCCGGACGGTATCATGTTGAGCAACGGTCCCGGCAACCCGAAGGATAACCCGGCTATCATTTCCGAGCTGTCTCACCTCTGCAAATCCGGCATACCGATTTTCGGCATCTGCCTGGGGCATCAGCTTCTCGCCCTTGCAAACGGTGCGGACACCGAAAAATTGAAATACGGACACCGCGGTGCAAACCAGCCGGTGAAAGATCTGCTCACCGGCAGGGATTATATCACCAGTCAGAATCATGGCTATGCCGTCAAAAACGATTCCCTCCCGGATCATGCAGTACTTCGTTTTATCAACCTAAACGACGGAACCTGTGAGGGCGTTTCTTATCAGGATTTTCCCGGCTTCTCAGTGCAGTTCCATCCGGAAGCCTGCGGCGGTCCTCATGACTCCGAGTTTTTGTTCCGCGAATTTGTCGCACTGATGGAAAGGAGGGCATAAAGCATGCCGTTAAATCCCAATCTGAAAAAAGTAATGGTAATCGGCTCCGGTCCCATCGTCATCGGTCAGGCTGCCGAATTTGACTATGCAGGTACCCAGGCGTGCCGCGCTTTAAAAGAGGAAGGTCTGGAGGTTGTGTTAGTTAATTCTAACCCTGCAACAATCATGACAGATGCCGCCATGGCAGATCATGTCTACGTGGAGCCTCTGACTCTGGATTTTCTAAAAAAAATCATCAAAAAAGAACACCCAGACAGCATTCTTTCCACCCTCGGCGGTCAGACCGGCCTGACGCTTTCGATGCAGCTGGCAAAGGAAGGCTTTCTGGCACAGGAGGGCGTAACACTTCTTGGCGCAAACCCGGAAACCATTGCCAAAGCCGAAGACCGTCAGGTTTTTAAAAGCACCATGGAAGCGATCCGGGAGCCTATCATCCCCTCTGTCGTTACGACGACGCTTGAGGGTGCTCTCTCCTTCGCGCACTCTGCAGGCTATCCGGTTATCGTGCGCCCCGCCTTCACCCTCGGCGGCACCGGCGGCGGCATCGCTGTTGACGAAGTACAGCTGCGCCAAATTGCTTCCGCAGGGCTCCGCCTTTCCCCGATCACGCAGATTCTGGTGGAAAAATGTATCTCCGGCTGGAAAGAGATCGAATTTGAGGTCATGCGCGACGGCGATGGAAACGTCATCACGATCTGCTCTATGGAAAATCTTGATCCGGTGGGCGTCCACACCGGCGACTCCATTGTTATCGCCCCTGCGGTCACGCTAGCGGATAAAGAATACCAGATGCTTCGAAGTGCTGCACTCCACATCATCGAAGCTATGGGCATTGAGGGCGGCTGCAACGTACAGTTTGCTCTAAATCCCGAGAGCTTCGAGTACGCTGTTATTGAGGTAAACCCCAGGGTTTCCCGTTCCTCCGCCCTTGCCAGCAAAGCGACCGGCTATCCCATCGCCAGAGTCGCTGCCAAAATCGCCATCGGCTACCGGATGGACGAAATCAAAAACGAAATCACCGGCAAGACGAAAGCATGCTTCGAACCGGCATTGGACTATGTTGTCGTCAAATTTCCGAAATGGCCCTTTGACAAATTTGTGTATGCGACAAGAAAGCTCGGCACCCAGATGAAAGCCACCGGTGAAGTCATGGCCATTGGCAGAAACTTCGAGCAGGCGCTGATGAAAGCCGTTCGCGGCGCAGAAATCTCCCATGACTGCCTGGCAGACGTGCATATGCGCGCACTCGACGACGAAGCCCTGACCGCCAAAATCCTGGCGCAGGACGACGAACGCATCTTCGCTGTTTACGAAGCGCTCTTCCGCGGTTTTTCCATCGAAAAAATCCATCAGCTGACTTTGATCGATGAATGGTTTTTAGCAAAGCTTTTGCATCTGTGCAACCTCGAAAAACGGCTGAAGACAGAGCCGCTCACGCATGATTTTCTGCGGGAATTAAAGAGAAACGGTTTTCCGGATAAAACGATTGCACGCCTGTCCGGCAACTCTGCTTTCCCCCACCTTCCGTATTCCTATAAGATGGTCGATACCTGCGGAGCGGAGTTTGCGGCAGAAACCCCCTACTTCTACTCCACCACTGACGAGGAGGACGAGGCTTCCGCTTTTATCGCGGAACACAGCTCCAAAAAGCCCGTCGTCATCGTCTTTGGCTCCGGTCCGATCCGGATCGGTCAGGGAATCGAATTCGACTACGCCTCCGTTCACTGTGTCTGGGCATTAAAGGATGCCGGGTATGAGGTTGTTATCGTCAATAACAACCCGGAAACCGTTTCCACCGATTTCAATACAGCAGACCGCCTGTACTTTGAGCCCCTGACTCCGGAAGATGTCGGAGACATCATCCGTGTGGAAAATCCGGTCGGTGCCGTTGTTGCCTTCGGCGGACAGACCGCAATTCGCTTGACCAAATGGCTTTCAGAAAACAATGTTCCGATTCTGGGCACACCTGCAGACAGTATTGACGCTGCCGAAGACCGGGGGCGGTTTGAAGCTCTCTTAAAACAGCTCCATATCAAGCAACCCGTCGGAGATACCGTCCACACTGCAGAGGAAGCGATCGAAACAGCGAACCGCCTCGGCTATCCGGTTCTGCTGCGCCCCAGTTATGTCCTTGGCGGCCAGAACATGATTATCGCCTTTTCCGATGCGGACGTAAAAGAATATATGGATATTATTCTTTCCCATATGGAAGGGAACCTCGTCCTGATCGATAAATATATGATGGGAACGGAGCTTGAAGTCGACGCAATCTGCGATGGCGAGGATGTCCTGCTGCCCGGCATTATGGAGCACATCGACCGTGCAGGCATCCACTCCGGCGACTCCATCGCAGTTTACCCTGCCTGGAATTTAAGCCCCGCCAAAACCGCAAAGCTCGTGGACTACTCCACCCGCCTTGCCCTCGCGTTAAACACGAAGGGCTTGATCAATATCCAGTACGTCATCTGCCAGGATCAGGTTTATGTCATTGAGGTAAACCCCCGTTCCTCCAGAACCGTGCCTTATCTGAGCAAAGTCACCGGCATCCCGATGGTCGATATCGCCACCCGCGTCATGCTCGGGGAAAAATTAAAGGATATGCCTTACGGCACCGGTCTTGCCCCGGTTTCCTCCTACACCGCGATCAAAGTGCCTGTCTTCTCCTTTGAAAAGCTGTCCGGACTGGACACGCAGCTCGGACCGGAAATGAAGTCCACCGGTGAAGTGCTCGGCATCGCACCCACCATGCGGGAAGCGCTCTATAAAGGATTAGTCGGCGCAGGCTACCAGCTGACCGACAAGGGCGGCATCTTCATCACCGTGCGCGACACCGATAAGGATGAAATCCCTGATATTGCACAGCGGTTTGCTGATCTTGGCTTCCACCTGTATGCAACCGCAGGTACGGCAGCTGTACTGCGTGACCATGGTATGCCGGTTACCCTTGTCCATAAGATCAGCGAATCCGAGCACAACACCATCGCACTTCTGGAAAGCGGAAAGGTCAATTACATCATTTCGACCTCCAAAAAGGGGCGTACCCCTGCCCGGGACAGCGTAAAGGTTCGCCGCAAATCTGTGGAGCTTGGCATTCCCTGCCTGACCAGCCTGGATACGGCAGTTGCCCTGGCGGATATCTTAAAGAGCGGCTTTACGCCGGATACGGCAGAGCTGGTCGATATCTGCACGCTGCAAAAATAAAATTTAAAAAGAATCCTGCGAAGCAGGATTCTACGCCTGCGGCGGGTCGCGTAAGCGACATTCTACCATTCCGCCGCAGTGCGATCCTCGCGGAGCGTTTTTATCGTATGGAAACGAAGTTTCCTATACG
>ENA-OUQP01002377-OUQP01002377.1-human-gut-metagenome-genome-assembly--contig:-NODE-2377-length-10341-cov-16.182773_pt1 | contig 10341 bp, 7 predicted proteins | sample MGYA00237951_ERZ548836 | MGnify/ENA primary metagenome ERZ548836 (study PRJEB26490, sample SAMN05194702) | human gut metagenome | biome: terrestrial biome; feature: human-associated habitat; material...
AGCGTCTTGGGCACGCTCGCGTTGACGGCGTACATGCTCATGTGGTCGCCGTTATAGGTAGCCCAGCCGAGCGCCAGCTCCGACAGGTCGCCCGTGCCGATGACAAAACCGCCAGCCTGGTTGGCCAGATCCATCAGAATCTGCGTACGCTCGCGCGCCTGGCTGTTCTCATAGGTCACGTCTTGGACGGCCGGATCGTGCTCAATGTCCTTGAAGTGCTGCTCCACGGCCGCGTGGATCGAGACTTCGCGGAAGCTCACGCCTAGGTCGCGAGCGAGCGACTCGGCATTGGACTTAGTGCGGTGCGTCGTGCCAAAGCCGGGCATGGACACGGCCGTGATACCGGTGCGCGGCAGGCCCAAGGCGTCGAACGCACGCACGGTCACAAGCAGTGCCAGCGTGGAGTCCAGGCCGCCCGAAAGACCGATGGCTGCAGCCTTGGTGCCTGTATGGGCCAGGCGGGTCTTGAGGCCGGCGGTCTGTAGGTCGAGGATAGTCTCGCAGCGCTCGGCCAAGTCTCCATGGTCGGCCGGTACAAAGGGCGCGCGAGGGAAAACGCGGTCAATGTCGCAGGCGTTGCGCAGGACGGGAGCCTCGGAGAGCACGCCCTCAAACGAAAACTCAACGGTCGTGGCCTCCGGCGCATCGTCCGCGCGCGTCCACGTCGTCGAGCGGCGGCGCTCGGCAACCAGACGGTCAAGATCGACATCGGCAATCGCCATATCGCAGGTAAGGAGCTTCGTCGCCGCCAGCTTAGAGCCGTTTTCGTAGATAAGGTTCTCGCCCGCAAAGACCATATCGGTCGTGGACTCGCCCTCGCTCGCGTCTGCATAGGCATAGGCACAGTACAGGCGCGCACTCTGGTTAGAGATGAGGCTGCGGCGGTAATCCGCCTTGCCGATAATCTCGTCCGAGGCCGACGGGTTGAGAATCACCGTCGCACCGGCAAGCGCCATCTCGGTCGAAGGGGGCGCCGGCACCCACAGGTCCTCACAGACCTCAACGCCCAGTACCAGGCCCTCGGCGCCCTCATCACAGCAGCGGTAGACAAGCCCCGAGCCAAGCGGCACCGGACCCTGACCGGCAAATTCAACCCACACGGGATCGGCAGGCGCCGGGGCAAACCAGCGGCGCTCGTAGAACTCGCCATAGTTGGGCAGATACTTCTTAGCCGTAAGGCCCAAAAGCTCGCCCGCACAGCACACGGCCGCGCAGTTGTAGATGTTTTCGGCCACCGCAACGGGAAGGCCGACGGTAAAGACAATCGGCAGCTCGCGGGTTTCATCGAGGATATGCACCAGAGCAGCCTCGCAGGCATGCAGCAATGTGCGGTTATGGAACAGGTCAGCCGCGGTATAGCCGGTCAGGTTAAGCTCGGGCAATACCAGCGCGCGAACGCCACACTCGGCAGCATCGCGAACAGCTGCCAGCGCAACCTCGGCATTGCCCTCGACATCGGCCACGCGAATCTGCGGCGACGCCGCCGCCACACGCAAAAAGCCATCAGACTGAGAAAGGTGAAGATTCATAAGAATGCTCCCGTGCGTAGACGCCATTCACAACAATTAGCAAGCCCTATTGTAGTTCAACCGCCGGGTGCAGCCGCATCCCACCAACTTGGTGAGCTATTGATGAGTTGATGGTATCTGTTAAATGTCACGTACGATTCACATCTGGTGGGTACCCTGATGGCTAAACGAAACGAAGCAGATTTACACCGGGAGGACCCCGTATGACAACCAAGTACACCGACGCGCCGCGCACGCGCGTCATGACACCGGCATCGCTCAACAACGGCGTGCACGAGAACCATTCCATCGGACAGACCATGGCCATTGCGCCCAAAAAGGGCCTTTTCGACGACATTTCCATTCCCCAGATCATCGCCGGCGCCGCAGCTGCCGCCACGAGCGTGGCGCTTGCTTCAAAGATCGGCATTGCCGGCTCGGTGATTGGTGCCGCTGTGAGCTCAGTCATCACTGTTGTGTCCTCGCAGGTCTATCGCCACTTTATCTCCGCCAGCGCCGAAGCAATCAAGAGCACGCACGCCGCTGTCGGCTACCCTGCCGGCGCCTACGAGCCCGTTGAGCCCAATGTCGAGGAGCACCTGGGCGGCGCCGCGACTACGCAGGAGATGCGCCAGGTTGCGGGGCGCGCGACCACGGCGCGCGTCGCCCCCAACAGCCTGCGCGCCAAGGCCGCTGCAGAGCGCAGCCAGACGCAAAAGAAGGTCATCGTCTTCTCGATCGCTATCGCCATCGTCGCGGTCATCGCCTGCGCCGGCGCCATCCTTATCACCACTGCCGGTGAGGGTCTGGGCGAGCGTCCCGAGCCAATCCTGTCGTCGCGCACGACCGAGAGCGATGCAAATGGCAACACCCAGTCGCAGGATCAGCAGGCACAGACGGACGACACGCAAGACCGTTCCGCCTCTGCCAATTCGTCCTCGAACACCCAAAACCAATCGCAGGGCACTGATTCCTCTACGGCCAACAGTGGCACGCCGTCCGGCACGACCGACTCAAGCCAAACGACCGACGGTTCTCAGCCGAGCACGGGCGACCAGACGAGCGACACCACGTCGGGAACGGGCACAGCAAACAGCAGCAACAGCAATTCGAGTGGCACCACATCGGGCACGACATCTGACAGTTCAAGCCAAGGCACGACATCGGGCAACTAGGCACTGCATCCCCAGATAGGCAACCTGTACAACGGGCGCGAATCGACAGCGGTTCGCGCCCGTTTGCCTTGGGCGCCGTCATGGCGAGCGCCATGCGATGGTAAGATGCTTTACATGTGTAAAGAGGAGATTTGCCATGAGCAAGACAATAGTTAGGCCCACGCTTTCGCTGGGCAACCACATCTATCTGTATCGCCTGTTGCGCGATGCGATTGGATGCGGCAAGCAAACGTTTATGACGCAGGTCGAAGAGGCTCTCGCCGCTGGTGACATGACTGCTTATGACCTGGGCTTCGAGTCCACGCGCGAGTTGCTCGAGGAACTCGACGACTGCATTAAGCTGACCGTCTTTAAGGGCGGTCGCCTGTATGCCACCGTCATCGCCAACGAGGCATGGGATGCCGCCCTTGCCAAGGGCGAGGACAAGCCCAAGGCTGCCAAGGGCGCCAAGCAGTCCTACAAAAAGAAGAAGCGCGGCGAGAAGGACCTGAAGGCCGTGCGCCCCAAGCACGTTAAGCGCCCCGAGCCCGAAGCCATAGTTGAAGCCGTGCCGGAACCCGAGCCCGAGGCAGAGATCGAAGTCGCTATTGAGGTAACAGCAGAAACCGAAATCGCCGCCACGACCGATCCCGAAGTCATATCCGAGCAGGAAGCCACTGCGGAGCTCAACGAGGCTCCCAAGTCGACAACCGAAGAAGCCGCTAACCAATCCGAGACGCCTGCGTTCCAAAACAGCGATGTCTTTGGCGACGAGACCGAGAACGATCAGCCCGACGAGCCCGACGATCAAGACGCTACCGAGCCGACGCCGGAGCCCGAGACGCCGCAGCCCGCCATCTCGCTCACGGTCGTCTATGACCCCGAGAACGCCAACGCCGGCATCACCACCATGGCCTCCACGCCCATCGAGGCAAAGCCGTCTGTCGAGACAGGGGACGCCCCGCAAGCCGATGCCAAAACCGAGACTGAAGACACATCCGTCTCCGTGGAACCGACAGATTTCGCAGTTAAGCCGGAACCGGTGCCTGAGTCTGCACCCGTCATCGAGTCCACATCCGCACCTGTCTATGACCAGATTCCTGTGCCTACAGCGCCTCCGGCCCCCGCTGCATCACCGGCCCCCGCACCCGCAGTACCCGCCATCCCCGAGGATTTCCCCGTCGATTTCGCAACCGAGGTCTTCTGCCCCAGCCCGCTTCTGCACCAGCTGTCGACCTATCTCCCCTACGGCGCCGACACGCTCGGCATCGTCGGCGAGTACTACTGGATCGCCCGCGAGCGCGGTACCATCGAGGCCGCGCGAAACCGCGCAAGCTTCCCCCTGCGCTACACGCAGGCCGGCGAGCGCCACGAAGTCACCGTGCGCATCCGCCGCAACACCACCGGCGGTCTCGGAGCCGCCTGGACCATCGACAAGGTCAACGCCCCGGCCGAGTGACAAAACGGCCCTGGATAGCCATTGACCATCCAGGGCCGTTTGAAATCAGACCTTTTGGCTGTCATCAGCACATATAGACACCAGAGAAGCAAGCTCCTCCTCAAGTTGCGGAGCAAAATACCTAAAAGAAACTTGTGCTCCAATCGGTATCGACTCAATCATATTCGCAGCATTATCTGAAACACGGTACGATGCAGTTTCACCTGTCTTTAATTCCTCTATTGAGCAGACAGCGTCTTCAGCATCAATCGACCTAAGCATGCCTTTACCTTGCAACATCACATCGGCATGCCCACCAGCTATTTCCAATGAATCTGAGTTTGTCACAGACATTTCTCCGGAATCTCCGCGCGGCATCTCTTCTTTTGCTGAACAGCTCACCAATAAAGCCATCAACACCAAAGACAGGACTAAACAAATCGTCCTACTTCGAAAAAGTCGTTCCATAAGTCCACGCATAATAACTCTGATCATACTTCAGGAAGGATAAGGATGAATTCCAGCCGTCCGCTATGCCAATCATCTGCCTTGTCTCTCCAGTTTTCTTACCAGTAAGAGTGGCGTAAGCCTCCGCTGTTACAGAATGGGCTGATCCGTTGTACAAACTCGCATGTAAAACATTCGGTCTATTAGAGTTAATCTCATTTTGAATGTTCGCGATAGCCGGGGAGGAGACAGTGCGGGTGATAAGATTACTCCCTCTGCTTGCGCAGTAATTTGTAAACCCCGTTGCACAGGTTGAAATCGGCGTTCCGCCCAAAACAACACCGGGAACAGTCTGTTCTTCATCGGAAAGAGCATGGGTATTGGTGTAATTCCATATCTGCATATATTGCGAAGGGTCGCTATATAAATTGGCAATGCCATACAGTTCCGCAACGTTCGAAAAAGCTGTCACCATACAAGCATAGTGGGCGGTAAGCCTCTTAATCTCGCTTTCATCATATGACATAAACTGAGAAATGGAACGAAATCCAGATACTGTGTAATCCTGCATTTGAGTTGCGTAAATTACAACATCGTTCCAGCTTGAAGGTTTATTCGATAAAACGACAGGCCGTCCTTCTATGGAAACAGCCGGGATTGTTCTTCCGCAATTTGTTGTTATTGAACCGTCCAAAGATTGCACGCCGAATTCGAATGGATTGATCATTACGACTGGGTTATTGAAAGAATAAGACTCGACACCAAGATCTCCTCCCCGATCCATAGGGCTGACTAAGCCGTCTCCAAAACGATATCCCGTAAGTATTTCATCATCTGAAGCATCTAAAACCAAATAGCCCGCGGCTCTATTGGATGTCACAACCGGAACAATGTAACCAAGCGGGGACCCATCAACATCTACAAAAGGAATAGGGTCAGAAGGCGTATACGAATAGCCGAGGAGTCCCTTTATATATTTATCGGCAAGCTCTTGCGCAATTTCAGAAGTAAATTGTATCTGCTCACCATCAATATTGCCCGTCGAAGCAAAAACCTCTTTCGGACGTGCGGCTAAGGCGACAATTGAAGACGCGACAAGTTGCAGAAAACGACGACGCGAAAGCATATGTTCTTCTTTCTAGAGGAGCGACTTATAAGATACTCCTATTCTATAACCTTTTTGAAACGTTACAGCACTGGTTATATTTCAATTCGATTTGCTTATGTCCTTGTAACCCAATACGTCTTTACGTTTTAAACGGAATTAGAAAATCACTCATAGCAAAAACGGGCTTTAATCCCAAAGAGATGACTTTGATTATGAATCAAACCAGCAGCCAGGGCATAACTGCAGTGCAATTGCTACAAGAAAGGCCGCCCTTGCTGGCGGCCTTTCTACTTGCTACTAGTCGCGCGTGAGCTTCCTGTGAATGCGATGCGGCTGGGCTGCGTCCTCGCCCAGGCGCTCGATACGGTTGGCCTGATAGGCCTCAAAGTTGCCCTCAAACCAATACCAGTTGCCCGGGTTCTCGTCGGTGCCCTCCCACGCCAGGATGTGCGTGGCGACGCGGTCCAGGAACATACGGTCGTGGCTGATGACCACCGAGCAGCCCGGGAACTCGAGCAGCGCCGCTTCGAGCGAGGACAGCGTCTCGACGTCGAGGTCGTTCGTGGGCTCGTCGAGGAGCAGCAGGTTGCCGCCCTGCTTGAGCGTAAGCGCCAAGTTCAGACGGTTGCGCTCGCCACCGGAGAGTACGCCAGCGCGCTTCTGCTGGTCCTGGCCCTTAAAGCCAAAGCTCGCCACATAAGCGCGGCTCGGAACCTCGGTCTCGCCGACCATCATGTGGTCCAGGCCATCCGAGACGACCTCCCACAGGTTCTTATCGGGGTCGATGCCGGAACGGTTCTGGTCGACGTAAGAAATCTTGACGGTCTCGCCCACCTCGAGCTCGCCCGAAGTCAGCGGCTCCAGGCCCACAATCGTCTTGAACAGCGTGGTCTTACCGACACCGTTGGGGCCGATGACGCCCACAATGCCGTTGCGCGGCAGGGTGAACGAAAGGTCATCGATGAGCACGCGGCCATCGAACTCCTTGTGCAGGTGATGGGCCTCGAGCACCTTGTTGCCCAGACGCGGGCCCACAGGGATGCGGATGTCGGTCCAGTCGAGCTTCTGGCTTGCGCGGGCCTCGGCCTCCATCTCCTCGTAGCGAGCCAGACGGGCCTTGTTCTTGGCCTGGCGAGCCTTGGGCGAGCTGCGTACCCACTCGAGCTCGGCCTCCATGCGCTTGGCGAGCTTGGCGTCACGGTTGCCCTGGGCCTCGATACGCGCGGCCTTGGTCTCCAGATACGTGGAGTAGTTGCCCTTGTAGGGATAGAGGTGACCGCGGTCGACCTCGCAGATCCACTCGGCAACGTTATCCAGGAAGTAGCGATCGTGCGTGACGGCAAGCACCGCGCCCTGGTAGTTGTGCAGGAAGTGCTCGAGCCACAGGATCGACTCGGCGTCCAGGTGGTTCGTGGGCTCGTCGAGCAGCAGCAGGTCGGGAGCCTCGAGCAGCAGCTTGCACAGGGCCACGCGGCGGCGCTCGCCGCCAGAGAGCACGTTAACCGGCATGTCGGAATCGGGCAGCTGCAGGGCGTCCATGGCCTGGCCGAGCTTGGAATCGATATCCCAGCCGTCGGCGGCATCGATCTCGTCCTGGAGCTTGCCCATCTCGACCATGAGGGCGTCCATGTCGCAATCCGGGTCGCACATCTCCTCGCCGATCTTGTTGAAGCGATCGACCTTGGCGATCATATCGCCAAACGCCATGCGCACGTTCTCGATGACGGTCTTGTCGTCGTCGAGCGGCGGCTCCTGCTGCAGGATGCCCACGGTGTAGCCGGGAGTGAGCCTGGCATCGCCGTTGGAGACCTCCTCGATACCGGCCATGATCTTGAGCAGGGTCGACTTGCCCATACCGTTGGGGCCCACGACGCCGATCTTGGCACCGGGGTAGAAGCTCAGGGTCACGTCGTCAAGAATCACCTTGTCGCCATGGGCCTTACGAGCCTGATACATCTGGTAGATAAACTCCGCCATTTGCCTGTTTTATCCTTTCTACCTGCTGTTTCCCTATTCTTGATTCGCTTTAGTGGAAACGAAATGAGGAAACCAGCTCTGAAACTAAACGAAAAAGGGGCATGGTTGCCCACACCCCCTAATACTACCTGGGAAAAGTCCCCCGGAACATACTATGACCTGCGTACGCTAGTTTTCCGCAACCTTAACGAGCGGCTCGCTGCGATTTGCGCCACAGCAGATACGAATAGACGTAGGCAGCTCCAGCTGAACCAAACGCCAGAACCGCAATCACCGCGGCGACGACTTCACTCGAAAGCACGCTACCCGCCACGCCCATCACAATCAGGCCAACGCCCAGCACCATAAAGCAAGCACCGCCAAAGCGCTGTGTACGGCGCCAGTTCTCGGGATCGGCAAGCGCCCAGGGCGTTTTGATCCCCAGCGTGTAGTTCTGCTTTACGCGCGGTAAGTAGTTGCCCATACCAATAAAGAGCAAGCCGATAGCGCCTGATACCAGCAAATTGACCGTTCCTACCACCGGCACGATGCCCCACACCGTTAGCTCCCCCAGCCAGCTTATGGCACACATGAGCAGCGTGAAGGCGATTACGAAGCCCTGATAGAACTTACCCGAGGTCCGATACGCCTCGCCCTTGGGGTCAATGCGTGGCACGACGTAGAACATCGCGAGAAGTGCCAGAGGCAACACGCCGAGCGCGGAGGCCATCCAGCTAGGGCCCCAACCGTCGACGGCGCCATTCGCGCCCCAGTGCGTGGGAATCTGCGCCGGCAGGCTCGGCATCACTATCAGATGCGCTGCGACATTGGCAACGCACAGAGCGACCAGTGCAATCCACACGCGCGACGATACCCCCGTGGCGTGAATGCCCTTGTTTTCGTTATTCATCCTCATCACCTTCAGTGTTTGTAAAGCCCATAAACCAACCGATCAAGTCCTGCATGACGGTGGTGTTTAAGCTGTATACGATGTTTTGACCATGGCGCTCATCGGTCACCAACCCGGCGTTTTTGAGCGTTGCCAAATGATGGCTGAGGGACGGCTTGCTGATGTCAAAATGCTCGGCAAGCTCCCCTGCCGTGCGGTTGCCCTCGCGCAGCAGCTCCAAAATGCGCCGCCGCGTTGGATCCGCCAGCGCCTTAAATCCCTCTCCCGGCATAGAACCTCCTCTCACTATCTTTCACGACGCGCACACTATACTCGATATTTAGATGTTTGTCTAACTGTCTAATCTTGTACTCAAAAAAAATAGCCGCCTCCGCGTAATGCGAAGACGGCCACTTCTCACGCTACAAACGTGTTTGGGAGTTGGCCAACCCGCTGCAACGGGTGCCATCTGCTTTATCTTATGCGAATCCCGATCCCATTTCAACAAACCCCAAGGGTTCAAATGGAATCGTAATAATACCTATAATGGCGATAGCTAAAACACGACCTGCTTCCCCATCGGAGGATATTTATGACCGAAACCACTGCCGCAGCCGCCATCGAGACACGCGACACCAAGCTCGAGATCATCATGGGCCGCGAGGCACTCGATAAGCTCGCCGATGCTACGGTGTTGGTGCTCGGCTGCGGAGGCGTGGGCTCCAACTGCTGCGAGGCACTCGCCCGCGGCGGCATCGGTCATTTCGTCATTCTGGACAAGGACATCATCGCGCCCAGCAATATCAATCGCCAGGCCATCGCCTTTCATAGCACCGTCGGCAAGCGCAAGGTTGACGTGATGGAAGCCATGATCCACGATATCAATCCTGCCGCCACCGTTATCAAACGTACCGAATACCTGCTGAGCGACAACATCGATGATTTCTTCGCGAGCGTTTTGGAGCAGACGGGCGGCAAGCTCGACTACGTCGTCGACGCCATCGACACCATCTCGGCCAAGCTCACCATTGCCAAATATGCTCAGGACCACGGCATTCGTTTGGTTAGTTCCATGGGCGGGGCCAACAAGCTCCATCCCGAGTGCCTCCGCTTTGCCGACATCTTCGATACGGTACGTGACCCCATGAGCCGCATTATGCGCAAAGAATGTAAGAAGCGCGGAATCAAGAGCCTACATGTACTGTTTAGCTGCGAGGAATCGGTTAAGACACAGCCCCGCGACCCTTCCAACATCCACGAGCGCACCGAGCTGGGAACTGCGAGCTTTATGCCGCCCATCATGGGCCAGATGATCGCTGGCGAGGTTATCCGCCAGATCAGCGGGCGCGGGTGCGAACGCGTGCGCGCCGATGGCCAGCGCCTAAATTAACGAGACGCACCGCGATGACACCGCAATTATTTGATGCGCATTGCCATCTTGATTTAATGGCTCGCCCGGACGCCGTTGCCGATGAGGCAACGGCGCTGGGCTTGGGCCTATTTGATTGCGGCGTCGATCCACGCGACTTCGCTAGCGCACATGGGCGAACCCATCGCCCTCCTACCGTCATCAAGGGCATCGGCCTCCATCCCTGGTGGCTCGCCGACGGCCGCTGCGGTCCTGCCGAAGTCAATCTGCTTTGCGAAGTTGCTGCCCAAGAGCGCTACATCGGCGAAGTCGGACTCGACTTTTCCGCGCGCTTTGCTGGAAGTGAGCCGCTACAAATACAGGCACTTAACCGGCTCTGCGATGCGCTCGTGCAGCATCCTCTTACCGGGCGCGTGATATCAATTCACGCCGTTCGTTCGGCAGGAACCGTACTGGACGTCCTCGAATCGCA
>ENA-OUQP01002385-OUQP01002385.1-human-gut-metagenome-genome-assembly--contig:-NODE-2385-length-10321-cov-4.144944_pt1 | contig 10321 bp, 9 predicted proteins | sample MGYA00237951_ERZ548836 | MGnify/ENA primary metagenome ERZ548836 (study PRJEB26490, sample SAMN05194702) | human gut metagenome | biome: terrestrial biome; feature: human-associated habitat; material...
GGCACGTGGTCGCCAACTTGGATGATAAGGGCGCGCGCGCGTCTCTCAAGGGCATCTCTCAGCCGGTCTTCTGGTTCAGCTATGACGATCCCGCCGCGCAGTGCCGCGCGGAAAACGTCGTCTGGACGGACGGCCTGCCGAGCTTCGACATCTATATCCGCGGCAGCTACTATGCTCACGTTTCCCTGCGCGTGGGCGGCAGGCACAATGTGATGAATGCGCTCGCCGCGGCGAGCGCCGCTTACCTTCTCGGCATCAGCGGCGAGGCCGTCGGCCTTGGCCTTGCGACCTTTACCGGCGCGGGCCGCCGCTTTGAGTACAAGGGCAGCTATCACGGCGCGGACGTCTACGATGACTATGCCCACCACCCCGGCGAGCTGCACGCGCTGCTCGAAATGGCGAAGACGCTGCCCTACAAGCGCATCATCTGCGCCTTCCAGCCGCACACCTATACGCGCACCAAGGCGCTGTTCGACGATTTTGTCAAGGAGCTGCGCGTGCCGGACGTCGTGGTTCTTGCCGAAATTTACGCCGCGCGCGAGCAAAATGATATTGGCATTTCCTCGATGGACCTCTGCCGCGAGATCCCGGGCTCTGTTTACTGCCCCACGCTCGACAAGGTGACCGCCGCGCTCGCGCGCATCGCCTGCCCAGGCGACCTGATCCTGACCGTCGGCGCGGGCGATATTTTCAAGGCCGGCGAAAAACTGCTGAAAGAAGAGAAATAAAACATCATGGATATCTCCCCCGTTTGTCACAATTCCCACCCCGAGGGTGAGCTGCCCGCGCAGGAAACCGCCGCGTTCGACCTGCTCGATTCCCTCGGCATTGATTATGACAGGGTAACGCACGAACTGGCCGACACGATGGAGAAGTGCGACGATGTTTCCGCCGTACTCGGCGTGGACGTTTGCAAAAATCTCTTTTTGTGCAACCGGCAGAAGACCAGCTTCTATCTTCTATGTATGCCGCCGCACAAGGCGTTTCATACCAAGGACCTGAGCCATCAGATCGGCTCGGCGCGTCTTTCGTTCGCGCCGGAGGAGCAGCTCTGGGAGCTGCTGCACTGCACCCCCGGCTCGGCGACCATCCTCGGCCTGATGAACGACGAGGAAAACCGCGTACAGCTGCTCATTGACAAGGAAACGTATGACGCGGAGCATTTTTCCTGTCATCCGTGCCTCTGCACCTCGACGCTCAGGCTCAGAACAAGCGATGTTCTGAATGTGCTGCTGCCGAAGGTACACCACGAGCCCATCGTCGTGGAGCTGTAACACGGCAGATCTGCAAAAAAAGGTTCCGAAGAGCATTCTTCGGAACCTTTTATATGAGCGTTTCTGCTGTCAGGTGCTTCAGCTTGACAGCAATGCTGCCGGAATCGGTACAGACGGATGCGGCGCAGTCTGAAAAGACCGCGAGCGGCAGCACGCGCTCGCTTTCCACCGGCGGCAGGAGAAGGCCTTTCTGCCCTGCCGCGCCGATGCCGCGGCGCTTGCAGCGGCTCTCATATTCTGTCCAGCGCCGCCAGAAGTCCTCCTCCGTCTCCGCGCCGAGCACGCGCCGCAGGCGCTCCGCGCGCACCGGACGAAAACGCTCGATATCGACGCCGAGAGGCCGGTCGTGTACACCGACCAGGATGCAGCCATACGAATGGCTCAGGCTGAAGTGAACGCCCGGATATGCGGAAAAATACGGCTTGCCGCGCTCGCTGTACGCCATGTCCGGCAGTGTTTCCCAGCCGCAAAGGTCATAAAGCGCGGCGCGCAGGACCGCGTAGGCGCAGAGGGACGCATCGCGCTTCACGGCGGCTTTCCGCGCAGGCTTGAAGCGAATTGACTGCGGAAGACCTGCGCGCAGACGCTCCCGCTCGTCCGCGCGCAGCGGACGGTCCTGTCTCAGCGCATACATCTGAATATCCATCGCGGCGGACTCCCCCTTTCAAAACCGTTTGCGCCATTATAGCGCGGCAGACGGGAGACTGTCAAACCAAACGGCTTTTCATGCTCTCCAAAAAAATTCAAAAATTTTTGCATGAAAAAGAGGGAAAAATACTTTTTTGGCGTATATAGCATATTGTCAGGACGAACACGCCGTCCGTCACGCAGGAGAAAGGAGGACGCCATGGCCTTTGACCGGCAGTTTTTAGATGAGCTCATCGCCCGGAACGATATCGTCGACGTCGTCAGCAACTATGTATCGCTGACGAAAAAGGGCGCGAACTACTTCGGTCTCTGCCCCTTCCACAATGAAAAGACCGGCTCGTTCTCCGTCTCGCCCGACAAGCAGATCTGCTACTGCTTCGGCTGCAAAAAGGGCGGCGGCGTCATCAATTTCATCATGGAGGAGGAGCACCTCTCCTTCCCCGATGCGGTGCGATTCCTCGCCAAGCGCGTCAATATGCCCGTGCCGGAGGAGGAACACAGCGAGGAGAGCCGCCTTCGCTCGCGCATCCTGTCGCTCAACCGCGACGCGGCGCGCTTTTACTACGAGCTGCTCCACTCACCCAAGGGCGAGCCTGTGATGGAGTACATGAGAGGCCGAAGGATCACGCAGCGCAATGCGACAAACTTCGGCCTCGGCGCCTCGGCGGACGAGTGGACGCTGCTGACCGACGCGATGCGCAAAAAGGGCTACGGCGACGGCGAGCTGCTCGCCTCGGGCCTCGCCATCCGCGGCAAGAACGGGGGCTTGTACGACAAATTCCGCAAGCGCCTCATCTTCCCCATCATCGACGTGCGCGGCGATGTGCTGGGCTTCGGCGGGCGCATCATCAGCAAGGACGACCCGGGCGCAAAGTACATGAACACGCCCGAGACCATCGTTTACAGCAAGCGGCGCGTTCTCTACGGGCTGAATCTTGCCAAAAAGAGCAAGCGCAGCAACATCATTTTAGTCGAGGGCAACATCGACGTCGTGATGCTGCATCAGGCGGGCTTCGACAACGCCTGCGCCTCGATGGGCACGGCGCTCACAAGCGAGCAATTGCAGCTCCTCAGCCGCTACACGAAGGAGCTCGTGCTCTGCTACGACAACGACGACGCGGGCAAGATCGCCACGCAGAAGGCGCTGACGCTCTTAAACAACACCGACTTTCAGGTCAAGGTACTCGAACTTCCCAAGCGGCTCGTGGACGGGCAGTACGTCAAGCAGGACGCGGACGATTTCATCAAATTTCAGGGCAAGGATGCCTTTGAGCATCTGCTCTCGGGCAGCGAGAGCGGGATGGACTTCCGCATGGCGCAGCTCGGGGCAAAATTCGACCTGAAGAGCGACGAGGGGCGCATCGGCTACGGTGAAGCCGCGGCAAATTTGCTCGCCGCCGTGCCGAACGCGGTCGAGCGCGAAATTTACACGGTGCGCGCAGCCGAGGCCGCGGGCATTACGCCCGAGGCAATGAAGCTCGAGGTCGAGCGCGCGCGAAAACGCGCGCATTACAAGGAAAAGCGCGAGCAGGAGCGGCGGGACCTGAATCCCGCTGCGAGCGCCCAGCCGCGCGAGCGGTCGATCCGCTATACGGACCTGCGCTCGGCGCTGGCCGAGGAGGGCGTGCTGCGGCTTCTGACGCTGGACGACTCCCTCTTTGGCGAGGATCCGCCCATCCGGGAAGAGGACTTCTCTTCTCCCCTCTTAGGCCGTTTTTTCACGGCGCTGCGCACGCAGCTCCGCGAGACCGGACAGGTGAGCCTCCCAGCGCTCGCGGAGTTTTTCACGCAGGAGGAGATCAACCACCTCATCGGCATCCTGCAAAAGCCGGAATCGCTCAAAAACGGGGCGCAGGCACTGCACGATTACAGCACCATCATTCTGGAACAGGCACACAAGCGCGCGGCGACGGGCGAGGACCCGCTGGCTGCCGCGATGGAAAAGAACAAATACAAGGGTAACGGAGGAAAGCAACCATGGAAGAAAAACAGTTGACCAGCAAGGAGCTGGAGGAACAGGCCAACGCGCTGCTCGCCGAGGCGGATTTTGAGGAGATCAAGCTGCCGAAGAAGGCGAAGAAGGCTGCCGCGGCGAAAAAGGCTGCCGAAGAGACCGCGCAAGCGGAAAAGCCCGCCGAAAAATTCCCGCCGCTGGATGAAAAGCTGGTCGCCTCCCTGCCCGCAGCGGCGCTGCTGCAGAGCAACGAAAAGCTCATGGACATCTTTGCCAAGGGCAAGGCCAAGGGCAAGCTCAGCTCCAGCGATCTGATGGAGACCATCGACGAGATGAACCTTGAGAGCGAGCAGCTCGACCAGATCTACGATTCGCTCGAAACGCTCGGCATCGACATCGGCACCGCCGAGGCCATCGACAACAGCATCGACGATATCGAGCCGCCGATGGAGGAGATCGCCGAGATCGAAGAGGAAGAGCTCGTCGACCCGAACGAGCTGGTCGACAGCTTCTCGACCGACGACCCCGTGCGTATGTACCTCAAGGAGATCGGCAAGGTGTCGCTGCTGTCGGCCGACGAGGAGATCTCGCTCGCGACCGCAATGTCCGAGGGCATGGAGGCCAAGCAGAAGCTCGAAGAGGCCGAAAAGAACGGCACGGAGCTCAGCGCGGAGGAAATGAAGGCCCTTAAGACCGCTGTCAAGAAGGGCGAGCGCTCCAAGCAGCGCCTGGCCGAGGCAAACCTGCGTCTCGTCGTCTCCATCGCCAAGCGCTATGTGGGCCGCGGTATGCTGTTCCTCGACCTCATTCAGGAGGGCAATCTGGGTCTTATCAAGGCCGTTGAAAAGTTCGACTACACCAAGGGCTACAAGTTCTCGACCTACGCGACGTGGTGGATCCGTCAGGCCATCACTCGCGCCATCGCTGACCAGGCGCGCACCATCCGCATCCCCGTGCACATGGTAGAGACCATCAACAAGGTCATCCGCGTCTCCCGCCAGCTCCTACAGGAGCTGGGCCACGACCCCTCTCCCGAGGAGATTGCCGCCGAGATGGATATGCCCGTCGACAAGGTGCGCGAGATCCTGAAGATCGCACAGGAGCCCGTCTCCCTCGAAACGCCGATCGGCGAAGAGGAGGACAGCCACCTTGGTGACTTCATCCCCGACGAGGGCGCGAGCGAGCCGAGCGAGGCCGCGTCGTTCACGCTTTTGCAGGAGCAGCTCGTCGATGTGCTCTCCACTCTCACCCCGCGCGAGGAAAAGGTCCTGAAGCTCCGCTTCGGCATTGAGGACGGACGTCCCCGCACGCTTGAAGAGGTCGGCAAGGAGTTCAACGTCACACGTGAGCGCATCCGCCAGATCGAGGCCAAGGCGCTGCGCAAGCTCCGCCACCCCAGCCGCAGCAAGAAGCTCAAGGACTTCCTGAACTAACCTCATAACGACAAATAGAGCGCACACCCTTCAGGCGTTTACAGCGTCTGGATGGTGTGCCCTTTTTCATGAAAAGCGACGTGCCGTGCATTGCACATACGACATAGCCAGCGGACAGAATGTAAGTTATTCTATTCAATAATTAAGCAAAATTAAACCCACAAAACAAAATTACATTGAGATGTTTATGTCTGTTTCAACGCACAAATCATAGAATCGACGCCCAATAGCGCCGTATAGCTATTGTTGGTTTTTCTGAAAGCAGGCGTGTAATAAACATTATTTTCAGCATCAAAGCAGAATTTTTCAGCAGTTAGTTCTTCCATCTCACGTGCCAATAGATTACTTCCATAGAAACGGCGGAGAAAGTCGATTCCCGCACACATGGCAGCGACAGGTTTCTTTTCGCTAATAAAATGTGTGGCGCACGTTTTTATCACATTGGAGTCTCTATAATTGTTCAATAAACCAATTCCACCGGGTATGATCAATGCATCGTATTCTGCAAAATCAACCTCATGAATATCTTTAATGCGTCCCCTACCGATGCGAGCTGCTTCTATAAGGATATTCCGCTTTTCTGCCATCTGTTCTGTCAGGTGGTTAACTGACTGAATGGAAATGTCTTCTGCGACAGGAGTGTAATCACACCCATATTTATCAAGCGCTACATACGTCAGAATTACCTCTTCTATACATGAACCATCACCGAGGCCACAGCCTGCTAATAAAACTAAATACTTCATTTGTTTTCACCTCCACAACTCACGGTTTGCCAACGACTTCTTACTGATAAGCATAGCATATAAAGCGACTTGCATCAACGCCTTCTTCATGGTAAATCAGCGACCTTTTTATGAACACCGTTCTGTTTTGCCTGTTCACTCGCCGCCCTGCGCCGTTCTCGATAAAGTGGAATGTGATCTCTGCCAGTACCTCTCCGGCGAAGAAAAGTATTCTCAACTCTTCGAATGTTTTGGCCGCGACCGCGACGTCCGTCCACTGCTTTCTCAATGCAGAAGGTCTGCCGATCCCGGTAAAGAAGTATTTTCCCGCGCTTGACGCGATCTTGCGCCAAAAAGACCCGCCTCAGTAAGGCGGGTCTTTTTGATTGAGTTCTGAAAGGAAGCGTCCCAGCGCGGGGTTTGGGTTGCCGGTCTGCCAGGCGGCGATGATCTCTTCCTCCTCCCCTTCCCCTACGAGCGGGACAAAGACGAGATTGTCGGCGTTGTAGAGCCGGTCGGTGCAGTAGTCGGGCAAGAGCGATATCCCCTCCTCTGCCGCGACCATCATCAAAATGCTCTCGGTGTCTGCCGAGCGGAAGAGGATATTCGGCTTGTAGCCCGCCTCGGCGTAGCGCTGCATGAAAAAGGCATCGCCGTAGGAATCGGGCGCGGCATCGGGAGACATATATAGGATATTCTCGCCGCGCAGCTCCTGCCGCGTGAGCGATCGCCGCTGCGCAAGCGGATGGCCCGCATAGAGCGCCACAACAAGCCGCGCCTTTTCGACCGTCCGGAACGCGACCCCCTCCTGCGTGCGCAGGTTTGTCGAGTCCCAGGTGAAGACGATATCGTACTCCTGATGCAGAAGCCCCGCGGCCAGCACGTCGGTCGAGCAGCGATAGAACGAGATCAGCACGTTGCCGTTTTTCTGGTGGAAGTGACGCATGAGTACGGAAAGGTCGCTGCGCTCGTATCCGCGCACATAACCCACGCGCAGCGTACCGGTCAGGCCCGTCGCCGCGTCGTGCACGCGCTCCTGCGCGCTGCTCATGCGCTCTAAGATCGCCTTCGCGTCCAAAAGGAAGGATCGCCCCGCGCTCGTCAGGCTCACCGGGCGGGTGCTGCGGTCGAACAGCTCGCAGCCAAGCGTCTCTTCCAGCAGATGGATCTGCTGCGTCACGGCGGTCTGCGAGATGTAATACTGCTCCGCCGCCTTTGTGAAGCTGCGGTGCTCCGCCGCGGCGACAAAGTAGCGCAGTTGATTTCGATTCATGAATACGCCCTCTCATAACATAAGTTTTTCTTATTTTATCATCAAGAAGCCGCTCTTGTAAAGCCCATCCTCCTGCGGTAAGATAAGCACATCGTTCATAAAACATTCATAAGAGAGGTATTACGACATGAAACGCGAATCCTTCCGCTCCCGCCTGGGCTTCCTGCTCGTCAGCGCGGGCTGCGCCATCGGCATCGGCAATGTCTGGCGCTTCCCCTATGTGACGGGCAAAAACGGCGGCGGCTATTTTGTTCTCTTTTACATTCTGTGCCTGCTCATCATGGGCGTTCCCGTGCTGACGATGGAGCTGGCCGTCGGCCGCGCGAGCCGCAAGAGCGCGATCCTCGCCTACAAGACGCTCGAAAAGCCCAAGTCCAAGTGGCACATCCACGGCTGGTTCTGCCTGATCGGCTGCTACCTCTTGATGATGTACTACACGACGGTTTCCGGCTGGATGGTGAGCTACTTTGGCAGGTTCCTGACCGGCAAGTTCTACTCCGGCATGCCCGCGGAGGACGCGTCCGCCGTGTTCGGCCAGCTGCTGTCCGATCCAGTCGAAATGGGTATTTTAGCAGTCGCTATCGTCATCGTCGGCTTTGTCGTCTGCTCGTTCGGCCTGCAAAAGGGCCTTGAGCGCGTGTCCAAGGTCATGATGCTCGCGCTGCTCGCGCTCATCCTCATTCTCGCCGGTCACAGCCTGACGCTCTCCGGCGCGGCGGAGGGCATGAAGTTCTACCTGCTCCCCTCGCTCGATTCCATCCGCGAAAACGGCCTGCGCAGCCTCATCACCGACGCGATGAATCAGGCCTTCTTCACCCTCTCGCTCGGCATTGCGTCGATGGAGATCTTCGGCAGCTACATGTCCGACGATCACACCCTTGCCGGTGAGTCCATCCGCATCTGTGCGCTCGACACCTTCGTTGCGCTCATGGCCGGCACGATCATCTTCCCCGCATGCTTCTCCTACGGCGTCGCGCCGGATAACGGACCCTCCCTTCTCTTCGTCACGCTGCCGCAGGTATTTGTCAATATGTCCGGCGGCCGCTTCTGGGGCACGCTGTTCTTCCTCTTCATGATGTTCGCCAGTATGTCCACGGTGCTGGCCGTGTTTGAAAACATCCTCGCCATCTGCATGGACACCTTCGGCTGGGACCGCAAGAAGGCCGTTTTCATCAATGGCGTGCTGCTGATGCTCCTGAGCCTTCCCTGCGTGTTCGGCTACAACATCTGGAGCAACTTCCACCCCATTCTCGGCAAGGACGTGCTTGACAGCGAGGACTTCCTTGTGAGCAACCTCCTGCTCCCCATCGGCTCGCTGGTGTATCTGCTGTTCTGCGTCACCAAGTGGGGCTGGGGCTTTGACAAATACCTCGCCGAAGCTAACAAGGGCACGGGCATCAAGCTCTCGCCCAAGCTCAAGCCCTATTTCCAGTGGGTGCTGCCGATTCTGATCGTCATCATCCTGCTGCAGGGCCTGCTGTAAGATCGAGACCCTCTCATCTCTCTATCTCTCGTAAGAGAAAAGCCGCAGTGAAATTCACTGCGGCTTTTCTCTTTTTCTGCATTATCTATAATTATGAACTCCGTGTAAATTCGCATATAACTCGTAAATATATTTATATAAATCTATTGACAAAATTTGTTCACGTGCTATGATAGCATCCAGAAAAGAAAAGGACCCCAAGGAGGCGCATGATGAAAAAAAACCTGTACAGTCTGACGCTGTCAGATGATGTTGTGCGCGAGGTCGACGCGCTGGCACACCGGATGGGCACGAACCGTTCGGCGCTCGTCAACCAGATCCTGGCCGAGTACGTCTCCGTGCCGACGCCCGAGCGCCGCTGGAACGATATCTTCGAGGCCATCGAAGAGCTGATGACGCCCACGCGCGAGCTGGTGCCGTTCTTCGCCCCCGGCTCGTCGACGATGTCGCTCAAGTCAAGTCTTTCGTACAAGTACCGCCCGACGGTCAAGTACGAGGTCGACCTGAGCAGCGGCGACGCCCAGACGATGGGCACGCTGAACATCGTCTTCCGTACGCAGTCGGCGGCGCTGATCTCCGCAATGACGAGCTTTTTCCGCCTGTGGGTGCAGATCGAGGACAAGTGCCTCGCACCGCTTCTCGGCAGCTCCATTTCCTGCGCGCTGTACGACGGGCGCTTCGTCCGTCCGCTCGCGATGCCGCGCGGCAAGTCTCTGACTGCCGATGACGTCGCCGGTGCGATCAGCGCCTATGTCCAGCTCTTCGACCGGCTGCTCAAGGGCTATCTCGACGGCTCGCTCTCCGCGAGCGATGTTGAAATGGCCTACCGCGGCGATCTGCGAAGCAGAACGCTGCTGATTTAATCACTTAATTGTAAAAAACACGAATTTGAGGTGAACTTGAATGAATGCTGAAAAATATACGCAAAAGGCTTTGGAAGCCGTCAAGACCGCGCAGAACATGGCGCAGGAAAACGGCAACCAGTATGTAACGACCGAACATTTGCTCTATGCCCTGCTCGATCAGGACGGCGGACTGATTGGGTCACTGTTCGGTAAGATGGGCGTCGATTGCGACGGCTTACTCTCCGAGCTCGACACGCTGATCCGCAATCTGCCCCGCATCTCCGGCGGCAGCGGCGAGGTCTACGCCTCGCCCGAGGTCGGCAAGATCTTCAACCTTGCCGAAAAGACCGCCGAGAAGCTGCACGACGAGTATCTTTCCGTCGAGCATCTGATGCTCGCCATCTTCTCTGAGGGCTCGCAGAGCGTGCGTCAGCTCCTCTCCGACCACGGCATCACGAGAAGCCGCTTCTCCGACGAGCTCGCCAAGGTCAAGACCTCCCCCGTGACGAGCGACAACCCAGAGGACTCCTACGACGCGCTCAAGAAGTACGGCACGGACCTTGTCGAGCGCGCCCGCACCAAGGAGCTCGACCCTGTCATCGGCCGCGATGCGGAAATTCGAAATGTCATCCGTATTCTCTCGCGTAAGACGAAGAACAACCCCGTGCTCATCGGCGAGCCGGGCG
>ENA-OUQP01002391-OUQP01002391.1-human-gut-metagenome-genome-assembly--contig:-NODE-2391-length-10291-cov-6.036147_pt1 | contig 10291 bp, 8 predicted proteins | sample MGYA00237951_ERZ548836 | MGnify/ENA primary metagenome ERZ548836 (study PRJEB26490, sample SAMN05194702) | human gut metagenome | biome: terrestrial biome; feature: human-associated habitat; material...
AGTCCGGCTCCGGCAAGACCACCATTGGCCGTGCCATCTGCCGCATCAACCCGACTTCCGGCGGCGACATCTTCTTCAAGGGCCAGAAGATCAACGGCAAGATCTCCAAGGAACTGGACAAAGAGGTCATCCGTAAGATCCAGATGATCTTCCAGGACCCCATGGCTTCGCTGAACGAGCGCGCCAAGGTGGAGTATATCATTGCCGAGGGCCTGCTGAACCATCATCTCTACAAGGATCAGGATGACCTGCACGAAAAGGTGATGAACGCCCTGCATGAGGTCGGCCTGCTGCCGGAGTTTGCCTCCCGCTTCCCCCACGAGTTTTCGGGCGGCCAGCGCCAGCGCATCGGCATTGCCCGTGCTCTGGTCATGGAGCCGGAGTTCATCGTGGCCGACGAGCCCATCTCCGCACTGGATGTCTCCATCCGTGCACAGGTGCTGAACCTGCTGAACGAGATGAAGAAGAGCCGCGGTCTGACCTACCTGTTCATTGCACATGACCTGTCGGTGGTCCGGTTCATCTCGGATCGTATCGCCGTTATCAGCAAGGGCCGCATCGTGGAGCTGGCTGAGGCGGAGGAGCTGTTCCTCCATCCGCTGCATCCCTACACCAAAGCCCTGCTGAGCGCGGTCCCCATCCCTGACCCCAGCCTGGAAAAGCACAAGAAGCTGCTGGTCTATGACCCCTCGATCCACGATTACAGCGTGGATAAGCCGGTCTGGGAAGAGATCGCAAACGGCCACTTTGTGTATGGCAACCAGCGTGAGCTGGAAGGCTACCGCAAGGAGTATGAAAGCCAGCTGTAAGCTGAACCGCTTTCCTGTATTTTAACACAATGACCCCGCCGTGCTGGGAGCTTTCCCGCGCGGCGGGGTTTTGTGCTGTCAGGGAGCAAAAAACAGAACCGGACGCTTCAAAAACGTCCGGTTCTGCTTTTGCGATTGGTTATTGGTCCACTCGATCAGGCCTGAGCGGCTGCGTCAAATGCAGCGGCAAACTCATCGTACTGTTCGGTGGTGTAGGCCTCCTCACTGGTCTCCCAGTTCACAGCCTTGTAGTTGCAGGGACCATACATTGCGTTGATCTTGCTGTACTCGTTGACGTGGGTCAGGCACCAGGTGATATCGTAGACGGTGGGGAAAATCAGGTTCTCGTCCAGGAAGTAAGCCTCGGCCTTGGCAAATGCTGCGTAGCGTGCATCGGTGTCGTCAACAATGGCACGGGCCTCGTTCACCAGATCGGTGAACTTCTCATAGGCAGCCACCAGCTCGGTCTGGTAGCTGGCGGGACCATTGTTCACAATGCCTGCAATGTTGGTCATGTTGCAGCTGTAGTAAGCGTTTTCATCGTGAATGATGATCTGGGTCAGGAAGTTGATGGGATCGCCGAAGTCAGCGCCCCAGCCCATGTGGACGAAGCTCTGCAACTTGGGTGCCACGACCTCTTTCATGGTGGAAGAGACGAAGGTCTCGATGTCCAGCACGATGAAGTCATCGCCGAAGCTGTCGGTGAAGCACTGCTTCAGGACGGTGGCGTGGTCCAGAGCGGAGGTGGAGCCGGCCAGAACGTAGTAGGAGCAGTGGACAGGGAAGGTGACACCAATGGCGCTCAGCTCTTCCATGGCCTGCTTCTTCAGCTCGGTGATGTCGCCGTTGTTGGCGCGCAGACGCTTCATGGTCTTGCCATCGTAAGCCTCGCCGTCCAGACCCATCTCCTTGGCCACCAGGTTGGTGTAGTCGGTGCCATCAGAGGTGTAGCACAGGCCCTTCATGGTGAAGAAGTCGTTCTCACACTTCAGGGGATTGATGGGGTTGTAACGGGCGAAGAACTTGTTCAGCACCATGCCCTTGGAGAAGCACTGACGGAACGCCTTGTTGGCAATGGCCTTGTTCCAGTTCTCATCGGGGGTGCCATCGGTGTTCATTTTGTCGTAGTTGAAGATGAAGCAGTAGCTGAACTTCTTGGCACGCTTCTCACACAGCTGCTGATTGTACTCGTTGGAGGGATCGGACTGAATGGTGGTGATGCTGCTCTCACCCAGATCCACCTCGTCCAGCTCGCGGTTCTGATACAGCTGCAGGCTGATGGCACCATCGCTGATCATGGTGACAGTGAAACGCTCAAAGCGGCTGACGTTGGCAGCATCGTAGTAGTTGGGGTTGGGGATGTAGCTCTTGGTGTTGCCCTGGATGTACTCCTCCACCATATAGGGGCCGTTGTACCACATGGTGGTGTTGTCGCAGCCACGGAAGCCATCGATACCCAGCTCCTCGATCAGAGCGGGAGCCACGGGGTAGAAGCTGGTGTAGGCAGCAACGGTATCAAAGTAGGGGCAGGCGTTGGGGCAGGTGAACACCAGAGTGTAATCATCCGGAGCTTCGATGCCCACACCGGCAGCCAGCATGTCCTCATAGGTCATGTCAGCGGCAGCGTCACCGGCTTCCTTGGTCAGCTGGTAGTACTCGTAAGCACCCACAATGGTGTCGTTGGGCATGGAGGTGTTGTTGGCCTCGTTCTTGATGGCGTTCATCACCCATTCAAAGCCAACCAGGAAGTCCTTGCTGGTCAGGTGAGCCTTCACCTCACCGTTGCAATCCACCCAGTCCACGTCGTCCCGCAGGTGGAAGGTCCAGACGGTGGCATCCTCATTGTGCTCCCAGCTGGAAGCGATGGCGGGAACCACCTTGCCGTAGCAGTCAAAGCTCAGCAGGCCGTCCCACAGGTTGGTGACCACGTTGGCATCCTCAGCCCTCTGGCTGTACAGCATGTTCCAGCTTTCCAGCTCACGGTTGCCGCTCTCAAAGGAGATGAACTCCTTCAGGGGGGTAGCGCCGGTGGAGTTGGGGGGCAGCAGCACCGCTGGCGGCAGCGCCATTGCCGGTGTTGTTGGACTTTTCGCCGCAGGCTGCCAGCAGGCTGGCGGCACCCACAGCACCTGCACCCTTCAGGAAGGTGCGGCGATCAAAATTGAAGCTCATTGGATGATCCTCCCAGATCTTGCGCGGACAGAGCCGCGCGTTTTTCCTTTTCCTAAATGCAGTGAGGCTGTCTGCCTTTCCAAAAAGTGCACAGGAAAGACAAAAGTCGCACCGCTGTATATTTTAGCACTTTACTGGAAAGAAGTCAATCCGCCGCAGCACTGAATTGGAAACAAAACGGTGACAAACACTTTCGTGGGAAAAGAATATGGAAAAAATTACTATAAAATGGAAAGGACTGTATATCTGTGAAGAACAGGCGAAGGAGAGAAACTGTTCACGCTGTGCGCACAAAACAGCTATCTTTTTTCACAAAAACATGATACAATAAAGTGTATCTGTATCAATAAGGAGCGCACCATGAAGAAACTGACCTCGATGTACAAACGCTACATGTTCCACCCCATTTTATATAAGACCGTGACCCGCACCTCCATTGTGGCCGTGCTGATGCTGCTGTGGCAGCGCTATGTCAGCGATGGAACGTTTACCATCTGGGAGGCCCCGGGCTTTCTGTGCGGCGTGGTGCTGCTCATCTGGGCCTGGGTGGACTACCTGCGGCTGGATGGCGTGACCATCCACCATCTGCTGGAGGAATTCAAGGGGATGGGCAAGCGGCAGAAAAAGATCCATTCCACCCGCTCCATCATCGACTATGCGGATGAGAAGATCGTCTCCTTTGAGGAGCTGGAACCCGAGGAGCGCACCTATTGCAGCCTGCTCTCCAATCTGGTGCTGGGCCTGCCGCTGGTCGCTGCTGCGCTGATCGCCAGCGCACTGTAAGGGGGCCGCGGCATGGAACAAGAGCACAAGCAGCTGGTCATCGGCATTCTGGCCCATGTGGACAGCGGCAAGACCACCCTTTCCGAGGCCCTGCTCTACGGCACCGGCACCATCCGCAAGCTGGGCCGGGTGGACCATAAGGATGCCTTTCTGGATACCGACGCGCTGGAAAAGGCGCGCGGCATTACCATTTTCTCCAAGCAGGCCCTCTTCACGGCGGGCAATACCGATTTTACCCTGCTGGACACCCCGGGCCATGTGGATTTTTCCACGGAGACCGAGCGGACACTGCAGGTGCTGGATTATGCGGTGCTGGTTATCAGCGGCACCGACGGCGTGCAGAGCCATACCGAGACGCTCTGGCGGCTGCTGCGGCGGTACCGCATCCCCACCTTTGTGTTCGTGAACAAGATGGACCTGCCCGGCCCGGGCAGGGAAGCGCTTCTGACCCAGCTGAACCGTCGGCTGGGGGATGGCTTTGTGGATTTTGGGGCAGAGCAGGCCGACCGGGACGAGGCGCTGGCTCTCTGCGATGAGCGGCTGATGGAGACGATGCTGGACCGGGGAATCCTGACCGATACCGATCTCATCCCCGCCATTGCCCGGCGGCATGTGTTTCCCTGCTGGTTTGGCTCAGCCCTGAAGCTGCAGGGGGTGGATGCGTTGGTGGAGGGCCTGGACTGCTATACCCGCCCGGCCCCCGCGCTGGAAGCCTTCGGGGCCAAGGTGTTCAAGGTGAGCCAGGATGAGCAGGGAAACCGCCTGACCTGGCTGCGGGTGACCGGCGGCGCGCTCAAGGTGAAAGCCCAGCTCACCGGAGAGGTCGACGGGGAGCCATGGGCCGAAAAGGCCAACCAGCTGCGGCTCTACTCCGGCGCAAAGTTTACGCTGGCGGAGTGCATCGGCCCCGGCCAGGTGTGCGCCGTTACCGGCCTGACCAAAGCCCGCCCGGGCGAGGGTCTGGGGGCGGAACGGGACAGCGACCTGCCGGTGCTGGAGCCGGTGCTGAGCTATCAGGTGCTGCTGCCCGAGGGCGCGGACGTGCACGCCGCGCTGGGAAAGCTTCATCGGCTGGAAGAAGAGGAGCCCCAGCTCCATGTGGTCTGGAACGAGACCCTGGGCGAGATCCATGTCCAGCTGATGGGCGAGATCCAGCTGGAGGTGCTGAAAAGCCTGCTGGCCGAGCGGTACGGGCTGGAGGTCAGCTTCGGCCCCGGCGGCATCCTGTATAAGGAGACCATCACCGAAGCCATGGAGGGCGTGGGCCACTACGAGCCTCTGCGCCACTATGCGGAAGTCCACCTCAAGCTGGAGCCGCTGCCCCGGGGCAGCGGAATGCAGTTTGCCGCCGACTGCCGGGAAGAGGTGCTGGACAAGAACTGGCAGCGGCTGGTGCTGACTCACCTTGAGGAAAAGCAGCATCTGGGCGTGCTCATCGGGGCACCCCTGACCGATGTGAAGATCACCCTCATTGCGGGCCGCGCTCACCTCAAGCACACCGAGGGCGGCGACTTCCGGCAGGCGACCTACCGCGCCGTCCGGCAGGGCCTGATGATGGCAGACCAGATCCACAAGACCCAGCTGCTGGAGCCGTGGTATGCCTTCCGGCTGGAGCTGCCCTCTGACAACGTGGGGCGCGCCATGAACGATATCCAGAACATGGGCGGCAGCTTTGACCCGCCCGAGACCGGCGCTGACGGGGATACCACCCTGCTCACCGGCACGGCACCGGCCTCCACCATGCGCAGCTACCCCATGGAGGTGGTGGGCTACACCCGGGGCAGGGGACACCTGACCCTGACGCTGGACGGCTACCGTCCCTGCCACAATGCAGCAGAGGTCATCGAGGCCGCGGGCTATGAGCCGGAACACGACCTCGACAACCCGGCGGATTCGGTGTTCTGCGCCCACGGGGCCGGATTTGTGGTGCCCTGGGAGCAGGTGCGCAGCCACATGCATGTGGACAGCGGCTGGGGCAAGACTGCAAAGACCGAGGAAACGGTGCAGGCCCGCCCCCGCCGGATGTCCGCCTACCGCGCCACCCTGGAAGAAGATGCCGAGCTGCTGAAGATCTTTGAACAGACCTATGGGCCCATCAAGCGGGACCCGCTGGCGGCGTTCCGCCCCACCCAGAAGCAGGAACGCCCCGATTTCAACGCCGAGCAGTGGGAGATCCAGCCCGAATACCTGCTGGTGGACGGCTATAATATCATCTTTGCATGGGACGAGCTGAACGCACTCTCCAAAGAGAGCCTGGAAGCGGCACGCCACAGGCTGATGGACATCCTCTGCAACTATCAGGGCTTCAAAAAGTGCGTGCTCATCCTTGTGTTTGATGCCTACCGTGTGCCGGGCAGCCCCGGCAGCATAGAGCAGTACCACAATATCCATGTGGTCTACACCCGGGAAGCCGAGACCGCCGATATGTTCATCGAGCGTGTCACCCATGAGATCGGCAAGGGTCGCCGCGTCCGTGTGGCTACCTCTGATGGTATGGAGCAGGTCATCATCCTGGGCCATGGTGCCCTCCGGGTCTCTGCCCGCATGTTCCATGAAGAGGTGCAGGAGGCGGAGAAGGAGATCCGGAGGTATTTGCAGGGGGAAGGGTAACATCCTCGCCCTCTCCGTCAGCGCTTACGCGCTGCCACCTCTCCCAAAGGGAGAGGCAATGCTGCCTTTATCCAAGACCCGCAATAGGCTCCCCCTTTGGGGGAGCTGGCAAAGCCGTAAGGCTTTGACTGAGAGGGTGAAATCTCACCCGAAAGGAGCCGCCTATGTTCGAAATAACTTCCGATTTTGTCTGGCAGGCCATCCAGCCCCGCCCCCGGGATGCGCATAAGGGGACCTTTGGCTCCGTGCTGGCGGTGGCGGGCAGTGCGTCCTACCGGGGCGCGGCGGCGCTGGCCGTGGAAGGTGCCCTGCGCACCGGAGCCGGCATCGTTACGCTGGCAAGTGTGGAGCCGGTGCTGGCGGCTGTGGCCGCCCGCCTGCCTGAGTGCTGTCTCTGCCCCTGCGAAGCGGGGGCCGAGGGCGGCATCTCGCCCCAGAATATCGACCGCATCCGGCGGCAGAAGGCCTCTGTCCTGCTGGCGGGCCCCGGGCTGGGTTATACGGCCCAGAGCGCGGCCCGTGCCGCCGAGACCCGGGCGCTGGTAAAAACGCTCCTGCCCGGCTTTTCCGGCAGTGCAGTGCTGGATGCGGACGGACTGAACGCCGCCGCTGACCTGCTCCAAACGGAAAAAATGCTTCACCCTCAGGGGGAACTGATCTTAACGCCCCACCCCGGCGAGATGGCCCGGCTGACCGGACACTCTGCGGCAGAGATCAATGCGGACCGGGAAGGCATGGCGCTGCGCTATGCGAAAGCATGGAATGCTGTGGTGGTGCTGAAGGGGGCACATACCGTCATTGCAGGGCCGGATGGCCGCTGTGCGGTCAATCCCACCGGCAACCCGGGGCTTTCCCGGGGCGGCAGCGGGGATGTGCTGGCGGGCATGACCAGCGCCCTGCTGGCCTGCGGTCTGCCTGCCTTTGAGGCCGCCGCCTGTGCCGTTTATCTCCATGGTGCAGCTGCCGACCGTGCCGCTGCCCTGCACGGGGAAACCGGGATGCTCCCGCATGATCTGCTGGATGCACTGGGGACCCTGTTTGCCGAAAACGGGCGCTGAGCAAGGGGACGATCCCATCAAAAAAAGAAACGCTTCCTTTCCTCTGGATTTGTGTTATACTGGAGCTATCCAAAACACAACGATCTGCCGGAAAGGAAGCGTTTCTTTTATGGTTCCTGCACTGGAAAAAATCATTGCCGAGAGCGACCGCATCGTCTTTTTTGGCGGCGCGGGGGTCTCCACCGAAAGCGGCATCCCCGATTTCCGCAGCGTGGACGGCCTGTACCACCAGAAGTACGATTACCCGCCCGAGACCATCCTGAGCCACACCTTCTGGGAGGAGAACCCCGAGGAGTTCTACCGGTTCTACCGGGATAAGCTCATTGTGAAGGGGGCAAAGCCCAACGCTGCCCATCTGCGGCTGGCAAAGCTGGAGCGGGAGGGCAGGCTGAAAGCCATCGTCACCCAGAACATCGACGGCCTGCATCAGGCGGCAGGCTCCAAGACCGTTTACGAGCTCCACGGCAGCACCCTGCGCAACTACTGCGTGAAGTGCGGCACGTTCTACGATGTGGACTTCATTGCCAACAGCACCGGCGTGCCCCGCTGCCCCAAGTGCGGCGGCATCGTCAAGCCGGATGTCGTCCTGTACGAGGAGGGGTTGGACGAGGAAGTGCTCTCCGGGGCCGTGTCTGCCATCCGCAAGGCGGATGCCCTCATCATCGGCGGCACCAGTCTGGTGGTCTACCCGGCGGCGGGGCTCATCCGGTACTTCCGGGGCCGCCATCTGGTGGTCATCAATATGCAGCCCACCGGGGCCGATGCGCAGGCCGACCTGTGCATTGCCAAGCCCATCGGTCAGGTGCTGAGCGAGGACGTATTGTTGGAGGACTGAGATGAAAGCTGTCATTCTGGAAAGCTATGTCATGGAGGAAGGCGACCTCGACTGGTCGGGGGTAAAGGCATTGGTGCCCGATACCACCAGCTATGTCCGCACGGCCTACGAGGAGATCGCCCCCCGCATTGGAGATGCGGACATCGTCCTGCTGAACAAGTGCCGCATGGATGAGGAGATCTTACAGCAGTGCCCGAACCTGAAATGGGTGGGCATCATTGCCACGGGCACCGACAACCTGGATCTGGAAGCCTGCCGCCGCCACGGTGTTGCAGTGGCCAATGTGCCGGGCTATTCTACCTACAGCGTGGCCCAGATGACCTTCAGCCTGCTGCTGGCCATCTGCCAGTGCGCGGAGCGCTACAACCGTGCCGTCAAGCAGGGATGCTGGCAGCTGGATATCCCGGAGAGCATCGGCCTGCTGCCCCAGATGGAGCTCTGTGGCAAGACCTATGGCGTTTACGGCTATGGCAGCATCGGGCGGCAGTCGGCCCGCATTGCCAGAGCCTTTGGCATGGAGGTGCTGGTCTGCACCCGCACCGTCCGGCCCGAATACGCCGCCGACGGTGTGGAGTTCGTGGATTATGATACCCTGCTGAGACGGTGCGATATCCTCAGCCTGCACTGTCCGGCTACACCCCAGACCCGGGGCCTTGTCAACGCGGAAGCGCTGGCGAAGATGAAGCCCGGGGCCATTCTGCTCAACACGGCCCGGGGCGCGCTGGTGGATGAGGAGGCCGTGGCAGCGGCCCTCCACAGCGGCCAGCTGGGCTTTTACGGGGCCGATGCCTTTGTCACCGAGCCTCTGCCTCAGGAAAGCCCCCTGCGGGCAGAACCCCACGCTATCCTCACACCGCACATTGCGTGGACGACCCGGGAGGCTTTGCAGAACCTGATGGACATTACCACCCGGAACCTGCGCACCTGGCTGGAAGGAAACGGCGAGCACATCGTCAACAGATAAAAAGGAGAGATGAATCATGCAGGCAACCATTCACAACGAATTTCTGACCCTGACCGTGGATACCCATGGTGCCGAAGCAGTCAGCCTGAAAAATGCCGCCGGGCAGGAGATGCTCTGGCAGGCCGACCCGGCTGTCTGGAAGCGCCACGCTCCCATCCTTTTCCCCTGGACGGGCAAGCTGACCGGCGGGGCCTTTACCCATAAGGGCAAGACCTACCCCGGCGGGCAGCACGGCTTTGCCCGGGACGTGGAGCACACCCTGCTCTGCGCCGAGGGCGACACCATCCGGCTGGAGCTGCGCTCGGATGAAAAGAGCAAGGCAGAGCGCTTCCCGTTTGATTTTGTTCTGACCAGCACCTTCCGGCTGGAGGGCAGGACGGTGCACCACACCCTGACCGTCACCAACCCCGCCGATGCCGCCGAGGAGCTGCAGTTCGGCATCGGCTACCACCCGGCGTTCCGCATCCCCTTTGATGACAAGCACACCACCACCGATTACGAGTTCCGCTTCGACCAGCCGGAGAGCCCGATGATCCTGGACGCTTACCCCAACGGTCTGCTGACCGGCAAGTGCGGTTACCGGTGGAAGAATGAGCAGAGCATCCCCCTGACCGATGATCTGTTTGAGAACGACAGCTTCTGCATGGCCGGTCTGCGCAGCCGCACGCTGGGCATCTACGAAAAGGACACCGGCAAGGGGATCGTCTGCAATGTGGAGGGTTACCCCTATACCCTCATCTGGTCGGCTCCGGCAAAGCCTGTGCGCTTTGTCTGCATTGAGCCGTGGCACTCCCTGCCCGGTGCCCAGACCGATACCCAGGAGTGGAGCCAGCGTGCCGCTGCCGCCTGCCTTGCCCCCGGCCAGTCCTGGGAGACCACCCTCAGCACAACGTTTGAGCGCTGAAGCAAAGTTTGGCAAAGAAATGCAGGAACCCCTTGACAGAGGGGACTGCATTCTGATTTAATTAGAATCGATAAAAGGGAGTAAAGGGCATCCCGCAGGGCCTGCGGGGTGCTGCATGGCAGCGTCATCACGGCAGAAATGCCCGATGTCATGTGT
>ENA-OUQP01002392-OUQP01002392.1-human-gut-metagenome-genome-assembly--contig:-NODE-2392-length-10283-cov-5.588678_pt1 | contig 10283 bp, 9 predicted proteins | sample MGYA00237951_ERZ548836 | MGnify/ENA primary metagenome ERZ548836 (study PRJEB26490, sample SAMN05194702) | human gut metagenome | biome: terrestrial biome; feature: human-associated habitat; material...
GCTTTTTCATCAACACGTTTACCGCGAGTGAGTTCTTTTAATTTTTCGTATGGTTTTTCAATACCATAGCGACGCATCACGGTTTGAATTGGCTCAGCTAAAACTTCCCAGTTGTGGTTGAGTTCATCACGGAGATGTTGTTCGTTCACTTCTAATTTGCTGATACCTTTACGCGTTGCGGCATACGCAATTAAGCAATAACCTAAACCCACACCTAAGTTACGTAATACAGTGGAGTCGGTTAAGTCACGTTGCCAGCGAGAAATTGGTAATTTTTGACCTAGGTGAGTCATCACAGCATTGGCTAAACCTAAGTTACCTTCTGAGTTTTCGAAGTCGCTAGGATTTACTTTATGCGGCATGGTAGATGAACCAATTTCACCCGCGATAGTGCGTTGTTTAAAGTGATTTAACGCAATGTAGCCCCATAAGTCACGGTCGAAGTCGATGATGATGGTATTAAAACGAACCACGGCATCAAAGTATTCAGCAATGTAATCATGTGGTAGCGCATGAGTTCCAGGATTTTTTCGCCGGAAGGGGAGGTCGGAACGTATTCCCGATGGTTTTCGGAGGCGGCGCGATCAAGGTGTACCATAAATTCCAGGAATAATAAACGCAGAAGAAGCCCGGAGCCATAGCTGCTGCCACCAAGGGATTCAAAGTTAGCATTGTCTGTGCCATTGTCATTTGTACCACTTGCCTGATAGGCATTTTCCAGTCTTGACAGCGCCTCTAAGAGCGGCGTCATGGTAAGGGAACCGAGGCGCAGAACATCGGACTGCTGTTCTCTGGCAAGCTGGAAACAGAGGTCGAGCGCACAGTCAGCACAGGAGAATGCATCCAGACATTCTGGCGACAGGTAGAGGATGATGCGCTCATATCGGCTGTGGTATGGTACGACCGGCTTGTGCAGGCAGTGCGCGCCGACGAGGACGATATCGAGCGGGCGGAGGTGGTAGGAACGGCCTTCCACGATGTAGTCTGCTTCGCCATTTAACAGGATCAGGACTTTGTGGAAATCATGATAGTGGTAGGCAACCGGTGTATCCATCTGCCCGCGCAGGTGGAAGAGGCGGAATTCGTGGTTGAGGTAGCCGCGTTTTTCGTAGGCGGGGGATTCGTGGGTGGTATTTTCTGACATAAGGGGACTCCTTTTTTGAGTGTATTGCAGGTTGATTGTTGCGGGAAATTATATCTTGTATAAATGCATTGAGTTTGTTGTTTTCCTTTGAGATAAATATGTTTTGAAACACAGACATTTCATTTCTTAGTTCATATTATATAGCATTATATGCAATATTTAAAGCATGATTCTTCTATTAAAAGCTGCTATATTTTCCTAAAATAAAAATTAAAGAAAGAGTGGTTTCCAGAACGGAAGTAGAATAGAAATCATTGATGAAAGAATTTTATGGTATTGATTAAAATAGGCAGGAGGTATCGCGATGAAACAGGTTGTGCTTGAAAAATATCACTGTATGGGAAATGATTACCTGGTGTTTGATCCAAATAAGAATGATCTGGAATTGAATGCGGAGAATATCAAGAAGATGTGCAGCCGTCATTTTGGCATCGGCGCGGATGGCATTCTGGCGGGTCCATATCTGGGGGAGAATGATTTTTATGTACGCATCTACAACGCGGACGGAAGCGAGGCGGAGAAGAGCGGCAACGGCATGGGTATTTTTGCAAAATATCTGCGGGACGCGGGATATGTGCAGAAAACGACGATCTCCTGGAAAACGCTGGGAGGCGAGGAGACAGTCTTTTATCTCAACGAGGATGCGACCCGTGTGAAAATTTCGATGGGACATCCGACGTTCTGGAGCGATGAGATTCCGGTGACCGGCGAGCGGCGGGAGATGGTAAACCAGACGATGGTATTTGGAAAGATTCCGTATGTCACGACTTGTCTTTCAATGGGAAATCCGCACTGTGTTATCTGGATGAATGAGATTTCGAAGGAAATGGTGTGCCGGATCGGCGAGCATTCGGAAACATCCGAATATTTCCCGGAAAAGGTCAATACGCAGATTTTAAATGTCCTTGACCGGACGAATATCCAGATCGAGATCTACGAGAGAGGCGTTGGATATACGCTGGCGTCCGGAAGCTGCGCCTGCGCGGCGGCGAGTGCGGCATACCGCCTGGGACTTGCTGATCCGCATATGTACGTCCATATGCCGGGCGGCACGCTGGAAGTGGAAATCAAGGAGGACGGCATGGTTTACATGGTCGGCGAGGTCGGCTATGTGGGACATATCCAGTTGGGAAATGAATTGAGCGAACAGCTGCGGATTAAATAAAAAAGTATTTGACAGAAAAATATCGGACTGCTATATTTTATTTATAAAAATTGTGAAAAGAATGACAGGGGCATTCTCACACAGCAAAACGATCATAAACGTATGCTTGAAATTTTGGGGGCTGTATAGGCAGGAAAATTCTGGGCGTATATGAAAAGAGGGCGAGGGGGCTGACTGGAAACAAAGACAGCTGCCTCGTTTTTTATAGGAGGAAATGGCGATGGGAGAGAATATGAACCGATCCGAACCTTTTTTTGATGAAGATGTTGATTTGGTAAAGCTGCAGTTTACCGATATTTTTGGACAGTGCAAAATGGTCCAGATGACGCGGAGGCAGGCGGAAAAAGCGATGAAAGAGGGGTATGCAATTAACCGGTTTGCGCTCGGCGGCTTACAGAAAGCTGGGATCGAGGGCGCGGCGGCGCCGGAGTATCTGACGGACCAGAGCGAGAGTGTGGAATTGTACTTGAAGCCGGATGCATCAACGTATCAGGTTCTTCCGTGGGATTCCGGGCAGGAAAATGTAGCGCGCGTGATCTGCCAGGTCTGCAATGCGGATGGGACGCCGTCCTGGACGGATTCGCGTCATATTTTACAGGAAACGGTAAAACGTGCCGAGAAGATGGGACTGGACTTTGATTTTGATTTCCAGTGTGAGTTTTATCTGTTTCACACGGATGATGATGGGAGACCGACGACGGTGACGCATGAGGTTGCCGGGTATTATGACGCGGGGCCGATCGATTTGGCAGAGGGCGTCCGCCGGGACATGGTTCTGAGCCTGGAGGAAGCAGGATTTGCGGTCGAGAGCACGCATCATGGTCTGACTGCCGGACAGCACAGCTTCGTCCTTCCGGCGCGCCGGGGCATTGAGGCAGCAGATTATTTACAGACGTTCAAGGCGGCGGTCAAACGGATTGCGAAACGCCATGGTCTGCATGCGACTTTTATGCCGAAGCCAAACATGAGCGGCGACGGATCGGGGCTTCATGTGGGCGTGTCGATCTCTTCCAGACGGGGCGCGGAGGCGATGGCGCAGGCGAAGCAGTTTGCAGCAGGCGTGCTTAAAAATCTGAGTGATATGATGATTTTTACGAATCCGACCGTCAATTCATATAAACGTCTGGCGGCGGAGCGGAGCACGGTGTTCCAGCCGGAGTTCCCGGCGGCTGTGTGGGAAAAAGGAAGTGAAAAGGCAGTTCATGTGAAGGAAGACCGGAACGGACGTATTTCCGTGGAAGTGCAGTTCCCGGATCCGTCTGCGAATCCGTATCTGGCGCTGACGGCGATTCTGGCAGCAGGACTGGAAGGAATCGAGAAGGCGCTGGTGCTGGATGAAGAAGCGGGCGATGAGAATGCGCCGCGGTTCCCGGAGACATTGGGGATATTGCTCCAGAAGCTGGATCAGAATGAATTTGCACACCGTGTATTTGGGGAAAAGTTCTGCCGGATGTACGGCGAGGGCAAGAAAGAGGAGTGGGAACGCTTCTGTGCCTATGTGACGGATTGGGAGACAGCGGAATATCTGTATCGTTGTTAGGGGGTACGAAATCGCAGTGAGGTGAGACCACGTGGGAAACATCATAGTAGCATTTTCGAAGCCGCAGGACGGACGAAATATTAGAAATATACTCGTAAAACATGGAATACAGGTCACAGCCTCCTGCACATCGGGCGCGCAGGTTTTAGCGTCAACCGATGATTTGCGAAGCGGGATTGTGGTGAGCGGCTACCGGTTTGGTGATATGACCTGCCGGCAGCTTGCCGACCAGCTGCCGCCGGGATTTGATTTGCTTCTCATTGCTTCCCCGAGCCGGTGGAGCGGCGAAGCGATGGGAAGGATTGTCTGCCTGCCGGCACCGTTTAAAATGGGAGATTTAGTTTCGACGGTCCGCATGATTGAGCAGTCACAGACGGAAAAAAGACGGCGGATGCGCCGCCAGCCGCCGCAGAAGCGCAGGGAAGAGGATCAGAAAGCGATCGACACCGCAAAGGCGATTTTGATGGAGAGGAACCGGATGACGGAGCCAGAAGCGCATAAATATCTGCAGAAATGTAGCATGGACAGCCAGGTCAGCCTTATTGAGGCGGCACAAATGGTAATCAGTCTTTACAAAATGGCGTAAGATCCTTTACAATAGGATCAAAAAGGCAGAAGGAGCAGCAAAAACGATGAAATTTACAAAAATGCAGGGACTTGGCAATGATTATGTCTATGTCAACTGTTTTGAAGAAACGGTAAACGATCCGGAGAAGCTGGCGATTGCCGTCAGTGACCGCCATTTTGGAATTGGTTCCGACGGATTGATTCTGATTACCCCATCTGAGGTGGCAGACTGCCGCATGGATATGTACAATCTGGACGCTTCCCGCGGCGCGATGTGCGGCAACGGCATCCGCTGTGTGGGAAAATATGCGTATGACCACCATATCGTGGACAAGCCGCAGATTTCTGTTGAGACATTGTCCGGGATTAAATATCTGGATATGAAGGTTGAAAATGGCAAAGTAACGGCGGTCACCGTCGATATGGGCGAGCCGGAGCAGACTTCCGAGCTTCCGGAGAAGATCGAGGTAGATGGAACGGAATACGAATTTACCGGAATTTCCATGGGAAATCCGCACGCCGTTCTGTTTATGGATGAGATTGATTCCCTGGATCTGGAGACGATCGGACCGAAATTCGAGTTCCATAAGCGTTTCCCGGATCGTACCAACACCGAGTTTGTCAAGGTCATTGACCGCACACACGTAAAAATGCGTGTCTGGGAGCGCGGATCCGGCGAAACGATGGCATGTGGAACAGGTGCCTGCGCGGTTGCCGTTGCATCCATTCTGGCAGGGCATACGGAGGATGCGGTTGAGGTCGAGCTGCTGGGCGGCTGCCTGCAGATCCGCTGGGACCGAGAGAAAAACCGCGTGTTCATGACTGGACCGGCGGTGGAAGTGTTTAGCGGGGAGTATGAGGAATAATTAAACAGGAAACTTTGGGACTTCTTTCACATATGGTAGTAGTACAACGATATGTGAGAGGAGTCTTTTCTTTTGGAAGAAAAAAAGAAAGTGATGATAGATGCCGGGCACGGCGGAACGAAAGATCCGGGAGCAGTATTTGAGGATCGGATGGAAAAGGACGATACCCTGCGTCTGGCGCTGGCAGTAGGGAGGATTCTCGAGGAAAATGGGGTGAATGCCGTCTACACGCGGTCAACGGACGTCTATGACACGCCCTACCAGAAAGCAGAGATGGGAAATGAGGCGGGCGCGGACTATTTTGTTTCCCTGCACCGCAATGCGGCGAGTGAGCCGGGAAAAGGTTCGGGCGTCATGACGCTGGTGTACAAGACAGGTAGGGAATCAGAACAGCTGGCGGATTCAATACAAAGAGAGCTGGCGCGCACCGGATATGTGGATCTCGGCGTGATCGAGCGCCCGGATTTGATTGTGCTGCGGAAAACGCAGATGCCGGCGGTTCTGGTTGAAGCCGGATTTATCGACAATCCGGAGGATAACAAGCGGTTTGACGCGCAGTTTGACGAAATTGCGGCGGCGGTTGCATCTGGGATTCTAAATGTAATCGATGACGACATGGATCGCCGTCCGGTGGAAGAGAGCGACTATTATTACCAGATCCAGACGGGGGCGTACCGCATCCGATCGCTGGCAGAGGAGCAGTTTGAAGAACTGCGCCGTATGGGATTCCCTGCATTTCTGGTGTACGATGGGACGTATTTCAAGCTTCGGGTCGGTGCGTTTAAAAATCTCGACAACGCCGTGCGGATGGAACGGGAACTGCGGAAGGCGGGATTTCCGACGGTGCTTTTGTATGAGAGGGAGGTGAAGTAGGGGAGAAAAGCTGAAAAACAGGCACTATCTGAAAATAAGAATAGAATGACTTATTTGATTGATTTTTGCTGTGTTTTTTGTAAAAATGAATGGAAAAAATCCCCTCATTATGGTATGCTGAAGATAGAAAGCAACATGCATTTTCTTGTAGATAAAGGGAGGGGTTTGGTATGTCAGAGAAGAAAAAAATTATCATCACGATTGCGAGGCAGTATGGAAGCGGCGGTGCGGATACGGGCAAAAAGTTGGCGGAAGATCTGGGGATCAGTTTTTATGATAAAAACATTCTCCGTATGAACTCAGATGAGAGCGGTATCAAAGAGAGCTATTTCCATCTGGCAGACGAGAAGGCGGGCAACCGGCTTTTATACAAGATTATCAATACATTGACGCCGGAAAAGGGCGCACCGTCGTTCGGTTCCGATCTCATTTCAGCTGACAATCTGTTCCGCTTCCAGTCGGAAGTGATCCGGAAGCTGGCGGCGGAGGAATCCTGCGTCATCATCGGTCGCTGCGCGGATTACGTGCTGGATGGCACCGAGGGACTGATCCGCGTGTTCCTCTACGCGGATATTAAAGTGCGTGAGGAGCGCGTGCGTGAGCGGAATCTCTACGCGGACAAAGATGTCCTCAAAAATATCCACCGGATCGACCGGGAACGCCGCGATTATAATCGTTATTATGCAGGGCGCGACTGGGAGAAGCCGGAGAATTACGACCTTTTGATTAATACGACGCAGATTGGTGTGGACGGGGCGGTTCAGTTGATTAAGGATTATTTAAAAATGAGGGGGCTTTTGTAAGGGAAAAAGAATGACTTCCACTTGCAATTCAATATAGTATCGTGTAAAATGGCACATACAGCCGGGCGAATACGAGAGTGTTTGGACGGCTGTATGTGCTGTTTTGCTATTATTACAAGTAAGGGGAAAATATGAAATATCAAAATGATATTGACAAAATGAATACGAACCGGAATTTATTTCTGATGTCGCTGCCGATCTTCGTGGAGCTGTTATTGCAGCTTTTGGTCGGAAACGTTGATCAGATGATGGTAAGCCGGGTATCGCAGCCCTCGGTGGCAGCGATTGTCAATGCGAACCAGATCATGAACCTGGTGATTATCGTGCTGAGCATGGCATCGACGGCGGTTACTGTGATTTTGTCCCAGTATCTGGGCGCGCAGGATGAAAAAAATGCATCCCGGACCTGCATGGTCTCGATCGTGCTGATCGGCGGCGTCAGTCTTGCGGCAACGATTCTGGTTTTTGCCGGGCACACGCCGCTTTACCGGGCGATCCATGTGCCGGAGGAGGTTTTTGATGAGGCGTCGCTGTATCTGCTGATTGTCGGCGCATTTATTCTGGTGCAGGGACTTTATCTGACCTTCTCAGCGATGATCCGCGCATTTGCCATGGTAAAGGAAGTCATGATTATATCAGTTATCATGAATGCCATGAATATTGTGGGAAATGCGATTTTAATCAACGGCTGGTTCGGAATGCCGCAGCTTGGGGCGGTCGGGGCGGCGATCTCGACGGATATCAGTAAGTTAGTTGGTCTGGCATTGATGATCGGAATGTTTTTCAAGAGCCACCGCGTCAAAATGGGAATGAGTTATCTGCGTCCATTTCCGGTGCAGATTTTAAAAAATCTCTGCCTGTTGGCAATTCCGACGGGGGTCGAAAGTTTTTCGTACAATCTCTCCCAGATGATGATTCTGGGAATTGTTAATTCCTTTGGCACGCTGGTTACTGTAACCAAGGGATATTGTACGATTTTTGCCAATATTGATTATGTTTATGCGATGGCGATCGCGACGGCAACCCAGATTGTGCTGGGCTACCTGATCGGAGCGCGCCGTCTGAATGATATACAGAAACGAGTGAATGCGACATTGAAGGTTGCGATTGCGGCGTGTGTCGGGATGGCGGTGCTGATGTGCCTGGGAGGTAAATACATTTTCCTGATTTTCACAGACAACCCGGAGATCATTGCGCTTGGACGGCGGATTCTGGTGATTGAGATTGTGCTGGAGATCGGGCGCGCGGTCAACATTGTTATGACCAAATGCCTGATTGCGGTCGGCGATGTCCTGACCCCGACCACGGTCGGAATCACCTTCCAGTGGGTCGTAGCTGCCGCCGGCTCCTGGTTGCTCGGCAGCAAGCTCGGCTGGGGGCTGGAAGGCGTCTGGATCGCAATGGCAGCCGATGAATGCGTGCGCGGACTCATTTACGCGGTGCATTTTAAGAAAGAACGTTGGAAGAAGAATTTTAAGGGCGTGAAGACGGAAGCAGAGTTGGGAGAGGCGTAGAAGATAAGCGAAGAAAGAAAGTGTGAGAAAAAATGAAAGAAACAGGATGGAAAAAGACAGCAGGGAATGGTTCTGATGGAAAAAGAACGGAAGGAAAGAAATCGTTTGGTCGGGGGGAGAAAACAACTGGATTTTCCAAGAATAGTGCAAAAGTGGGAGTCAATGGGGAAAAACAGGGAAAAGCTGCTCGTAAAGTGTCTGGAGTTGAGGATAAATGGGGCACACATGGGGACAGGAAACGAAATGTAGGGGAAAAAGACGGTCAGAAAACGGTTCGTGGTGGACAGCGTGGAAAAACAAAATGTCCGATTTACCGTGAGTGCGGTGGCTGTCAGTATCTCCATTTAACCTATGATCAGCAGTTAAAAGAAAAACAGAAGCGCATGGAAGAACTGCTGGGCGGTGTCTGTCCGGTTCGTCCGATCATTGGAATGGAAGAGCCGTATCATTACCGCAATAAAGTTCATGCGGTATTTGGATTGGATCGGAAAAATAATCCAATTTCTGGCATTTACAAAGAGGGGACACATCGGATTCTTCCGGTGGATTCCTGTCTGATTGAGGATCAGAAAGCAGACGAGATCATCGTGACGATCCGGAGTATGCTTCGTTCGTTCAAGATTCGTGTTTTTGATGAGGACACCGGATACGGTCTGCTGCGTCATGTATTGATTCGCCGCGGCTTCACAACCGGCGAGATTCTGGTCGTTTTGGTGACAGCATCCCCGGTATTCCCGTCGAAGAACAATTTCGTCAAGGCGCTTCGTGAAAAGCACCCGGAAATTACTACGATTGTCCAGAATATCAACGGCAGAAGCACCAGTATGGTACTGGGGGACAAAGAACATGTACTGTATGGAAAAGGATATATCGAAGATGAACTCTGCGGACTCCGGTTCCGTATTTCGTCCCGTTCCTTCTATCAGATTAACTCAGTTCAGACTGAGAAGCTGTACGGAAAAGCGATGGAACTGGCAGGACTTACAGGCAAGGAGACGGTACTGGATGCTTATTGCGGTATTGGTACGATCGGTCTCATTGCCAGCAAACACGCGGGCAAAGTTATCGGCGTAGAGTTAAATCAGGATGCAGTGCGGGATGCAGTGCAGAATGCGAAGAAGAACGGCATCACCAATGCACAGTTCTTCTGCAATGACGCCGGACGGTTCATGACCCATATGGCAGCCCGCAGCGAGAGTGCCGATGTCGTTTTCATGGATCCGCCGAGAAGCGGAAGTACCGAAGAATTTATTGACGCGGTAGCCCTGATGCAGCCGAAACGTGTCGTCTACATTTCCTGTGGTCCGGATACATTGGCACGCGATTTGAAAGTATTCGCAAAGCATGGTTATCGGGCGAAAGAAGCATGGCCGGTGGATTTGTTTGGGTGGACGGGGCATGTCGAGACGGTTGTTCTTTTGTCCCAACTGAAACAAAAGCCGGATGATTACATTAATGTCACGATTGAACTTGATGATATGGATATAACATCTGCAGAGACTAAGGCTACATATGATGAGATAAAGAAGTATGTGGCTGAACATAATGCCGGCATGAAGGTTTCCAATCTGTATATCTCACAGGTAAAGAGAAAATGCGGAATTGAGGTTGGAAAGAATTATAATTTACCTAAAAATGAAGATAGCAGGCAACCGCAGTGTCCAGAAGATAAAGAGAGTGCAATTGTGGAGGCATTGAAGCATTTTAAGATGAATAGTTAATAAAGAGAGGTGCAGATGCTATGCCAGGTATACTCGTGGTTGAAGATGATGAAAATTTAAATCGTGGAATTACATTCTCACTGAAAAAAT
>ENA-OUQP01002401-OUQP01002401.1-human-gut-metagenome-genome-assembly--contig:-NODE-2401-length-10262-cov-2.925933_pt1 | contig 10262 bp, 6 predicted proteins | sample MGYA00237951_ERZ548836 | MGnify/ENA primary metagenome ERZ548836 (study PRJEB26490, sample SAMN05194702) | human gut metagenome | biome: terrestrial biome; feature: human-associated habitat; material...
ACCTTGATATACGGATACGTCTTGTCATCTTTCAGCATCGTATTATATTTGGGCCGGTGTTCTTTGATCAGGTTACACTCCAGCACCAGTGCTTCCAGTTCAGAATCTGTCAGGATATATTCAAAATGATCAATATGCGTCACCATTTTTTCAATCTTTGGTCCCTTGTTCCGGCTGGTCTGAAAATACTGCCGCACCCGGTTTTTCAGGCTGATGGCCTTTCCGATATAAATGATCGCATCCCGGTCGTCATGCATAATATAAACTCCCGGATGGTCCGGAAGCTTCTTCAGTTCCTCCCGAATGTCAAATAGTTTTTCTGTTCCCATATATGTTTCGTAATCCTCTTGGAATTTCCAAACGGTCAGGGCAGAAAATTACTTCTCCACTCTGACCGTTTCTGTCTTGATTATACGGATTGCTCCGTGCTTTCTTATTCTTCAAAAGCTTCTTCCGGTGCAACCGGCTCATTTCCGGAAAGTTCTGTCTCATTCTCTGACATCTCAGCAGTCTGCTCCTCTGTCTGTACGGTAACATCTTCCGCGTCTACATCGATTGGCTGTTTCGCTTCTGCCATCTCATTGAAGATATCCATAAACTCTTTACCTGTGATGGTTTCATGTTCATACAGATACCCTGCAATACGTTCCAGCACATCACGGTGAGTCAGCAACATCTCTTTTGCTGTATCGTATGCTTTCTGCAGCATTACTTTTACAACCTCATCGACTTTGGCGATGGTATCGTCACCACAATTTGTCACTGCACGTCCGTCCAGGTATCTGTTCTCCACAGATTCTACGCCCATCAGACCAAATGCTTCTGACCTACCAAACTGGGTAACCATGGCACGGGCAATTCTGGTAGCCATCTCGATATCATTGGATGCACCGGTTGTCACAGAGTCGCACATGATCTCCTCTGCGGCACGACCTCCCATATAAGTAACCAGACGTGCTTCCAGCTCAGCTTTGGTCTCCAGATATTTCTCTTCCTCCGGCATCTGCAGAGTGTAACCCAGAGATCCCATGGTACGCGGTACGATTGTGATCTTCTGTACCGGCTCTGCATCTTTCTGTAATGCTGTAACCAGTGCATGACCAACTTCATGGTACGCCACCAGTCTTTTCTCTTTCGGTCCCATGATACGGTCTTTTTTCTCTTTACCCGCGATAACTACCTCTACGGATTCGAACAGATCTGCCTGTGTCACATACTGTCTGCCGTTCTTAACTGCATTGATAGCAGCCTCGTTGATCATATTTGCAAGATCAGATCCCACACAGCCTGCGGTTGCAAGTGCGATTGCATCCAGATCAACGGAATCATCCATCTTGACATCTTTGGAATGTACACGCAGAGTCTCCACACGGCCTTTCAGATCCGGTTTGTCTACGATAATACGACGGTCAAAACGTCCCGGTCTCAATAATGCTTTATCCAGAACTTCCGGACGGTTGGTTGCTGCCAGGATCAGAAGTCCTTTGGATGTGTCAAAACCATCCATCTCTGCCAGCAGCTGGTTCAATGTCGTTTCCGCCGCCATAATGGCTGTCACGGCTTTTTCCGATGGCGTCGATCTCATCAATAAAAATAATACACGGTGCCTGTTTCTGTGCTTCTTTGAACAGATCACGCACGCGGGATGCACCCACACCGACAAACATTTCTACAAAGTCAGAACCTGCCAGTGAGAAAAACGGTACTCCTGCCTCACCTGCAACCGCTTTTGCCAGTAACGTCTTACCCGTTCCCGGAGGGCCTACTAATAAGGCTCCTTTCGGAAGCTTCGCACCGATGGCAGTATATTTCTGTGGATTATGCAGGAAATCTACCACTTCCTGCAAAGATTCTTTTGCCTCATCCTGTCCGGCTACATCCTTAAAGGTAACACCGGTAGATTTCTCCACATACATCTTGGCATTGCTCTTGCCGACACCCATGACGCCGCCTCCGCCGCCCATCCGTTTCATGGCAGCACCAAGCAGGATCCACACGATGGCGATCGGGATTACAAAGCTAAGAATCTGATAAATCCATGCGGATGTAGTCTGGTTCTTTCCGGTATAATCTACATTGTACTGATCCAGCATTTCATACATACGGTCATCTTTCAGATTAACCGTATAATAGGTCACCTGATACAGGCTCTTTTTATCCTCTACCGGCTGGATCTGAATCTCACTATTTGTGATGACAACACTTTTCACCTGATTATTCTTAACCATCTTCTGGAATTCGCTGTATGTGATCTCCTGATTGGTAAGACTTCCTATTCCATTGGTAATCATTGTAACAAGTAACAGCACTACAACGGTTGCGATCACGAACCAGAGCATATTCTGTCCGTTCCTGCGCCCATTATTGTTATTGCCGCCCCTGTTGTTTCCTCTGTTTTCGTCCATACTAATCTCTCATTCCTGTGTATCACAGCAGTCAACCTATTCTTCGCTTTACCCTTCACTGACTGTAACGACACACAATCCTTTCTCTTGGTTTCCCCTATGTCAGATCCAGTCATTCTGAAACTCATTTCATTCCGAACTCAATCTGCATTGTTTTATTATATGGTTATTTTATATAGAAATCAATAATCTAATCGTGAACTTTTCCTGATTTTTATAAAATCTTTATAAAAGAACCCCCGGATATTTCTGTTTCATCCGAGGGTTCTTTTGATTTTTAATCACAGGATTTCTTCTTTTCCTGTTCGTTTTATTATTTATTTTTGTATTCGATGGCTGCCTCCACAAATCCTTTGAATAACGGATGTGGACGATTCGGTCTGGATTTCAATTCCGGATGTGCCTGGGTAGCCACAAACCACGGATGAGCCGGAATCTCGATCATCTCGATGATTCTTCCATCCGGAGAAAGTCCGCTGAGTTTCATGCCATTCTCTGTCAGGATTGCACGGTAATCATTATTTACCTCATACCGGTGACGATGACGCTCATGGATCGTCTCTGTGCCGTATAACTCATAGGCTTTGCTGTCTTTGGCAAGTACACAAGGATATGAACCGAGACGCAGGGTACCTCCGATATCCTCCACACCATTCTGATCCGGCATCAGAGCGATAACCGGCGCTGTTGTGTTCGGATCCAGCTCAATACTGTGTGCATCTTCCAGACCACAGATATGACGTGCATACTCAACGATGGAAAGCTGCATACCAAGGCAGAGGCCAAGGAACGGTACATTATTTTCACGTGCATATTTAATAGCTGTGATCTTGCCGTCGATTCCACGGTCACCGAATCCACCCGGAACAAGAATTCCCTGTACATCACCAAGCACTTCTGCTACGTTGTCCTCGTTCAGTTCCTCAGAATCAACCCATTTGATATTTACAGTAGCATGCTGGAAGATTCCACCATGTTTTAAAGCCTCTACAACAGAGATATATGCATCATGCAGCTGGATATATTTTCCAACCAGTGCGATTTCTACTTCTTTGTTCGGATTACGCAGTGCCTGTACCATATCGATCCAGTCTGTCAGATCCGGTTCCGGACAATCCAGTTTCAGGCATTCACATGCAACCTGGGCAAGATTTTCTTTTTCCATTGCAAGCGGTGCTTCATATAAGTATTCTACATCCAGGTTCTGCAGCACACATTTCTTCGGTACATTACAGAACAATGCAATCTTGTCACGGATCTGGCGGTCCAGTTCATGCTCGGTACGGCATACGATAATATCTGGCTGGATACCCATTCCCTGAAGTTCTTTTACGCTTGCCTGGGTAGGTTTTGTCTTCAATTCTCCGGAAGCAGACAGATATGGAATCAGTGTAACATGGATCAGGATTGCATTATCGTGTCCCACTTCATGCTGGAACTGACGGATTGCCTCCAGGAACGGCTGACTTTCGATATCACCAACAGTTCCACCCACTTCAATAATAGCGATCTGTGTCTCTTCTGTTGTAAAATCACGGAAGAAACGGCTCTTGATCTCATTTGTGATGTGCGGGATTACCTGCACAGTTCCTCCGCCATAATCACCGCGGCGCTCTTTCTGTAATACGGACCAGTACACCTTTCCGGTTGTCACATTTGAGCTCTTGCTCAGATTTTCATCGATAAAACGCTCATAGTGTCCCAGATCCAGATCTGTCTCAGCACCATCTTCTGTTACGAAGACCTCCCCATGCTGAAACGGGTTCATAGTTCCCGGGTCAATATTGATATAAGGGTCAAATTTCTGCATGGTCACTTTGTAGCCGCGTGCTTTCAGCAGACGTCCAAGTGATGCGGCAGTGATTCCCTTTCCAAGTCCGGATACTACTCCGCCGGTAACAAATACATATTTTACTGCCATTGTTTCTTCCTCCTGTGTTTATTTTTTATCCCCAGTGTGGGGTTTTATTCTACTGATATCATGGTGTTTTCGCAGCCCGGTCTTTCTCTTTTCCTTTTTAGGGAATAACATTTCCAAGCAGCGATAAATTTACATACAGATTTCATTATACAACCTCCGTGGAAAGAAATCTACTTTTTTTTCTTTCGACAGACATATTTTTTCTTCCGCATTGTTTCACGCAAATGCGATCATCATGATAAGAGGAACCGTGATCACACTAAACAACGTTGTCATAAACACCGATCGCCCCGCCGCTGCCGTATTGGTGCCATATTGTTCCGTAATCATGGACTGCGCGGAAGAAACCGGCAATGCTGCCGTCAGGATCAGCACATTTTTCAATGTCTCGTCCAGATTTATCGGAAGCAGTCGCAGAAATCCTATCATAAGCAATGGAAATATCAGCAGTCTGGTCAGCGTCAGAAACAGCATTTTCCAATCCTGAAAAACTGCTTTCACCGGAAGCCTTGAGATAGACAGCCCCACCACCAGCATGGATAATCCACTGGTAATATTGGACAGATACGCCAGCAGCTGTCCCAACACATCCGGAACAGGAATCTGCAGGATACAAACTACCAGCCCAAGCAATACAGCTATATTGATATTGTTCCATATCATTTTCCGGATATTCAGCTTCTCTTTCATCGGATATTTCCAGGTCAGAAGTTTAACTCCCACAGAGAAGATCAGAAAATTTCCTACCACATTGCCAAGAGCCATCAAAAACATGCCTTTGCCGCCAAATACGGACAATGCCAGCGGAATGCCCATAAATCCATTATTTGAAAACAGCATACTGTAGATCCAGACGCCCTGATCCAGATCCTGCACCTTTACCGCATGAATCAGAATCAGACCCACCAACAAAGCACACAAATGTAAAAGAATAATAAAAAGAAATGTCTGTACGCCATAAGATACCAGCTGTGAACGTTCCTGATCAATGATCGAGCAAAAAACAGTGACCGGCATAGTAACCTGCAATACCAATGCAGACAAGTCCGGTATACTTTCTTTATGAATGATATTTCTTTTTCCTAATATAAATCCCAGCACGATCAAAGCGAACAACAAAAATACACTTGTGGCCACAACAGACATAATGATTCCTCTTTTACTTATCTTGTGTCAATTTTTTTACTCTGTATCTACTCGTCAAACTCCACGATCACGTAGTAGCCTTTGGGTGTCTCTTTGACTTCCACGACAGTACCTTCCCGTGTTTTTAACCGCTCACGAAATTCGTAGTTGGCAGACATGGCATAGGCTTTTCCCAGTGTATAATACCAGGAATTTGGCAGTTTGCTCTCGGTTACCGGAAGGACATCTCCCACTTCCAGCAGACCTGTCCGCTCCATTTTAAATTCCATTCTCCGCATAGTGCCTAATCTTCTTCCTTATAATCTACGTCAATGATATCATCTTCCGGGTTATGGTAGCTTTTATAGGCTCTTCCGGCACGGCCATTCAGCCACAGTCCGCTGATGCCATCATAGATCAGGATAAGTCCGACTGCCATCATACCGATTTCCAATGCCAGCCAGGTATGCAGCATCAGGATCACACCGATAATAATGGTTGCGATTGCCACCAGAAGTCCGATCCACCAACGCGGGCTGCTTGCTTTCTTCACTTCGAGACAGAACACCAGATCTTTAAATCCGTGATATGCCAGCATCACACCGATCAGAATCGGGATCAATGATACGAATACACCCGGACGTGCAAGGATCCAGATACCAATGACCACGCATACGACAGCCGGAAGCATACGCACGGACCGGCCCAGCATTTCACGAATCCGAATTCCCTGAACCAACAGAACGATTCCTGCTGCCAGCAACACCAAACCGGCAATGCGGCACAACGTCACCAGAATGGTTCCCGGCCAGATGCAGAACATCACACCAAACACAATACAGATGATGGATGTGATCATAGACTCTTTTTTGATTTTTTGAAATAAATCAGACATTTTGTACTCCTTCCAGTCTAATGTACACTCAGATTTTTTAAACAAATGATTATTTCCGGCAATTTATTCTGCCTGAATATCAGCCAGCTGCGCATTTGTCACAGCAACCAGATCCTGTGGTTTCATTTTTAAAGTAAGACCGATGCGACCGCCGCTCACATAGATTTCTGCAAAATTTTTCGCACTCTCGTCAATCACCGTCGGAAACATTTTTTTCATACCAAGCGGTGAACATCCACCCCGGACATATCCGGTAATTTTTGTGATATCTTTCACATGGATCATTTCCACAGATTTTTCACCCACGGAGCGCGCCGCCTTTTTCAGATCCACCTCACACGCAATCGGAATTACAAACACATAGTATTGTTTGCTTTTTCCCTGCATGACCAGCGTCTTGTAAGAAGCATCCACCGGTGCACCGGTGAGCTCTGCGCAATGCATTCCATCAATAAAGGTATCCACTTCATAGGTCAGTGCTTCGTATGCAATTTTCTTTTTATCCAGCATACGCATAGCATTTGTTTTTGCTTCTTTTCCCAAACCAATTCCTTCTTTCTGTAAAAGATACAGAAGCATTCTGATATCTTGTTTTATTTTTTTAAACAATTTTGCTTATCATTTTTCATCCAGTAATTCTTCGTCACCAATCTCTACTGTTTTCACTTCCCTGCGGAACAGAATATCATAAAGTACCGGTACTACGAACAAGGTCATCAAGGTTGCATACAGCAGACCGCCGATCACAACAATAGCCATCCCGCGACTCATCTCTGCTGCGGCATCTGTACTGAATACCATGGTACACATTGCCAGTACCGTTGTCAACATGGTCATCAGAATCGGGCGCATACGGGTTCTTCCGGTCTCCACTAGTGCCTCCTGTTTTTCCATACCGGCAAGCCGCAGCTGATTAGCGTAATCCACAAATACGATACCATTGTTTACGACAACACCCGCCAGCATCAAAAATCCCATCATGGCTGTCAATGAGATCTCCTGTCTTCCGATAAACAGTCCGAGCAGACCGCCGGTAAAAGCCAGCGGAATCGTAAAGATTACGATAAACGGAGACAGCAGACTCTGGAACTGCGCCACCATGATCAGATAGATAAAAGCAATGGCCAGACCGATCATCAGGAAAATATCACTCATGGCATTCATCACTTCCGTACTTTCGCCGGCAATCTCAAGGGTATAACCATCCGGCAGTTCATAACCATCCAATTTATCCTGAAGCGTGCGGGATAATAAAGTGGTATTATATCCGTCTTCTGCTTCCGCAGTCACACTGATATATGTTTTCTGATTTTCTCTTTTTATAGAAGCAAGACCGACACCTTCCTGCATAGTTGCAAACTCACTGAGTTTATGGATCTCTGTCTCTGTCGTGCCATCTGCTTTCTGTTTGTCTACGGAAAACTCGTAATCCATCAGAGCATCCACATCTACAGTATCATTCTCGTTTACAATTTTCACATCATACTGCTTACCATCCATCGTCAGTGTCGTTGCTGTCTTTTCTGTCGTGAGACTGCCTGCCAGTTCCTGATAGATCTGCGCCACTGTCAGCCCCTGTTCCATGGCTTTTTCCTTGTCAATGGTGAGCTGGATCGTCTTATCACCGCTCTCCTGTCCATTGGAAACTTTGGTAAATCCTTTCACATCAGAGACCATGTCCATGACATCATTGCTGATCTCCAGCAACTTGTCTGTATCGCTTCCATAGATATTCACAGTCAGGCCGCTTGCCATATAAGAAGACAGGTCCATATTCGAAGTCGAAACACTGTAATCCTTGAACTTCAGCTCTTTGCAGATTTTTTCCAGCTGTTTTGCCACCGGGCCGTTATCCTTGGCAGTGTCTTCATCCAATAATACAAACACATTCAGATTATGTGTGCCGCCGCTGCTCATCATCATGGAAGATGCGCTGCCGGAAGCACTGGAGGAACCGGAGATCATACCGACGTAAGTCACACCATCAATGGATGTCATTTTCTCCATTGCCTGATCTGCCAGTGCAAAGGTCTCCTCATCGGTTAATCTTTCATCTGCTTCCAGTGTCACGGACATCTGATCACCGCCCATCGTCGGAAACAGGATCATTCCGGTATTTACTGCCTTGTATGCACAGCCTGCCAGCAGTCCGACTGCGATCAGCAGTGGTACAAATTTTTTCCGCAGACAGAAACGAAGCGCTTTTTCATATACCTTCAACACTTTATCCAGCAATTTTTGCGGTTTCGGCTCCGTATTACGCAGCATGGTAGAACTCATCGCCGGAACTACAGTCAGCGCAATCAGAAGACTCGCCACCAGGCTATATGCAATGGTCAGTGCCAGATCCACAAACAGTTCCCGCACCAGACCATTCACAAAGATAATCGGCAAAAATACACAGATGGTCGTCAGTGTAGAAGATGCAATGGCACCAGCCACCTGTTTTGCTCCCATGACCGCCGCTCTCGCAGATGGTACGCCCAATCCACGCAGACGGTAAATATTTTCGATCACAACAATGGAGTTATCCACCAGCATACCGATTCCAAGAGCCAGTCCGGACAATGAGATCAGATTCAGTGTCACACCGCTGAAGTACATCAGTACGATTGCCACCAGAACACTCAGCGGAATGCTGAAAGCGACCACAATCGTCGGTTTGACGGAACGCAGAAAAATTGCCAGCACAATAATTGCCAACACTGCACCCATGATCAGATTAGACAATACATTATTCACGATCAGATCGATATAATCGCCCTGATCCATCAGGCTTGTAATATGCAGTCCGTCATGATCCTGTTCCAGCTGACGGATAGCTGCGCCACAGGTATCCGATACATCCGCAGTTCCCGCTGTACTGGATTTTGAAATAGAAAGAACGATTCCATCCCGTCCATTTACTTTTGCATAAGCATCTCCGGAATTATCGATCCAGGTCACATCTGCCACATCAGACACCCGGATATCTCCGATTCCATCGATATTGCATAATACCGCGGATTCCAGTTCTCCATCAGAAGCGTACTCATCACCGACTTTCAGCAGATACTGATCCTCTCCCTGATAAATATAGCCTGCCGGCATTGCAAAATTCTGCGCTGCCATCAGTTGGGATAAGGTATCCAGACTCAGCAGTGTATCCAGATTTGCGTTTTTCAGTGCCGTATCTCTTCCCTGCTCATAGGAAGACTGAGCATCCGCCAGCTGTTCTTCACTGTTGCTGAGGGCCGCCTGACCATCCGCAATCTGTGCCGCGCCGGTACTAAAACCAACCGCAGCTGAAATCTTGCCGGCTTCCAGTGCTTCATAATTATCTGTAGCTGCTTTGACCTGTTCATTCACCTGATCCGCAATCGCCTGTGCCGCCTGGATCTCAACAGCCAGATTGGCAAGTTCTGTATCAATCTGCGGCAGCCGGGTATTCACGATCTGATCCAGTTGTTTCAGGTTATCCGTGGTCAGTGATGCTGCTGCATCCGACTGACCGATCTGTTTCATAAATGCAGTCAGAGCTTCCAGTTTCTTTGGACTTTTCAAAGCATCCGAAATATCTGTCGGATAGGCAGAAGCATCCATGCCATAACCGGATGCCATATTTCGAACAGACGCAAAGCTTTCGTTGATCTGCTCATACTGTGCCTCAATCCCGGCATCGGTATACGCTTTTTTCTCTGTTTCCAGTGCCAGTTTGGATGCCTGAAGCCCTGCTAACTGTGCATTATATGCAGACTGTGTCGCTACGGCTGCATCCACCGCTTTGCTGGTCTGCGCCAGTTCACTGGCAGTAGAACTCTGCTGATCCTGCAACGCATTTTGTGAACTCTCCAGCTGGGATTTTGCGCTGTTCAACTGACTCTTTGCATCATCAATCTGCGCTTTTGCATCCGCCAGCTGTTCATCCACATAGCCC
>ENA-OUQP01002408-OUQP01002408.1-human-gut-metagenome-genome-assembly--contig:-NODE-2408-length-10220-cov-6.317659_pt1 | contig 10220 bp, 6 predicted proteins | sample MGYA00237951_ERZ548836 | MGnify/ENA primary metagenome ERZ548836 (study PRJEB26490, sample SAMN05194702) | human gut metagenome | biome: terrestrial biome; feature: human-associated habitat; material...
CCTGGTAACAGGCCGGGCACATGTAAACTCCATTCGAAGCAAGACCGAATAGAAAGCGATACGGCTGCCCGTCGTGCTTTCAGGTGGGTCGCTTGAGCCTTATGGCAACGTAAGGCCTAGACAGATGATTACCCAATGACATAACCCGGCTTATCGGTCTGATTGCGTACAAAAAAACAGAACGGATTTCTTCCGTTCTGTTTTTTTGATATTTGTTTTATTATTTATTGCGTTTACCTGTATATTTCTCTTCGCAGTATTTACATCTGTAAACTTCTTTCTCTTTATCTGCAAGAACAAAGATCTGGTCGAGTCCCTGTTCAATGGAAGTGATGCAGCGTGGATTCTTGCATTTGATCACGTTGACAACCTGATTCGGAAGTTTCAGTTCTTTTTTGGCAACGATCTTCTCGTCCTTGATTACGTTTACAGTAATGTTATGATCGATAAAGCCGAGAATGTCAAGATCAAGATTCTCAACCGGGCATTCAACCTTGATGATATCTTTCTTACCCATTTTGTTGCTGCGCGCGTTCTTGATGATGGCAACGGTGCAGTCAAGTTTATCAAGCTTCAGATCATGATAGATAGTCATGGCCTTGCCTGCTTTGATATGGTCTAATACATAACCTTCGCGAAGTGCTCCAACATTTAACATGGTAATTTTACCTCCAGTAATGTGAGAATCAGGGCCATACGTACATATACACCGTACTGTGCCTGTTTGAAATAAGCTGCTCTCGGGTCTGCATCCACCTCTGTTGAGATTTCATTTACACGTGGAAGCGGATGAAGAATGTACATGTCTTTTTTTGCAAGTTCCATTTTCTGTTTGTCCAGAATGTAGAAATCCTTCATGCGGACATAGTCTTCTTCGTTGAAGAAACGTTCTTTCTGTACACGTGTCATGTAGAGGATATCAAGATCCGGTAAGGCATCTTCCAGTCTCTCTACTTCCTGAAATTCGATATTGTTCTTTTTCAGAACATCCTCGCGGATATAGCTTGGGATGCGAAGCTCTTCCGGTGAGATCAGAATGAATTTTACATTTGTGTAACGTACAAGTGCTTCGATCAGGGAGTGAACTGTACGTCCGAATTTCAGGTCGCCGCACAGACCAATGGTCAGATTGTCCAGACGTCCTTTCAGGGAACGGATGGTAAGTAAGTCGGTTAATGTCTGGGTAGGATGTTGATGACCACCGTCGCCGGCGTTGATAACAGGAATAGAAGAAGCCATAGAAGCTACTAACGGAGCACCTTCTTTCGGGTGGCGCATAGCACAGATGTCAGCGTAACAGGATACAACGCGGATTGTATCGGCAACACTTTCACCCTTTGAAGCGGAACTGGAATCAGCTGATGAAAAACCAAGAACTTTACCGCCAAGGTTCATCATAGCAGCTTCAAAGCTGAGACGGGTACGGGTGCTTGGCTCATAGAATAAAGTTGCCAGTCTTTTATCATCGCAGACATGTGCGTATTTATCAGGGTGTTTCTCAATATCGCTGGCCAGGTCAAGAAGAGTATTTAACTCATCAACAGACAGATCCAGCGGACTCATTAAGTGTCTCATTTCATACCTCCATATTTTACTGGTTCAGGAATTTTTATTTAATCCTTCATAACATCATATAATAATCAGGTGCTTTTTTCAAGAGAGTTTTCCAAGTATTTTCTCAAAAAAAAGTCCGGCTCCGAACCAGAGGGGAGCGTAGTCCGGTCTTATCAGTCCCCGGTAATTCAGAGGAGTGTTGCTGTAGTCCCAGGGACACATATGAAAACAGCGCAAAAGAGCACCGCTGATAAATTCCACGAAGAAAAATCCGACAGTATAAATGCAGCCGCGGACAAAAAGCGGGACAGCAGAAAGTTTACCGGAGAGCGGGCGGATGATGGCACCGCATCCGTAAATGGGAAACATTAAAAGGGAAGTTTTTCCTGTCATGGTAAGTTCTCCTGAAAGGATGGAATGCAGTCCGGTCCAGAGGATTTCCATGCACCAGCCCGTCAGACCGCAGAGAATGAAAGCTTTTTTCATAGGTAACGCTCCTGTATAAATTTCTATGATTCTAGTATTGCCTGCCTTGAAAAAAACATACACGTAGGATATAATGAGAACACGTTATTACACTATAGCAATGAGGTGCCTTATGCGCAAAAGGAACGTGTGGAGGGGATCTCATGGAAATAAGAGGAGTTTATTATGAATTATCAGGAAAGCCGGGAGTACATAGACAAAATCACCCGGGAAATTCCCAGTGTCCTGGGACTGGATCATATGCGTGAGCTGATGAAACGTCTTGGAAATCCACAGGATGATCTGAAATATGTGCATATAGCCGGTACCAATGGCAAGGGTTCTGTCATTGCTTTTTTGTATTCTGTTTTATCAGGTGCGGGATATCGCATTGGAAGATATGTTTCGCCTACCCTGTATTCTTACAGAGGCAGGATGGAAGTTTCGGGAAGCAGGATCAGCAGAGAGGACTTTGCTGCTTATATTACACAGGTGTCTGATGTTATTGCTGCTATGACAAAGGATGGTTATCCCCATCCCACTGCATTTGAAATAGAGACTGCGGTGGCATTTTTGTTCTTTAAAAAAGAGAATTGTGATCTCGTTTTGCTAGAAGTGGGAATGGGCGGAAATCTGGACGCCACAAATATTATTAAAAATACGCTGCTGGCAGTGCTGGTATCGATCAGTATGGATCATATGTCTTTTCTTGGAAATACTCTGGCACAGATCGCAGAGAAGAAAGCCGGGATCATCAAAGACGGCTGCAGAGTGGTGACTGCCAGACAGAAGCCGGAAGCAATGCAGGTGATCGAGAGGATCAGCAGAGAACACGGTGCAAAATGTACCATAGCAGATGCTTCTGAGGCAGAGGTGCTAAAGGAAAGCTGCTTTGGACAGACAATCCGGTACAGGGGTGAAGAGTATGAGATTCCGCTGGCAGGTGTTTATCAGAAGGAAAATGCAGTAGTTGCACTGAATGCTTTAAAAGTATTGGATGAGCTGGGCTTTCCCACTGCTGCGGAGCAGAAAAAAGAAGGGCTTCGCACAGTAAACTGGAACGGACGGTTTACAGTTATCTGTAAAAAACCGCTGTTTGTGGTAGACGGGGCTCATAATCCTGCTGCTGCGGATATGATGGCAGCTTCAATAGAGCATTATTTTAAGGGAAAACGGATCATCTATATTATGGGAGTGTTTGCAGATAAGGATTACAGAAGTGTGATTCAGAAAACTGCGCACTTTGCAGACCGGATACTTACGATCCAGACTCCGGATAATATAAGGGCGTTGCCTGCCGGAGAGCTGGCGAAGACTGTCAGTGAATACAATCCCAATGTACAGGCAATGGATACGATTAAAGATGCAGTGGAGGAGGCTTTTTCACTTGCCGGGGAACAGGATGTGATCATTGCCTTTGGTTCTCTTTCCTTTATCGGAGAGATGACTGATATTGTAGAGAATTTGTGAAAGTAAAAAGGTATAACATAAATGATAGATTTACAGGAATGCAGAAATGAAATAGATAAGATCGACAGCGATATCATACGTCTTTTTGAACAGAGAATGAAGGTGTGTGAGGATGTTGCAGAATATAAGATACGTACAGGAAAGAAGGTTCTGGATCCGGAAAGAGAGAGACAGAAGCTGGAGGTCCTGAGAGGTAAGGCGCATGGAGAATTTAATCAGCTTGGTGCGCAGGAGCTTTTTCAGCAGATCATGGCGATCAGCCGTAAGAGACAGTATCAGCTTCTCACAGAGCATGGAATCGAGGATGATGAGAAACTGGAAATGGTAGATGCACTTCCGTTGAAAGATGTAAGAGTTGTCTTTCAGGGTGTGGAAGGTGCATACAGCTATGCTGCAATGAGGGAATATTTCCAGGACGATATTGAGAGTTTTCATGTAAAAACCTGGCGCGATGCAATGGAAGCAGTTGTGGAGGGAAGAGCAGACTATGCGGTACTTCCCATTGAGAATACAACTGCCGGTATTGTTGCTGATATTTATGATCTTCTTACAGAGTATGAGCTTAGCATTGTAGGAGAACAGATCATCCGTCCGGAGCATGTACTTCTGGGACTGCCGGATGCTGAACTGGAGGATATCAGACAGGTATGTTCTCATCCTCAGGCACTTTCCCAGTGTGGAAAATATCTGGAATCTCATCCGGACTGGAAGAAGAAAGAGATGGAAAATACTGCCGGTTCTGCCAAGAAGATAAAAGAAGACAATGACAAGACGCAGGCAGCTATTGCCAGCAGACAGGCAGGAGAGCTTTACGGACTGAAGATCCTGGCTGAGAATATCTGCTATAACGGACAGAATGCCACACGTTTTGTGATCGTGAGTAAGAAACCGATCTATGTGAAGGATGCACATAAGATCAGTATTTTCTTTGAACTGCATCATGAGAGCGGAACTCTTTACAATATGCTGTCTCACATTATTTATAATGGACTGAATATGACGAAGATTGAATCCCGCCCGATCACAGGGAAGAACTGGCAGTACCGTTTTTTTGTTGATTTCGAGGGAAATTTAAAGGACAGTGCAGTGAAGAATGCCCTGAGAGGAATTGAGGCAGAAGCTGACAGAATGAGAATTTTGGGAAATTATTAAAAATCATTTCCATAATGCCAGAGCGTGTTTGAAAAATCATTTCCACAATCTGCAGTCCCACTTTGCGGCATATTTTGCGTAAAGCATTTTTCAAACACACTCTGGTACATCGTTTTCGAAATAATTATACCACTCACAGCAGAACAATAAGATAAAACAACAAGGTAAGAAGGAAGTAATAAAAAATGGCTAGATTAAATGAATGCATCTTATACCGTAACTTTGAACATGGAGAAATCCTTGATAAAATGGCAGAACTGATGAATGCCTGGGAGCAGAAAGCACCTGATCTGAAAGAAAAGGAAGGGCTGTTCTTTGAGTGTGCCAACGGACTGGTGGAAACTGCCGGCGCTTATGGATTTTCCGGAAATTTATGGCACTGTTATCTGACATTTCTTCTGGTAAATAATGAAAATGCATTCAGTACAGCCTGTGAGATCAGAGGGGCTGTCAACGGAAGTATTAATGAACTGGCACTGAATGATTTCGGTGTGTTTAAAGAACTGTATGATTTTGACCTGACTGTACTGGATGAGGCATTTGGAATTTCCTGCTGTAAGGTTCTCGGTGATTATACCAACACCGGAAGTAACAGCAAGATGTTTAATTCCCGTATCAGAGACCGTATCTGTGATCTGAGCAAAACGCTGGCAGCAGCGGAGTCCACAGAGGAATTCATGAAGGATATGGTACAGTTTTATAAGGATTTTGGTGTGGGTAAGCTGGGATTACATAAGGCTTTTCGTGTAGGCCATGATGAGAATGATAATGTGGAGATCCAGCCGATCACAAGGATCGCTCATGTGAAACTGGAAGACCTGGTCGGATATGAAATCCCGAAGCAGAAACTGATCGAGAATACAGAAGCTTTCGTAAGAGGCAGAAAGGCAAACAACTGTCTGCTTTTTGGTGATGCGGGTACAGGTAAATCCTCAAGTATCAAGGGAATCCTGAACCGTTATTATGATGAGGGACTTCGTATTATCGAGGTGTATAAGCATCAGTTTCAGGATCTGAATGATGTGATCGCCCAGATCAAGAACAGAAACTATAAATTCATTATCTATATGGATGATCTGTCATTCGAGGAATTTGAAATCGAATATAAATATCTGAAGGCAGTGATCGAGGGTGGTCTGGAGAAGAAGCCGGACAATATCCTGATCTATGCAACAAGTAACAGAAGACATCTGGTAAGAGAGAAATCCAGTGACAAGCTGGAGATCATGGATGATGACGATCTGCATTCCTCCGATACAGTGCAGGAGAAGCTTTCACTGGTTTATCGTTTTGGTGTCCGTATTTATTATGGTGCACCGAGCAAAAAAGAATTCCAGACAATTGTGAAAGCTCTCGCAGAGAGAAACGGAATTACCATGCCGGAGGACGAACTGCTTCTGGAAGCAAATAAGTGGGAGCTTTCCCATGGAGGACTTACAGGACGAACTGCACAGCAGTTTATCGACCATCTGCTGGGTGTGGAGAAGGAATAAAAAAGCAAATAGATGAATGGTAAAGGGGGAACGCATATGGCAGTCATGACATTTGCAGCCATTGACATCGGATCTTATGAAGTCAGCATGAAGATCTTTGAGATGTCAAAAAGAATTGGTTTTCGTGAACTGAATGATGTCAGATACAGTCTGGAAATTGGAAAGGGTGTCTATTCTGACGGAAAGATCGATTCAGAAATGCTGAATGTTTTATGTGAGGTGCTGAACGACTTTAAGAGGCTGATGCAGGACTTTGGGGTGGAAGAGTATCGTGTCTGCGGCACCAGTGCATTCAGGGAACTTGTGAATCCGCTGCTGATCATTGAACAGATCTATCAGCGTACAGGAATGAAAATTGAAATATTAAGCAGTGCAGAACAGCATTTCCTTGGGTACAAATCAATTGCTGCTATAGAAAAGGGATTCAAAAAGATGATCCAGAAAGGCACCGCGATCCTGGATGTGGGCGGCGGCAGCCTTCAGGTTTCCCTCTTTGACAAAGATGCGCTGGTCACTACCCAGGGACTTAAAATGGGAAGTTTAAGAATCCGCCAGCGTCTGCAGGAACTGGAGAAAACAACCATTCATTATGACAAGCTGGTTGAGGAATTTATCCGAAATGACCTGATGAGCTTCCAGCGTCTATATCTGAAAGACAAGGATATCAAGAATGTGATCCTGATGGGAGATTTCATCACAGATATGATCTTCCAGGAGGAAATGGAAGATAAGATCATTACAAGGGAAGAATTTATGAAACGCTATGAGGATACGGTAGGAAAATCTGTTGATCTGCTGGCTCAGGAAATGGAGATCGATCCGGAGTATGCGTCCCTTGTAGTGCCGACTATGGTAGTGTGCAGAAACTTTATCGATATTTTTAACGCAGAATCTCTCTGGGCTCCGGGTGTTTCTCTGTTGGATGGAATTGCCTATGATTTTGCAGAGAAAAAGAAATTTATCAAGAGTGTGCATAATTTCGAGAATGATATTCTGGTTACTTCAAAGAATATCGCGAAACGCTATTCCAGCAGTAAGAGTCACATTCAGGGAACGATGAATCTCTGCCTGAATATTTTTGACAGCATGAAGAAAGTTCATGGCATGGGTTCAAGAGAACGTCTGTTACTGCAGATCGCGGCACTGCTCCATGACTGCGGCAAATATATCAGCATGGAAAATGTTTCTGAGTGTTCTTATCAGATCATTATGTCCACAGATATTATTGGTCTGTCCTCTCTGGAACGCCAGATGATCGCGTGTGCGGTCAGATTCAATAATTCTGCGTTTGTTCACTACGATGAACTTTACAGTATGGGAATAGCGATTGACAGAGAGAGCTATATCAAGGTAGCAAAGATGACTGCGATCCTTCGTCTGGCAAATGCCATGGACAGAAGCCATTATCAGAAAGTAAAAGGGATCAAGACAGCGCTTAAGGACAGAGAACTGCAGATGATCGTGGATTCCGCACAGGATATTTCCCTGGAACTGGGACTGCTGAAAGATAAAGTCGCATTTTTTGAAGAAGTATTTGGCATTCGTTTGGTTCTCAGGCGTAAGGGCAGAGCATAAAGGAGGATGAACTTATGGATCTTGGAAAATTTGAAAAAAAAGAGTATTTCGTAAACCGTGAGCTGAGCTGGCTCAAATTTGACGAGCGTGTTCTGAGTGAAGCAAGAGATAAAAATCTTCCTTTATTTGACAGACTGAAGTTCCTGAGCATTACCGCATCCAATCTGGATGAATTCTTTATGGTGCGTGTGGCGTCTCTTAAGGATCAGGTACATGCAGGATATCATAAAACAGACATTGCAGGAATGACAGCCAAGGAACAGTTAAAAGAAATCAGTGTCCGTACCCATGAACTGGTTCATGTACAGTATAATACCCTGAACCGTTCTCTGATCCCTGCGCTTGAGAAAGCAGGAATGCATCTGGTGGCAGCTCATGAGAATCTTACAGAAGTACAGAGTGCATTTGTAGACAGATACTTTGAGGATAATGTATATCCGGTACTTACACCGATGGCGATGGATTCTTCCAGACCGTTTCCGCTGATCAGAAATAAAACATTGAATATCGGCGCTCTGATCTCCAAGAAGGAGAAGAGTGATAAACTCAGCAAAAAGGATAAAACAGGAGAACTTCTGTTTGCTACAGTGCAGGTTCCGTCTGTGCTTCCAAGGGTGGTGCAGATTCCGTCAAAGAAGGATGGAGATACCACAGTGATCCTGCTGGAAGAGATTATTGAAAGAAATATTGACAAACTTTTCCTGAGTTATGATGTAATATGTGCTCATCCTTACCGTATTATGCGTAATGCGGATCTTACCATCGATGAAGATGAGGCAGAGGATTTGCTGGTGGAGATTCAGCGTCAGTTAAAGAAACGCCAGTGGGGCGAAGTTATCCGTCTGGAAGTAGAGGATAAGATGGACGAACGCCTGCTGAAGATCCTGAAGACGGAATTTGACATCAAAGAGGCAGATGTTTTTGAGATAAACGGACCTCTGGATCTTACCATGCTGATGAAAGTATATGGTGCGGATGGCTTTGACGCTTACAAGACACCGAGATATCAGCCGGCACCTGTACCGGAATTTCAGAATGAGAAGGATATTTTCCAGGTGATACGTGAGGGCGATGTATTCCTGCATCATCCTTATATGAGCTTCGATCCTGTTGTAAATTTCGTGCGTCAGGCAGCAAAAGATCCGGATGTTCTGGCTATCAAACAGACTCTGTATCGTGTCAGCGGCAATTCACCGATCATTGCTGCCCTTGCGCAGGCAGCAGAAAACGGCAAACAGGTTTCCGTACTGGTAGAACTGAAAGCCCGTTTTGATGAAGAGAATAATATTGTATGGGCGAAGAAGCTGGAGAAGGCAGGATGTCATGTAATCTATGGTCTGGTAGGTCTTAAGACACACAGCAAGATCACACTGGTTGTGCGCAGGGAAGAGACAGGAATCCGCCGTTATGTGCATCTGGCAACCGGAAACTACAATGATTCCACTGCCAAACTCTATACAGACTGCGGTATCTTTACCTGCGATGAACGTTTTGGTGAAGATGCAACAGCAGTATTTAATATGCTCTCCGGATATTCAGAACCGAAGAGCTGGAATAAGCTGATCGTAGCGCCGATCTGGATGAAAGACAGATTCTTAAGCCTGATCGAACGTGAGGCAGAGAATGCGAAGAAAGGACTTCCGGCGTTGATCCGTGCAAAGATGAATTCCCTCTGTGATCCGAAGATTATTGCAGGATTGTATTGTGCATCTTCCTGCGGAGTTCAGGTGGAGCTTCTGGTAAGGGGTATCTGCTGTCTGAAAGTAGGAGTGCCGGGAATCAGTGAGAATATTCATGTCCGTTCTATTGTAGGGGAATTTCTGGAGCATAGCCGTATTTTCTATTTTGAAAACGGCGGAAACCCGGAAATCTATATGGGAAGTGCGGACTGGATGCCGCGTAACCTTGACCGCAGGGTAGAGATTGTTTTCCCTGTGGAAGATGAGAAGATTAAGAAAGAGCTGGAGCATGTACTTGATCTGGAGTTTAAGGATAATGTAAAAGCTCATATCCTGCAGCCGGATGGAACTTATGTGAAGCCGGATAAACGAGGCAAAGCCCAGATTAACTCTCAGATGGAATTCTGTATTGAGGCAACTGAGAAAGCAGCACTTCATAAACACGAAGAAAAGAAATCCCGCGTATTCATTCCGGCAGAGCCAGCGGAGGATATAGAGGAATAAGAAACAAGAAACAGTCAGAAACAGAAATAAATAACTGGGGAATGCCATGTGATTATATGAAACATGGCATTTCCTTTTATGCTATGTTTCGATTATTATAGATTGATAAAAAGTTTTTTTGCGCAGAAAACCTGTAAGTACGGGCTTTTATGAGGGAAAAATTCGCGAAAAATAAAAAAATTTAAATTTTTTTAAAAAAGTACTTGCATTTTAGAAAAAGATGGTGTATATTAAATGAGTCGACAGCGAGGAACGCAAACGACACAGACAAATGGCCAGTTGGTCAAGGGGTTAAGACGTCGCCCTCTCACGGCGAAAACACGGGTTC
>ENA-OUQP01002414-OUQP01002414.1-human-gut-metagenome-genome-assembly--contig:-NODE-2414-length-10201-cov-3.913858_pt1 | contig 10201 bp, 8 predicted proteins | sample MGYA00237951_ERZ548836 | MGnify/ENA primary metagenome ERZ548836 (study PRJEB26490, sample SAMN05194702) | human gut metagenome | biome: terrestrial biome; feature: human-associated habitat; material...
ATTGCAAAAGTTTATACAGCCATCCTCTTCCTGTTCCTCTTTGCCCCCATCGTCATCATGCTGGTCATGTCGAAGCCCTGGTCTTGGATTTGCAGAGGGTATTCTGAAAGCGTGTTTTCTTCGACGTTCGCGATATATTGGTTCACGCCGTTCGCGAGCGACAAAATGGCCGCGATGCCAATAATGCCGATGCTGCCCGCGAAAGCGGTCATGAGTGTGCGGCCTTTTTTCGTGAGCAGGTTCTTGAATGAAAGCGAAAGCGCTGTGAAAAACGACATGCTCGTTTGACGTGCGGCTTTGGGTTTGCGGCGTGGCTCATTGCTCGCGTCGGGGTCAAAGGGTCGCGTGTCGCTTTTGATAACGCCGTCGGCGAGGTTCACGATGCGTGTAGCGTATTGTTCGGCCAGCTCGGGGTTATGCGTTACCATAATTACCAAGCGGTCGCCGGCGATTTCGGTGAGCAAATCCATGATTTGCACGCTCGTTTTCGAGTCGAGGGCGCCAGTGGGTTCGTCGGCCAGGATAATTTCAGGCTCGTTGACCAGGGCGCGCGCAATGGCGACGCGCTGCATTTGGCCGCCAGAAAGTTGGCTTGGCTTTTTGTTGATATGCTCGCGAAGGCCTACCCGCTCGAGCGCCGCGCATGCTCGCTCGTGTCGCTCCGCACGAGACACGCCTGAAAGCGTGAGGGCCAATTCGACGTTTTCCAGAATGGTTTGATGGGGAATGAGGTTGTATGCCTGGAAGACGAAGCCGATGCGATTGTTTCGGTAAGTGTCCCAGTCCCGATCTCGGTATTGCTTGGTGGAGATGCCATCGATGAGCAGGTCGCCCGAATCGTAATGGTCGAGGCCTCCGATGATGTTGAGCATGGTCGTTTTGCCCGAACCCGAAGGGCCTAAAATGGCGACGAATTCGTTATCGCGAAATGCGAGCGACACATGGTCGAGCGCGACCTGCGTGAAGTTGGCCGTGGTGTATGACTTGCATACGTCTTTGAGTTGTAGCATGCAATGCCTTTCGAAAATAATTGAGCTTCTAAAGCATTATGCCCTAATCGCCGCGGCTCGCCTCGCTTCGTTGCCCAGCCGCAAAAGAAAACGCCATGATTGAGCGGGGTGTGATCGATGAAGCTTCACTCTGGTCACAATCGCTGTTATTTATGGCCAACATCTGTTTGCTTGGCAAAAGCGAGGCGTACCTTTCTCCCGCGTGCGCGAAAGACATGCTAGAATAACAAGGTTTTCAAATGCCTCCGTAGCTCAGGGGATAGAGCACCGCTCTCCTAAAGCGGGTGTCGACGGTTCGAATCCGCCCGGGGGCACCAGGAAAATCGCAGGTCAGACGGGGTAAATCGTCTGACCTGTTTTTGTATGGATAGGGGCAAAACTCGATTGAGAGGTGAGCTAGGGGTGAAAGTTCTTTCTATGGTGAAATCATCTCAACTCCATATTTTGTCCTCGGAGCCGGTTTTCAACCCTTCCCACAGCCTACGGGCTGGATGTAGGGCCCTTCGGCTATGCAAAGCGTTGAAAACCTAGGTTGACGTTGCTGTGAGATGGGCGAGTTTCCAACAGCCCCCGGCGTCTCCGGGTTTTACTCGGGACCTTCCGACACCGGGGATCGTTGAAAACTCGCCCTTCCGTCCGTGGTGCCACCCTTACCCCTTAAAATTGTCCGAAAGAGATGACGACGCAGGAGGTCCGGTATGCCTGCCAGCAAGAAAGAGGCAAAGGAGTTCGTCAAGCGGTGGAGGAAGCGCCTCGGTGCCATCCCCGCGGGCTCCAACAACGAGCAGCAGGATACGCAGAAGTTCTGGGTCGACCTGCTCATCAACGTCCTGGGCATCCCGTCCAACACCATAGACAGCTTCGTCGACTTCGAGCGCAAGGTGAGAGGCCGTCGCATCGACGTGTTCGTCTCCGACCACAACTTCCTCTGCGAGCAGAAGTCGTGGGGCATCGACCTCGACAAGCCTGAACCCAGGAACGGCGGCATGGAGACGCCGCTTCAGCAGGCCATGTGGTACGCGCGGCACCTGCCGTACTCCGAGCGCCCCCGCTGGGTGATGACGTGCAACTTCGGGACCTTCCGTCTCTACGACCTCGACAACGAGCGGCCCGAGGACACTGTGCAAGAGTTCTCCCTCGAAGAGCTCCCGGACAGTCTGTATCTCTTGTCCTTCCTGACCTCCAACGAGACGAGCCGCCTGCACAAGGAGCAGCAGCTCTCCATCGAGGCTGGGGCCTACGTCTCCAGGCTCTACGATGCCCTCGCCAAGCAGTACCACCACATTGAGGAGAAGGATGAGCGGGCGCAAGAGGAACAGCGCTCCCTCAACGTGCTCATCACCCGAATCATCTTCCTGCTCTACGCCGAGGACGCCGACCTCCTGCAATCGCACCAGGCGTTCGGCAGGTACTGCGAGGGAGACCCCGCGAAGCTCCGCCGAAAACTGGTCGATTTGTTTGAGACGATCGACACGCCCCTAGAGCAGAGGGACGAGTACATGGACGAGGACCTCGCGGCCTTCCCCTACGTGAACGGCGGTCTGTTCGCCGACTCCTCCATCATCGTCCCGCAGATGACCTCGGAGATCCTCGAGGCCATCACCGACGCGTCCCAGGACTTCGACTGGCGCGAGATCTCGGGCGTCATCTTCGGCGGCGTGTTCGAGGGCACGCTGAACCCCGAGACGCGCCACGCCGGGGGCATGCACTACACGAGCGTCGAGAACATCGAGCGCTGCCTCAAGCCGCTCTTCCTCGACGAGCTGTGGGACGAACTGCACGAGGCCGAGGGCGAGAGGACGGCGGCGAAACGTAAGCAGGCCCTGGCGAGGCTGCACGACAAGGTTGCCTCCATCACCATCGGTGACCCCGCGTGCGGCTCGGGCAACTTCCTTACCGAGGCGTACCGGCAGCTGCGCACCATCGAGAACCGAATCATCGAGGACGAGCTCAGCGAGGAGACCGGCAACGCGGGGCAGACGTCCCTCGTCATTGCGCAGGACAGCCCCGTCCGCGTATCTCTCGATCAACTGTACGGCATCGAGATAAACGACTTCGCCGTCTCGGTCGCCAAGACCGCCCTTTGGATCACCGAGGAGCAGATGCTCCGAAAGACGCAGGAGATATACGTCGGTTATGACTTCGACTTCCTGCCGCTCAGGAGCCTCAGCAACCTCCATGAGGGCAACGCCCTCAAGACCGATTGGTCCGAGGTGTTCCCCGATGACCTCACGTACCTCGTGGGCAACCCGCCCTTCCTCGGGGCCCGCAACCAGTCCAAAGAGCAGAAGGCCGAACTCCTTGAGGTCTTCGACGGCGCGAAGAACGCGGGCAACATCGACTACTGCGGGGCCTGGTACATGAAGGCCGCGAGGTTCACGCAGGGAAAGCGCACGCGCTGCGCCCTGGTCTCGACCAACTCGATATGTCAGGGCGAGCAGGTCGCCAACCTCTGGAAACCCCTGCACGACCTGGGTATCCACATCGACTTCGCTCACAACACGTTCCGTTGGGACAATGAGGCGGCAGATAAGGCCCACGTGTTCTGCGTCATCGTCGGGTTCTCGCGCGAGGTTGGGGCCAAGACGCTCTTCTATCACGCAACGCCCGATTCTGACGAAGAGCAGATTTCCGTAGCCAGAATCAATGCGTATCTTAAAGACGCTCCGGACGTTTTTGCCTACAACAGAAGTAAGCCATTATCAGATGTTCCGGAAATGGGAATAGGCTCCCAGCCTATAGACGACGGCAATTACCTTTTCACTGATGAGCAGAAAATCGAATTCTTGCAAAGTGAACCTGGTGCAGAGAAATTCTTTCACAAGTGGCTTGGATCACAAGAATTTATCCGTGGCAAAAGCCGTTGGTGTTTATGGCTCGGGAACGCAAATTGGGATGAGTTAAAGGATTTACCTAAATGCAGGGAAAGGGTTGAAGCGGTGCGCCAATATCGGCTCAAGAGCAAGAGAAGTCAGACCGTTAAGGCCGCGGAGCGCCCTGCCCATTTTGGAACTGAAATCCTGTCGGATACAGATTCAATCTTGATACCAGAAGTTTCATCAAGCCGAAGGCGATACATCCCAATGGGGTTCGTCGATACTGAGGTCTTTTGTAGCAATAAAGTTCGTCTTATCCCAAATGCAACTCTCTATCAATATGGGGTGTTGCAGTCCCAATTTCATAATGCATGGGTTAGGGTCGTGACCGGAAGACTGAAAGATGATTATCAGTACTCGGCTGGTATTGACTACAACAACTTCGTCTGGCCTGACCCAACGGAATCGCAACGCGAGGAAGTCGAGCGCTGCGCCCGGGCCGTGCTCGATGCCCGTGACGCCCAAGAAGGTGCGACGCTCGCGGACATGTACGATCCAAAGAACGAAACGTTCTTCCCCGAGCTGATGGCAGCGCACAGGACGCTCGACGCCGCCGTCGAAGCCGCCTATGGCGTCGACTTCGGTGGGGACGAGGAGAGGATAGTCGCCCATCTTTTCAACCTGTACGCCAAGAAGGTCGGTGATAGCGAATGATCCACCCCACGCGTTTCTCCTTGCCTGATGAGGAATACCTGACCCTTCTTGGGGAGGCGGTATACGTATTCAACTGGAACGTCTCGTTCTTTGTGGAGAATCTTATGCACGCCGGGGCTTCCGATTGGTATGGGCTTACCGACATGATGACGGGGCAGCTCAAGGACGAAGGAAAGAAATGGCTTGTGAACGAAGAGGACGTAAGAATCCTGGAACTGCTCTGTGATCTTGGAAATGAGAGGAACAGAATCATTCACAGTTTTCCGGTGACGCATGATGGGCGACAGGAGCTCCGAACGAAGGTTAAGGCCAAGGACGAAGAGCGCCCAAACTATCAATACCAGATTGACCGTGAACTGCTCTGCTCCTTCATCGACAGAAATCAAGAATTGAGTGACGAGCTATACAAGTGTAGAGATAGGAATACCGCCAATGCCTAACTCCATCTATAACCCCATATCGCTGGAGGTTGGTAACATCCTGAAGGACGTTCAGACGGGCAAGATCGGTCTGCCCGACCTGCAACGACCCTTCGTGTGGGGCAACGAAAAGGTCCGCGACCTGCTTGATTCCATGCTCCGCGGATACCCTATTGGCTATGTGATGCTGTGGGACTCTCCGAGCGACAACGCGGGCAAGAAGTCTGCCATAGGCTCGAACCAAAAGGTGTATGCCGTCCCCAAGTCCCTTGTCATCGACGGACAGCAGAGACTCACTGCCCTTCTGAGCTCCCTGTACGGCGTGTCCGTGCGAGACAAGAGCTTCAGGGAGCGAACGGTGAAGGTCGCCTACGACCCCATCGCACGCTCATTCAAGAATGCCGACGCCTCGACTGAGAAGGATTCGCGCTATGTGCCGGACGTATCCGAGGCCTTCGCGGCGAACCACGACAACAAGCTGAGCGCCTATCGCAGGGCGTTCATCAAGCGCCTTAACGAGGCGAATGCCAAAAAGGGAGAACCCGAACTCGACGATGACGGCGAGGATGCCGTCGAGAGCGGGCTCAACGCATTACTCGGGCTTGAGCGTTATCTTCTGCCGACGCTGGAGATTTCCGAATCGGCTGACGAGGAGACCGTATCGGACATCTTTGTGCGTGTGAACTCGCAAGGGCAGGCGCTTAAGCAGGATGACTTCATCATGACCCTGCTTTCGGTCTACGAACCTGCCATGAGGGAGCGCATAGAGGAGTTCTGCGCCATGAGCCATGCGCCCGCAAAGGGCACCTCGTACAACCCGCTCATGACCGTCTCGCCGACGCATATCATTCGCGCCACGGTGGGCGTGGGGTTCAAGAGGGGTCGCCTGCGTTATGCCTACCAGATTCTTCGCGGGCGAGATCTCAAGACAAAGGAAACGACGCCCGAGACGAGGGCCGAGAACTTTGCCACGTTCGGTCGCGCCCTCGATCTCGTGCTTGACCTGAACAACTGGCATGCCTTCATCAACACACTGGCGGAGGCGGGCTACGTCTGCTCCGACCAGGTGGGGTCGGGCAACGCGCTCATGTTCTGCTATGCGTTCTACCTTATCGGGCGCTATGAGTTCGACATGGAGCCGCTGGCTGTGCGCAGGCTCGTGCGGCGCTGGTATTTCGCCGCAGCCATAACGGGGCTCTATGTGGGATCCTTCGAATCCGAGTTCGAGCAGCAGCTTAACGACGTCTCGCGCCTTGATACTGCCGACGAGTTCCAGGCGTACTTCGACCGTAGGCTTGCCGCCATCATGACGGACGATTATTTCTCCATTTCGCTGCCCAGCTCCCTCGATGCAAACGAGGCGACGGGTCCGACCTGGTGGGGCTTCGTCGCGGCTCAGGTTGTGCTCGGTGCCAAGGCGCTGTTCAGCACGGCCCCTCTTTCTCAGCTGCTGCTTACCGGTTCGTCGGGCTCCAAGAAGGCCCTGGACAAGCACCATCTGTTCCCAGATAACTACCTGAGGGCCAAGGGCTACCTTTCGCAGCGCAGCAACCGAGGTAACTTCACCCTCGTTGACTACCAGAACAACATCTACATCTCGGATGATGCCCCGAATGAGTACGTTCGTAGGTATCGCGACGCGCTGGGGGAGGACGAGTATCGCCGTAATTGCGAAGAGCACGCCCTGCCCGTTGGGTTCGAGGACCTCGATTATGAGGAGTTCATCAGCAAGCGAAGGCAGCTTATGGGCGAGCTTGTGAAGAGGGCCTACGAGCGGCTTTAGGCTTGCGCTGTGAACCTGCGATTGGGGGTGTTCCTATAGTTTTGTCAACTGATTTCTGCGTTTGCGGACTCGGTTTTTGGCAAGGCTGACGCTGGCCTGGCGGCCTTTGCGATTCGCTTTATTAATCGTGGGGACTAGGCGACGTAGGGCCTTTTGTCCCTCATGATCGCGTAGATCACCTTGAGCCTCTTTCTCGCAACGGCCTTGAGCGCCTGGCCATGGGACATGCCGCGGCGGCGGCATCGCGCGTAGTACTCGCTCCAGCGGTTGCGGGACCGCGTCAGGCAGTTGCACGAGAATATGAGCAGGTTCTTGAGCCGCTTGTTGCCCTGGCGCGACGCCGACACCGACGATATCGACGTTCCCGATTGCCGGTTGCGCGGCGCGAGCCCGCAATACGACGCCAGCCTGTCGTGGCTCGGGAAGTCCTCAATATCGACGGATATGACCAGCTCGGAGGCGGTTCTCGGGCCTATGCCGGGAACCGTGAGCAGGCATCTGTAGGTCTCGTCCGCCGACAGCAGGGCCGATATCGCCGCGGTCAATCCTTCTATCTCGGCGGCGTTCTCCGATATCCTGCGCGCGAGCAGCCTCACCGCGCGGTCCTCGCACGCGACGGCCGCGGCGGACGGCTCCGTCGACGCCGTCACGGAATCCAGCAGCGCCGCCGCTTTGGCGCGGCCGCACTTGCGGGCAAGGGTGCCTATCGCCCGCGGCGAGGCGGCGGCCATCGACCACGGCCCGCCCAGCGCGGCCATGAGCGAGAGCGTGGCCCGGTCCGACAGGTCGGCGCGAGCCTCGAACTCGGGGCACGATTCGAGCAGTATGCTGCGCAGCCGGTTCTTCGCCCTCGTGTTCTCGCAGGTCAGGAAATCCCTCTGCGCGGCGAGCTGCCTCGCTGCCTCGATTTCCGGCGTCCGCTCGGGCACCGGCAGCAGCGCGTCGGGTATGCCGAGCGCGGTCTTCGCTATCACCGCCGCGTCGCGCTCGTCGGTCTTGGCGTCGCCGGCGAACAGCTTCGACGCGCCGTGGGCCGCCAGGCCCGGCAGGTACGCCCTGGGCATGCCTGCCGCCTTCGCCCGCGACAGCGCCAGCGCGCCTATGTTGCGCACCTGGTCGACCACGACCAGCGCGCCCGGATACTCGGAATACAGTTCATCGACGGCGCTTTCCCTGTTGGCGACGGGCCTGCTGGCGAGGATTTCGCCATCGCATGCGACCACGCACGCCCAGTGCGAGGCCTTCCCGACGTCCAAGCCGATGACGATTCCCGGCCTCGTTCCCGGCATCATGGTGGTATCCTCCAATCGTCAGGCCGATCGGAAGCGCTCCCCTCGACACCCACATTACCTGGCCGCGGCCCCCGGGCCCGGCAGTTTCCTATCAGTCGTTCGGAGCGGCGAGCGTCCTCGGTGGCAACACCCCCCGGGCCCTCGAGGGGCAGGGGCAGACGGCCATCCGGGGACGCCCGATCGGCGGCCCCTCGGGGCTTGGCCAAACTGTAGGCAATGCGCCGAATGCTCGTCGCCGAAGTTCATCGATGGCTTATCTCGGACCGTAATGGGCAAAAGGAGGCGGCGAGTTTGCTTGCGTGGGGAAGGACTATTTGACATGTTGCAGGTGATGCCGGAAGCAATTGGCTTCGTGAGGATAATTGCAAGCATTAAATCACAAATAAAGAAACTGACTAACAGAGGTGCGCCTTTAAAGCTGGGCGAATTGCGCGTTGGTGGCGTTGTTCCGGAGCGGATTGCCACGGAAGTAGCGATAGACCCGAACCTTTTGACCGCGAATGAATCGGATGCAGTGTCTCCGGAGTATTATTTGCGCTCTTCCGACCATGCTGGCTGGGCTGGGGAGTGCGTGATTAGGTTCAGGCTCGAGAACCGAAGCGACAAAAGGGTGAGCATACGCGGAATTCACGTCGATAAACATAAGCTGACCATTGACCCTAAAGGGTCAATGCTGTTTGTTCCGCAAGGTCGATTGACGGGCGAGCCATATCGTTTTGCTTGTTATTTGGATTCTGCGGGTTCGTCGTCTATGGTGCTGCTAGATAGCTGGGGATGCAATGGTCGCCAAATCATTCCTCAGAATTACTTCGACGAAGCTTCGATTGAGCTGCTGCCAAATGCATTGCTTAACTTCGCTATTCATTTGCGTACGGAGAAGGAATCGTTTGAGTGTTGTGGCATATCTCTAGTATGGGAATCAAAAGTGGGCAAATTGAAGGATCTTACCGTACCTCTCCCGAAGAAGGTATTTGTTTATGCCTTTGATCGTGTTCCGGAAAGTCAGAGGTTCAGGAGGACGTACGACATTGTCGCGCCTTGGATTACTCTGGAGAGTGATGACCGGTTTTCTGGAAAAAATGCGTATCGATGGTATTAGGAGACGTAGGGCAGCACACGCTCTTTGATTGCCGAGTCGGGCCATATTGCGAGCGTGAATGGGGGAGTGCCGGTAAAGTCAGCAGGGGGGATGGTCCCAAACTTCATGCGTTGCTCTCGAGATAATCGCTGTGGCGTATCGGTGCGATCTTGCCTTCCCGATACACGAGTCTGTGGGTGGTAACTTAAAAATGAACATATGGGTCTGCGGTGGAAAACCTGGACCGTTTCGGGTTAGGCGATTTGGGCTGGTCAAGATTTCTTGGACGGAAAAAAATAAGCTTCTTCAGGCAACATCTCGCTCCAGGTTGCACGGGACGTTATAGCCAATCGATGAGCGCATCCTCTGCCTGTTGCAGTAGAGCTCGATGTATTCGAGCACGTCCCGCTTCGCCTCCTCCCTCGTCTTGTAGCCCTTGCCGTTCGCCAGCTCGCGCTTGAGCGTCTTTAAGAAGGATTCCGCGAGCGCGTCGTCCCATGGGTTGCCCGACCGCGGCATGGATTGGGCGATCCCATGGGACTCGAGGCAGCGCTGGAACGCCCGGGAAGCGTGCTGGGAACCGCCTGCTCGAGCGCATCCGCGACCAGCTTCTCGGTCATGTGCCCGGACATCGACCGGCCCACGACCTTCCTGCGGAACGCGTCGATCATGGCTGCGAGGTAGGGCCATCCTTCGCCCGTTCCGATGTAGCCGATCCACCCTACTGCGGCGACCGCAAGGTGCTGAAAGGCTGCAACGACCCGAGGACGACGCATCCCAAGATCGCGAGGGAGTGGAACAAGGAGCGTAACGGCGACCTGAAGCCGACCGACGTGATCGCCAGCTCCAACAAGCGCGTCTGGTGGAAGTGCAAGGAGGGCCACGAGTGGTCCGGCCTCATAGCGAACCGAGGCGCAAGGGCAAGGCTGACCCGGGCTGCCCGTACTGCTCGGGACGCAAGGTGCTCGCCGGCTACAACGACCTGGCCACCACGCATCCCGGCATAGCGGCGATGTGGCACCCGCGCATGAACAGGCGCTTGAAGCCCGCCGGCGTGCAGGCCGTAAGCCGCAAGCCCGCATGGTGGCG
>ENA-OUQP01002420-OUQP01002420.1-human-gut-metagenome-genome-assembly--contig:-NODE-2420-length-10193-cov-3.815545_pt1 | contig 10193 bp, 10 predicted proteins | sample MGYA00237951_ERZ548836 | MGnify/ENA primary metagenome ERZ548836 (study PRJEB26490, sample SAMN05194702) | human gut metagenome | biome: terrestrial biome; feature: human-associated habitat; material...
GGGAGCGGAGAAATATGTATGGGCGTATAATAAAGGAACAGAAAGAGGACAAGGTATAGAGCCGTTGTATAAGTCTGTACCGGAAATTGTAAACGATGATGCGGAATTATACGAGCTATTGGTTATTGTTGATACATTACGTATCGGTAAAATAAGAGAAATAGAAATAGCAAAAAGTGAACTTAAAAAACATTTCCAAGAATATGGCAGGTAGTAATTTAAAAAGGTTACAGAAAGTAGCCTCCGGATTAGGAGATTTGAACGAATGTGTAGTATATGTCGGTGGAGCTGTTGCTGAACTGTACGTCAGTGATCCGGCAGCAACAGATATTCGTCCAACAATGGATGTGGATTGTGTGGTGGAACTGGCTTCTTATAAAGGATTCAATGAACTGAGCGAATTATTGAGAAAGAAAGGTTTTCAAAATGACCAAAGTTCCGGTGCCCCCATTTGCCGATGGATATATCAGGGAGAAACTGTAGATATTATGCCGGATGATGAAGATATTATCGGCTTCTCAAACAAATGGTATCACCCGGCAATAGCAAACAAAGAGTCCAGAACACTATCGGATGGAACTGTTATTTATGTGTTTCCCGTAACTTATTATGTGGCTACCAAGTTTGAGGCATTAGCTGGCAGAGGTGGTGATGATTTGCGTACATCACATGATTTTGAAGATATTATCTATATCTTAAATAGTTGTCCTGATTTCATTGAACATTTGAAAAATGAAACGGACGAAGCACTTAAACAATATCTGAAAGAAAAAATGGAAGCATTGATTTCACGCTCCAACATAATGGAAGAAATAGAGTGTGCTTTGCCAATTGGAGAAGATGATCGGGCGGATTTTATCTATGAGATAATGGAAGAGATTGCCCGAACATAAAAAATCCGGAAACATCAAGTATCTATCAATTCTGCGTGAAATGATATATCTTTTGCTTAACAGGAGCACTCAATTTTTTAGATAGAGTGCTCCTTTTCTTTTAGAGTTTAAAGCCTTTGGGCTTGTTGGTATGGGCGGTGTCCGGGTCGTCCTTGTTGCCGGGCTTGGGGATGCCGCCGATGACGAGTTTGCTGCCTAACGAGTTCATGGCATCTTTGATGCTGAAGCTGACGGGAGGCTGATTCAGGTGCGGGGGCTTCTTTTCTGGAGGGGCGGAAAGGAAGTCGGGCGGCTGGTGGACGTAGGGCTTGCCGTCGGATGCGGGGGACGTTGCCGAAGGTGCTCCCGGTAACGGGGTGATGCCGTGACCTTGGTTCTCGGTTTGGTTCTCGTCCTTGCTGTCGCTGTCTTCGTTCTGTTTGACGGGTTTGAGGGAGAGCTGGATCTTGCGGTCGAGGGCGACAAGGTCGGATTTGAGCTGTTTGAGCTGGTCTTCCTTTTTCCACGTTTCTTTGACTTCTTCCTGAAGGATGGGGATGTCCTTGGAAATCTGTTCCACTTCTTTTTGGTATTTCTCCAGAAGAGGGGGAACGGTTTCGAAGGTGCGGAGGAACATCTGGGCGGCAATGTTGGGGTCTTTTGCCAGTCTGCCGCCGTTGAAGTTGTATAGGATGTTGCCTTCGCCACGGACGAAGAAGCGGTTTGCGATGAAGTCGAAGCCGTCTTTCATGCTGGCTTCGGTCTTTACCAAAAGGTCGAAGCCGTAGAGCTTGCCGATGGGCTGGGATATGCCGTGGGTACGGGATTTGTCCTCTATCTCGGCGAGCTTTTTGGCGATGAGTTTGGGGTCGTTGCCTTTGACACCGTGCAGTTCGATAAGATTGAGGGGGTTGCCTTGGTCGTCGCGCTGGGCGCGTTGCTGGAAGTGCTGTATGTCCGTGCTGATACGGGCGATCAGGTCGCCGTTCTTGGTGACGGTCTGCATGATGTTTTCCAGTTTGGCTTCGGCGGAGGATTTGCCACGGTGGAAGGATTTGCGCTCGCTTTCGAGGGAGGCAATCTGTTTTTCCAACTTGGCTTTGTCTAACAGGTCGGTGTTGCCGGAGAGGATGGCAACATACTCGGAGAAGTTCATGCCGCCTTGCTCGTCCATGCTACCCTCGTCGATGGTACGGGCACCCATCGTGCCTTTTTGAGCTGGGTGATGAACAACTGCTTGTTGTGAAGCAGGTTGAATTTGTAGCTGTCGAGGGATTTCTCGACGGCGTAGTTGATAATATCGACTTTGTTGTCGGCAAAGAGTTTGGCTATCTCGTTGCCTTTTCTTACGCCACGGCCGTTGCGCTGCTCCAAATCTTTGGGCGTCCAGGGAATGTCGAGCTGGTGGATGGCGACGCACCTGCGCTGGGCGTTGACTCCGGTACCCAACATTTCGGTGGAGCCGAAGAGGACGCGGATTTTGCCTTCGTTCATGGCTCGGATCATTGCCATGCGGGACTTTTCGGTCTTGGCTTCCTGAATGAAGCGCACCTGGTCTGCCGGAATGCCGTAGTCGTCCACCAATTTGCGCTTGATTTCGCTGTATGTGTTCCACTGACCGGATTTGTAGGTCCCCAAGTCCGAAAAGACGAACTGGGTGCCTTTGTGCTCGTCATATTTCTGATAATATTGGTTTATCAGGGCGGCGCAATGGGTGGCTTTGTTATCTATGTGGTCATCGTATTTGTCCTCGTCTATAAGGCGCATGTCGAGGGACATCTTGCGGGCATAGTTGGTGGCAATGAGCATCTTGGCTTTTTCTTCCCGGCGGCTTAACGGGGGACGTCCGAGGACGGTGGCGTTGCCGGACTTGGCAAATGCTACCAATCGCTGGATGAAGTCTTGCTGGTCGGGCGTGGGCGGGATATTGTGTAATATCTCGTTCTTCTTGGGGCGGTCGATGCCAATGTCTTCGGCGGTACGGTGTAGATACTAATTGAAAAGTGCGCCAATATTCCAATTGAAAAGTGCGCCGCCATAGGATAAGTATAATGACCTTTGTATCATCCAAATACAAAGGTAAAATGAAGACTATGGTAGAAAGACAATCAATAATACACATGTATAGAGTATGCGGTTATAGCAAACGGCGTATCTCTCGTGAACTTCATGTCAGCCGTCATACTGGAAAATTCACTCACCATTGCCCCCCTCCGTTCACTTTAAAGTGATCCCCCAAATTCACTCGAAAGTGACCCCTTAAATTCACTTTAAAATGCCCCCCTAAAAAGTGAGTTTCATTCTTGTTTACCCGGTTTATAATTCTATTTTGTTTGTTAAAAACAAATAAAAGTCAGTTATGTCCAATAAACAATTAGGAATGGAAAAGATTCGTCAAGTGTTACGCTGTTACTCTCAGGGTTATGGGACCAAAAGTATCAGTAGTATGTTAACCGTTTCGCGCAACACGGTTAAGAAATACTTACAGGTATTTCAGCGCAGCGGTTTGGATTATGAAGGAGTACTGTCTCTATCGGACCAGGAACTCTCGGAGTTATTCCACGAAAAGACCAGAGTAAAGACAGAAAGCGAACGGATGGAAGAACTAAAGTCGTTGTTGCCCGAATATTGCAAGCGGCTTCAGAAGAAAGGTGTTACCCGTGAGGCTTTACATCGCGAGTACCTCTCTTCCCATCCGGATGGTTACGGACGCACCCGCTTCTATATTCTGATTCAGCAGCATATAGCCTGCAGCCGTCCCATCATGCATCTTGAACACAAGGCCGGTGATAAAGTGTTCATAGACTTCGCCGGTGACAAACTCTCCATCATCGACCTTGACACGGGCGAAATCATCCCGGTGGAGGTTTTTGTCGCAATTCTGCCCTGCAGCCAGTTAACCTATGTGGAAGCGGTCATGAGCCAGAAAAAGGAGGACTTGATCTGTGCTTCGGAAAACGCCTTGTTATACTACCAGGGGGCTCCCTCTGCCATCATCCCGGACAATCTCAAGTCCGCCGTTACCAAGAGCAGTAAATACGAGGCCATCCTGAATGAGGACTTTGCAGCCTTTGCCGAACATTACGGCTGTACCGTAATTCCCGCCAGGGCTTACAAGCCACGTGACAAGGCACTGGTCGAGGGTGCCGTTAAACTGATCTATCGCAGTATCTATCCAAAGATACAGGAACGAGAGTTTTATGACCTTGATTCACTGAACGCGGCTATCCGTGTCGCCTTGGAACTCCACAACAACACTCCGCTCACAGACCGTAAATACAGTCGGCGGGAACAGTTCGAGGAGATAGAACGTGATTCTTTACGCAAGCTCAATCCCATCCGTTTTGAACTCAAACAGCATTACAGGGCTACCGTGATGAAAAACGGCCATGTCCGCCTGGGGGAAGATGCCCATTACTACAGCGTGCCTTGCCGCTATATAGGCAAGAAAGTCATCCTGTCATATACCTCACGCCAGGTATGCATCTATTACGGCTACGAGCTGATTGCCACCCATACCCGCAACAGGGCCCGTTGCCGGTACACGACCCTGGAAGAGCATCTGGCTTCACACCATCGCTATATCACGGAATGGAACCCGGACAAATTTATACATGAGGCGGCAGCTATCCATCCGGACGTGGAGGCATATATCCGTCGGGTGATGGAAGAGAAAAAACATCCGGAGCAAGCCTATAAATCGTGCCAGGGCATTCTTAGCTTCGCACGCAGGGTCGGCAACACCCGGTTGACCAATGCCTGCCGTTGGGCTACAAGTTACGGGCTGTACAATTATCCCATCATCGAGCGCATCCTTAACAACCGGCAGGATGAGTTCCCGTTGGAAGACAGTGCCGGGCAAGAAACGGAGATGCCTTCCCATGAGAATATCAGAGGAAAAGAATATTATCAATAAACCAACCAGATGCAATATGGAAATGAATCAGGACACATTGGAAAAGATGTTAGGAATGAATCTTAAAGGTATGTATTATGCCTTTAAAACAAGTTTGGAAACACATCGGACAGAGAGCATGACTACCGACCAGTTCGTCTCATGGCTGGTCTCAAGTGAATGGGATGACCGCAGAAACCGCGCGGTAGAGAGAGCTATCCGTCAGGCCTCCTTCAGATACAAGGCCACCATTGAAGAAATAGACTTCTCAGTGGAAAGGGGGCTGGACAAGAATCTTACCCAGCGTTTGGCTGACCTGACGTTTGTCAGGGAACGCAAAGACATGTTTATTACCGGAAGTGCCGGAACAGGAAAAAGTTATCTGGCAACCGCTTTTGGCTTCCAGGCTTGCCAGAAAGGATATAAAGTACTATACGCCAACACATCCAGACTTATGGGGATGCTTAAGGTTGCTAAGGCAAAAGGTACAATCCTGCAAGAACTCAAGAAAATCGAAAGGTTGGATATGCTTATACTGGATGATTTTGGCATACAACCCTTCGATTCCCAAGGGCGGATGAACCTGATGGATATCATAGAGGACAGGCATGGTAAAAAATCTACCATCATAACATCACAGGTACCGGTAAAAGACTGGTATGACGTTATTGGAGAAAAGACGATTGCCGATGCCGTTCTGGACAGAATTGTGCATCAGGCCATACGCATTGAACTCTTCGGGGAGTCGCTGCGGAAATGTAAAAGTAAAAAATAATCGTTATATTTGTAAACGAAATTTAATGTAGAACCCGGCATAACGGACAGGAAGAATACGAAGAAAATAAGAATGAACAGAATGAAAGAATGGAAAAATTTAACAGGGGTCAAATTGCTCTGAATTAAGGGGGCTACTTTGAGTGGATTTTCCAATCTACTGTGATACGTGCCATAATGGTCACTGTTCCGTCTTTCTTCGGTTCGTTCTTCTTTAAATAGAAGAGGATTCTAAATGTACTTTTCATACCGTAACGTTTTTAATTTGCAAAATTAGTTTTCTATGTTCGGAATGAAGCGGACTAACGAGTGACAATATGCGACATATCAATGACTTAGCATTAAAATCGTTACGATTTTCTCCGTAACAAAATACCGTAACGATTTGGTAACGATTATTAGTCTGAAATTGGCTTTTGAAGTTCTTTTTACTGTCCGTATGGGGTAAGAAAAAAGCTCCCTAAACCGTTAATTTAGAGAGCTTTGTCATAGTTTGGCGGAGTATTGTCTTTTCTCCTAAGTGATCCGCTTGGGGCTCGAACCCAAGACCCCAACATTAAAAGTGTTGTGCTCTACCTGCTGAGCTAGCGAATCAGACCTTATTGCTGTTAAGCGGGTGCAAAGATAGGCACTTTTGTTTAAAAAACAAATGGATTAAGGGAAAAAGTTTTGAGAACGACTTCTGCTTTTACTCTTCTTGTTGATTATCAGTCTGTTCAAACTTGTGAATTTTTTCTCTGTTTATGATGAAACGTTGATAGTAGGAGAGCATAAGGGTGGTAAGCGGAAGTGCTATAATCATACCCAGCATCCCCATCAATGACCCCCAAATCGATAAAGACAGTAAGATGATGGCAGGATTCAGGCCCGTAATCTTCCCCATGACACGCGGTACGATGAATCCGTCTTGAATGGCTTGTACTATGATGAATACCGCAAGGGCCGATGCAATGATAATCCAGAAGTTTCCTCCCGTATCCGCTGCTTTCAGTATGGCCAGCACGATGGTAGGTATAAAGCCGATAATCTGCAAATAAGGAACTAGGTTTAAAGCGCCGATGAACAAGCCGAGTCCAATGGCCAGTGGGAAATCAATAATCAGAAAGCCTATACTGAACAGAATACCGACACACAATGCCACGAATGCTTGTCCGCGGAAGTATCTGTTCATGCCGTCTTTCACATCGTTCATTACATTGATTACGAAGGGCCGGTATTTCTGTGGTACCAGGTGGGTCCACCCTTCGGAAATGCTTTCGTAATCCAGCAATATGAAAACTATATAGAGAAGAATGAGGAAGAAAGTGAAGAAACTGAACAGCAGATTGACGGATTCTGACAACAAGGACCAGAGCCGGGGAACGGTTTCCTTGATGGCGTTCAGCATATTCTCTTCCTTGAACAATTGGGTGACAAACTGGGTGTCTATGTTCTCACGAAGGAATTCAGAGAGTGTTTTGGGCACATTGCCGTCGTGGGTTCCGTTGGAAAAGTAGTCTATTACCAAATCTTTTACCCTGACGAATTCGTCCATCATGGGAGGCACAAGCAGATAGAAGGCGGTTCCTCCTACAATCAGAATACTGAATAAGGCGCAGAAGATGGATATGACCCGGTTCTTGAGCCTTAATCTGTACTGGAAGAAGGTGACCAGGGGGTATATCAGATAGGCAATGAGCCATGCGATGAAGAATGGCAGCAATACGCCGCTTAGACGCTTGAAGAGCATAAGGATGCCGATAATAATGACACCGAGTATGACACCGCGGATAAAACTGTCGAATGTAATCTTTTTGCGTTCCATAATGCTCTGTTTTTTGTATTCGTTAATGACCGCTTTCCTTTTGGTCGGCTTGGATGGCTTGCTGATAGCACTCTCGGCATAGCGGTTCGTACTCTTCGGTTTCTCCCAGCAGTACTTGTTTGTCGTTCTTGACGGTACGGTGGGAGAACGAGGCAAGTTGACCACATTTCACACAGATGGCATGTACTTTGGAAACTTCGTCTGCAATGGCACACAGTCCCGGCATAGGGCCGAATGGAATACCGCGGAAGTCCATATCCAGTCCGGCTACAATGACGCGTATACCATTGTTGGCAAGCTGGTTGCATACATCAATCAGGCCGCTGTCAAAGAACTGGGCTTCGTCAATGCCCACTACATCTATCTCTGAAGTGAACAGCAGAATACTGGCAGATGAATCGATGGGAGTGGAGGCTATGGAATGACTGTCATGCGATACTACATCGGCTTCGGAATAACGGGTGTCTATGGCAGGCTTGAATATCTCTACGCGTTGTTTGGCAAACTTTGCCCGTTTCAGTCTCCTTATCAGCTCTTCGGTTTTGCCGGAGAACATGGAACCGCAAATGACCTCAATTCTTCCCCTGCGTTTGGTTTCCTGTATATGATCTTCTGAGAATAATACCATGCTTTCGAGTGTTATATTTAAGCGCAAAAGTAACACTTTTGTTTGCTTTCCGATATTTTTTCATTATTTATTTCTACATTTGTAGCGTTAACACGGACTGTGTAAAGGATATGCAAACCCTATTAAACGACATAGAATTAGATATTCAGGAATTGAAATGTTTGATGCAGGCCATTTCAAGTGATGCCAATCCGACATTGAAGATTGTGGCAAAACGGAATATCCAGCAGATGAAGGCACGCTTGGAGGCGTTGCAAGAACTGCTTGAGGAGGCGCCAACGGCTGTTGTGTCGCCCCTGGAGGAACCCCCTGCTGTTACTACTCCTTTGACCGAATCGGTTTCTCCGGTCGAATCGGTTATTCCTGATACAGTGAAGATGGTATGTGAGGAACCGGAAACAGTTCCTATTTTGGCAGAACGCATCAAGCCTGCCAAGGATTTGAAACATGCCATCAGTCTGAACGATTCATTCCGTTTTGTCCGCGAACTGTTCGCAGGCGATGCTGCACGGATGAATGAAGTGGTACGACGTTTGGGTGAGGCCCCTTCTTTGGACAAGGCTATGGATATTTTCGTTTCGGAAGTGCAGCCGGATGAAGAGAATGAAGCCGCTGTCGATTTTATGGAACTCCTCAAAAAATATTTCAGCTAAACAACCGATAAGTATGGGAAAACTTTATGTAGTGCCTACCCCGGTAGGGAATTTGGAAGATATGACATTCCGTGCTATCCGGATTCTGAAAGAAGTGGATTTAATATTGGCTGAGGATACACGTACTTCCGGCATATTGCTGAAACACTTCGAAATAAAGAATGTGATGCAATCTCACCATAAATTTAATGAACATAAAACGGTTGAAAGTGTTGTTAATAGAATAAAGGGGGGAGAAACTGTAGCTTTGATTTCGGATGCAGGTACACCGGGTATATCCGACCCGGGCTTTCTGGTGGTCAGAGAGTGTGTGCGCAACGGCATCGAAGTGCAATGCCTGCCGGGAGCGACAGCTTTTGTGCCGGCATTAGTGGCTTCCGGATTGCCGAATGAGAAGTTCTGTTTTGAAGGTTTTCTTCCACAGAAGAAAGGAAGGATGACTCGCCTGAAGGCATTGGCCGGGGAGCGTCGTACCATGGTGTTCTATGAGTCTCCCCACAGATTGGTAAAAGCTTTGGCGCAGTTTACCGAACATTTCGGTGCCGAACGTCAGGCTTCTGTTTCGCGGGAAATCTCAAAGATGCACGAAGAAACGGTGCGTGGAACGCTTACAGAATTAATAGAACATTTCACGGCGAACGAACCGCGCGGTGAAATTGTGATTGTAGTAGCAGGAATAGACGATTAAATAACTTCATTAACCAAACGTAAAACGAAAGCGTATGAAAAAGTTAGCAGTTTTAATTGTATGCGCGGCTGTAATGGCTTCGTGTGACAGTTTCTCTGGTGGCAGTAAGAACCAGCTGAAAGCTGAAAATGATTCTTTATTGATGGAACTGACTCAGCGTAATGCTGAATTAGACGAGATGATGGGTACTTTCAATGATATTTCAGAGGGATTCCGCCAGATTAATGCGGCGGAGAGCCGTGTGGATTTGCAACGTGGCGCTGTGGCAGAAGGCTCTTTGAATGCCAAGCAGCAGATTGCGTCGGACATTGAATTTATCCGTAAACAGATGGAAGAGAACAAGGAGCAGATTGCCAAACTGCAATCTATGTTGAAGAACAGCAAAAACAACTCTGTTCAGTTGAAGAGAGCTGTAGAATCTTTGACTCAGGAGTTGGTGGCAAAGACTCAGCGTATTGAAGAATTGCAGGCTGAGCTGGCTTCCAAGAATATCCGTATCCAGGAACTGGATGCTGCCGTGACCGGCTTGTCTAGTGAGAAGGAGGAATTGACTGCCGAAAATGAGGCGAAGGCCAAAACCGTTGCCGAGCAAGATAAGGCACTTAACACAGCTTGGTTTGTGTTTGGCACAAAGAAGGAGCTGAAAGACCAGAAGATATTGACAAATACCGGGCTTTTCAAAAAAGGCCAGGTGCTGAAAGATTCTGATATCAACAAGGACTACTTTACACAAGTGGATATCCGTACGACAAAAGAGATTAAACTATACTCCAAAGATGCTGATATCTTGACCACTCATCCTGCTGGCTCTTATGCGTTGGAGAAAGATGATAAAGGACAGCTGACTTTGAAGATTACAAATCCGAAAGACTTCTGGAG